>Ga0209344_10000093_pt1 | contig 188819 bp, 141 predicted proteins | sample Cruoilmetagenom6_FD_187293 | JGI IMG/M metagenome (GOLD analysis project Ga0209344, IMG submission 187293) | Oil polluted marine microbial communities from Coal Oil Point, Santa Barbara, California, USA - Santa Barbara Oil Seep Sample 6 (SPAdes)... | ecosystem: Environmental > Aquatic >...
GAGGTGGTTTCAGGTAGATTGCGGCGCAACCAGCTCATGATGGAAAATTCGGACGTCATTCATGCCATGGCTAAACACAAAAACGCCAAGATAAGGGAAGTGGCTGCACAGTATGTAACCAATCTAAATGATTTAAACTTACTGTTTTCAGACGATAACTTGAAAGTTTTGGCTAATTTAGCTTATAGGCCAAATTTAACAAAGCAACAGATTGAGTTGTTATTAAATAAAGCAGATGAAGACGTTTTAACAGGCTTATACTCATCAAATGAGGCATACCTTAAAAAAAATGTCAGCCATTTGATACAACATGAAAATTTTAGAGTCAGGGGTTTTGTGGCTGAAAATATCAAGATACCCAAAGGATTGATTAATACCCTGGTCAACGATAACTCGGCTTGGGTCAGGCAGAAGCTGGTAAGTAGTTATGATAACCGACTGAGCGATGAGCTCATTGAGCGACTGCGTGAAGATCCTGATGAATCGGTCAGACAAAGGATTAAATGGCACTACGAATGATTGGTGGATATTGTGTAATCGATTGATACTGACTCAGTAAAATAACTGTGATTCATTTCTTGAAATATGGGTATTTAATGCCAATTCATTAAAAATTGACAGTGGCTATGCCAAGCTAGGCTTTTTTAGAACAGCAGAAATACCTGACTCTATTTATGAATACCAAGCTATTTTTAAACAAACAATCTATTTTGATTAAACTCATTACTTTGGGTGTCACTTTATTTACCGGAACAGCCATGGCTATTGAAGAACCTAAATACACTGTGATTGAAAAGTCAGATCAATTTGAGCTACGCCGGTATGAGCCCAAAATCATTGCAGAAGTTGAAGTCTCTGGCGATATGAAACAGGCATCAAGTCAGGGTTTTCGTTTGATTGCTGACTTTATTTTTGGTAACAATCAAACCCAAGACGGTGATATTACCAAGATCAGCATGAAAGTTCCTGTGGTTATGGAAGCACAAGCAGCAAAAGAATCATCAGAAAAAATCAGTATGACTGCTCCGGTCAGTATGGCGCAAGTGGGTGATCAATGGGTGGTACATTTCGTGATGCCAAGCGAATACAATATGGAGACATTGCCCAAGCCGAATAACCCAGCAGTGACCGTGCGAGAATTGCCAGCCTCTCAATATGCGGTCATTCGATTTTCTGGTTTCACTGGTGCTGAAAAAGTAGACAAAAAAACCAATGAGCTGCTGGTTTGGATGGCACAAAAAGGTCTGAAACCGATTGGTCAAGCTGAATTGGCTCGATACAATCCACCAATCACACCGCCCTTTTTACGACGTAATGAAGTGATGATTGCTTATTGATTGTGGGTTTTGTCTTCATGCAGTAATTGAAAGTTTCTGGTTTACATTTTATGGATTTATTTGTAATCCCCACTTTTTTTTGATTTAAGGGATTATTGTATATTTAGTTTAACCATAAGACAAAAAATCCCCTGGTTTCAGGGGATTTTTTAAGTGTAATGAATGGTTTATTTTATGACAGGGCTTTTCTTCTGAAGATTGTCAAAGCAATCAAGCCAAATAATCCAGCCAAAATCGAGAGTGCAAGACTGTTGTTGCTTGGGACTTCCAAAACTACAAATAGTGACTGGTCTGGGTTAGGGTGTGAAAAACATTGTGCTGAAGATGCAGGAATACTGCCTGCAGTGTCACAAGCATATGTTAAGCCCACAGTGGCGCCATCATTTTGTATGCCAGTGGTAGAACCTGAACCTATTTCTGGATTGTTACTGTCGTGAACAAACACAATTTCCCAGCTTAAATCATATAAGATGGCTTCAAAACTGAATGCTTCTGCCGAACCAAAGTGCACTACATCGTCCCATTGAACTACATGACAGCCAATGTTTTGTGTGGGAAAATTATCCGAAGGTCTGGGACAGACTGGAAAGTACTCATAATAGACACCACCGTTGGTGACTAAGTCATCATGCATCGGGTAGATTCTGGCACCGCCACCTGTGCTTGGTGTGACGGGTAAAGGGCAGTCATTTGATAAATCAGGTCCGTCGTCAGTTAAGTCGGTTGTAATATAACCATTGGTGGTTAATGCCAAGTCAGTATACATGGTGCCATAAAAGTTAAATGCTGCACCCAAAGTGGTCGGTGCCCCATCGTCGTCACCACTGATCACATTTAAGCCCGTGGCTGTGACGTCAACAAACTGTGTAGAACAAGTATCTGTTGCTGTGTAGCCAAAAGCGTCCGGTCCTATTGTGCCACCAGCACCAGAAAAACCTGGAGGTGTGACGGTATTAATATCTTCTTTGGGCTCTGCAGCCATGGTTGAGGCTGAAATTAAAGCCATCAGTAATATCGATTTTATTTGCATTGTTTTCCCTCTTTTTATAGTATAACTTTAGTTAAAAACATATTAACACAATTATGGGTATAAACAAGTTCTCTGTGACAAAATTCACTTTCAATTTGGATCTATCTGTGTTAGGTAAAAAAAATATATTTTTGTTGTTAGTATTTTTTCAAAATGCCATGTCTGCAAATTTCTTTGAGGATGTGACCAACCAAACAAATGTAACAACTGTGCATTCATCTCTGAATTTTATGTTGGGTACTGGACAAGCCTGGTTGGATGTTAATAACGATGGTTATGAGGACATTTATTTCAGTAATCAGGATGGTTCTAATTCATTGTTTATTAACAATCAAAATGAAACATTTTCAAAAAATGCCATATATGACACTGTTAATTTGCCGAACAGTCATGATTTTGGTGTGTCCATTACTGATGTTAACAACGATGGTTTTCAAGATATATTTGTGACCAGTTACGGACAAAATAAATTGTTAATTAACGTCAATGGTTTGGCATTTCAGGATGTCAGTAACCAATGGGGTTTAACGGATGAAAACTACAGTATTGCTTCGACTTGGGCAGATGTCAATCAAGATGGTTGGTTGGATGTTTATGTGGTTAATTACAGTCAGGAAAATGATTTAGATGAAGCTGATAAGTTGTATCTTAATGACCAAGGTACGGGCTTTATAGATGCGAGTGCAGATTTATCTCCCATCAGTCATTTAGCCAAATATGGCTTGGCAGTACAGTTTGTTGATTATGATATGGACAATGACATGGACTTGTATGTGATTAACGACAAAGAACAACAAAATACCTTGTGGCGAAATGACGGTATTGCCACTTCCAATTGTGGTACATATGTTTGTTTCACAGATGTTTCAGTGCTGACACAAACAAACCGAGCTGTATGGGGAATGGGAATTGCCATTGCTGACTATGACTTGGACGGTGATTTTGATTTTTATTTTTCAAGTATTGCAGAACAAGTGCTGTTGGTGTCTCAAATCAGTCAGGGCTCTCAAGTCTTTATTGAAAAGTCCATACAATCAGGTTTGGATTTTAATGCGATTGGTTGGGCTACCCTGTTTTTAGATGTTAATAATGATCAATTTCCTGATGTTTATTTAGCTACTGCGGATCGTACAGTTGATAAAAATGACAGGCTATTTATCAGTAACCAAGGCCAACAATTTACAGACGTTTCCAATGTCAGTGGTATTGATGATTTGTTAATGACTATTGGTGCTGCTAAAGGTGATTTTAACAATGATGGGCTAGTAGACTTGGTGGTTGGGAATTGGAATGAAAATTTTATGTTATATAAAAACATCAATCCAAGTACCAATAACTGGGTTAAGTTTAAATTGATTGGTGGTCAAGACATTAATGCTCTGGCCATTGGCGCAAAAGTAATAGTTAAAACCAGCAATGGCAATGAGCTTTTAGATTTTGTGGTGTCTGGTGGCAGTCATGGAGCGGGTAATTCGCTTATATTAAGCTATGGACTGGGTGTGCATACATTGGATGATGTGCAAGTGATTTGGCCTAACGGTATCATCAGTACTTATTATGGCTTGGCTGTCAATCAACAACATCAATTGACATACCCTGGAGATTTGATTTTTAGCCATTCTTTTGAATGACTTATTAACTCAGGCTTAACTGTCAATTAATGCATTAAAGAAATCAACAATTTCTGAGTTTGATATTTGTTGGTGGTTAGGACCCACTTGAATTTCTGTATAAATCGCTTCTTGATTCGTGGTGTTTTCAAAGGGTTTGCATAAGACCATTTGATGCTTTTGTTCGGTCACTTTAAGTTTCTGGTTCATGCTGTGTTTTTCTGCGTTAATCCTGATTTGGAAGCCATTGGTGTGTGGTTGTTCTCTTTCGAGTCCCTTAACATATTCTAATGACTTTGCAATTTCATGCGCACGTTCAACCCATGAGTGAATATGAGCTAAATTGTTATCCAAGCCTTCAAGGCCGGTAATCAGTGCGGGAAATGTGCAGTACATATTCGAGCCCAGTCGATTTCTCCAGATTTTACTTGCTTGTATTAAGTTTTCTGGTCCTGCTAACAATGCACCTGACATGCCACCAATGCCTTTGTAGAGAGACACGTATACAGAATCGAAAAGTGAAGATATTTCAGCCAGTGATTTTTGGTAATAGTGAGTGGACTCCCATAACCTTGCACCATCCATATGAAAATGAACTTGATGGTCATTACACCATTGACGTATTTTGAGTAACTCATTCCATTGTGTCAGTTTAAAACCAGCACGACGCAGTGGGAGTTCAAGTACTAATGCAGCCACATCAGTATTGATATTTTTAATTTCTTGAAGGGTAAATGGTTTGTTTTGTGCGCCAATTAAAATAGCACTTAACCCCATCAAATGACTGTAAGCATCTTGTTCATCCAATGCAATGTGTGATTGTGGGTGAAGGATGATTTGCTTGTTATTTTTGGTAACACAAATGGTTTTCAAAGCAGCCAGTTGACAGGTGGTGCCTTTGTTGAAAAACATGGCTTTGGGTTTACCAAGAAGCTTGGAAACTCGGTGTTCTAATTCGGATACCAGTGGTCCTTGGTTGTAGCTGTCATTTTCAGATGTTTTGTATTTTGATTGGTTCATGAGATCCAACCAATATTGATGACTGTGTTTTTGCATACCTAGGTAACGCATAGAAGTTTTCCTGAATATATACCCTAATCAAAATCTTCGTAAAAAATCAGGTCAATCGCATAGTTTACTGCTGCCAATGCATCTACTCGTCCATATCCAAAAGTGTTATTGGGAATTTCAGTGCCGTCAATACCGCCACATGATTGTGCAGTGGTTTTAGGTTCAGAACTGTGTGTGATGACGTGTTTGAGCATTTTTGTTTTTCCTTCTAATTGAGGATTGGCAGACAATACCAAAGCTGCTAATCCTGCCACATTGGGCCCTGCCATGCTGGTCCCACTTTTGATTGCATAAGAGCCATTATTACTGGCTGATCTGATTGAACTGCCTGGTGCAGAAATGTCAGGTTTGGTACGATTTGAGCCATCTACATTAACACTGCCTCTGCTACTGAAGTCAGAAATGAGGTCGCTTGATGTGGTTGAGCCAACAGTTAAGCTTTGTTTATAAATGGCTGCAGGTGTGGAAATTGTATTGCAATTTGCGCCTGAGTTTCCTGCCGACACAACAACTAAGATTCCCGCTGCATCTACATTTTTGACTGTGTCTAAAAGTATATTGGGGTCAGTGCATCCTTCAAAACCAGGACAGCCCCAAGAATTATTAATGATGTGCGGTGCTTTATTTATATCTGGATTTTCTCCATTGAGGTCGGTGGGTTCCAGAAACCATTGGAAACAATCCATGTATGTGGCTGGAGTGCCATATCCAAGGTCCATGTTTCTACATCCAACCCACTGCGCTTCTGGTGCCACTCCGATTTGATTTCCTGCGCCGTCATCACCTACCATGGTTCCCATGGTATGAGTGCCATGGCTGTTGTCATCACAGGGCGCAGAACCACAATCCAGTTGTGGTGAAATGATACTGTCATGCCAGTTGTAGTTGTGATCAGCTGTGAGACCATTCCAACCACGGTATTGATTGATCAATGCCGGATGATTCCATTGGTAGCCTGTGTCTTGACCTGCAATGACAACATTTTGGCCTTTGATACCCAAGCTCCAGACAGCTGGTGCTTTGATTTTGTCGATGTGCCATTCAATGCCATTGGTTGCTTTGGTGGTTGATTGATTGTTTCTCGGTAACTTCAGATGGTAAGGTTCATTGTGATAGACATATTTAACCTGGTTCATATTCAACAAATCAATGACTTGTTCTTTGTTGGCTTCAACCCAAATGGCATTACTGACCCAAAAGCTCTGATACTTGATGTTATGTTGATTGAGGTAATTGATGACAGCTTGTTGTGAGGTCTTTGCTTGGGCTTTAAGTTCAGTTACTTTGTGTTGGAGTTTTTGGATTCTGTTGTTGCTGTATTTGGGGGCTATTGGTTGTACTCCTGACTCACTGTCATTCAATTGAATGATGAGTTCAGTTTGAGTTGTATGATTTATTTTATTCAGTAATGAGCTTGAAATTTTGTTTTGCCAGATTGTGGCGTGGCTTGAGAACAGTGGTGACAGGCCTAATATGGCCATTGTTTTTTTCATGACATTATGGATGATGACTTACCTTGACATGTTATACGAGTTGTCATTGGCATGCAAATGCTTAAAAATATTCAGGTCAGGGTAGTTGTTATTTGTTAAAGATTAACAACAAAATTAATGTAACCACAACACACAATGTGACATTTTTTCTCAATTGCCAATACCAGTCTGGAATGATGTCTGCATGAAAGGCATGTCGGTCAATTAATAAGGCAAGTAGAAAACAAAATAACAAGATACTGATGCCCGTAAAACTGGCAAATGCTCCTAAGCTTATCCATGCCAAAAGAGCCAACAAATTACTGATGATAAAGTAACGTTTTGTGTCGTCTTGGTGTAAGGATACACCCCACTGGATACCTGCCAGAAATGCCACAATGATTGATCCGTAACTGTGTGCAATGGCATATGACTTAAAACGAGCAAAATTAATGTTGTAGTCTATATATGTAGAAACATTCATGTAATCATATGAAGCTATTAAGAGAGCGAATACAAATGGTAAGGTACCTAAATATATTAATGTTCGTGCCGTTCGGTTTGTTTTCATTGTCATAATGTAATTAATGCATCGTCTAAATCATGTCAATTTCATGAGCTGCGGTTGCTGACAGAAGATAATCTGGTTTAAACTCAAACAAAAACCTCAGTATTAATACCCTAAGACAAATGAATGAAACATTTGATGGTAACTGTAAGCCGCTCATTTAATTAGATGGCTATCTTTTAATAAATTATTTTATTTATTGGCAGATTTGGTTAAACTATGCATTTATTTAAAGAAGAGGGGAGCACATGTTTAAAATGATAAGCTTGAAGTTTTTTTTAGTTGTTTTTTTAGGCACTTTTGTTGGCACTTCAATGGCTCAAGTTACCTATTCATTTGATGGAACTAATTATGAAAATTTTAATCCACCTTATGATGCCAATTCCAAGATCACAGGTTCATTTGAACTTAATGACTATTTAGCTGCAAACAGTACCATTGACTTAACAGCCAGTTTGCTGGTTTATAGTTTTACTGATGGTCAAGCAACAAGAGATCAAAGTAATACGATTCTGTGTCAGTTTGATGTTACCACTGATGAAAATTCTCGAATACAATCCTATTCAATTTATATGCGACAATCAGACACGGCACCAAATGAAAATCAACATAGCATAGATATATTTGACACAGTTGAACAAAGTGGTTTCTCAAGTTCATTAGGAGGAACCGATTGTGGTTCTATTGCGCTGTCAATTTCAGGAGGTGTTTTCACACCTGATCAAAGTACATGGGCTGGTGGCGTCCCGTTAGCTGCACTTGCAGTACCTACTTTGTCTTTTTATTTACTACTTTTGATGGCCTTGATAATGGGTTCCATTGGAGTATGGGTTAAAAAATATAAATAAGCTTCATAAATTATGACATTCAAAAGGTTGGAACATATAGTATCCAACCTTTTTTAATTGGGGTGTTAATTTGTGTGCATTTCTATGACTGATAAATAAATCAGTGTTCAGTGCCTTGTTTGTTGACAGTTTTGAAGGCCTTTGAACAATTGTTCAATCAATTCCTTGGATTGGTTTTTTATATCAATCAAGTCTGATTGATTGAGGTATTCATATAAGATTCCTTTCAAAAAACAATGCAGTGTTAAAGTTAAAATTTCTGCATCAGCAGAATCATTGAGCATTTTCTTTTGTTGTGCGCGTTCAAAGTATTGCGCAAATAATTTTAAACTTTTGAGTTTTTTATCTTGGTGAATGTTTTTAAATTGAGCTAAATCGCCAGAATAATCACACTGAAAAAACAGTTTCATGATTCTTACCTTGTTGGGGTTTTGTTCAAGTTCGTTCAATAATTTGATACACAATGATTTCAATTGGTTTACTGGGTGAATGTCTTCGTTTTCTAAATCTTTTAATATGGTCTGGATAAAGGGTTCATGTAACTGTTCATGTAGCGCGTCAAAAATTTCAGCTTTGTTCTTAAAATGCCAATACACGGCGCCTCTGGTTACATCGGCTGCCTGAGCAATGTCATCTAATGAGGTATTAAAGAAACCTTTGGTAGAAAAACAGTCCAATGCAGCCAATAAAATGGATTCTTTGGTTTTTTGTGCTTGTTGTTTGGTTTTACGCATGGTGGCATTCTATCAATTAAAACATCTTTTGACAACATACATTCATGTATGTATAATTCGATTTTATTCAAAGTGAACACCAATTAATCAAAGATTAAATGATGTTTGTTAATCTTTTTATGTTGTATTTATTCATTACAGGTCATATATAAAAAAACCAACATTAAATAATCACAACAATAATTCGTGAAAAACAAAGGGCATAGGTTTGAGCAATAATTTGAGTTGTTAATGACCATGACTTCAATCAATTTAAAATATCGAGATAAGGTATGAAAAACAAAATAACATGGATCATCATTTTCATCGGAGCTGCAGGTTATGCTGCCTTTTGGTATATGCAAAATCAACAGCAAACAGGCATGGGGTCGTCTCCTTACCCTCAAGGTAAGCAAGTCATGAAGGTATCATCTGTTGTGGTTAAAGCAGAACCCGTGATTGCACAAATTACTTTACCAGGAAGAACCACAGCATATCGACAATCACAGGTACGGCCACAGGTTTCTGGGATCATCACTCAACGTCTGTTCAAAGAAGGTGCTTTGGTTGAACAAGGTCAGCAATTATATCAATTAGATGATGCTCGCTATGAAGCCAACCTTAAAAGTGCACAAGCCAATTTATTAAGTGCCAAAGCCAATTTAAAAACCACACAAGCAAGATACAAAAGAGTCAAATCACTGGAGCAAAAACAAGCCATCAGTGAACAGGATTTAGATGATGTTATGGCTCAATTGGATCAAGCAAAAGCAGATATATCTGTAGCGGAAGCTAATGTTAGATTAGAACAAATCAATCTGGAATACACGCGTGTTTATGCCCCCATTTCTGGCCGTATTGGTAAGTCAAATTTAACTGTTGGTGCTTTGGTTACTGCCAATCAAGCAGAAAGTTTAGCCGTTATAACGCAATTGGATCCCATGTATGTGGATATGCAAGTTTCTGGTGAACAAGCCATGAAAATTCAGCAACTGGTTAATCAAAATCAAAAAGTTAGTGTTAAGTTATTTGATATACCAGGGGCTTCAGCCATGCAAGGACAAGTGGAATTTTCTGATGTCAATGTTGATGAAAGTACAGGTGCTGTGGCCTTAAGAGCTGTGGTTGCAAATCCAAGCCAAACGTTATTACCTGGATTGTTTGTCAATGCAGAAGTGTCATTAGGCCAACAAACGGGATATCTAGTGCCGCAACGTGCCACCACTAGAAATTCAACTGGAGATTTAGTGGTTTGGGTGATTGGCCAGAATAATCAAGTTAATCCACAAGTGATTAAAGTCAGTCATGCCATCAAAGACCAATGGGTGGTGATTGAAGGACTTAATGGTGATACTGAAATTGTGGTTGAGGGTTACCAACGTTTGGCACCAGGTGCAGAAGTTGACGCCACTCCATGGCAGCAAGCCACAAGTGCCAATCAAGATGTAAAGCCAAAACCAGCAACTAAGGAGTAAACTGATGGCCAGATTTTTTATAGATCGACCTGTTTTTGCATGGGTCATTGCCATCATTATTATGTTGGCTGGTGCGTTAGCTATACGAACTTTACCGGTTGAGCAGTACCCCAAAATAGCGCCGCCAACCGTTTCAATCAGTGCTTTTTATCCAGGTGCATCTGCTGAGACAGTGGAAAATGCTGTGACACAAGTCATTGAACAACGTTTAACAGGTATTGACCAACTCAGGTACTACAATTCAAGCAGTCAAGATGGTTCTATGACCATCACAATAACTTTTGAGCCTGGTGTTGATCCAGACATTGCACAGGTACAAACACAGAATAAAGTTCAAGCTGCAGTGAGTTTATTGCCACAAGAAGTGCAGGCCCAAGGTGTGACAGTCACTAAGTCAAATGACACCTTTTTACTGGTGGTTGGACTCTACACAGAAGATGGTAGTTTAACTCAGGGTGATTTGGGCGATATATTGGCTTCAACTTTCAGAGATCCTTTGTCACGTATCAATGGTATTGGTAGTGTCAGGGTATTTGGTTCACAACATGCCATGCGTATTTGGTTGGATCCTGCTAAGTTGCTCAGTTATGGCATGACACCCATAGAAGTACAAAGTGCAATTCAACAACAAAATACCGACATATCGGCTGGACAATTGGGTGCTTTACCAGCCATTGAAGGTCAACAGATTAATGCCACTGTTACGGCACAATCGCGATTACAAACGGTTGAAGATTTCAAAAAAATAATCCTTCGCGTCAACACCGATGGTGGACAGGTTAGATTAAGTGATGTGGCCAGAGTTGAGTTGGGTTCAGAATCATATGCCACCATTGCTCGGTATAAACGTATGCCAGCAACGGGTATGGCACTGTCGTTGGCCACGGGAGCCAATGCATTGGAAACAGCTGATGCAGTGAAAGCCAAAGTAACAGAATTATCTGAATTCTTACCTGATAATGTCAAAGTGATTTACCCTTTTGATAGCACCCCATTTATTGAGCTGTCGATTAATTCTGTGATACAAACGCTGATAGAAGCTGTGGTTTTGGTGTTTTTTGTGATGCTTTTGTTCCTGCAAAACTTGCGGGCCACTTTAATTCCAACCATAGCGGTACCGGTGGTGTTGTTGGGAACTTTTGCGATTTTGTCTGCTTTTGGATTTTCAATCAATGTGTTGACGATGTTTGCCATGGTTCTGGCCATCGGATTGCTGGTTGATGATGCCATTGTGGTGGTAGAGAATGTTGAGCGGGTGATGAGCGAAGAAGGCTTGTCTCCTAAAGAAGCAACCAAGAAGTCAATGGATCAAATAACAGGTGCTTTGATTGGTATTGCTGTGGTGCTTTCAGCGGTATTTATTCCTATGGCATTTTTTGCAGGTTCAGCAGGTTCTATATACCGACAATTTTCAATCACCATTGTTTCAGCAATGTTTTTATCTGTGGTTGTTGCCTTGGTGTTATCACCTTCATTGTGTGCGACCATTCTGAAGCAAAGTGATAATCATCAGCGCAGAAAAGACAGTGGTTTTTTTGGCTGGTTTAACCGCAATTTCAATGCATTGAGGTCTCAATACGAATCAACCAGTGCATACATGTCACGCAGAATCTTGCGATTTGTTGTGTTGTATGGATTGTTGTTGGCAGTGATGGCATACCTCTTTATTAGCCTGCCTAAATCATTTTTACCTGATGAGGACCAAGGAACCATGTTTGTGATGGTGAATGCACCCGCTGGTGCAACTGCCGAAAGAACATTAGAATCGGTTAAACAAGTTGAAGACTACATGTTGGACCAACAAGGTGATAATGTGAACCATTTATTTACAGTGGTTGGTTTCAGTTTCAGTGGTGCGGCTCAAAATGCGGCAATGGGATTTGTAAGAATGAAAGATTGGTCATTGCGCGAAAGAGCAGACCAAAGTGTGTTTTCTATAGCTGGACAAGCTTATGGGGCATTTTCTCAAATCAAAGATGCCAGTGCTTTTGCTTTTTATCCACCATCTATTCAAGAATTGGGTAATGCCACAGGATTTGATTTTCAATTGGTTGATCGGGCTGATGTGGGTCATCAAGGTTTGATGAATGCGCGTAATCAATTGTTAGGTGCAGCCGCACAAAATCCCATGTTACAAGGTGTGCGTCCCAATGGCTTGAATGATGTGCCCCAGTTTAAAATCAACATCGACAATGAAAAGGCCAGTTCGATGGGATTGTCTTTAAATGACATAAATAGCACTTTGCAAATTGCTTGGGGTTCTCGTTATGTCAATGACTTTTTGGATCAAGGTAAGATTAAAAAAGTATATATGCAAGCAGATACTGCACATCGTATGGAACCAGAAGACTTGTCAAAATGGTATGTTAAAAATAACCAAGGTGAGATGATTCCTTTTGATCGTTTTGCCAGCACCCAGTGGGTTTATGGTTCACCTAAATTAGAACGTTTCAATGGTGAATCATCAGTCAATATCCAAGGTGGTGCCAGTCCTGGTGTCAGTACGGGTGAAGCCATGGCAGCGATTCAAGGAATTGTTGATGGATTGCCTGAAGGTATTGAACTGGCTTGGTCCGGTTTGTCTTATGAAGAACAACAAAGTGGCTCTCAAGCACCTGCATTGTATGCATTGTCGGTGTTAATTGTGTTTCTTAGTTTAGCGGCTTTGTATGAAAGTTGGGCTGTTCCATTTGCGGTGATATTAACTGTTCCTTTAGGTATTTTGGGTGCGGTGATTGCCAGTAAGTGGTTTGGGATGGCCAATGATGTGTATTTTCAAGTGGCTCTTTTAACCACAGTTGGTTTGGCTTCAAAGAATGCCATTCTGATTGTTGAATTTGCTAAAGATTTGAAAGACCAAGGCATGGAGTTATATGAAGCTGTTGCCATGGCAGCCAAACAACGTTTTCGACCCATTGTAATGACCTCATTGGCCTTCATTCTGGGTGTGACTCCATTGGCTATTTCAAATGGTGCTGGTGCTGCCAGCCAAAATGCCATCGGTATTGCAGTGATGGGAGGGATGATTGCATCTACAGTAATCGCTATCCTGTTCGTGCCGATGTTCTATGTACTGGTACAAAAAGTGTTCAGAAAACACAAGGCCAGTCCTCAAGATTAACTGCCCACAAATTTGACCGTTTGGTGCCTGCTTCATGTGCAATGAAGTGGGCATTTTGGGTTTTGGGTTTTGGGTGTTTCACATTAATGTCCATTAAATGATGTATAGTATGTTGTGTTCTGTAAAATAGAACGTAACGATATAATCATACTATTTTACAAATGATTAAATGTCGTCGTATGATGTATCTAAGTATTCAATTCGGTCGCATTCCGATTTGGGATAGCAACACTTGGCTGAAGGCATGAAGCATACATCATTAACGCTTTAAGCTGGGTAAAAGACAAGCAAACAAGTACAGAGTCATCTGTAAACTGGAGTAAATGATGAAAAACAGTGAAACACAAAAATCAGGCCAATGTCCCGTTATGCATGGCGCGGCCACAGGTGGCAGTCATGTGAATAAAGATTGGTGGCCTAACAGTATTGATTTAGATATCTTGAGTCAACATGACCGCAAAACCAATCCTTTGGGTGATGATTTCGATTATGCATCAGAACTGAAAAAGTTGGATGTGACCGCCTTGAAAAAAGATTTACATGCCTTAATGACGGACAGTCAGGACTGGTGGCCGGCAGATTGGGGGCATTACGGTGGCCTGATGATTCGTTTGACTTGGCATGCGGCTGGTTCTTATCGTGAGGCGGATGGTCGAGGTGGTGCTGGAACAGGCAATCAACGATTTGCACCACTTAATTCATGGCCTGATAATGCCAACCTCGATAAAGCCCGTCGTTTACTCTGGCCGATTAAAAAGAAATATGGCAATCGCATCAGTTGGGCTGATTTGATTGCGTATGCCGGCACCATTGCATATGAGTCAATGGGATTGAAGACTTTCGGTTTTGCTTTTGGTCGCGAAGACATTTGGCATCCAGAAAAAGACATTTACTGGGGTTCAGAAAAAGAATGGTTGGCGACCAGCGACAACGAAAACAGTCGATATTCTGGGGAACGGGATTTGGAAAATCCGTTGGCAGCAGTGATGATGGGGTTAATCTACGTTAATCCAGAAGGTGTGGACGGTAAACCGGATCCTTTGAAAACAGCACAGGATGTACGGGTGACTTTTAAACGCATGGCAATGAATGACGAAGAAACAGTGGCCTTAACCGCTGGTGGTCACACCGTGGGAAAATGTCATGGTAATGGTGATGCCGCTTTGTTAGGTCCTGAGCCTGAAGCTGCTGATGTGATTGAACAAGGTTTAGGTTGGATCAATCACAGTAAACGTGGTATTGGACGTGACTCTGTCACCAGTGGCATAGAAGGTGCTTGGACCAGTCAACCTACACAATGGGATAATGGTTATTTTGACATGTTATTAAAGCATGAATGGAAACTTGGCAAAAGTCCTGCTGGTGCGTGGCAGTGGATACCTGAAAACATCAATGAAGATGATATGCCAGCCGATGTTGAAGATTCATCAATTCGTACCACACCCATCATGACTGATGCGGATATGGCAATGAAAATAGATCCTGAATACCGAAAAATATCAGAGAAATTTCACCAAAACCCAGACTATTTTTCTGAAGTTTTTGCCAGAGCTTGGTTCAAATTAACTCATCGTGATATGGGACCCAAAGCCAGGTACTTTGGGCCGGATGTGCCTAAAGAAGATTTGATTTGGCAAGATCCGGTTCCTGTTGGACCTGCAAACTATGATGTCCAGGCCATCAAAGAAAGTATCATTAGCTCAGGTTTAACCGGTAAAGAACTGGTGGTAACAGCATGGGACAGTGCCAGAACCTTCAGAAGCTCAGATTTTCGTGGCGGTGCCAATGGTGCAAGAATTCGTTTATCACCACAAAAAGATTGGCAAGGTAATGAGCCAGAGCGTTTAGCTAAGGTACTGACTGTATTAACACAAATCGCTGATGCAAAGGGTGTCAGTGTTGCTGATGTGATTGTGTTGGCTGGCAATGTAGGTGTTGAACAAGCTGCCAAAGCGGCTGGATATAACATCACGGTTCCTTTTCTTCCTGGTCGGGGTGATGCCACAGCTGAAGCAACTGATATGGAATCATTTGAATCCTTAGAGCCAGTACATGATGGTTTTAGAAATTGGTTAAAAAAGGACTATGTGGTCAGCGCAGAAGAGCTGTTATTAGATCGAGCTCAACTGTTGGGTTTGACCGCACCTGAAATGACGGTATTGATTGGTGGCATGCGTGTTTTAGACACCAATTATGGTTCAAGTAAGCAAGGTGTATTTACAGACCATGTTGGACGATTAAGTAATGACTTTTTTGTTCAATTAACCGATATGTCATTAAGTTGGAAACCAGTGGGTAAAAACAACTATGAGTTGGTAGATCGCAAAACGGGTCATGCCAAATGGTCAGCCAGTCGTGTTGACTTGGTGTTTGGCTCTAATTCTATTTTACGTAGTTATGCAGAATTTTATGCTCAGGATGATAACAAAGAACGATTCATAACAGACTTTGTTAATGCTTGGGCTAAAGTGATGAATGCCGATCGTTTTGATTTTAAATAATTGCTTGAAAGATAACCATGTCGCTGTCCTGGCGACATGGTGTTGTGTGTATTAAAACAATTTCTGTTAAGGCATTGACATGCACTTTACGTAAATGGTTCTGCCGGTGATTGTATTTTGTGTTGTCATCAGGTTTTTTTCTACTGATGTCTCATTTTGTGTACAGAAAGACAACAAGCTACACATTGTATGCTTAGACCGACTATAATTTAAATTTTGTACATGATTTGTCATGAAGCCCGAACAGGAAATACATTTTACAAAATCAAAAGATGATGTAAACATTGCTTATTCTGTCACAGGTAAAGGGCCTGTGTTAGTCAAAGCTGCTAACTGGTTAAGCCACATTGAGTATGACTGGGACAGTCCGGTTTGGAAACATTGGTTTACTGATTTATCGGCACACACCAGATTGGTTCGATATGATGAACGTGGTTGTGGGCTTTCTGACCGTGAAGTTGCTGACCTGTCATTTGACTCATGGGTAGATGATTTAGAAGCGGTTGTTAACACACTTGGATTGGATCGTTTTCCTTTACTTGGGGTGTCACAAGGAGGTGCTGTTGCTATTGCTTATGCTGTTAGGCATCCTGAACGTGTCAGTCATTTGATTTTGTACGGTGCTTATGGTCGAGGACGCTTGGTCAGAGACACATCAGCTACAGCAAAAGAAGAAGCCGACACCATGCGTAATTTAATTAAATTGGGATGGGGCAGAGAGCATGATGCTTTTCGTCAGGTCTTTTCAAGCCAATTTATGCCAGGTGCAACCCTAGAACAGTTACGTTCATTCAATGAATTGCAACGAATTTCATGCTCGGCTGATTCAGCAGCACGGTTTTTAGATGAATTTAACATGATTGATGTAATGAGCTTGGCATCACAAGTTAAATGTCCGACATTGGTGATGCATGCACGTGGGGATTTGCGTGTTTCCTTTGATGAAGGTCGTCTGTTAGCTGCTCGCATTCCTGACGCACGTTTTGTTCCGCTTGAGTCAGATAACCACGTATTATTATCTGAGCCAATGTGGGATGTTTTTATGTCAAAAGTGCTGCCTTTTCTTGCTGAAAAACCAAAAAGCACACCTTTTTCTAAACAATTGGCCGAACTCACGCCACGTGAAAAAGAAGTTTTGGAGCTCATTGCTCGGGGGCTAGATAATTCAACCATTTCTGCTTATTTAAAAGTTCAAGAAAAGACTGTTCGAAATCACATCACACACATTTTTGATAAGTTGGTTGTTGACTCAAGAGCACAAGCGATAGTTCTGGCGAGAGAAGCTGGCTTGGGTAAAAAGTAACTTGAAATCAATTTGAGTTGAATTTTGTGATAACGCATAAATATTCTTGTGTGACAGGTTTATTTTTGAATCGTAAATTAATATCTGTTTATGTATCCTTTGGTGGTATTGAAATCAATCTAAAAACCCCCATAATCTAAGGCATTATTGTCACTATAAAATATATAAAAACATGGCATACAAAGATTATTATAAAGTTCTGGGTGTTGCAAAAACAGCCACTCAGGCAGAAATAAAAAAAGCCTATAAAAAACTGGCCAGAAAATACCATCCAGATGTCAATCCCAATGACAAGACAGCTGAAGATAAATTCAAAGAAATCAATGAAGCATATCAAGTTATTGGTAAAGCAGAAAACCGCAAAAAATATGATCAGCTTGGTGAACATTGGCAACATGCTGGCCAGGGTGCAAACTCTCAATCAGGTGGGCCACAATACCAATACAGCAGCCAACAAAATGAAGCGGATTTTGCTGACTTTTTTGAATCTATTTTTGGGCAACAAAGAGCAGCTGGGGGGAGTCAATATGGATTTGGAGGTTCTTCAGCACGTTATAAAGGTGAAGACATTCAGGCTGAATTGACCCTGCAATTAACTGATGTTTTAAAAACTCATAAAAGAACTTTAAGTGTTCAAGGTAAGAACATCCGTATTGCTGTGCCAGCAGGATTAGAAGACGGTCAAAGAATACGTCTTAAAGGTTTCGGTGGCAAGGGTGTCAATGGTGGACCTGATGGCGATTTATATGTAAGGTTTAACATAGTTAATAACACCGCTTTTAAACGTGACAAAGCCAATTTATACCAAACCATAACGATTGATTTATATACAGCGGTTTTGGGTGGTGAAGTTTTGGTTGATACTTTGGATGGACAAGTGAAGTTAAAAGTCAAGGCAGGTACGCAGAACAACAGCCAGGTAAAATTAAAAGGTAAAGGCTTTGTACATTATAAAAAGGATGATGACAGGGGCGATTTATTGGTGACTTATTCAGTTAAAATTCCAACAGATTTAACCGATAAACAACGCGAATTATTTGAGCAATTGAGTCAGATGTCATGAACATGAAGCCAACAATCACGATAGACATTATTTGCCAGCATTATGAAATTGAATACAGTTTTGTAGAACGTCTCGATGAACTGGGTTTAATTGAAATTGTAACTGTTGATAATGCGCCATGCGTTGATGAAAATCAAATCAGTCAAATCGATAAAATCATGAGGTTACATCATGAGCTTGAAATCAATCCTGAGGGAATTGATGTGGTATTCAATTTGCTAGATAAAATACAACGATTAGAACAGTCACTGACATCAGCTGAAACCAGACTCAATGTTTTTGAAAGTTTATTGAAGTAGTGTGAGTTTGGCTTTTTTGCAGTCAAATATGCCAAAGGCACAAATTGTGCTCATAACGTGCTATTGAAACTGCAATGACGCTTAGTTAAATCAACTTTATTTTATTGGTTCACAGCGGAACGTTTTTCTGGCTTGGCCGGTTTTCTTGTTTTCGTCTGTGGACTTGATTACTATTTCAGTACTGTAAACAGGTTCGTAACCAATGGGACATTGTGGTTGTAATTCATCTTTTTGATTTGGTGATGGGTTTAATGGGTCAATGGGGTTTGATGCACAAGACATCAAGCAAATACTGAAGGTTATGCAGAGTAATTTGGTGTTCATAATTGTGTTACAGGTTTTTGTGTACTTGAAATTATAACCAATTAAGTGTGACAATTATGTACATGATTCACACTATTAAACAAATGACTAGAAAGTGACCGTTACGATTAAGTTTCTGTGGTGAATTTTTTATTTTGTTTTGTGAGGGTTGTAACGGGGTAATTTTCACCCACTGAATATGCGGCTATTTTACTCAGATGGGTGTAAGGCAAACCTGTTTCGTCATGCCAAGTATTGAAGGCACGCTGTACTTGGGTCAAGTCTCTTTTAGATGTGGGGTGATCATGGGTTTCGTATCCTGCTTGTTTAACAGCCTGAATCACGTCGTGCATGGTGGTGAAACAATCTTTGCCTACATACCTTAAAAACCAAAAACCTGTGTTACCACCCAGTCTGGAACCATGTTTTTTTAAATAGGCCATTAAGCCAATTTGGTCATTGCTCGGCCATTCTGCGATAAACTGAGCAAAACTGCCTTGTTCATCTGCTGTGTAATTGACAAAATTGGCATTGTGCATCATGGCTTTGATTTTGGTCCAATTGCGTACCACACGTTTATCTTGTACATATGCTTCCCAGTCTTCGGGTGATTTGTACGCCAGCCTTTTGACATCAAAGCCATGAAAAGCTTCTTCAAATTGTGGCCATTTATTTTCAATTACAGTCCAATTAAAACCCGCTTGATTTATGGCTTTGCACATCATAGCCAAAAATCGATCGTCACCCTTTTGAGCCAATTGTTTGCTGTTCAGAACATCAGGCAATAATGATTGCAATTGCTTTTCCCCACCTTTACGGTGTGCTGCCATGGTATAGATTTCGTTAAAAGATTTCATGATGCTGCTTATTTGAACTTGAAAAAATTCAGCTGTCAATCATCAATCAGTGTTTGTAAAAAGCTGCAATTAATTTATCAACACTTACTTCTACCAGTAGTCCGTTCTTAGGGTTGGTTAGCGATTCACTGAACCATACAGTGGGCAGTGACCGCAGCTATTTTCTCAATCGCTTGAGTCATGATGAAGTGTTAATTAATCAAATGAGTTGGGAAACGATTGGTGAATAGTTAGCAACCATATTGCCTGTATATTCACATGATTGAATGACATATCAATGATATAATACCCACGCTCAGAATCAGGGGGACAACCTATTTTGAGTCAAAACACTCATTCACAAAGAAAATTGATTCAAGTTTGAACTGAAATTCAGTTTTTAAAAAATAACAAAAAAGGTATATCTATGACACGTAAAGTCTCTATGTTTATTGATGGGCAATCAGTGATCAGCGAATCTGCTGACTGGTTGAAAGTAACTGATCCGGCAACACAAGAAGCAATTTGCCAGGTGCCAATGGCCACTGAAGCCGAAATGGAAAGAGCCATTGCTTCAGCTAAAAAAGCCTTTGAAACATGGAAGGATGTACCTGTTACAAAACGTGCTCGTATGATGTTGAATTACCAACATTTGTTAAAAGAACACCATGATGAATTGGCTGAAATTTTGGCCGAAGAAACGGGTAAAAACTTCGAAGATGCCAAAGGTGATGTGTGGCGTGGAATCGAAGTGGCCGAACATGCAGCCAATATTCCTTCCATGATGATGGGTGAAACAGTAGAGAATGTTGCTAATCAAGTTGATACTTATTCATTGATACAACCGTTGGGTGTTTGTGCCGGCATCACACCGTTTAACTTTCCTGCGATGATTCCGTTGTGGATGTTCCCGATGGCCATTGTTTGTGGCAATACTTTTGTTTTAAAACCTTCAGAACAAGACCCCAATACGCCCATGCGTTTGGCTGAATTGTTTTATGAAGCAGGTTTTCCTAAAGAGGTTTTACAGGTGGTTCATGGTGGAAAAGATCAAGTTAATCAGATTCTTCATCATGAGGACATCCAAGCCATTTCATTTGTTGGTTCAGTACCAGTAGGTGAATATATCTATAAAACTGGCACTGATAATTTAAAACGTGTGCAAGCATTTGCTGGTGCAAAAAATCACATGGTAGTGATGCCAGACGCCAATAAAAATCAAGTCATTAATAACATTGCTGGCTCATCATGTGGAGCAGCAGGGCAACGTTGTATGGCTATATCTGTCGCGGTCTTGGTTGGTGAAGCAAAAGAGTGGTTGGATGATATCAAAGGTAAAATGTCTGAAATGCAACCAGGTTATTGGAAAGACCCCAAATCATTTTATGGCCCCTTGATTTCACCACAAGCCAAAGCCAAAGTAGAAAACTTAATTCAATCTGGTATTGATGAGGGTGCAGATTTGTTATTAGATGGGCGCAATCTTTCTGTAGAGGGATACCCCAATGGCAATTGGTTGGGCCCCAGCTTGTTCAGTAATGTAACAACTGATATGCGTATTTATAATGAAGAAATCTTTGGTCCTGTGCTGTGTGTGATGACAGCTGATACGTTGGAAGAAGCCATTGAGTTAATCAACAACAACCCTTATGGAAATGGAACTTCATTATTTACTTCATCAGGTGCGGCAGCACGGAAATTTCAACATGAGATTAAGGTGGGTCAAGTGGGTATTAATATCCCTATTCCTGTGCCTTTACCATTCTTTTCGTTCACAGGCTGGAGAAAATCATTTTACGGTGATCAACACGCCTATGGTAAACAAGCTGTGCGTTTTTATACTGAAACTAAAACTGTTACCGCACGTTGGTTCGAGGATGACATTCCGCATGATGATGCGCCCAATGCAACCATTAACTTATAAAGAGGTTGCTTTATGAATTTTGATTTAAGTGAAGATCAACAAGCGTTTGTTGATGCGGCTAAAGAGTTTGCATTGAGTGAAATGGCTCCCCATGCAGCAAAGTGGGATGAAGAAAGTTATTTTCCAATTGATGTGATTAAAAAAACAGGTGAATTGGGCTTTTTGGGTATTTACTCACCTGAAGAGTTTGGTGGTTTGGGGTTGAGTCGATTGGATGCTTCTTTGATATTTGAAGAAATGTCAAAGCACTGTACTTCGACCACCGCCTATTTAACCATTCACAATATGTGTGCATGGATGTTGACGAGCTTCGGTAGTGAAGCTTTGGCTAGCGAATGGGGCACCAAGTTAACGTCTGGTGAATTGCTGGCTTCATATTGTTTGACTGAGCCTGGCCATGGTTCTGATGCCGGAAATTTAAAAACAACAGCAAAAAAGAGCCGTGATGGTTATGTCATTAATGGCAGTAAAACCTTCATATCTGGTGCAGGTTCAACAGAAGTTTTAATTGTTATGGCACGCACAGGCGAAGCTGGCCCCAAGGGTGTGTCTTGTTTTATGGTGCCAGCTGATAGCGCCGGCATTTCATTTGGCAAAAAAGAAGACAAAATGGGTTGGAACTCTCAACCCACTCGTTTAATTACTTTTGAGGATGTCAGCATCCCAGCTGAATACTTGATTGGTCAAGAAGGCGAAGGCTTTAAGTTTGCCATGAAAGGTTTAGATGGTGGGCGTATTAACATTGCTTCATGTTCATTGGGCACTGCCCAAGCGGCATTGAATCAGGCGCAAGCTTATATGTTAGAGCGAAAGCAATTTGGTAAAACTTTGGCATCATTTCAGGCTTTACAATTTAAATTGGCAGATATGTTAACTGAGTTGATTGCTGCCAGACAAATGGTTAGATTGGCAGCTGTTAAGCTTGACAATAAAGACCAACAGGCTACAGCCTATTGTGCCATGGCGAAACGATTTGCTACGGATGTGTGTTTTCAAGTCTGTGATGAAGCATTGCAGTTACATGGTGGTTATGGTTACATCAAAGAGTATCCGCTGGAACGCCATGTACGTGATACCCGTGTACATAGAATCTTAGAGGGAACCAATGAAATCATGCGTTTAATTATTTCCCGTAAGATTTTACAGGAAGGTGCCACTGAGGTGATTATCTGATGACTGAAGAAATCCCACACAAACTGAGTGAACACATTAAAACCAAGTTGGTTGAAGCTGATTTTGGTTTATTGGGTAAAATCGTATTAGATAAGCCCAAAGCGTTGAATGCCTTATCAACCGATATGATAGTGGCCATGCAGTCGACCTTAGATGCATGGGCGAAAGATGGTCAGGTTAAGGCTGTATGGATTGAGGGTGCAGGAGAAAAAGCCTTTTGTGCTGGTGGTGATGTGGTGATGTTGTATCACTCAATGAAAGAAACAAGTTCAGGTGATGTTCCAATTAAAGCACATGAGTTTTTCACCAATGAGTACAAGCTAGATCAAACCATTCATAACTACAAAAAACCCATCATTATTTATGCCGATGGCATTGTAATGGGGGGAGGTCTGGGCGTTGCAGTAGGTGGTTCGCATCGTATTGTAACTGAAAGGTCAATGATTGCTATGCCTGAGGTCACAATTGGTTTGTATCCCGATGTGGGTGCTTCGTGGTTTTTTAATAGAATGCCAGGACGCTGTGCCGAGTTTTTAGGAATGACGGGTGCACGCATGAATGCAGCTGATGCTTTATTCACAAAACTGGCTGATTTTGTGGTCTCGTCGGATGACTTGGCTGATATGCAGATGGCTATACTGGCATCTGATGGCACACATGATGGCATCACCATGGCCATACAGTCTGTACAAATGGAACAGCGTGTTCATGAATCTCAGTTATGGGTAAACTATGAATTAATTAATGAGCTAATGGCTCCTGTTGATTTGGCTGATGTGGTACTACAATTTAAGGATATGGAAACCGATGACAAGTGGTTGTCTTCTGCTGCCAAAGCCTTGTTAAAGGGTTGTCCCATGACTTTGCATTTGGTGCGAGAACAGATTAAACGAGGCAAACACATGAGTTTGAAAGAAGTGTTTGCTATGGAGTTAATTATGTCCACTCAGTGTGCCATGCATCCTGATTTAGCCGAAGGCATACGTGCTTTATTGATTGACAAAGACGGTCAACCAAAATGGAGCGCAAACTCAGTTGATGAGATTTCTGTTAGCATGATTGAACAGTTTTTCACTCAACCTCAATTCACATCTTAAAGGTATTATATGTCACAAAATATTGCATTTATTGGTCTTGGTAACATGGGTGGTCCCATGGCTAAGAACTTGATTGAAAAAGGTTTTAATGTCACAGTATATGATTTAAATAATGATGCCATGGCTGAGTTAAAGGCAGCAGGTGCCCAAACGGCTGATCATGCAAAAGCAGCAGTCAAAGGGGCTGATGTCATCATATCAATGTTACCCAATGGTTCCATTGTTAAATCTTTATACATTGGAACCAAGGGGTTAATTAATGACGTCAAAGATGATGTATTGATTATTGATTCTTCAACCATTGCAGCCGATGATGCACGTGCAGTTGCTCAAGCTTGTGAACAAAAAGGTATTGCCATGATTGATGCCCCTGTTTCAGGCGGTACGGCTGCAGCTGAAGCAGGCACTTTGACTTTCATTTGTGGTGGTGAAGCGGCACATTTTGAAGCTGCTAAAACAATTTTAAGTGCCATGGGCAGACACATTTTCCATGCAGGTGCTTCTGGCGCAGGTCAAGTCGCAAAAATATGTAATAACATGTTGTTAGCGATTCATATGTTGGGCACTGCAGAAGCTTTAAATATGGGCGCTCAACAAGGATTAGATCCGACGGTCATGTCTGAAATCATGAAAGCCAGTTCAGGTAACAACTGGTCTCTACAAGTTTATAACCCATACCCTGGAGTGATGCCAAATGTACCATCAAGTAACGATTATAAGGGTGGATTTATGGTGGACTTAATGAGTAAAGATTTGGGTTTATCACAAGATTTAGCGGCCAAATCCAAGAGTGCTACACCCTTGGGCGCCTTGGCCACTCAGTTGTATCAAATTCATCAAGCAGGTGGTGCTGGTAGTAAAGACTTTTCTAGCATCCTGCAATTGTTACAGAAAAAATAAGGCTGATAATAAACGTGTGTTCTATTCATTCAAAATGATTTACAAAGATGGTGTCAACTATTAAATCTGAAATCAAAAGAGTCTCTTCTGGTTCGGTTCCTGCACCATTGTTTGCGCCACCCGTATCAGGATCAACTGAATGTATAATTGCTGAGATTAAGTGATTTTCTGCTAATGCTGGGTTGATAATTAACCCAGCATTTATGGTAATTTTCATGCGAAAACTACTGTCACCATGATTGATACTGGGGTTATTGTCACCGCCATTTGGAATGTTAATGAATAACAACTTTTCACCTTCAAAATTTTCACTTTGAAAAATTTCGGCCTCTGAAAAATCTTTGATTTGATTATTGTTGAAATCAACCCACGCAAAAAAAGTGGATTCAGCTTTAATTGGAAAGCTGATTTCAGGAATTCCATCATCATTGATATCAACTGAATAACTACCTACTGAAGTACCTGCTGGCCCTGAGTGAAGAAATCCTTTGGCGTTAAATGAAAAGGACATTGGAAAATGTATTTCAGCATCAAAAGTTTGCATGGCGTTTATTGGGATATAAGCACTTCCAAAAAATTGTGGACTTTCACCTGACCTATTGTGTTCGCTGACTATTAATAAATCAGATGGATTTGTTCCGCCATTGAGTGCTGTTGTACTTGAGTTTTCACCACCTAATAACACACATCCTGAAGTTGATAAAATTAATGTGATTATTATAACTGCTTTGAAACTGTGATTTATTTTGAATTGTTTGAACATGCTATTTCCTGTTTAAAGTAATTAAATAAATAACGAAGCAATGACTGATTGTTCTCGAAAAATAGAAGAATTTATTGAGAATAAATTCTTTGGCCTCCGTTTTATGTTCTATTTAATGGGATTTCTGTATGGGTTTTATGAGATTAACTGTCTTGTTGGGTGTATTGCTTTTTATCAGTGTGCCAAAAGTTATGTCTGCCAAATACCATGTTTGCGATTGTGGGAATGGCGCAGACAGTGATTGTCTTTCTGGTGATGACGCTCGTTCAGGTCTGGATATAAATAATGCATGGAAAAGTCATGAAAAGGCCAGAAGCTCTTTTGCAACTATCAATGCTGGTGATGCCATTTTGTTTTGCCAGGGTGGTGCTTGGGACATCGCTTCAGGCCTAAACCGCTGGGTTAACAGTAATTGTACAGTTACTGATCGATGTGAAATAAGTACATATATACCCAACTGGGCTTCAGGTGATGAAGGCAGGCCAGTTTTAAGGCGTTTGGATGGTGTCAATGGAATGGAATTTGTTGATGGGGGTAATGCTAACCATGAAGAAGGTTATCTGCTCAAAGGCTTGCACTTAATAGGTACGCCAGCAAGCCCGACATTTGGACTCTTTTTTTTCAACGACATTGATGATGTTGCAATTGATGATGTCAGGGTGGAAGGGTTTCAAGCAGGCGTTCATTTGGCTGGTTCCAATGCTTGTGAACCCAGTGATTTGCTTTGCGATGGTCGAAACGACAACATTGATTTAACAAACTCTGAAATTGTGAATAACCGTGAACAAGGTTGGTTGGGAGGATCTGATAACAGCGAAGTTATAAATAATGTATTTTTAAATAATGGGAATCGAGCATCTTTTGATCACAACATCTATGTCAGTGGTAATACCACTGATATGGTGGTACAAAACAACACCCTAAAATACAGTGCGTTGGACGCAAATGGTGTTTGTCAGGGCACGTCATTGGTGGTGCATGGCAGTCACCATAATTTGTTAATTGATGGAAATTTTATAGAAGAAGACATTGGCATGGCTGGTTTTGGATGTTGGGGCATAGCTGCTGATGGAGGCTCTTCTGCTATTGAATCATTGACCAACATGACCATCAGTAATAACAGGATTAAAAATGTGGGTAATTTGGCCATTGGTGTTGGATCTTGTCAACGCTGTGTTATTGAGAATAATGTTATTCAGCAATTTCAAGCCATTCAAACCTTGGGTGTTGCAGCTCCTGACCGAGTAACATCTGCAGAAGATGCGCTTTTAACGGATGTAATTGTCAGAAACAATACTTTTTACTTTGGCCCAAACAGTGATGGAACAGGTATTAAAATTAATGACGAAGGTGCTAATCATCAAATTGTCAGTAATGTTATTTATTACGCGGGATCTCAAAATAATTTTAACTGCTTAGAAACCAACCTTCCATTTGGTAATTTCACAGATATAGACAGTAACCTTTGTTATTTTCCAGCTGCAGTGGCAGCACAATGGTCAAATGGCTTTTTAGATTTAGCAGATTGGCAAAATGCCAGTGGTTTTGATTTAAATTCACAATCTCTGGACCCGGCTTTTGCCAACAGTTCTGCAGATGATTTCTCTGCAATTGATTCATTTTCACCCATGTTAGACAGCGGACATTTAACTTTAAGTAGTTTGCATGCAATCAATGGAGTGCTTAGAGACAATCTGCCTGACAAGGGTGCATATGAATACACTTTAAATGATGTTATTTTTATAAATGGGTTCGAGTAATCAGGAGTGTTTGAAATGAAAAAGTGGATATTAATGGTTTTGGTTATGAACTTCAGCCAGTTATGGGCACAATCAGATTCAAACTGTGCATCTGGTGAACCATTGAATTCTCAGTTGGAGGGTAATTTGGGATTAGCGCCTACTGAAAATTTTGATCATGTTTTGTGTTTTGAAGTTAAAAATGATACAGACATAGATCGTTATGAAATAGCTTATGCTTCGGTTCCAATAAGACAAAGTTTGAATTTACTTGACAGTCAGTTTTCACAGTTGGCTGTGATAGGACCAAGCAATCAAGTCATTGCCAGTTCATACAGAACCATCAGTCGATGGGGCCAACCTTTGGACAACAGCAATGGGGTAATAAAGTGGCTACAAGTGGCTATTCCTGCCAAAGTTCTGGCAAATTCAGTCAATCAGTATGCATTGCGTTTATATGATGTTGCCCCTGAATTTCCTGATCCTTTTGCACTGACGTTTATTCAAAATTCTGGTCAAGTAGTTATTGACTCACAAATAGCACGATTCACCATTGATGAAAACAACCCTGCAATTTTCAATCAAATTGAAATAGACCATGATGGTATTTTTAATAACAGTATGCTTTCTGTGTATGCCGCTTCTGTTTCAGATGGTCCAATGTTGGTATATGCCAATCAGGGTCAGGCAATTAAAATTGGTGGTGGGACTTATGACCACAATGCTTTTGATCGTATTTTTGTTAACACATTTGATAGCACTTTAGATATCACACAAGGGCATGTAACGCTGGATTCAACTGATGGTTTTCAATTGATTGAAGCCAATTCTGTCATGGCCAGCTATCAATACAATGGACATTTTGTGGCAACTGATGGCAGCAGTCTATGCCAAACCAATACCACGACACCATATGAAAAATTTGGTTTTTCAACGGTGGTTACTTTCTATCGGGGGTTGCGACATTTTGATCTTGATTTTGAGTTCAGGAATGAATGTTCGGATGCGTCGAGTGGACCTTGGGTAGATGATGTAGCTGATGTGGAGCATGTCAGTTGGAATTTAACACTGTCTCAAAATCAAACCACCCACGTACTGGCTATGGATGAACATGTGGTATTCACCACACCTGAAGTTAATGGTTCTCGTATACAACAACATTTAGGTGGTGGTGAGAACTGGCAGCGCAGGGCGGGCGCTTATCTTAATGGTCAACAGATAGACAAAAGAAAGTATTATCAAAATTCAACCATTGCATCAATGAATACAGATTTTCTGACGGCTTTACAGATGCCGTTCATGCGTTTCAGAGAACCTCAAGCATTGGAGGCTGTGAGTAATGATTTAAGGGCATTGTTAATTTCTGAACCCATCATTGTCGGTGAAGGCAAGGGTATATGGAACAGCATGAGGTATTCTTTTTTGCCACTGCAGTTGTTAAGTGACACTGTCAACAAAGAAGTTGCGGCATTAAAACAAAGCGTACAATGGTCACAAGAAAGGGGGTTGTTGTTGAAAGCTGATTTACTCGACATCAATGCGGCAAGAGTGATGCCTTCATTGGGTAACCACAATAGTTCATTGTTGAAAAGCAATTATCTTGCATGGATGAACATGTTACATCAACAGACCGTTTCAGAAGATGAAAACACACCCGGTCAATGGCTTCGTAACAAGAACTTTGGCTCTCAATATTGGCCAGACACTGGCGGTAACGACCCCTTCGGCATAGATACTGATCGACCGAATAACAGTTTTGCTGGAATGAATTATTGGGACCCTGCAGGGCTTGAAATTCTAGAGTTCCAACGTTCCGGTGAGCCTCAATGGGCTTGGGAACTGTCGATTCCTGTTTATAGGAATATGGTGCACAGCGCCTATTTAAACACGGGTAAACATGTTTTTGGAAACAGAGCAGGTGTTGCAGTACAGTCTGGAGGCCCAGGCTGTGAACAAATTGAGAATCCACCAGGAAGTGGCATCACAGAAGTCAGTGATTGTACAGTCAGTGGCAGTGGTGGCGGGCAGTGGCACCGATCAAACTTTGGTTCAGATGACTATACCTATGACATGTCTTTGGATTTAGCTTATGTGACTCGACCTAACAGCTTAATGCGTGATCGATTTATGATGGCTGGTATGACAATGGTTAATCGCTATGATGTCAACATACCAGAAAATCTTCGAGAAGATGCGGTCAATGTATTGAACAACACCAGACAAGTTATTCAACATTTTGAAATGCTGGCCAACTGCGCAGAGTTTGTTCCCGGTAATACAGGACTGCAATGTCATAATACTTTGACACAGTTAGTTGAAGAAATCAGTCGGGACAATCACAAAGCCAATTTATTGTGCCAGGGATATCCAGGTTTAGTTAATGGCATGAATAATTCTGACATTCCTGTAACAGCTACACCGACTCAATGCTTAACGCCACAACAATTTATGACGAATAGTTTGATTTATCCGTTTTACTACCGTTATCTATTAAATTATGGAGATACCGTAAATAATTCAATCAGAACCATGTTGATGGTTCACCCTTTGGTACATTTGCAATTTGGTATTGATCGAATCAATACCAGCCAACTTAATCCTTTTTCTGGTTGGTGGAGTAGAATGTTTTGTCAATTGGATCCATCAGGAACTCAATCCATGACTTGTACTGCAGAATTGGACTCAGATGGTAACACGGATATGTGGGCTTATAATAAACCACATACCGCAGCTTTGTTGTATTTGGGCAATGAATTAGACAGCAATGATATATATTACGGTGTCGGTTTTTGTAACATCATGGAAACTTTGTATGACACTGTAGGATTTACTGGGGCGCCTGGAAGTGGAGGAATTTGGGATGGTGTACAACATTTTAATCAGGCGGGCTGGTGGAAAGGACCCTCACAAATGTTGCAGTCTGTGATTTTTGCAGTGGGTAATTATGACACATGTCAGTAAACGGGTTTACCAAGAGAAATTTATTTAACCAGTTCATAATAGATGATATGAAAAAAAGAGCAAAGTATTAATGGGCGAACACAGTCACGACGACAACATAAATGAAAGACATCAATGGTTGAAGCGTTATGTGCCGTTGAAACTGCCTCACTATCTTATGGAAAGTAATGATGATGTGGTTCAGGACGTGATGATGAAATTGATGAAAGCGGATAAAAGGGCAGGTGAAACAGTGAAAAATTTTGGTTACATGAAACAAACGGTAATGAGTGTGATTATAGATTACATACGAAAACACAAAACCCATCAATCACAGGAAAGTGAATTTGATGAAGCGCATGAAATGTATCAGTTGCAAAAAATACATTCATCACCTGAGCAATTGGTACATCATCAATCTTTGTTAGAACATGTTTATCTAGCCATAGGTCAATTAAGTGAGTTGCGACAAACCACCTTGATGTTGTATTTGCGCGGTATGAAAATCAGAGAAATAGCAGAAATTTTACAAATGAATATCACAAAAGTTAGAAATGAGGTGTATCGAGGTAAAAGCGAAATAATAAAAATATTGAATGCCCAAGGAGTTAATTATGAAGTTTAAAGAAAAACAAATTAAGCGCTTAATTCAACAAGAACAATCTACCTGGGATAAAGATGATTTGAGTTGGTTTGATGAAAAATATTTTACAGCTTTTGAAGCCAAAAAAATACCATTTGAGGAGTATCAGAAAATCATTACTATGTTGGCTAATGATCAAACAGTCATGAATCATTATTTGCAGATGAAAAGAAAGTCGAGTCACTCTACATCGCATAATTTTGGATTACGGGGGGTGTTCAGTTTAAAACGCTCGGTGGTTGCAATGATATCAATAGCCAGTTTAGTGGTCAGTATTTGGTTGGTGTCTAGTCATATTCAAGTTGTCGATACAACGGAAATCTATCGCAGTCCAACTGAAATATTGATTTATCCACAAAATCACAAAGTGTTACAGAATGCACCCACTTATTTAGTGGCTCCAACAGTAAATACAGGATTTAAAATTGAGTTGATGCGCGCCAGTCAGCTCATCTGGCAGACTCCTGAATTGAATACCCCAAGGGTTTATTTACCCCCTGAAGTGAGGTCTCAACTAACCGATGGCTTATACAACTGGAAAATTTTGACAGCAGATAACCAATTATTGCATAGTTATTATTTTAGCATCGAATAACAATGAAAATGTGGCTGATTGTGTGTTTGGTTTTTGGTTCATCCAAAACGTGGAATGGTCCTGATGAAATTGAAGTGTTAATCAACCAAGGTCATTTGCAGCAAGCTGAATATGAAATTAGCTCACAGTTGTTAAATGATGAAATCGATGCAGAACAACAAATTAAATTATTGTCGTTAAATGGTGATGTGTGGTTTTATCGAAAGAACTTTTTCGCAGCTCAAAGGCAGTATAAAGCTGCATTAAAGCGGGCTATTACAGAACACAACTATCTTTTGCAAGCTGAACAGATGAAAAATATCGCCATTACTTTTTCTGAAATGACTGATTATGGTGAAGCTTTGAGGTGGCATGAGTTGGCCATGCAAACATTGATTAAAAGCCAAGTGGGTGATGAATATGGCAAACAAACTAAATTGTCCATTTTATTGTCACAAGGAATTATTTTTAGTTATGTTGGCGCTACGGAGTTGGCGATGGAGACTCTGAGTGAAGCACAGAGCCTGGCTTATGAAACCAATCATTTAAATGCTTTGAACAATGCTTATTTAAGAATGGCGGCCTTGTATTTTGAAAACAAACGATTTGACCTGAGTCTGAGTTCATTGGCATCAATTAACCTCAATGCATTTGAAACCATGTCAGATTATGCTTGGTTTTACGGACTTAAGTTTAATTTATTCTTGGCCACTAAAGATTGGTCAGGTGCAGAAAAATTAGTTGATGAAGTAATGAATCACCAAATGCAATGGACTGATGAATTTTTGGATGAGATTAAGGTGTTACAAACTCAACTTAGCTTGGCGCAGAAGCAGTTTAACCAAGCTGAAAAATACATCCGTGAATTAAGCACCAGTGACAGTCACAGCGATTCATGGCTGGTGAGTTATTTAATTGGCAGTAAGTTGGCTTTAGAGAACAGCTCAATTGATGCCTTAAACCATTTTCAGAATGCCATCAATCAATACTTGAATCATCAAGGCCAATTAACAAAGCAACAAGCGATCAGTAAAGTACCAACGGATTTATTTACATCAGCCATAAAAGTGACATTGTCAATAGGCAGTCAAGATGATGAGATGCTGTTTAACTGGTTACAATGGGCTGCTAAAGACAGCTATTTAGTTAGCCAAGATGATACTGAATTCATTGGACAACAAGACACAGCAGCAGAAGGTATGAATGAAGTTGTCCATGATGTGATGCACAATCACTTTTTTGTGCCGTTTAATCACTTCAGCTTGAAGGCGCTACAATCTGTTTTAAAGAGCAAGGAGGGGGTGTTGTTGTACCATCAGTTTGATCATGAGCTGATGGTGTTTTTAATTAAAAAAGATTATTTTCAATCAGTAAAACTAAGTACTGATGGATTGTCGGTACAATTTAAAGTGGCTAATTTTATCAATCAGATAAATCAACAAGGCACTGCATGGGAAGACACATCGCAGCAATTAGAAAGCATTTTATTAAATCCATTGCGTGACTATGGCTTGGATTCACTGACTCATTTACATATTATTCCTGATGAAAATCTCAGATTTCTACCGTTTGAATTGTTGATGGATGAACAGGGTGAAATGGTCATAGACCGTTTTCAATTAGTCACCAATTCATTCAGTGGGTTGTCACAGTTAATTAAACACCGAAAACATCAACTTACTGTACTTCCGAAACAAACCAGGTTGTCATTTGTTGGCACCAATAATAATTTGTCAGATATACCCAGTTATTGGCGTACAGCCTATCGCAACTTGGAATTCACCACCAAGGATTACCAAGGCATTCAACAAGAACAAAAGTTTATTGAAAGTTTAAATATGCCTGGTCAAAGCTATTTTAAACAGTATGCAACTGAAAGCGTTTTTATTGATTTGGTAAAACATGAAACAGGTATTTTACATGTTTCCAGCCATGGTTTTGATAACCCCGTAGCTCCAGCTTTTTCTGCCTTGGTTTTGAACCCAGATACGTACTCTGACGGTTTGATGCAAGCTCGGGAAGTGGTGCAATATCAATCCAATTTATCACTGTTGGTGCTGGCCAGTTGTTCATCCGCCAAAGGAGGATTGTCAGGTCGCTATGGAAATCAATTGGGTTTGGCTGATGCTTTCGTTCAAGCTGGTGTTCAGGGTGTTATTGGTACATTGTGGGACGTCAAAGACCAAGCCACTGCTGAATTCATGCAATGGTTTTATCAATCTCTCAGTATTGTACAAGTGCCAGCTATTGCATTGCGTGAAACCAAAATCAAAGCGAGAAATGCGGGTTGGCCTGCCAAAGATTGGTCTGCATTTGTGATGTTAGGAGACAACAGCACTGTGGTAAAGATGAAGCCATATTCCAATCGAAACAGTGCCAGTCAAATTTTTATACCAATCATTGTTTCATGCGCTGTTATATTGCTGGTTATGGTGGTTTTTAGTTTATTTAACAATCGTCGACTTAAAATAAAGTCATCCTAAGTATTTCTGCATTAAATTTTCCAATAAAGTGAAAACATAATCGTTTGTTTGCGTTTTAATTATTGAATCCTAACAAATGAGGTCGTTATGTCAAAATTAATGAAACTGTCTTGGCAGCTTTCAATTTATCTTACGGTGTTTTTATTGCTCTGTAGTACATCAAGTTTTTCTGCGTATCAACTGCAAAAATTTTCAATTAACAATGGTGGTACACCCATACAAAGTGCTAAATACCAACTTAACGCCAGTGTCGGTCAAGCTGTCGCTCAATCGAATAACAACAGCAACCGCTATCAATTAAATTCAGGCTTTTGGCAAGAAAACACAGATTTGATTTTTATCAATCATTTTTAAGGAGAAAAACATGAATATTATTAAATCAGTTATTTGGATTATGGGTGTGTTAGTGTTGTTTAATGTACAGGCACAAACAAGCATCAGTGCTTTTAATTACCAAGGTGAGTTGTTGGAAAATGGTTCACCTGCAAATGGCTTATATGACATCAATTTTACGGCATTTGATACAAACAATTTAGTTGATGAAGTTGGGTTTTATGCAGCCAGTGATGTTATGGTTAACAATGGTTTATTTGTTATTCCAGAGCTCGACTTTGGTCAAAACACGTTGTTAGATAATGATAAACTGTGGTTATCCATTGAAATTAAAAAATCATCAGAGCCAGACAGTGCTTTTGAAATTTTACATGAAGCACAGAAAGTGACGAATGTACCCTATGCGACCAGAGCAATAGTTGCAGATGGTGCTGATTTCGCTACCCAGGCGTTTTGGGCTGGTGAGGCCTTAGGTTTAAATATCAATGGTTCAGATGTTGATGATATACTGGTCTACGATGGCAATTCATGGATGCCTCAAAATAACCCTTGGGTTTCACAAAATCATGTTTTATCTACAGCTGATAATGCTGCTGAGCAAGTGGTTATTGGAAGTACAGCAGCAACATCGAATGCAAGACTTACCGTCACATCAAAGAACAATGGAATAACAACTCAATTTAAAGGCGTTGCTGGGATGTTCAATGAGTACATAGAAGATGGCATGCCAAGAGGTTATATTGGTTCGGTTCAAGATGGTTCTTTATCAGGCACTGACACAGACGATTTTGAGATGGGTACCGCAGTGGCCAATAATGGCAAATTACATTTGACTATAAAAGCGGTGCCTAAATTAACCATTGGCTCAAATGGCAGTGTAGGGATTGGAAACACAGAACCAACAGGCCGACTACAAGTTGGTGGCAATGCACTCTTTGTTTCCAATGGTAACAAAGTCGGTATTGGTACCCCCATACCGACAGCAAAGCTGCAAATTAATGCTTCTTCAAGTCAAGGCGCGGCCCTGGATGTTAAAATTGATAATCAAACCAGACTTAAAGTTCACAGTAATGAAGGCATCAGTGTCGGTAAGGATGTTACGCCTCCGGTTCGTGGTTTGTATGTTGAAGGTGATATCAAACAAAGTTCTGCTTCCAATGGCATGTTGAAATACATGGTCAGGGTCAACTGCTTAACAACAGGATCATCAATTAACCATTTTCATAATGGGGTTAATACAGGTACCATCACCGCATCAGATTTGGGCTTTACAGGTGCGTGTGCCGTAAACTTTCCCACCAATATCAATGAACGTTATTGGCAGGTCTCAGCGATTTCATCCAGTGGTAATCACCATGCCAATTGTCACACTGTTTTTGCCAACAACCAACTGATCTGTCAAAGAACTCTGTCAGGTGCATTTAATAATGGTGAAATGATGATCTTGGTGTATTAAGTAAATTGAAGCGCATTCATTGATTTTGTGACTGGATAAAATGAAATCAATTAATTGAATTTGAATGAAATTTCACATGACAACATTTGAAGATATACATATTGTATGTAAACAATAACACCCATGGATCCGAGGAAGACATATGAAATTATTAATAATTAGCATACTACTTTTAAATTTAAATACAGCTGTTTCTCAAGCAGTTTATATCAATAGAGTAAAGCTCAACCAAGATGAACTCAATGTTTTACAATCCATCTATGGAGGTGTTGAACCAGGGCGATATTGGTATGACTCAATGGCTGGCCTATGGGGCTATGAAAACGGCCCATCACAAGGTAAAGCGCTACCTTTTGTTAAATTTAGGGGGCAATTACCCGCAGATATTTCAGGAAAAGGGACAGGTATTTTTATCAATAACCGTGAAATACACTATAAAGAAAAACTGTACCTTGAGTCTCTTTATGGCAAAGGTTCTGCTGTAAAAGGCAGGTATTGGCTGAATCATTTTGGTGTTGGTGGTTTTGAAGGTAAAAAGGCCTTTTTTAAACTACCTCAGACCACGCAAGCCAGACGTATATCACCCTTTTCAACCAGAGACTTAACAGGTGGAAGTGTGATTGGACCAGGCTATGTTGACTCCAATGGTGACAGTGCAACATGGTGAATTGACTTTAATTAATAACAACAATCCGGAAATAAACAATGAAAAAAATTAACTATAAACGTCTAATTAGCTTAATAAAAAATCAGAGATATTGTTTTGTTGTCGCTGCCATACTGGTTTTTCAAGTTGCTTATTCAGACAGCTATTTGGCAACAATATCAAGACTGGCACCCCAGTCGATCAGTCTGAGTAAAACCACACAAGAAGGCAAAGAAATCACTGTGATTGGTGTGGCTTCCAAGGTTGAAAATATTTCTGCATTTATGAAAGTTATAGAAGAAAATAGTTACGGCGACGTGGATTTGAAATTTCTTAAAAAAATGCCTGAAGGTTATGAGTTCAAGTTGTCGTTTATAGATAATTAAGTAATTAACTGAACAGTCATTAAAGAATAAACCGAATGGTCATTTTATTCGTTACAACTCGGTTTTTTGGTTCAGTTTGGGTTGAGTTTAATGTTCTATTATTGCTCAAAATATCGATTCATTTAAAGCTTATTACGATGAGAAAACAAAGGTTATTTACTTGTTGTACATAAATGACATTATGTGTGGGCTACCATCAATCTCAATGAATTCAATGGCTTTGTGTAACGTTAAAATAATTTTGACTTAGTTTCTAATCAAAACCCGCCTTGAAAATTGGTGTTGTGAAAATAACGCAGGTACCCTTATTTTCATTGCTGCAAGAAATGGCGTGATCCAGTGAGCTGTTTATATTAAAGTTGGTGTTAGCCAGAAGAGCTGTTTCTTGCCATACCCCTGATTTATCTTGTTTGAAATGAAATGAGCCTGAGTTTCTGGGTGATACGGTGTTGATGATGAATTGATCCTTGCGATTGTTGACTTGAAATCCAAAAAAATCGCCTGCTTCACCTGTAGACAACAACAGCTTTTCTTGTTGTTGCCAATCCCCATGAATGTTTTGGTAGATATAGGCGGCACCTGCAGCATGGGTGCCATTTTCATTGTCATGAAAGTCACCAACAATGGCCCAGTTTTCATGAATAGAAACCGAAGAACCAAATTCGCTGAAAAACACGGGTGTTACATCATCAGGATGTAAAGTGTTGGTTAATTGCCATTGATTGTTGCTTAATGTATGAATTTCAGCTCTTTTATCGAAGCCGAAAATAACTTGGTTTTTATTGACACTGATGGCTTTTAATTCAAAGGAATTAGGAAAAAATTCATGGGTCTGAATCCATTGCAAGTTGACTTTTTTAAATACTTTGGCTGAGCTCCCTAAAATGATTTGGTCTCGATCATGTGCTATCAGCTGACCAAAATACTGTGTTTTAAAGCCAGCTGTTTTAAGCCATTGTTTACGTTCATTTAATTCAAAAATATCTACAACAGATTCTGAAAAGTTGGGGCTGCTGCCTATCAATATTTGATTGCCTGATATGGATACTTGGCTACCAAACTCATCATTGGGAGTGGGCGTGTCAGATTGAAGGGTGGTGTGTAATAACCATTGCTTACCGAATTTTCTATAGATAAACGCCACACCGTGGGAATCAAATTGTTCGAGACCCGGTGCACCAATAACTGCCCAAGCGCCATCAATGGCTTGGACACTACCGAAGAAGTGTTGGTCGGTGTGATTCAATACTGAAAAAGAATCAAAGGCTGAGTATTCTGATGTTGTGGTGTTGTTTGTGGTCCATACATTGGGAGAAAATATCGTTAAGCCTGTACACAGGCATGTGTTGATGAATTGCAATGGTGTACACCTGAAGTTAAAAACGTATAAAACGGTATAGGCCACAAAAGTTCTCATTGATGGGGCTGTTTAATTAATTTTGATTTGCTGGGTGTGAGTTAGATTAAGAAAATTTATAGAACAGATATCCTGTCTTATGGTGTTAATCCCAACTGAGGCCTAATCTCAAATTAGGTACAATTGGCAGACCATATTTTTCTTCGAATTCCAATCCATTGTCAGTCAATTTATAACTGCGACAACAAGGATTTTCTGTGTTGAGGGCATTACTCAATTGAAATTCAAACTGCCATTCACCAGCTTCAGTTTGCCACGATGTATTGAGTTGCGCGCTGACTTGGTAAAAGTTTTTAAATGTTTCTTCGTTCCGAGGCAGTAATGTGAGTCCTGAATCGGTTAAAGCAATGCCAGTTAAGGGCCAACCGTTGTGAATGTCTGCATTGACATTGAGGTTCCATGAATGAATGGGGATGTTTACTTGTAGTTTGAAGGCATTTTGTTGGTTCCAACTGCGTGCAATTTGTTGCGCTCCAATTTCATCAATGGTATCTGAATAAGTGTAACTGGCTAACCAATCAATTTGTTTGTATTGTCCTGTTAAAGAAAATTCAGCTCCTAAAGATTGTGCATCATCCGCATCTATACGAATGCGGTCAAAAAACAAATCAGGCAAGACGTGTAAATTGTTGAAAAGGTTTTCATAATATGGGTGTGTTTGGCTGTACTTTTTTAAGTAAATTTCACTGCGAAAATGCCACCCATTGTTTAGATGATGATTGAGCTCCAAGACTGCCAGGTCTGCAGAAGCGGGTTCAAAATACTGTGGTTGTTCGTCTTCTAATAACAGTTCATCAATGTGCTGAGCTTGCTGGTGTCTCCCAAGACCAAAACGCCAAGTGGTATTTTCATTCATGAAATAAGCCACATTGAGGCGTGGACTTAAGGTACCTCCTTTGATCCATTGTTGGTACTGGTGATGAAAGCCTAAGTCAACTGTCCATTGGTCGTTGAATTGATAACGTGTATTGGCAAATAACTGTGTCGCAAAACCATGTTGGTCAAAATCAAACAGGCTGTTTCTTTGCTTGCTCAACCCCAAAGCATCAGCTAATTGGCTGCTGTGTTCAATCTGTCGATATGAAGTGATGCGCGTGTCTTCAACGGCTGCATCGATACCATAGCTGAGTAATAAATTTTCATTAATTTGCCATTGGTGGTTAAATTTAAAACCTTGGAAGTGGCTGGTGATTTCTTCATCAACTGTGGCTTGGCTGTTTTCATCATCTAGCCAGCCTTGGCGTCGGTCGTGGCGACTGCTACCATACAATTGCCAATGCATCTGGTGCTGTGACAAATTATCAAAATGCCATTGTAACCACATATTCTGGTCATGGTTGTCTGCAATGGCCATTTCATTGTTCTGGTCGACTGAAATTTCGTCTCTAGAAAACAATATGTGCTGTGACATTTCCCAGTTGTTATTGATGGTTTGTACGGCCTTCAGATAGCCGTCATCATACTCGGGTTTGATGTTTAAATCGTCAATCAAGTGATCATTAAAAAGCAACCCTCCGGACCTTAATGCCACCAAATAATAGCGCTTGTTATTGGATGTATTTCTGTAAGTGTATGATGTGGTTAATAAGCTGACATTTAAATCATGGCTTGGTAGTGGTGACAGTTCATTACTTTGAACGTCTAGCACTGCACTTAAACGGCCGCCATATTGAACAGGAAATACACCGCTGTAATAATCAATAGAATCAACAACAGTGTCATTGATGGTTGAGAATAAACTCATCATGTTCTTGAAATGGTATGGGTTGCGTAATTCTTGGTTGTCAAATACCACCAGACTTTCATTGGCCTGACCACCTCTGGTATGCACTTTACCCGTTATACCATCAGAAGTGGTACTTGCTAATCTTTCTGTCGATCTTAGCGGGTCTCGGTTGATAACCACTTGGTTTGAGAGTTCTTGACGGGATAATCTTTGTTGTCCCCAGTCTGGTGAATTGAAGCTGAATTGACTGGTTGAAACAAGAATGTCAGAAAGTGCGAGAGGTAATCGTTCTAAATTGATATCGATGGTTTGTGTCTTGCCAGTTAACATTTCTATTTCATGTTCAGTGGTGTAATAGCCATCTGCGTTGAGTTTTAATTTAGCAGTGCCGCTAGATTTTTCAGTTAATACCAGGCTGCCTGCTTGGCTTTTGATGGGGGCTTGACCCTCAACTGTTAATTGAAATGATTTGATTTTTTGATGTGTACTGGCGTCAAAAGCATGAATCAGAATAACCGCCATTGGTGTTGTCGTTTCAGGTCTTATAACAAAGACATTTGAATCAATTGAGCTCAATTGTAAGCCTTGATTTTTGAGGGCTTGTTTAAGTTCGCTAATATCATCTTGTCTCAGTGCAATGGGTTGGTTGAGTTGTTCTGTGCTTAAAAAGTCACTGCTATAAAACAAGCTGGTACCTGTACTGGTAAAGTATTTAATCCATTGGTCGAGTGTTTTGGTTGAGGCTGCCACATTGAAGCTTGTGAACGTCAATGAAAACATCACATAGCAGCACCACAGTTTTGGTTTTGTCATCCAATTACTGAATTATAGATAAACAGTAATCTTACCGTTATTGTTGACTGATATGCAACACACCTTTGTCAATTGAATAACTGTATTGGGTTGAATAAAACACCGTTTGCAAGGCTTTTTCTGCCGTCATATTTTTGATGTTCCCTTGTAAACGCACCCGTTTGCTGGGACTTTCCAAGTTTTGCCAATCTATTTCCATCCCCGTTTGATGCGCGTACCATTGTACAAACTCATAAAGTGACTTGTCGTTGAGGTCAAATGCTTCTTGGGCTAAAAATGTCCAGTCCCACAAGGGGGCATGCAATGAAATGGGTGAGAGGTGAGCTTCTCCTTGGTTGTTGATGGTAATCATTTGATTTTGGCTAATCAGTTGCTTGTTGTTAACTGTGTTTTGGGAGGCAAATTGATGAGGTGTGATTTTAACCTGACCTGAACGCACTGCTACTTGCAGTTGATTCTGAGTATTACTGACCAAATACCGCGTTCCTACATGTTGAACTTCACCATAGGGTGTCTTAATGGTTAAAGGTGAAGCTTGTAAGCTTTCATCTGTGTCATGATACAGTTGGCCGCTGTTTAAATCGATGACCTTGCTTGAAAAGTTCAATTCAGTGTTGTCAGCAATGCGCAATTCACTCTGATCCTGTAATTGAAGGGTTAAGTATGCACCTTCAGAGGTTTTAATTTGTGTATTTGTACTGATATCTATTGGTGATTTTAGCCACTGCCATGAGTGGTTGGCAGATTTAATTTGAATGTCCCCGCTGAAGTCCAAAACCAGCGCTTGTGGTTCTGTGGGTGTTGTTGTAGGTTGTTGAACAAAATTAACAAACGCCACAGTCGTTAATAGCATGATACTGGCAGCCATTGCCCACAAGTATTTTTGTTGGCGTTGTTTTTTATGCTTCATGACATTTTTTTGCCAATTTTCACGGACAGCAGCCTTGCTTGCTGCCGATTGTTGTTTGCTTGGAGTGGTTCGTTTGCCAATTTGGTTGAGCAATTGATCCACATTGAATTTATCTTGGTTGTTACTCATTAGGTAGCTCCAAATGACCTTTTAATAAGTCGTTTAAACTTTCATGGTTGAGCATGCTTTTTATAACACTTTGAAAAGATTTGCGTGCTCTGGCCAGTGTGGATTGTGCGGCAATCTCTGTGGTCCTCAGTTGTGTAGCAATTTCATTGACACTGAGGTGGTCTAAATATTTCCATGTGAGAACATTGCCATAATCACTGGGAAGGTGGTCTAACACTTCTTCTAAGATTTGTTTTAATTGACGGTTCATTGTCAAGCGTTCTGGTTGTTGTTGGTCGTTCATGGCAATATTTTCAAGTATGTTTCTCATTTCTGCGGTATCTGCCAGTGGCGTCACCACCTTTTGTCTGCGTTTTTGTTTAACAAAATGTGCATGTATCAAGCTTCGACTGATTTGACACATCCAAGTAAATATACTGGCTTCGCCACGGTAATCAGCCATTTTATCTAGGGCTTTGCATAATGTGTCCTGAGCCATGTCGTTTGCCAAATCATAATCTTGGTCGAGTCGACTCATGATGAATCGAAACAAGCGAGGGTGGTAATCATCAAAAAAGCGATTGAATGCATTCTCATCACCTTTAACGATTGATTTAGCCAGTTTTAAATCAGCTTTGTAAGCTTTCATCCATTCCATTATTAACAATTGTTTAACGATTAGAGGGTGTTACCTTGAAAAATCAATCTACTTATTTTTATTTTTTTTAAATAAAGCGATTGATTTTGGTTTTTAACATGCTCCAAAAGGAATAAAGCATCATGAAAGAAAATAAATTATTGACCCTGAGGAAACCATATGACCCACACCATGACTTTAAACGAAACTAAATCATTGGCAGCTATTAACTGGGTTGACCAACATAAAAATACCCAGTCTTTTCACCAAAAGATGAAACAGTTGCCAGATGAATCAATTGATAACATTATACCAAAATCTATAAGCCATGAGCATTCAAATGCTGAAATTTCTCCTTATGCCCAAGGTATGCAATTGATTTTGATGTCACCAGCACACCCAGAACGAAAGTCAATAGAGCGGTTCATTCAAACTGGTTACAAACAACATTTTAATGCCAATTTAATGACTTTTTTTCCAGTTATCTTGGTGATTAAAGAACTTGAAACCTCTCGTATATTAGGTGCAGTTGGTTTGCGGTATGCTAAACAACAGCAATTATTTTCAGAAAATTACCTTAATGGCAAAATTGAAAATTTATTGGCGGAGCATGAAAACATAGAAGTGTTGCGTCAACACATTATAGAGCTTGGACATTTTGTGGTGGCTCAGTCCACAGATGTTAATGTGGTTATTCCAATGGTGGGGCAGTTTCTTAAGAAGTTAGATGTCAAATGGGCTGTATATACATTGTCACGTCCCATTAAAGTGGCCTTCCAGCGCTTAGGTATTAAGCTTTTGCATTTACAACACGCTCATCCTGATGCTTTAACTCATAGCCAAACAGACTGGGGGCGTTATTATGACTACAAGCCAGCTGTTTATTATTCAAACATATTAACCAATATGAACTCATGAATGAGGCGTGTATAAATGAACAATGAAAGTAAATTGCCTTTGTTTAAACATAAAAGACACTTGGCTATTCATATGGACAATGGAGAGGCTTGGTTGAATATTGATTTTCATGCCACTCAATTGGGTTGGGTTATTGTACCTGTGCCTCATTTTTTTTCGGTTAAGCAGATTCAATATATGGTTGAACAAGCGGGTATTGATACGGTTTGTTGTGGTGAGTCTCATTTAAACTGGTGGCAAAGCTTGGGGTTTGATGGTGATGAAATCTCTGCGGGTGTGTTTTGTTTAACACGCGACAATGCACTCGAAGTCAGTCTACCTGAGGGGACCCATAAAATCACTTTTACATCAGGTACTACGGATGAACCCAAAGGGGTGTGTTTAAGTCAGCATCATTTGAATACAGTGGGCCAATCATTGTCACAAGCAACGGCACATTTGGGTATCACCAAACACATCAGTTTATTGCCTTACAGTGTGTTGCTTGAAAACATGGCGACCTCTTATGCCACTGATCATTTTGATAACAAAACAATGCAGCCGATTGAAGTGGTTTCATTGCCATTAAGTGATGTTGGCTTAACAGGTTCAGGTCAATTTGATGTGAAAGTTATGTTGGCAGCCATTACAAAACACCAGGCTGACAGTATGATCATGATGCCACAAATGCTTAAACAACTGGTTGCCTATTTAATGGAACATAATCAAGATTTGTCATTTGTTAAATTCATTGCTGTTGGGGGAGCGGTTTGTTCTGCAAAATTGATTAGACAGGCACATGAATTGGGTTTGCCCGTTTACCAAGGTTATGGTATCAGTGAATGCGGCTCAGTGATTTGTTTAAACAACACCCATGAGGCTCTTGAGTCTGTGGGTGTGCCATTGCCTCATTGTGATGTTGTATTGGCTGAGGATGGTGAAATTAAAGTGATTGGTTCTCAGTTTTTAGGCTACCTTGGAATGAAGCCTAACAATCAGTCAGGCGCATTTTGTACCGGTGATATTGGCTGTTTGGATACACAAGGCAGGTTACAAATTACAGGCAGGAAAAAGCATGTCATCATCAACTCATTTGGACGGAACATTTTACCCGATTGGATAGAGGGTGAAATTTTAACTGTTCCAATGATTCACCAAGCTGTGGTTTTTGGAGATGCACAGCCGACATTGACCGCTTTGTGTGTGACTGAATTGGAGCAACATGAATTGCAAGTGGCTGTAGACCAACTGAATCAAAACCTTCCTGATTATGCACAAATTAAAACAGTGATTAAAGTGGCTCCTTTTACAGTCACAAATGGATTATTAACACCTTCTGGCAAACTGAAAAGGTCTGCTATTTTTAAACAATACCAACAAATATTGGAGAGCATTTATGACTCAAGCATTGAAACAACAACTGCCATCGGGTTTTGAATCTTTGTGTGCAGCAACCGCTGAAGAACAACATGATTTATTGACAGTCCCTGTGATTCAACAGGCCATGCGAGGTGATATTTCGATCAACACTTACGTGGCATTTTTGACTCAAGCATATCATCACGTTAAACACACTGTCCCCTTGTTGATGCTGACAGGCAGTAAAATTTCACATCAAGAAGAATGGTTGAGAACGGCCATTGCTGAATACATTGAAGAAGAAATTGGTCACGAGCAATGGATTCTAAATGACATCGAAGCTTGCGGCGGTGACAGACATCAGGTGAGTCAGTCTGAACCAGCATTCGCTACTGAGTTAATGGTGGCATATACATATGATTCTATTAATCGCATAGGACCATTGACCTTTTTTGGCTTGGTGCATGTTTTAGAAGGAACCAGTGTGGCATTGGCAACACAAGTGGCCAACACTTTAAAAACTACTTTAAACTTGCCCCAAAAGTCTTTTTCCTATTTATTTTCTCATGGCGACTTGGATCAAGGACATCAAAAGTTTTTTGAAGACCTAATCAACCGATTGTCAACTGAGCAGTTGTCAACGGTCATTAAAGCTTGTCAACGGTTCTACCGATTGTATGCCAATATCCTCAGGAGTTTACCAACATCATGAAAATAGATTGGAAACAACAAACAATTGTCTTAACAGGAGCCTATGGTGGTTTCGGTCAGGCATTGGCTGAAGAGTTAAGTCACTTGGGAGCGTGCTTGATATTAATAGGGCGGAATGAGACAAAATTAAAGGCATTACAAGCCAAGTTAAAGTCTCCTACAGATACTTTGGTAGGTGATGTCAGCGAATCAGAAACAATTGAAAAGTTGTTATCAATCTTGCTTCATAAACAATCATCGCAACACATGTTAATTAATAATGCAGGGCTTAGTAATGCTGGATTTTTACAACAACAGCCAACAGCACAAATCAAACACATGGTAGATGTTAACCTATTGGCCCCCATGTTAATGACACAACAATTGTTACCTTGGTTGAAACAAGCAACACAGGCTCAAATTATCAATGTGGGTTCAAGTTTTGGTGGAATTGGTTACCCTGGTTTCAGTGGTTATTGTGCCACTAAATTTGGGCTTCGTGGTTTCACACAAGCCATCAATCGTGAGTTGGCTGATACCCAGGTTAAAGCTTTTTATTTGGCACCTCGTGCCATGTCTACGGGCATCAACTCTTCAAAGGTTGATGAGCTCAATCAAAAATTAGGAAATGCGGTTGATGAACCACAAGTGATTGCAAAACAATTCATAAAATCAATTGAAAAAAACCAAACTGAAAAGTTCTTTGGTTGGCCTGAAAAACTTTTTGTACGCATCAACGCGTTGTTTCCTAAGGTGGTCAGTAAAGCCATTAAAAAGGACCAGGCAACCATCCAAACACTGTTAAACAATGAGGTAAAATCATGAAACAAATCACCTTTAAATTCAGCATATTAGCTATTTTGTCAATCAGTAGCACAAACAGTTGGGCTGAGATGACCGATGAAGTCAAACAAATTCAAACTCAATGGGCCAAGGTTAATTATATGCCGGCCGAAAACGATGAACAGGAGGAAGCAAAAGAAAATGCTTTTGAGCAGTTGTCGAAAATGGCCACGCAAACTGCCATGAAAATAGAGAACCAACCTGAGGCGCTGGTGTGGGAGGGAATCGTTTACTCCAGTTATGCAGGAGCCAAAGGTGGTCTGGGTGCATTGAGTTTGGCTAAGCATGCGAAAAAATCTTATGAAGAAGCCATTAAAATTGATGGTGATGTTTTAAATGGTTCGGCTTATACCAGTTTAGGCGTGCTTTACAGCAAAGTGCCAGGTTGGCCTATTGGTTTCGGTAGTGATAAAAAGGCCATGGACTATTTAAAAAAAGGGTTGCAGAAAAATCCAGCTGGGATTGATGCCAATTATTTTTATGCACAATTCCTGTTTGAGGAGGAAGGTGATTACTACACAGCCAAACAGTATCTATTGAAAGCACAACAGGCTGCTCCCAGGCTTGACCGGCCTCAAGCTGATCAAGGTCGACATCAAGAAATCAATCAGTTAATGACTCAAGTAGAAGAAGAGTTGGCAGATTGATTCAATAATAAATTGCATCTTTTAGGCTGGAGTCTCGTTGTTTAAGCTCTGGCCTCTTTTTATCAACCGTATATGAGTTGCTTTTAACCAACCAGATTGTGGAATAACGATGATTCTATGTTGTTAAGCCTTTAACGTCTGTCATATTGCAGTGCCAAACCGATGGGGCTGTTTTGTATTCTGTTGTCAGCCCATTTAAGCTGTCCATTAACCCAAGTCTTCTCTACAATGGCGCTAAACTGTGCACCGTCATAAGGTGTCCAAGCACATTTATATAGCATGTCTTCATTTTTTATTTGATAATTCTTATCCATGTCTATTAAAACCAAATCTGCAAAATACCCTTCTCGAATGTATCCACGGTCAACCACGTTGAACATGTCTGCCACACGATGACTCACTTGATCAACCGTCTGGTGTAAATTTAATTTGCCTTGTTTTACCAAGCTCAATAAGCTGGGTAAGGCTGTTTGAACCAAGGGCAGCCCAGAGGGTGAATGCATATAATCCAGGGCTTTTTCAGTCAGTAAATGGGGGGCGTGATCAGTGGCAATCACATCCAATGTTTTGTTGTTAATGCCTGCGAAGATGATGTCCTGGTCTTCTTGACTTTTTATCGCGGGGTTACACTTAATCTGTGCGCCTTTAGTGGCATAATCGGCTTCAGTGAACCACAAGAAATGCACACAAGCTTCAGCAGTGATGTTATTGTGCTTGGATTTCAATGACGCTAAATAATTAACTTCTGCACCTGTGGAAATGTGCAACACATGCAATCTGGCATTGTGTTTGATAGCTAGAGATGTGGCCAGCTCTGTAGATTTTAAGCATGCTTTTGCAGAACGAATATAAGGGTGTAAAGCCACAGGGATGTTGTCACCATATTGATTATGGGCTTTGGCTTCATTGGCCACAATGATGGGCGTGTCTTCGCAATGCGTGGCCACCAAAACTGGAGCATGTTTGAATATTTCATTTAAGGTGTTTTCATTGTCAACCAACATGTTACCAGTAGATGCCCCCATAAATGCTTTGATACCACAAATTAATGAAGTGTCTATACTTTTGATGACTTCAATGTTGTCGTTTGTTGCCCCAAGATAAAAACCATAATTACAATGAGCGCGTCCAGCAATTGATGCGTGTTTGTCTTCAATGGCTTGTTGACTGGTAGTTAAAGGGTTGGTGTTGGGCATGTCCATGACTGATGTGATTCCACCTGCCACAGCCGCTGCCGATTCTGTACCAAAATCGGCTTTATGTTCTCCACCCGGGTCTCTAAAATGAACTTGGTCATCTATCATGCCTGGTAGTAAATGTTTGCCACGAGCATCGATGATTTGCATGTCATCACTGGCTTTGATGTTTGGTGCTATTGTTTCAATGCGTTCATTCACAATCAACACATCAGTTGCAATTGATTGGTATTCATTAATTACCAAGGCATTTTTAATCAGTGTTTTTTGTACTGTCATTGTTTTTCCTCATTGTTGGTGTCGTGTTTGTTATTTTCTGTTGCATCAGGAACTGGGTCAAAACCACCTTGACACATGGGGTGGCACCTACCCAATCGTTTGACTCCTAAATAAGTGCCTTTGAAAATGCCAAACCTTTTTACGGCCTCTATCATGTATTCAGAACAAGTGGGATGAAATCGACAACGATTGCCAAGCAATGGGCTGATCAGGTATTGATAGCCTCGCAGAATTGAAATGAATATGCTTCTAATCATGAAAAATGGTTGCTCATTGCGCCAGTTTCAGGTATAAAGTTCGCCTTAAAATTTAAGTTGTCAATGATTCAATGAATGAATCATTGAAAAATTTGAATCAGTCCATATTTTAGCACGCGCTGTTAAACCGCGAAGCATTAAAGGAGACAAAAATGGCAGAAAGAAGTATCAATGATTTGCCCGCAGATTATGTTCCCCAAATGGATTTGCCCGATGGCTATGTGCCATCAGTCAAGGAGGAGTATATGTGTGATAAACAATTGGAGTATTTTAGACGCAGAATTGAACAATGGAAAGAAGACCTATTAAAAGAGTCCAATGAAACCATTGCCAACTTAAAGTCTGAAGCCAGAGATATCAGTGATGAAGCGGAAAGGGCGTCAAGAGAAACAGAGAATACGTTTGAGCTCAGAACCAGAGACCGTTACCGTAAATTGTTGAAAAAAATCAACAAAGCATTGGATCGCTTTAAAACAGGTGATTATGGATACTGTGAGGAAACGGATGAAGAAATTGGCTTGCCACGTTTAATTGCACGACCCATCGCTACCATGTGTATTGATGCACAGGAACGTTGGGAATTGAAACAAAAAATCACCAAAGAAGGTTAATTTATGGAAATTGCTCCACAGATTGCTCAATTAGATGACTTTCAACAACGCACTGATGCGTTGTGGAGGTATCTTTGACTATGAAAATAAGAAAGAACGTTTAGAAGAAGTCAGTTTAGAACTGGAAGATCCTGATGTTTGGAATGATCAGGAAAAAGCACAGTCACTCAGTAAGGAAAGGGCCTCACTGGAGCACATCGTATCAACTATCGATGATTTAAAGTCAGGTATTGTTGATGCCAGTGATTTTTTGCAAATGGCCAATGAAGAGGATGATCAAGACAGCTTAGAGGAAGTGTTGTTGATGATTGCAGGGCTTGAAAGCAAAATTGAAAAGCTTGAGTTTCAAAAAATGTTTTCAGGTCAAATGGATGCCAATAATGCATTTGTTGACATTCAGGCTGGCTCAGGAGGCACTGAAGCTCAAGATTGGGCTGAAATGTTGTTGCGAATGTACTTACGTTGGGTTGAATCACGGGGTTGGAAAGCCGAATTGATTGAAGTTTCAGCGGGTGATGTTGCTGGCATTAAATCTGCCACCATCAAAGTAGAGGGTGAATATGCTTATGGTTGGCTCAGAACAGAAATAGGTGTTCACCGTTTGGTGAGAAAATCACCTTTTGATTCGAGCAACAAACGTCACACCAGTTTTGCTGCTGTGTTTGTTTCACCAGAAATAGATGACAGTTATGAGGTTGATATTAATCCAGCCGATTTAAGAATAGATGTTTATCGTTCTTCGGGTGCTGGTGGTCAGCATGTTAATAAGACTGAGTCTGCTGTCAGAATCACTCATATTCCAACCAATACGGTGGTACAGTGTCAGAATGGACGATCACAACACCAGAATAAAGCAACAGCCATGCAACAATTGAAAGCCAAGTTGTATGAATTGGAAATGCAAAAGCGCAGTGAAGAATCTCAAACCATGGAAGAAAATAAATCAGACATTGGTTGGGGCAGTCAAATTCGCTCCTATGTTTTGGACCAATCACGCATCAAAGATTTAAGAACAGGTGTAGAAAACACCAACACACAATCTGTTTTAGACGGTAATTTGGATAAATTCATTGAAGCCAGTTTGAAACAAGGACTCTAAATTAGAAAACACCTTATCATGACAGAAGACAATAAACTCATCACTGAAAGACGTGGTAAATTAAATGCCATTAGAGCACAACGCAATGCATTTCCTAATCATTTTAGAAGGACGCATTTGGCCCATGATTTGCATGAGAAATATGATGCGTTAGACAAGGAAACACTGGATCCTCAAAAAATTGAGGTTACGGTTGTTGGTCGCATGATGAGTCAACGTTTGTTTGGTAAAGGTGGTTTTGCTGTGCTTAAGGACGTGTCTGGAGACATTCAGTTGTTTGTGCAGTTGAATGCAGTGGGTGAAGACATATTCAATGACTTTAAAACATGGGATATGGGTGATATTGTTCATGGTAAAGGGGTGTTGTTTAAAACCAAAACAAATGAACTTTCTGTCAAAGTGACTGAGTTGAATTTAGTAACCAAATCACTGCGCCCATTGCCTGAGAAGTTCCATGGTTTGTCTGACCAAGAAACCCGTTACAGACAAAGGTATGTTGATTTAATTGTTAACAATGATTCAGCTGAAGTGTTTAAGACACGTTCTAAAATGATATCTCATATCCGTCGATTTATGGAACAAGACGACTTTTTGGAAGTTGAAACACCGATGATGCATGTGATTCCAGGTGGTGCGACGGCCAAACCATTTACGACTCACCACAATGCACTAGACATGCAATTGTATTTACGCGTTGCACCAGAATTGTTTTTAAAGCGATTGACAGTGGGTGGGTTCGAAAAAGTTTTTGAAATCAATAGAAATTTCAGGAACGAAGGTATTTCAACTAAGCATAATCCCGAATTTACCATGATGGAATTTTATTGGGCATATGCTGATTACAATGATTTAATTGATTTAACTGAAAAACTATTCAAATCTTTGGCTGAAGCAGTCAAAGGTACTTATCAATTCAGTTACCAAGGACATGAACTGGATTTTTCCAAGCCTTTCAGGCGACAGTCAATGGCTTCATTGGTGGCAGAATACAGTGATGGACTTTCTGTAGAAGACTGTAATAATTTGTCAGTTATGCAACAATATTGTGATGACAAAGGCGTTTCTTACGATAAAAACTGGAAAAAAGGCGAGTTATTAACAGATTTATTCGATATATACGTAGAAGAGCATCTCATTCAACCTACTTTTGTGACAGAATATCCTATTGAGATATCACCTTTGTCTAGACGGAATGATGAGAATCCGGAAATTACAGATCGATTTGAACTGTTTATTTGCGGAAATGAAATTGCCAATGGTTTTTCAGAGTTAAATGACCCTGAAGACCAAGCAGATCGTTTTAAACAACAGGTGGCGAATTTAGAAGCTGGAGATGATGAAGCCATGCACTATGATGCAGATTATATAAGAGCGCTTGAATACGGTATGCCACCAGCAGCAGGTGAGGGTATTGGTATTGACCGTTTGGTGATGTTATTCACAGACTCTGCTTCTATTCGTGATGTATTATTATTTCCATATATGAAGCCAGAGTAGTGAAAGAATGAGTGAACATCAAGGTATCAGGTACGCCAGAAAATCCATAGAAGCCTCATGCTTGTTGCTTTTTAAAGGGTGTTCTTGTTTAACAGAAGTCAAAAACATTTCTGCTTCTGGTATTTTGGTGGCACCACTGGACAATGAAAGTATCTCTGATTTAGAGTTGGGTTCAATTTGCATTTTAGAAATTGTGGTCAATGAAACCTTTAATTTACATGTTTCATCAAAAGTAACCCGTATTTCAAAAGATAAAATTGCATTGCATTACATTTCAATTCCTGAAGATAAGCAGGTTGCCTTGTGGCAATTGCTGGGTGACCATGTTCATGAAGTTGAAAGGTTTAAGACTTAAACAGCAATCTAAACGAACTGGCTGAGATCAGTGGCTACTTACCTGAGTTTTGTTGTTACCTCCTTGCTATTGGCTTTGACCCCAGGTCCTGATGTTTTATTGGTGGTAACCATTGCTGCAAAAGAAGGATTTAATAAGGCCTTTCAATTGACACTTGGGTTAGCCAGTGGTGTTATATTTCACACCACATTAATTATCTTAGGTATTTCAGCATTGATTATTGCCAGTCCTGCTGCGATGAAGTTGATTGCTTCATTTGGTGCAGGTTATTTGTTGTATTTGGCATGGCTGACGTGGCATCATCGTCATGATGACATGACGGTTAACCGCCAAGCTAAAATCAAAGGCGGCTATTATTGGCGTGGGGTCATCATGAATATTTCAAACCCCAAAGTTTTGTTGTTTTTTTTGGCTTTATTTCCTCAGTTTGCTCAACTGGATGAACCTGGCTATCATTTGCGAATCGCGTTGTTGGGTTTGACATTTATTCTTGTCACAGTGTTGGTGTTTGGCAGTTTGGCTTTTTTAATGGCTAAGAGTACACAAAATTTGATACAAAATCACCGGTTCAAATATGTTATGGATTACGTCGCCATCACGATATTTGTGCTGTTAGCAGGTTTGTTATTGTATTCTGTTTTTGCCCATAGCTGACAATTCCCATGAGTCGCAAACAAATCCATAATTAGCTACTAAATTAAATGATCAAAAGCTCTGGGATTGTTGCTTGATTGAGTTACAGATTATATGCCACCAGTCTGAATCTGCCATAACTGCTGATACCTGCCTTTTTGATTACTTAAATAATCATGGGTCCCTGATTCAATGATTTGGCCATTTTCAAGAACATGAATTTGATTGGCATGTACCACTGTCGACAAACGGTGTGCGATTAAAATAACAGTCCGACCATTGGCAATTTTTTTCAGGGATTTTTGAATGGCCGCTTCGGTTTCATTGTCCACTGCTGAGGTGGCCTCATCCAATATTAAAATTGGTGGTTTTTTTAGCAAAGCACGTGCCAGTGCAATGCGTTGAATTTGTCCTCCTGATAATTTGACACCTTGTTCACCAACAGTCGTTTGAAAACCTTGATCTAGATTTTGGATAAACTCATAGGCTTCAGCCAACTTAGCAGCTACTAACACGTCATCATATGTGGCTGTATTGTTACCATATTTTATGTTTTCAAAAATACTGGCATTGAATAAAAATGTGGCCTGTGAGACTAAACCAATCTGTGAGCGTAATGAATTGATGTTGATGTTTTCAATGCTGTGTCCATCCAGTATTATGGCTCCATGTTGTGCATGATAATATCGCATCAGTAACTTAATCAAAGTACTTTTGCCAGAACCTGTTTGTCCAACAAAAGCAATGGTTTCACCGGCTTTGATACTGAGATTGATGTTTTTTAATGCCGGCTCATTTTGTGATTGGTAGCTGAAATTGATGTTTTGAAACTGTATATTGCCTGTGAGTGTCACTTCTTTAGCTTGTTCATGGTCTTTGATATGAATGGGCTCACTCAACAAAGTCAAAATTCGTCGTGCTGATGCCATGCCACGTTCATAAAGGTCCATGGTATTCGCCAGGTCTCTAAAAGGCCACAGTAAACGCTGAGTGAGGAATACCAGTACGCCATAGGCACCCACGGCCAAGTCACCATTTAAAGTGTCTAAGCCGCCGACAATAAAAGTGGCTAAAAAACCAGTTAAAATCGCCATACGTATCACTGGTGTAAATGCAGAGCTGATTTTTATGGCCGATTCGTTGGCTTTAACATACGCATCGCTGATGGTTGAGATACGTTGTTTTTCATGTTCTTCTTTGGTGAAACTTTTGATGGTGGCGACACCTGCTATGTTGGTGTTGATGGCTGCTGCTATTTCACCAGCTTTTTCCCGTACCTCAGCATAACGAGGTTCGGCTTTTCGCTGGAAATAAAAAGCACCCAAGATAATCACTGGTATCGGAGAAAAGGCAAGTAAAGCAAGTTTGGTTGAAATCAAAAAGAACACCGCGCCGACTGCCAGAACGGAAGTCATGACTTGCAGGATGTCATTGGCGCCTATGTTTAAAAAACGTTCTAACTGATTGACATCATCATTCAAGATAGAAGTCAATCTACCACTGGACTCATTTTCAAAGAAACGCATGTCCATGCGTTGAATATGAGCATAAGAGTCTACCCGGAATCGATGCTGAATTTTTTGTGCCAATTCACGCCAATTCCTTAAGTACAAATATTGAAAAATTGACTCACCGGCCCAAATCAAAAATGTCAAGAAACCCAATAGGTACAGTTGGTGTTTGGGATCAATCACACCCAGATTGGCAACAAATGAGTCTTCTTGGTTAATCACCACATCAATGGCAATCCCAATCAATATTTCAGGAGCAATGTCAAACAATTTATTGATGACTGAACACACACTTGCCCATATGGCTTGGCCTTTAAAACCTTTGCCATAAGAAAGTACTTTGAATAATGTCATGGTATTTGTTTAATGTATCGTGAGAGAAATGGTTTCAATCTCATTGTTATGAAAAAATTTAATTTCCGTTACAGTGCCACCATGGTGGGTAATCACACCACTGTACCTGCGGACATCAAGGTCTGAAAATTCAAATTCAAATGTTCTCAATAAAGCCAACTTGCCTCGTCTGGGTTTGATTTTTAGTTTTTTTTGCATCAGTGAATCATCCAAGAATACCCAGCCTTTTTGATGGGTTATTTGTTGACCTGTTTTTCTACAAAGGTCCAGTGCACTGGTTTGGTTATACCAATAATAAGCCAGTGTTGCCATTGCCAATAAAAGAGTGAGTTCTGTCATGTTTCCATTGTAGGGGCTGAATTGTTAAAAAAGTTGTGATTTATCAGATTCAATTCAAAATTAATCATTATTCACACCGATGTCTAGTTGCAATATGCAGTTAAAAAGTGATTATTCAATGTTTGTATTAACAAAAGACTTTGTTTGTTGAGGACTTTGTCAGATTGGTATTTTTTTGTTACTGGGGTTATAATCAATAGCAACTTATATAAAGCCAGCTTCTGTGCTGGCTTTTTAGTCAAATCGACACATGGACATTGTATATTGTCGTGTCGAATCGTTACCATCAAATCCACATGATGGCAACCGCGGAAGATTGAACCGCACAGAATCAATGTCGGATATCAATTAAGTGACTTAATATGTATTTAAGCGCTTAGTTCGGCGACTCCGAAATTTGATTTTCCAATAATAATAAGAAAAGGAAAAAATATATGAATAACGAAAACAATTTAAAAATTATAGAAAAATGTACCATTGCCGCCCGGGGTGGTATGACTTTGTTGTCACAAGAAGAAGTTAACATGATGATGGAAGTGGGCAAAGGGGGCGTCCATGAACTGTTCAGGAAATGTTGTTTGGCGGTATTAAACTGTGATGCCAAAGAAGATGATGCGATGGCTGTACTGGAAAGGTATCCAGATTTTGATGTGACTTTGATACCACGAGAACGAGGTATTCACTTGCGTTTTGTTAATGCGCCAGCTCAAGCTTTTGTTGATGGCAAAATGATTTCAGGTATCAGAGACTCGATATTCTCGGTATTAAGGGACATCGTTTTCCAAAGTACTGAAAAAGGCGAGGGTAACTATAATTTGGAAGAGTCTTTTGATATCACTAATTTTGTGTTTGAAATCTTGCGCCGAGGTGAGGTACATCAATTCGGCACTGAGCCCAATTTGGTGGTTTGTTGGGGTGGGCACTCTATCAATCGCATTGAATATCAATATACCAAAGATGTGGGTTATCAATTGGGCTTGCGAGGGGCACATATTTGTACTGGTTGTGGTACTGGTGCAATGAAAGGCCCAATGAAAGGCGCCAACGTGGGCCATTCAAAACAACGCATTAAAGATGGTCGTTATATTGGTTTGACCGAACCTGGTATTATTGCGGCGGAAGCACCTAACCCCATTGTGAATCACTTGGTCATCATGCCTGACATTGAGAAACGATTAGAAGCCTTTGTGCGTTTGGGTCATGGCATCATTGTATTTCCAGGTGGTGTAGGAACAGCAGAAGAAATTTTGTACCTGATTGGTATTTTATCAAATGAGAAGAATAAAGGTGTGCCATTTCCATTTATCATGACTGGGCCTAAAGAATCAGCTGAATATTTCCACAAAATTGATGAATTTATTCGTTTTACTTTGGGAGAAGAAGCTGCTGAATTGTATGAAATCATCATTGATGATGCAGAAGATGTGGCTAAGAAAATGTTGGCTGGGTTGGATTCAGTGAAATTATACAGAAGTAAAAACAAAATCAGTTATTACTTTAATTGGGGCTTGCACATTGACAGTTCATTCCAATTCCCCTTTAAACCTACTCATGAAAATATGTCCGGTTTGCAACTTTACCGGGACAGACCCGTTGAAGAACTTTCGGCTTCGTTGCGCCAAGCATTTTCTGGCATTGTGGCAGGAAATGTCAAAGAATTTGGTGTTCAACAAATCAAACAACACGGTGTTTTTAAAATCAATGGTGATTATGATCTGATGGAAAAACTGGAGGATTTACTACAATCATTTATTGAGCAAAAACGCATGAAGTTACCTGGCAGTGAATATACACCTGTGTTTGAAGTGGTGAAATAAAACTTCAATCAATGTCTTTTGCTACATGCCCCTAGCCTGAATGAAAATTTGGGCTTTTTTATTTGTATTGACCTATCAAGCTAAGACGTTGGCTTTTTAAATCATTAAAAATAACTGTCATTTCTTTGAATACTTTATCTATTTGGCATATGAGCGCATTTAATGTACTTTGTGACTTCATGTGTATCGGTTATTGATTGCATTGGTACTGATTGTTGATGATTATACGTTTTGCCTTTTCCTTTATTTTCACTAAAGCTTGTATATATTTCCTTGTTGAACAGTTATTTTAATCTGAATTTTTGAGTTTTTATGTCATGAATAATGTGGCCATGACGTATTTAGTAATACAGATAATTAGTAGGGAAAGTTAATATGTTTAAACTAAAACACATGATATGCATGGTTTTTATGTTGGTTCAAGTGCAATCGAGTGAAGCGGCTATTTATTGGGTGGGTGATTCACCTGCATGCACTGGATCTGATGTCAGGCCATCCATAGCTGCAGCGCTGCTATCAGCGGCGTTTTCAGCCGAAGCTGATGAAATCAGGATAACTGGAACTGGTTATTTAGGCGCAGGAAACAGTTTTACACTGACTGATTGGTCACCCAACAGCAGCGGTGCTTTAACTATAGGTGGAGGGTATGCAGATTGCTTTGCTTCCCAAGCTGGAAGAACGTTGATTGGTGATGTACCTGGTAATGTGTTTACCGTGCAGACCAGCTCACAGTCAAGTTCTGTGGTGACTTTGAAAAACTTACAAATAGTTTCAGCTAGTAACCGTGGATTGGTCGCTACTGGCGGTGCAGATGTGAGTTTAATCAATGTGTATTTTGCTGGAAATGATAATGGAGGCGTGTCAGTGGAGAATGGCGCCTTTTTGCAAACAGACAAGTTGTCTACAATTCTTGAAAACGGCTCACTGAGCGCGCCAAGTGGAGGTGGTATTCATTGTACTGGAAACAATTCTGAAGTGTCTTTCAGTGGCAAAATGACAAAAAATCAAGCCATAAATGGTGGAGGTCTGTATGTCAGTTCGGGGTGTTTTGTGGCCCTTGAAGGCGGTGCAGTGATTGAAGGTTATGGTTCTTTATCCACCTTCAGTGCAACCAATGGTGGCGGCATTTACGTAGAGAATGGCGGAGAACTTTTTGCTGATGGCGGTGCTTCTCGTGTTATCGTCAAAAATCATGGTGCTTCACAGTTTGGAGGCGCATTGTTTGTCAAAGGTACTGGTCGAGTAACGCTGCTGAATACTTTAATTGAAAACAACGATTCAGCTGATCATGGATCTGCCATTTATGCCATTGATGGTGGTAGCACCCAATCTCAAATTATTATGGACAGGACTTTTGCATGTCCTTTTTTAATCAGTTGTTCTGAAATTCAAAATAATCCCTATGTTGATACAGTGGTTTATGCCAGAAATTCACTTGTCGACATTAAAAGAACACAGATTGAACAAAATAACCAGCTGAATCCATCAGCTGACTTACCTGCTTATGGAATGGTTTCTACCTATCTGGGTAAAATTCGTTTAGAACGTGTGGTTTTGGGTAGAAACTATGCTTCATACTTGATGGTGTCAGAAGCAGGAGATATTTTAGGCTCTCATTTAACTGTGGCGGGGAATAGTTTTAAAGAAGATGGAACAGGCCCTTTTCTAGACAGTTATGTTGGCATCAATTATAAGAACATGCAAATTGAAAACTCTGTCATCACTGATACACAAGGAATTATAAACCAAAGCGTTAATCCCATCATTGCAGATTGTAATTTAGTCGATATGGCTAGCGACTGGCCTGCAGGAAGCTATACTGTTGCTAGCCCTCAATTTATCAATTTGCCAGGAGGAGATTCCAGACAATTGGCCAGTTCTCCAGGTGTAGACATGTGCTTAGAAGACAGTTTTAGTTGGACAGGAAATACTGACCTTGAGTTTCAAAGCACGCCCGTGAATGAAAGCACCAACCCACAGGGTAATCCTGGTCAATCTGGAGGTTTATATGATGCTGGGGCAGATGAAGTTTATGCCAATGTCGGTGAAGACCAGTTTCTATTGTCAGTTGAACGACTTGGCTCAGGATCAGGCAGCATCGTCAGTACCCCATTGGGCATTGCTTGTGGTTCTGACTGTAGTGAAGTTTATTTCAATGGAACGTTGGTTACCTTGTTTGCCAATGCCAGCAGTGGGAGCGTCTTTACCGGCTGGTCAGGCTGCCCTTTGGCCAATGGCAATGAATGCTTAATCAGTGTCGAGGAACCAGCAACTGTTGGAGCTACTTTTCAGCCGGATGACCTGATTTTTGCCAATGATTTTGAATGAACTGATATAAGGTAACCAAAGTAAAAGTCGCTGATGGTCAATCAGCGACTGACACCAATCTTAATCATGGCTTGGTTGTTTTCTGTAAATTGTGCTTGTTCAATGAATATTTTATCAGCAGCAATACCAGAAGATTCAATCAAGTAATTTTTGATGTTGAGGTTCCTTTGCTCAGTCAATGTGTTAAAAGCCTCGTCATTTACTTTTTGCTGCTCAACTAGTTTGTGCCAAATTTGTAGGTGTGCAATCTTGCCATCTTCTGCGGTATAAATAGTGAGTTCCTCAGGAGTAAGCTGGCTGATTAACCACTGTTGTGTGGGCTCATCTGCAGCGTCAAAATGACTGAACGGTGTTAGGCTCAATAATTGCTGTTCTTTGAGCGCTGAACGGTCAAAACCATGGTCAATTTTTGGATTTAATTGTAAATTCAATTCTGTTTTTTTTGCCATAATTTCAGCGATTTGATTCAGTTTGTTTTGTTCAGTTGCAACAAGTTCTGCACTGCCAGCCGTAAATTGAATGTCGCTCAAGTTGGGGTCAGGGTTGGGAATCAGAGCACCAAGAATCTTAAATGGTGAAGCCACAATGTTGGTTATGAGTTTGAAAATGGCTTTGCCAATTAAGCCGCCATAACTGAATTCAGGATCGGTTAAATTGCCTGAAACTGGCAAATTAATTTTCATTTCTCCATTCATGTCACTGAGCAAGGTAACAGCAAGTTTCAGTGGCAGGTTTATGGCATCAGGTGAAGTTGTTCTATCACCCAATTTAAATTGTTTGAACAGCAAGTTGTTTTTACCGTTAAGTTCATGTTGGTTTAAGCTGTATTCCAGCTCTAAATTTAATTTGCCGCCATTGATGGGAAAAGCAACAAAAGTGGTTGAGTAGGGTGAAAAAGGCAATAAGTCCAAATCCTCTATAGTTACTTTCAAGTCAGTGTAGGCATCTGAGCTTAAAGGATTGATTTGACCTTTGATGTTTAAGGGCGAAAATTGATTGAATTTCCCTTTGATGTCCACGTCTGCTTTACTCAAGGACTCAGATGACAGCCCTTTGATTTGGCCATTTAATTCAGAGATACTGGTTTTGACTTCTGGCACGATACTTTGGTCTATCAGTGTGGTGCTGGTGTCTTTGATGTTGACCGCACCGACCTTAATCACCCAGTCACTTTCAGATGAACTTGCTTGAGAATCATTTGGTTGTTTGGAATTGAGGTTTTTGACGTTGATGTTATTTTCCGCATCAATGATGATACTGCCTTCGGCTTGGTCCAAGGTAATTTGATCAATCGTTATGGATTTGTCTTTGCTAGAAATGGCTGTTGCACCAATGACCAATTCACCCACTGTGGCAATATTTTGTGCGAGTAGATTTTGAATGTTGGCATCCTTTAAAGTTAAAGCACCGTTGATGTTGAAATTTGCTTGGTCTAATGCCAGTTTTTGTGTGGTGCTGATGTTGCCATGGGTGAAAACCAACCCTGTTTCAGCGGAAATCCATGGTGACAAAGGAGCCAAGGCAAAATCTGTTAGACTGACCTCACTTCGTGCGGTAAACGGCGTTAAGCTTTGTTCACTGCTGATTTTGACGGTGCCATTCTTAGGGAAGTTGATTTGTCCTGTCAGTTGGAATGGAGTTGATTGGTTGTTTACTTCAGTAACGGTAAAATCAAGCAAGCTGATGTCTAATTCCGCATTCAGCTTTTGATCATTCAATGTAATAGGCCAGTTAGCCAACTGTATGGTGTTGACTTGAATCTGCCATGCTGGTTTATAGTCAGTAGGGTCTTCAGCATTATTGTTTGCAGGACCTTCAATTGGCCAATTGAGCTGCCAATCAGCATTTGGTGAAGTGATGGATTCAATGCTGATTTTTTGTCTTTGGGTATCAACATTAAGACCAAGTACACTGCTGTCGAGGTGGCTGACTTGGACGGCTGATTGCCAAAGAGCGGCATAGTCAGTTATGTCGATGCGACTGAAATCAAGCACAGGGCTGAGCTCAAGTTGCCAATCAATTTGACCATCGGCTTGAATTAAACCAGCTTGGTTATTCAACATCAAATTATCAGGCAGTATCTGATTTAATGTAGATGCTTGCCAATTTGTCAGCTGCACTGCACTTTGAACGACTGCTTTTGCGTGGTTGTAAAGGCCTGTTAAAGCAATGGTTTCATCATGTTCTGTGGTGAGGGTGATATTGAAATGGGTGTCCTCATCAGCCAAGCTCAGTTTTTCATGCTGTATGGCTAAGCTTTTGATGTTCAAGGCGAAATTATTTTTGACATTACCAGCTTGAATATTCATGCGGCCGTCATCTAAACTGATGTTTTCAATGCTTAAATTTAAAGCCTGACTGTTCTCTGTACTGCTTTGAATCTCAGGTAATGCAGGAACCAAAAGCTGACTTGCTTCATCGATATTGATGTTTATTTCAGGCTTTACCAGTTTCAAGTCAGAAAACTTCCATTCTCCCCACATTAAATTCAATGGGTCAAAGTTGATGCCAGTGGTTGCACTGTTGTACCAGTTGTTTTGCTGTGAGTCAGTCAAATTAAAGTTATGCAGCAGTACTGTGAAGGTCAGCGGGTTGAAATCAACTTTTTCCACATCCGCTTGCATATTGAGCAATGATGAAAGTTGTTGTTGTAACTGTTGTTTAATGACTTTGGGTACATAGAAAAAACCCAGCAATAAATATGTGGTAATTAACACCAGCAGCCAAAATCTTTTGTATCGATACAGTTTTTTACGCATAAAAATTAATTTATTTCCTCAATAGTAACTTCTTGAACATCATACATATCAGCTTAGCGGTATTTGTTTATGATGTGAACCAATTGCTGTTGAAAATGTGTTCTTAATGATTCTGGTGCGATGAACTCCGCAGCTGAACCTAATCGCATCACATCAGCAATCAGTTCTTTGTCATCATTGTAGGGTATTTGCATCATGATGTGGCTGTCATCAATGCGTTCAATTTTTTGTTTTGAATGCCAGTGCTCAAATAAAGTCCAAGGTGCTAAGTCGGTATTGATTTTAATTTCTGCCAATTGTTTCGCTGGCCCTGAAAAAATACCATAACTTTCTGCATAATGGGCACGAAGTTCATTGTCTGAGACCTTTTGAGCCCGCTCAGTATCGATTTCAACGGTTTGAATTTGTTCTAAGGCAAACAGTCGAATGTCCTCGCGTAAATGGCACCAAGCATCAAGGTACCAAGCATTCTTGTAACTGGTTAAACGTTGTGGAGACACCAGCCGTTGTGTGGTGTTGTGTTGCGTACGTGTCTGGTAACTGATATTAAGTTTTTTTTCACTCTGTAGTGCAGACATCACAGTTTGGAAAACAACTGGGTTGGGTTTTCTGGAAAGCGCAGGAATGATTTGGATTAAACGTCTGTTGGCTATGCCTTTTTGTTGCAGAACTTTATCAATGTTTTGCAAAATACGTTGCATGGGTTTTTGTAATGATTCAGATTGTAGATCTTCCAGCAGTTGAGCTGCCATCAATAAGCCTTGGGTTTCTTCTGCGTTAAGTCTAATGCCTGGTAAGTCAAATTGTGATGAACGGTCATAATAAACGCCCCGCTCATCACTAAGAATTGGCGCATTGAATTCATCTCTCAACGTAGCAATGATTCGATAAACAGTGGCTTGAGAGCACTCAAGTCGCTCAATCAAATGCTCAATCCCAATAGGGGTGCGCCTTTCTTTAAGGATGTTATCCAACAAATAGATGCGTTCAATCTTTTTCATTAACTTTGTAATTCAGGTAACTCTTTAAATAAATTTAAAGCTTCTGGATTGGCAAGCGCATCGGTGTTCGATATTGTTTTGCCATGAATGATATCCCTGACAGCTATTTCTACCACTTTTCCACTGATGGTTTTGGGTATTTCAGTGACGGCAATGATTTTGGCTGGAACATGCCTTGGTGTGGTATTTTGTCGTATGGTTGAACGTATTTTGTGGCACAACTCATCATCGAGTTGATGCCCTGATTGCATCACCACAAACAGGACCACGCGTGTGTCATCTTGCCACTCTTGTCCGACCACTATAGATTCTGCGATTTCTGGTAGTGATTCGACTTGACGGTATATTTCTGCCGTTCCAATGCGCACGCCACCAGGGTTCAATGTGGTGTCAGAGCGACCATAAATAATCATGCCACCTTGTGCAGTAATTTCGGCACGGTCAGAATGACACCAGATGTTATCGTATTTATTAAAATAGGCTGCTTTGTATTTTTCATTATTCTTATCGTTCCAGAAGTATACAGGCATTGATGGAAAGGCTTTGTCACAAGCAAGTTCGCCTGGTAATCCGATGATGCTTTGTTGGTTTTCATCTAATATTTTTACAGCCATACCCAAGCCTAAACATTGTAGCTGACCTGAATACACAGGTAAATTACTGTTGCCCAATGCAAAACATGAGCAGATATCGGTTCCACCAGAAATAGAAGACAAGCAAACGTCGGTTTTGACATCACGATATACATATTCAAAACTTTCTGGCATCAGAGGAGAGCCGGTAGAAAATATGGTTTCAAGATTTGTTAACTGGTGTGATACTTTTGGCTTGATATTGGCTTTTTCAACTGCTGATATCCATTTGGCAGAAGTGCCAAAGTGCGTGATTCCATGTGAGTCAATCAAGTCAAATAAACGTTGACCGTCTGGATAAAAAGGTGAGCCATCGTACAAGACCAAACTGGCGCCTGTGGCTAATGTTGAGGTCATCCAATTCCACATCATCCAACCACAGGTCGTAAAATAAAACAGTCTTTTGCCTTCAGCCACATTGGCATGTAGCATCAATTCTTTTAAATGCTGTAATAAAATACCACCTGTGCGGTGCACAATACACTTGGGTTTACCTGTGGTACCAGATGAATAAAGGATGTACAAAGGGTGATCAAAAGGAACAGCTGTATATTCAATTTCTTTTTTACAATCAGTCCCTAGTAACCAAGTTTTATAATCTGAACAAGTAGCAGGTAAAGGTTTATCTTGAATAGCAAAATCAATGATGACCGTGTGTTTGATACTGTCTATTTTTGAAACAATTTGTTCTACCTTATTAAGGCAGTCATGGGTTTTTCCATTGTATTCGTAGGCATTCACACTGAACAATATTTTGGGCTCAATTTGACCAAAACGATCAACCACCCCATTGATACCAAAATCAGGTGAAGTTGAAGACCACACTGCACCGAGCGATGTGGTGGCTAACATTACCACAATGGTTTCTGGAATGTTAGGCATAAAACCAGCCACTCGATCTCCCTTTTTTATACCACAGTCATGTAATTTTTGTTGCACCATGGAGACTTGACTGGTTAATTGATCGAAGCTTAATGATTGTACTTTGCCAGATTCTGATTCAAACACGATGGCAGTGTCTTCACCTTGATGCTTCAATAAATTTTCAGCAAAGTTTAAGGTCATGCCCTTAAACCATTGCGCCTCAATCATGTGTCCATTATCAATCAAATCTTCACTGGCTTCCTGGTGGTAAATAACACCACAGAACTCCATCACTGCGCGCCAAAATTCAGCCCGATGATCAATTGAGTATTGATGTAAATCAGCATAATTGGTAAGGCTTAAATTATGTTGTTGGTTTAATAGTTCAGTGAATTGAGTTAATTGGCTGTTGGCCAACAAAGCTTTGGAAGGTTGCCAAAGGATACGATCTGACATGGTTGCTTTATTCCTGTTTAAAGGTTTGATTTTAACAAGAATTATGCTTAAGTTTTATAGTTAATGTCGTTGAATTTTCATTGCTGCTGTTCAGCTGAGTCTACTGAGTCAGTTTGTTGGTTTAACAGCATTGAGCGGAATCAGCATGTGTTTAATATACTTAAAGATAAAGCATTACAACCATAAAATACGTGATAAATGATTGTTTATTGAGGTTAGAACATAAAAAAATAAAGTAATGAACAACAGTGTTTTTACATTAAATAAACACGTTGTGTATTTGGAGTAATTGTTTAAAAAAAACAGCCTCAGTCAGTCGTCATTACCCGGCTTGACTGAGTAATCCATAGCGAGGCGGGTTCGTACACAGTTCGAAAATTGAGTATTTTGGTGGCAATTATTCATTATTTATTTCAAATGCACAACAGGTTAAATAGTACTTGATATTCAAAGAAGTAAGAAAAAAATAACATCATTGCCACTTAAAACATAGGCTTTATTTGCACTCAACTGTATAATTTATGTTTTTATACCGAGGTTTTTTTGGAGATGAATTTATTTAAGGGATGTTTGTTGTTAATTTTGTCTGTTATGGTTTTTATCAGTGGCTGCGATAAGAGTGATAAGACCACAGATACTCAAATCATTCGAAATCTTGCAGATTATGATTTAAAAAATACTCAAAAGGCTTGGTTGAGAGATCATTTGCCCAATGGAACAGTTGCTTATTTAAATCTTCCAACGCCTTGGAATTATTTATTTGATGCCAAAGCAGATGCCATGCATGGTGTGCAATCTTTAAGTGCCCACAAAGAACAAGTTGAGAAAATTAAACATGCCATAAAAGACAATTACTCTCAATACATTCCTGCTCACTATCAGGATTTAACCTTATTGTTTATTGATCACATGGTCACTTCATTGGAAGTGGCTGTCATTAATCATTCAGAAACTGCTATGTTACCAACATTGGCATTTGGTACACGACTCAAGAACTTGAGCCAGGATGATTTGCTCAGCCAATTTACAGCCGCATTACATCTTGCTGATTCAAGCATAGAATTAGAACAACAGGATGATTTTTGGGCGTTCAAAGCAGGCAAATTTCCCGCTTATCTTCGATATGATGAGTCCAGTGGACGGTTGCTGATTTTTGGTGGTCTGGGAGCCAGTAAAGATAAAATGTCATCATTGTGGAATGAGGAGGCAGATGACCAACTTAAAACCATAAAAATGTTAAGCAATGATGCTGATCCAAGTGGATTAAATATGAAAATGTGGTTGGCACCAGCAAGAATGTATCAAATAGGTGGTTCTTTTGTGCCACCTGAACAGCAGCAATTGATAACAGAGTATGGTTTTGATCAATTAGAATATTTGTGGTTCGGATTTGAGTCATCTCAAGGGCAATCAGCACTGGCAATGCACATGGTGATGCCTGATGTGGGTTGGCGTTTGGCATTACCTAAGGCCGTTGATTGGTTTGATATTGAATTGGCGGGCCAACCTCGTTCAGTGGTACAGTTAACTTTACCTACAGCAGATCAAGTACAGTCGGCTATTGAGCATTTTAAGTTAAAAGAAAAGTTGACTGAAAATAATCAGAAAGATTTGAAAGGGCTGGACAAATTTAAAGAAACATTCGGTTTTGAACCGCTCGATCTTTTAAGGATTTATCATCAGCAAATGTATTGGGTGAAAGACGATTCAGGTTCTTGGATAGCCATGAAAATAAAAGATCCGGAATTGAATGATAAAATTGAAGCCAAAATTTATGAGTTTTTTTCTGTCAATCCAGAAAAGAAAACGCTGGCAAATCAAGAAATTTGGCAAGCTCACTTTTCCATATATCATGACTTGCTTGAATCAGCAGAAAACAAGCCCGCTGACTCTGATAAATACAGTCAATTGATGGGTATTTTTAAAGACCATGTCTATTGGTATTTAGAAGATGATGTCTTTTACATGAGTACTGTGCCACAAGTTTTGGCTGAAAAACGGAACCATAAAGATCCAATTAAGTTGTCAGATTGGTTGGCTCATAATCAAGGTTCAGATTGGGAGTCAGCCATATTGGCTTTTGGTAAAGATGTTAAGCACATGCCACAGGACATGTATCATTTTTATTTGTTGATGTTACAAACATTGGCTGATTTGGCACAAACAAACATTGACTTGTTTGCTTTGCCTACTGCATCAGAATTGAACTTGCCTGACAGTGGTCGAATTAATTTGACCCTGTCTTCAGATGCTGAAAAAGTCAGTTTGAAATTGGGTTACGAGTATTCTTTTATAGAAGGTATTCTCAATGGTGAAGGCGGGATGACTACAGTTGCTGTGGTTGCTATCTTGGCTTCCTATGCGATTCCTGCTTACAGGGATTATATGATCAGGGCCCAAGTCAGTGCGCAACTAAATCTAACATCTGGATTGAAGGTCATGGTATCTGAATATTGGTATAATCATGAAACTTTTGAAGGCTTGGCAGAAAGCTTAGATGAGATTGATGGGTTGGTTTATTATATAGACAATGAATCAGGTACCATCACCATTGATTTAGATGGAGTTACCGATGATTTTATGGCTGGAGATGAGGTTTATCTTGAGCCATCAATCACTGAGTATGGCGTTGAGTGGCAATGTTATTCCAGCATCAGCTCAAGATATTTACCCCAGTCGTGTCGATAATTCTGAGTTTTAATTAACAGAAGAAGGAGGTTAATAAGCCCCTTCTTCTGTATTGATATCACTGACTGATTCATACAGTTGCCATTGTTCTGGTTTGATGTTCTTAAATGCGTTTTTGAATCGCGCATTATTGGCATTTTCTCCTGTGACATTTCTGATGAATATGTGAATAATTTGATCACTGAATTGTTGTTTGATTTGGGCATAAATTTCAGGATCTTGTTCTCCGCTGTCTCCAATTAAAATAAATTTTCTAAGTGGGTATTTTTTGAGAATATTAATGATTTGAGGTGGCTTAGTTTCAATGCCATTATTGAATAAGTTAAAAAAACTGCTGTCTTTAAAACGAAAATACTTCAATGAATAGTCTGCAGAGGGGAAGCCTGCTTGTTCTATAAATTGTTTCAATGGTGGATACAGTTGCCATGGGCTGGATGAAACAAAATGCAAAGCCCCTGATGTTGACAGCCATTTTTTATAAAGATCAGCAGTGCCAGGAACTGCCTTAAAATCGAGATAAAAAGTATGTTTCAACAGCTGTTTCTTGTCAATGACACCTGATATTTTTATGGTGTCATCAATGTCGCTGATAATTGAAACTCCTGTTGGACTGATTAAGTTCACATGTCCAGTGAACTGCCGATTATCTTGGAGCGGTAGTACTGCCTGAAAACTTAGTCTTTGCTTGTGTCGTGATGTATTAATTACAGATTCATCAAGCACCAGGGTCTGTGAAAAATGACCATTGGGAGCAGACTCAGGTAGCGAGAAAGTCAGACCTGCCATACGAATCACTACTTTTTTAGCTCTTTGACTGTCTGCCAAAAATAAATTGATGCGGTTGCTAAAATTGCTAATGGTTTGATCATCTGTTTCAAGGTCATATAAAGTTTTAAAAGAGGCTGCAAACAAAGCTTTTCTGGCAACCGAGCTTTCAGGTTCATAAACCCAGCCATGAATAGGGATGTGCCATTGTTTGGTGTTTGAATTAAACCATGCGCTGGTATTAAAAAAAACAATGGTTTCGTTTTGATTCAGCTCACTTACCGGAAAAGCATAAGAGCGCTGGGTTAACAGGCATGAAGCCAACAGAATCAGACAATACCTGAAGACAGTAAAATGGGAGGTGTTTTTATGGTAATTGACATGTGGTGTGTATTTCATGTTGCGGCTGATGTTTCAATACAATCAAACTTTATCATGTCATATCAATTAAAGTAAGTGGCTTATGTGAAGCTGTTGATGAAATTATTTGAAGCCTTTGGCAATTTATGATATTGCCATGGATTTGCCACAATAAAACATTCAATTAACACAATATTTCAATATACTAATCACCTATTAATTCACATTGACACAGCCATGAAAAAACTATTTTTATTGATGATTACATGTTTACTACTTTCGTGTGGCGACGAATCAGGCAAACAAAGCAATGATTCCTCAGGCGCAACAAGCGCACAAAATACCCAAAGTGGTGAAGGGATTAAATCAGCATCTGAAACAAGCAATCAAACAGCTACATTGGACACCAATGAATTGACACCATTCAGAGTGATGAGTGTGTCAGAAGGGGTATATGACAACACCAGTGCCTTACAAATTAATTTTAATTTAGCAGTCAGTCAGGAACAAGATTTTTCACAAGTCATTCGTGTTAAAAAAAAGGGTGAGTTGCTTAAAACAGATTGGATTTTTAGTGAAAATAAAATGGTTTTGTATTATCCATTTATTGAAGCAACAACACAGTATGAAATTAATATCAGTCAATCTTTACTGAGCGAGCAAGGCAAAATGTTGACTCAAGCTGTCAATAAAAAAATCACCACTCAACAGAAAAAGAAGTCAGCTCGATTTTTATCAAAAGGAAATACTTTATTAAGTAGTGACCATGATTTACCAATTGAGGCTGTTAATGTTGAAGCTGTTGAGTTGAAGTTTTGGCGCATAAAAAAAGACAGCATCAGTGTGTTCTTACAGTACCCCAATAAAACAGATGTTTACAGCTTAAATCGTTTGCCGGAAATGGCTGAATTGGTTTACACCAGCCAGTTCAAACTGGAACAAACAAAAAATAAATTGGAACAACATAAACTGCCAATTCAAAACATTGGTGCGATTAAAAATAACGGTGTTTATTTTGTTACCATGATGCCTGCTGATGCCACTTACGCATATGATTATGAATCAACTTGGTTCATACATACCGACATTGGGATTCACAGTCGCATGTATAAAGTCAGTTTGGCTGTGTTCGCACACCAACTTCCGCAAGCAAGTGTGTATGAGAATGTCAGTATTCAGTTGTTTAATAACAAAGGTGAATTGGTTAAGCAGGGTGTCACAGATGCACAAGGTTTTGTGTCATTGGACGTTACAGAGAAAAATAAACTGCAGTATATCCTGGCCAGTCGAGATGATAAGATAAACCTGATTCGATTGAATCAACCTAAATTTGATTTATCTGAATTTGATTTGGCCAATCGAATATACCATCCACAAGAACTGTTCTTGTATGCACCACGTGATTTATACCGTCCAGGTGAAACCGTTAATATCAATGGCTTGTTGCGTGATGCCGGTGGTGCTTTGGTTACTGCCAGTCCACTTTATGTAGAAATAAGACGACCAGATAATCGGTTATTTAAAACTTTTAACTGGCAGGGTGACAAACAAGCTTTTTACCAAACTGAGTTTAAATTGCCCAGTGATGCCATGACAGGAAGCTGGCGTTTCATTGCAAGACTAGCGAATAAAGACAGCTTTAATTATGAGTTGGCGGTTGAAGATTTTTTACCAGAAAAGCTGAAGTTAGCTTTAAGTATTGGTAATGTTTCTAATCATGTGACAATCAATGAATTACCTAAAATAAAAATACAAAGTGATTATTTGTATGGTGCACCAGCCTCCGGTAATCGTTATGACGCCACAGTTACTGTCAGTGCAGCGACACAGCTTTTTGAGGGTTACGAGTCTTATGTCTTTGGCTCAAATAGTTACCGTGAATTTGATAACAATTTCACCACAAAAGCTGCCAAGTTAAATGCACAAGGGTTTGCTGAGTTAATGATACCTTCTCAATGGAAAGGCACCTTATTTCCATTACAAATCAATAGTCACGTTAATGTCTATGAATCAGGTGGTCGTCCCATTTCACGTAACATTCGACAATACATATGGCCCAATGACGTGGTGGTGGGCATCAAACCCAATTGGACTGGAAAACTGGCCAGTCCACAACAGATGAATACTGTTTCTTTGGTGGCACTTAATTCAAATGCTGAAAAAGTTGGACTTGAACAGGCTGAAATTACTTTGATTCAAGAGAATCGCGAACGGTATTGGCATTGGGGTGATGATGGTTGGGATTACAGAAATAATGAACAAGAAATACCAGTGTTTAATGCAGTGGTGAATATAAAAAGTGATGCTGATAACAGCATAAGCTTGCCTTTAGATTTCGGCCGGTATCGTATTGAAATAAGAAACCAAGCTCAACAATTGATTTCAAGTTATCATTTCTTCTCAGGCTGGCGCTGGTATGATCCTTATGGTTTTAAAGGTGAAAAACCTGATCAAGTGAAACTGGCATGGCAGGCCGATGATTTAACGGCTGGTCAACCAGCTGAATTGAGTATCACCGCTCCTTTTGCAGGCACTGCATTGGTTACGGTAGAAAGTGATGAAATGTTATGGCATCACTCCTTTAAGATGGACAGTGCAGCAAGTCAAATCAAAGTCCCAATAGATAAGGCATGGCGTCGAAATGATTTGTACGCCAGTGTCATGGTTGTTCAAGCTGGACATGTATCAAAATCGAGAGCTCATTTACCCCAAAGAGCATTCGGTTTGATACATTTGCCTTTGAACCGTCAAGCCAACAAATTACATCTAAATATACAACATCTACCTAAAACCTTACCTGATGAGCCATTGACAGTAACCATTAAAGCGGACAATTTAGATGCTGATCAAACCACCTATGTGACATTAGCGGCTGTTGATACTGGCGTGTTAAGTGTCAGTAACTTTAAGACACCAATGCCATTTGAATGGTTTTTCTCGAAGCGTCAATATTTTCCCGCATTACGTGATGTTTATGGTTCTTTGATTGAAATGATTGAAGGTAAAAGTGCAGTACAAAAATTCGGAGGGGATGCAGATCTCACACATGGTGGTGATGAAGCCAAGGCCGATGTGCAAATTGTTTCTTTGTTAACTGACAAAGTGGTTTTTGATAGCAATGGTGAAGCCAAAATAAGTTTACCAATTCCTTATTTTAATGGTGAGTTACGCTTGATGGCAGTGGCATTTAATGACTATCAATATGCAGGTCAAGACAGTCGAGTGAAGGTGGCTGCTCCTGTTGTGGTAGAAACATCCATGCCACGTTTCTTGGCCAAAGGAGATGCTTCTGTAGCAACGATTGATATACATAATACGGAAGAACACAGTACTGAAATACAATTAGATATCAGCGCAGATGATGCACTTGGAGGTGCACGGATTGAACAGTCATTGAATTTAGCTGCAGATGAGAAACAAATTCTACAATTACCATTAGCTGGAAAGACTCATCAAGGTGCTTTTCGTGTCAGAGTCAAATTAACTTCAGCAGATGGATTTGAGTTGATTCGTAGCTGGCAGTTGGCCTTGCGTCCAGCGATGCCAGCAGTAATGGATCAATACAAAGCGGTGGTTAAAGTAGGTGAGTCTTATTCATCAAAAGCCATTGAAGTTGAAAAATTTGATACTTTAAATTTAAAAGCAATGCTGACATTGTCTGATACTCCTGTATTGAATCGTGAAGATCAATTGTATCAATTATTACAATATCCTTATGGTTGTCTGGAACAAACATCCAGCCGAGCATGGCCATTGTTATTTGCAGAGCCTACTGATTTTGGAATGTATCAAAACAAGCAACAGAATCGTTTGTTTAATGATCGTTTTGGTGTTATCAGTGAAGCCATCAGTCGTTTGTTGGGTATGCAACTTTACAGTGGTGGTTTTGGTGCTTGGTCAAATAACAGTCCTGAAGAATATTGGTTAACTGTTTATGTGACTGATTTCTTGATTGAAGCAAAAAAACTGGGGCATCACGTGCCTGATGAAGCCTTGAAAAAAGCCGTCAAAAGATTACAAAGTTATGCGAGAAATGCCAGCCAAATCAACTCTGATTTAGCCAAGTACTTGAGTGACAGGAATCATTTTGAAATATCATATAAGGCTTATGCTGCTTACGTATTGGCAGGAATGAAGCAAATCAGTTTACAAGACTTGCGTCGTTTGTATGATGAGTTCAATGAATTTGCACACAGCCCTTTACCTTTGGCACATTTGGCGATGGGTCTTGAGTTGTTGGGTGATGAGCGCCGTGCTCAACAAGCTTGGTTGCAGGCCATTGACTTTAAATGGAATCGAAAACGCCATGATTATTATGGTGATTACGGATCAAGAATCAGAGATTATGCTGAAGTCATAACGTTGGGAACACAAAGCCACGTACTCAAGCAAATGCAACAATCTACTTTAGACTTGATTGTGCCTCTACAACAAGACATGGTGACACGACCTTGGTTATCTACTCAAGAACGCAGTACATTGTTTAAAACGGCTAAAAAGCTTAAACAAACCTCATCAGCAGGAAGTGAGTGGCAAGTTTCATTAAGCCAAGCGGCGCAAACTGAGGTGATTAAACAAAATCACGACTATAGCAACAAGTGGCTAGGTGATGAAGTTAAAAAAGGTTTGACAGTAGACAATACAGGACAAAAACCAGTCTTTTTGGACATGAAATACCAAGGGTACTTGAAAGAACACAAGTCAGAGAGCCATGGCTTGTTGGTAAGCAAAAAGTATTATGACATCAATGGCAAGCACATTGATTTAAGTCAGATTAAATCAGGTGACTTTATTTTGGCACACATTGAAATATCTTTAGAAGAAAAATTCAATTATTTACCCGATGCGTTGTTGGTGGATTTGTTACCTGCTGGTCTAGAGTTGGAAAACCAAAATTTGGAACATGCCTTAAAATTAGATGACATTAAGGTTGATGGAAAATATGTACGAGATTGGGGAACCTATACCCATATCAAACACAGTGAATTTAAAGACGATCGATTTGTGGCAGCATTGAATGTATCCAGTTATAAAAATGCCCATGTCTTTTATTTGGCTCGGGCCGTGACACCGGGTGATTATGTGATTCCACCAAGCTTGGTTGAGGACATGTACCGTCCGGAAATCAGGGCCACATCTGATAACCTGGGGCATTTAATTATTAAATAGATACTGATGTCGAACCAAGCGCAAAACAGCATCGGAATAACGCAATACAGAAGCTGGTTAAAATGGCTTAAGGTTGTGGTTGTTTCAATGCTGCTGTTGTTATTGCTGTTTAAGTTTATGGATTGGTTGTGGCCGTTACCAATAGCAGATTTTGAAAATCGACATTTTGCGCAAGTGGTGGTGGATAAAAAGGGTAAACCATTGAGGGCTTTTGCTGATGAACAAGGTGTTTGGCGCTATCCTGTATCACTAGATGATGTCTCGCCACTTTATATTGAAGCATTGCTCAATTATGAAGACCGTTATTTTTACCAACACTTTGGCATCAATCCCTTGGCTGTATTTCGAGCAATTGGTCAAGGCATACGCCATGGACGTATGGTTTCAGGTGCGTCAACATTAACCATGCAAGTGGCTAGAATATTACAACCACACAAAAAAACAGTGGCAGGTAAGTTGACTCAGATGTTCAGGGCATTACAACTTGAATGGTATTACAGTAAAGACGAAATTCTGACTTTTTATTTAAACTATGCTCCATTTGGTGGTCCAGTTGAAGGAATACAAGCAGCCAGTTATACCTACTTGGGAAAATCTGCTACTGACTTGAGTCATTCAGAAGCTGCTTTGTTAGCGGTGTTACCTCAAGCGCCCAGTCGCTATCGACCTGACAGGCATGTTGAGACAGCAGTTGTGGCGCGTGACAAAGTGCTTGACCGATTGTTGGCTCAACAAGTGTGGTCTGCTCAAATTGTTGAGGAAGCCAAACAGGAATCAGTTTGGTCACAGTTTCAAACAAGACCCATGTTAGCACCATTACTTTCAAGGCGATTGATACAGCGCTATCCTGATCAACAAGTTATTAAGTCAACTATTGATTTAGAGCTCCAAGCAGAACTTGAGTGGATGCTCAAAAGCCACATGTCCCAACATGATGAACAAATTTCTGCTGCGGTTTTGGTAGTCGATAATGATGACCTGTCCACATTGGCTTATTTAGGCAGTGCAGATTACCTCAGTGAATCCAGGTATGGTTATGTTGATATGGTGAAAGCAAAACGCTCTCCAGGTTCTACCTTAAAACCTTTCATCTATGGATTGGCTATTGATCAAGGATTAATACATGCGCAATCTCTGTTGTTTGATGTACCTCAGTCCTTTTCTGGGTATCGGCCTAAAAATTTCACTGATCATTTTTCAGGGCCTGTCAGCGCATCGGAAGCTTTGGTTCGTTCTTTGAATATGCCTGCCGTACAAGTATTGGAACAGCTGACTCCTGAAACCTTTTATGTCAAAATGAAAAATGCAGGTTTGGATATTAATTTGCCCAGTTATGCCCAAGCCAACCTTTCTTTGGCATTGGGTGGTGGCAGTGTCACCATGGAGCAATTAACAGGTGTGTTTGCTGCATTGGGTAGACATGGTCGTGCTGGCCAAATCCGTTTGACACAAACTGAACCTGTTGTATCATCACCTTTATTAAGCGAAGGTGCGGCTTGGATCATTCAAAAAACATTGTCAAAGGCCTCATTAAAAAGTCACCTGCGTTCTCAGTACCTTAACCAAAATCATAGCATGGCATTTAAGACTGGGACCAGTTACGGTTATCGTGATGCTTGGGTGTTGGCCAGTAATAAAAAAATAACGGTGGCAGTTTGGGTGGGGCAGCCAGATGGTTCCTATTTACTCAATAACACAGGTCGTCAAGCAGCTGTACCATTGTTGAATCGCATACTGGCAATTTTGCCTGCAACATATCAACAACCCATTGAGCAGCCATCATCAGTTTCTCAAGACATCATTTGTTGGCCTTTGGGAACCAAGCTTACTGCCCAACATACAGAAGATTGTCAGCAAAGAAAATCTGCATTACTACTTGAAGATGTGGCGCCGCCCACTTTGTCTGATCCCATGAGCCAAATTTTTGCTGCTGGCTACCTTAATTTGCTACTTGATAAGTCCACTGGATTACGTGTGACGCCTTCATGCGCTGAGGGTGAAACTGTGGTAAAGAAACAAGTGGTTTGGCCTTTGGTACTTGATGCATGGTTGCCAACGAACTTGACCAGAGAACAATTGTTACCGCCTTTCAGTGAGCAGTGTCGGCTAAGTAGTTCCAGCAATCAACTGAATATCGTTGGGATTCACAATCAAGCTGTCTTATACCCTGAGGTCAACCAGCAGCACATTGCAAACATACATTTGGAGCTGTTAGGTTCAAGTGGTCTCAATTATTGGTTTCTTAACGGTAAATTATTGTCTCAATATGGCCAGGAAGTCATTTTACAAAATCTTAAAAAAGGTGGGTATCATTTAAGAGTCATAGATTCCAGCGCACAACAAACTGAAATCAGCTTTACTGTAGAACAGTAATTACTTACGAAGTATTGAATTAACTGGGATTTGTATTTGGCAGTTGATGAGATGCAATCACATCAAAAAATTCTGTGGTGCCGAGGGGGAGAATCGAACTCCCACTCCCGCAAAGGAACCGGATTTTGAATCCGGCGCGTCTACCAATTCCGCCACCCCGGCACAGGGTTGTAAAGTATAGTAGATTTTTTATTTATGGCAAGTGATTTTTACTGATTTATTGATTTAATGGGTTTGAAATCACCTTAAATTAAGATGCTTCGGTGTTTTGAGTGAGGTATGTAAACTAATTAAGTTTTTTTTTGATAGCAAACACAATTTTTATATTGGTTTGTATGTTTGACAAAAGGGGGCATTACTTTGAAAAGTTAACAATTTGTTGGTTTTTTGCCAATGCCAATGGATTACGATAAATTGTCTGTTAAAAGGGTTTGAAAAATATTGATTCGGCCACAGCTTAGTAAGTGAGTATATAATAACAAAACAACTTTAAGGAGTAATTCATGCAAATTCAAGTCAACACAGACCATCATGTTAAAGGCGGTGATTTATTGAAACAACACGTTGAAAACCTGTTAAATGATTCATTGAATAATTTTAAAGATGAAGTGACCCGGGTAGAAGTTTATGTGGCTGATGAAAACAGTCATAAAGGTGGTGACGATGATTTGCGTTGTACGATGGAAGCGCGTATCAGGGGATTGAAGCCCATTGCGGTGACACATCATGCTGATAACATTCATACGGCCATAGATGGGGCCACTGAAAGAATGGTTCGTACGGTAAGAAAAACGGTTGAGAAGCGAAGAGAAGTTTCTTGATTATTAACCAGATTATGTGATGCTGTTTTAGTCAGTTGAAACATAATCGATTCTTTGATTTCATGTTTTAATTAACCAATTAATTTGAAAACACAAAAAAACCAACGAATTTGTTGGTTTTTTTGTGCTGATTGATTTTATTTAACCCAGCAGGGACCTTAACATCCATGCATTTTTTTCATGAAAGTCCATTCGTTGTGTCAATAAATCTGCACTTACTTCATCAGTTTCCAATGCAGGAGATTGCAACAATTCGCGTGCGTGACGAATGATGATTTCATGTGAATCTAATAGGTTTCTAACCATGTCTTCTGCGGCTGGAACATCAGTTTCTTCTTTAATGGCTGTTATTTTTGCAAATGCTTGGTATGAACCAGGTGCAAAGGCACCTAAAGCACGGATGCGTTCAGCAATGTCATCGACTGCCAGTGCCAATGCTGTATATTGTTCTTCAAATAAAGTATGCAATGACGTGAACATAGGACCAGTCACATTCCAATGGTAATTATGCGTTTTTAAATACAGTGTATAACTGTCAGCTAACAAACGATTGAGGCCATCAACAATGACTGCTCTGTTTTCGGTATTTATTCCAATGTTTATACTCATCTTAAACTCCAATTAAATTGATGTTATTTATTTTATGACAAGAGTTAAGTTTTGTACATTTGAGTTAATTGAACATAACAATCTGAAAAATAGATTGGTGTGATTAAAGCAATTTGAATACCTTAAAAAGGTATTCAGTACTCAAATGTGAGAGCGACGCGAAATCCAATTCTGGGGTCTGTCAGGTTGCTTTCTGCTTTGATGCGGTGATGGGTTTGATAGGTTTCTATGGCACTGGCCCAGCTACCACCTCGGATGACTTTGTTTTCACAACCTGGGTTAATCCAAGCTGAGCCGTCATCAGGAGCTCTGGTATAAGAGTCATGCCAACAATCTTCAACCCATTCCATGACATTGCCACTGAGGTCATGTAAGCCATAAAGTGATTTAATAAAGGTGCCCACAGCAGCTGGTCCCCAATATCCATCTTGATAGTTATTGAAGCCTTCTCTCCACCTGATTCGACTTCTTTTAAACTGGTCTTTTGAGCCTGTGAAATTACCATAAACCTGCTCGGGGTCACCATTGCCCCATGGGTATGTATAATTGTTGCCTGCACTGAGTAAATATTCAAACTCACTTTCAGACAGCAGTCTGTAATTTTTATTTGTACTTTGTTTCAGCCACTCAGTGTAGGCTTTTGCATCTTCCCATGAGATGTGAATGACCGGTAAGTTTGAAGTTGCACTTTTACCTAAATAATCATGCTTCCAATTAATATTAAATTTATCTTTGAAGCGTCCAGTACCTTCATCATAGATTTTTGTTCGGTTATTTTGTTCGGCTGTGGTTTTGTAGTTTGTGGCATGGATGAACTGTTGAAATTCCGCGACAGTAATTTCGAATTTACTCACAGCAAAACCATAAGCAATCGTGACGGAGTGAGCAGGGCGTTGGTGCTTGGGACCAGTTTGACTGCCCATTATAAATTGTCCTGTTGGTATGACAACCATGGTAGGTCCACTGACGCCATTAGGTAAGAAGTCATTGAATTCATCACTGACTTTATAAGGCCCATAGAGTTTGGTTTGTGCATACAAGTTTTCGTAGCCACTGATTTGAGTGGTGGCGATTTCTAATTCTGATAATTCATCAATCATGTCTTGTGCACGTGTCAAATTCAGGTTGTTGATTGCTGCGTAAAACTGTTGGTCAAGGTAAGCAAATCGATTTTGTTTTTGCTCTTGAATGTCGTTTATAGTTTGTAATGTGAGTGGGTGATTTGCATCCAGTTGATTCATTTTGGCAATTTCTTCATCTGCAATGCTGAAATCCAATTCTTGAGCTGCACGTAAAGCCCGTTGGCTGATGGTTGTGATAATTTGATCTTTGAGTTGCAGTAAAGGCTGGAAGTTGGTGTCCATGTTCAATGCAATCATCAAAGTATGAAGTGCGTCATTTTGATTGGCTTCATAGATGCGGTTGTTTTGAATGTGTAACTCAATTTCATCTTTGAGTCTGTTTAACGTATAGATAACGCTGATTTGGTTGGTGTATGGCTGTATCTTAGGGTCATCAGGTGCTATGGACTTTAGTCTGGCCGTTAAAGCTATCAGGGTTTGTGCATCATACTCTCTGATGGCTTGTTCTGCTTGGTCATATAATGACGCATGTATGGTGGTTAGTAACTCATCTATTTCTGCTGAATCAGCACCTTGCTCCTTGGCTTTTAAGACATAAAACAGGGTGTTTTGATTTTCGGGGAAAAAATCATGATTTTCAGCATGTGATAATTTGGCCAGTTCAACCAAGTTGTCTAAGGTTAAGTTTGACAAATCAAACTCGTCTTTGTTATCCAACCAATTGGGTATTTGCACTTGTTGTAATACAGCTTTAGGTAAGGTTTTTTTAGGGACCTGTTCTGTAAGTATTGGTGATTTATTGGCATCTATGGGAGGAACATCAGTGGGCACAACTGTCTGATCCATGATGTCATCATGTGTTTTTAGATAATACAGGCTGTAAATGAGTAAAAAACCCAAGCCCAGCATCGATGATTCTTTGATACTAATCAAATGCAGTCATCCCTCGTGGTGTTACATATTCGGTAATCACGTTTCACATTTAAGCCATCAGGTAATGACTTTAGGTGCTCGGTAAACAAATGCTTTAATTGGGCGCCATTGGAAGCACAATCCTTTTGCATGGTTTCATCAAGCATTGTGTAGCCATCATGGTCCGTTTGATCAGAAATTAAATAATAAGGCACAACGGCACGAATCATTTTATCTTGGTATTCACCCATTTCGGTATCGCCTTTGAGGTGAATGTGTGAAACAGTATGTTCTTCAGGGTTGTGGATATATGCCATTCCGGCAATTTGTAGCCAATGACCATTGGCGGTCCAACTAGAAATACTGTGATTCAATATATCCGTTAAAAGGGAACCATTGAATTCAATCAAACGCAAATCACTGGGATATGGAAACATTTCCTCTAAGTGTTTTACAGTTACATTTGAGCCAGCTGGGATGTTTTGATTTAAACGAATAGAACCAGAATTGAGTAACACCACATCGGCAGCACATGACTTAAATTCTTCAAGAATAATGTCGGCCAGTAGGTTGCCTAAATTTGTTTCAAAACGACGAATTTCAGTTTCTTCCGCCATTAATTTAGTTTGGGTGTAGCCCAATATTTCATTTAAACAAGCGGAACCAAGTTTGTTTTTTTCACAATATTGCTGGTCGTTTTGTTGTTCCAGTTTGGTTACCAGTGTTTTAACAGCAAAATCAGGTTGAAAATCATGGTCTAATTTAACTACTTGGGGAAACACGTGACTGCCTTGTTTGTCAAAGCTGATTTCCGCCACAATTGCCGAAGCCGCATCTGCATCAGCTTTAAGTACCCAATTGCCATTGACTTGTTCAATTTGTGCATAGTGCTCATGACCACCAAAAATAATGTCAGGACGATAACTTTCAGGAAGTTGCATCATGGCTAAATCATCCTCTAGCCATTGGTGCGTTAATGCGATGACAAAGTCAGCACCTTGTTCTCGAAGTAGGGGAACGTACTTTTTTGCAGTTTCTGCAAAACCGTCAAAACTATCAATATAATCAGGATGTGCAATGTCTGTAGTTTGAGAAAAAACACCAACTGTTATGTCGCCAAATTTCATGAGTTGGTGGTTTGTCATGTGCTTGGAACTAACGGTATCAGCTTTCCAATTGATGTTACTACCTAACCAATTGAATTCAGCATTTGATAACAGGTGATTCATGATGGATACATGTTTTATTTTACCCTTGTCAAACTCATGGTTGCCCCATGTAACTATCATGTTTGGGTCAAAATGGTTACTGACTCCATCCATTACATTTAAGGTTTCAATCATGGCCGCACCATTGTCTTGTTTGCTGATAAATGAGGGGTGCAAAAAATCACCAGCATGAAGCATTAAAACGTGTTCATACTTATCTTCAAGTTGTTTTCGCAAAGCCCTAACCCGAGCTAAACCACCAGTTTCTCCATTGTCGATACCACCGATTCGATAGACATCATTAATGGCAAGCACCAGTAATTTATTTTCTGTGTTTGTTGGTTGGTGTGGATTTTTAGTTGCATGTTGGCACGCAGAACATACAATGAGGATTATTAAATATATTATATTACGAGTTTTCATGTCGAAGATTTTATCAAATTTTCAATGGGTTGATGACATTGATGATGCATTAAATTTAACCAGCAAAATCGAGTCAAGTTGTGATTATGCTGTTGATACAGAATTTGAACGCAGTCGAACCTACTATTTAAATCCAGCCTTGTTACAAATCAGTTGCGATGATCAAGTTTATTTGGTTGATATTGCCATTGCTGATATCGCAGAAACAGTTTTAAAGGCCATCAAGGGGTTGGTTTTGCACTCAGGTTCTGAGGATTTAGAATTATGGTATCAAGTGACAAAAAACAAACCCGATCGTGTGTTTGACACTCAGGTTGCTGCGGCATTGTCAGGCTATAACTTACACACTTCTTATCTTAATCTGGTCAAAGATATCATGGATGTTGAACTCGATAAGGCCATGAGTCGTTCAGACTGGTTGGCCAGACCATTAAGTCAGGATCAACTTAAATATGCAGTTGAAGACATCATTTATTTAAATGAATTTAAGTCTGTTTTAACTGAAAAAATGACTGATCGCGGTTTAATGCCATTGTTTGAGGTTTTGATGCAACAGATGTTAGATCATTTGGACCAAGATTTTCACAGTGAAAAATTATTTCAAAAAATGGTTAAATCTGAACGTTTAAATCCAATTGAGTCCAAAAAACTATGGGTGATTTTAAATTGGCGAGATGAATTGGCTAAAAAGCGTAATAAGCCTAGAAATTGGATATTAAACCCCAAACAAATAGTAGACGTGATCAGGCGAGTAAGCAGTTTCAGTGATTTGTTTCAACTGGGATTGCATCCGAATTTTGTCAAACACAATGGTCACGATTTACTTGAAGCGCTACACAACGAGCAAAGTGATTATTTTTCAGGCCTACCTGTACCAATTAAGTTAAACAGTATACAAGGTGTTCGTTTGACTGAAATGAAACAGCGTTTAAAGCAGGTTGCAGATAAGTATCAGATAGAAGCTTCAATAATCATCAATACACAGTCTCTTAAAAAGCTGGCTTTCGAAGGTGGTGAATTAGAGGATTTAGCGACTTGGCGTGCATTATTTTAGGTTTTTGTCACCATCAGGACAAGCTGAGAATTCACAGTTATTACTGGCGTCACGTCCCACATAACTGCCATCAGCACAAAGTTTAACTTCTTGGGTACACATCACTTGAGATTGTTCTATTATGGCTTGGTTATCGCAAGCATAAAACTCACAATGGTTATGAGGGTTTCTCCCTACGCTGCGTCCATGTTGACACGTCTTCAAATCATCGGTACAGGTTCTTGGTGGTTCGGATTTGTGGTTAATTGATTCAGTGGGTTGATTTTGGCAACTGATTAAAATGAAGCCTGCTATTAAGAATAGCAAGGGTTTCACAGTTTTTTTTCCCAAAACATCGCGGCGCCATTTTGTTCATCGAGTTGATATTGTTTGAAACCGTATTTTTCATAGGCTGATTGTGCAATTGAGTTGCCTTCAAGGACTTCCAATGTGAGTTTACAACAACCTCTTTTTACCGCAATTTTGTTAACTTGATTGAACATGCTTTCACTGATTCCCATTCGGCGGTATTCATTGGCCACAACCACATCATGGATGTTGATTAATGGTTTGCATGCAAATGTAGAAAAACCTTCAAAACAATTGATTAAGCCAGCAGGCTGTCCGTCAACATAAGCAATCAGGCTGAAAGCATCGTGACGTTTGGCTAGTTCAGGTATTAAATTTTGTGCAGTGAAATCGCTCAATGCTACGCCACCGCCCATGGGATCGGTGGCATAGCAATCCAAAAGTTCAATCATGTGTTGGGCATGCTTTGGATTGTGATAGTCAACTTGAACGATTTCTGTATTCATGATTGTTTTATTCGTCTTGGAAACGAGCCAACAAACGCAACAATTCGATGTATAGCCACACCAGTGTCACCATTAAACCAAAAGCACCATACCATTCCATATATTTAGGTGTGTTTTGTTCTGATGCCCTTTCAATGAAATCAAAGTCAAGTACCAAATTAAAAGCAGCTAAGCCCACAATAAATAAATTCAGGCCAATGTTAAACCAGCTGCTATTGCCCATTTCAAAGTAACTGGGAGCGGCGCCAAAAAAGCTCATTATGAAGCTAACCAAGTAAAATAAACCAATGCCCATGGTTGCGAATATAATGGTTTTTTTGAAGTTTTCTGTGACTTTAATTAAGCCTGTTCTGTAACTGAATAACATCGCAAACATCACAGCAACGGTTAAACCCACTGCTTGAACCACCAAACCAGGGTAACGCATTTCAAAAACTGCAGAAATGGCTCCTACAAACAAACCTTCAAAACCAGCAACAATCGGCGCGCCAATGGGTGCGGCAGTGGGTTTGAAGCTGACAACCAAACTGGCAATCAAGGCACCGATAACACCAGTGATGGCTAAACCATAGCCTAATGATGGGTTGGTTAATATGGTTTGCCATGACCATGCCGCAACAGCTGAAACAATTAACAGCAGTATACCAGTCTTGTTAATGGTGCCATTAACAGTCATGCGTTGTGTATCATCAACAATAAATTCATCAACAGGTCCCAAACTCATGGCTTGTTGTTCAAACTTATTCATGGCCGGGTTTGACGTCTTCATGCCTTTTAAATTCATGGTGTTTCCTCAAAAATAGTTATTTAATTATTATAGCAATTTTATACACCCACACTCAAGGAATAAGTGTGAAGTTCAGTGGTTAAATGGGGTGGATAAGCGACTATTTCAATTGCTTACTTTATTTAACTCTGCGGCCTTACAAAAAAACAATATGTGAATGCCACGCTTGCAGCGCTCTGGTTGGGTGTACTTGACAATTTCTTATCACATTCCAAGGTAAATGATAATGAAGAATTGACAGTGTCAGGCGTCAAAAGCAACATTCAATTGTAACTGTTTTGTGTTTGGTGCGTTTATAGAGTGACATCTTTAGAATTCATTTTCTTTGAGCCATGTATTTTTTAGCTTGAGACATGATGTTTACAAAAGCAGTTTGGTTGTCTTGGTGCACCATTTGGGTGATTCTTTGTACTGCATCAGATAAGGCATTAAGTGTAGTGGGACTGTAATGATTGAGTTTTTGAATCTCAAAATAAAGGTTGGGATTTTCATTTGATACATTATTGGCAATCCCTAATTGAGCATCGAAAGTGGTACTGGATAAATTGGCAAGTAAATCAGCGGCTTCGCCAGATTCGGACAAGACGGTCATGAATGCGATATTAATCACATGAGACAAACCAAGCACATAAGCAATGAGGCGGTCATGATCTTCAAACTTCATGTCAATCCGTTCTGCCATGGTCGGTTGAAAAAGTTGTTTGACCTGACTGACCGCTTCTTCATTGCCTAAGTCAATAAATATAACATGTTTACCTGACATCAGTTGAATGTCAGGGCCAAACATGGGATGAATTGAAACCACCTGACAGCCTGAATCTGCCAATTGACGCAGTGGCAAGCGCAGTGGGCTTTTGATGGAGCTGATATCAAGGACTATTCCTGACGGTTTAAGTTGAGTCAATTGCTCTAAGATTTCAACACTTTTTTGAATCGGTGTCGCAATAATGATGAAATCATGGTTAAGTTCAACCTGGCTGATGTCAGTAATGAAGTTTTTTTGGTTATCTAATGGTTCCAAATCATTGATGTAAACTTCAAAATTTTGTGAGCTTAAAAATTGTGCAAACCACTGTCCCATTTTACCATTCCCGCCGATGATTAAGGCAGATTTGTTGGAACCATAGTTTGATTCTTTTACTTTTTGAATTTCTTGTTTGCTGAGTGATGTTTCAATCACAAGCTCAAATATCTGTTGTGCAATGAATGGATCAAGACCGTGCTTAATTGCATGGTTTTTGATTTTGTTAATCACCTGTTTTTCGCGTTGGTAATCCCTGGTCGGCGAATTTGTGCTCAACTTCACGTTTCCAATTTGTTCAACGTTAAACTGACGTTCAGCAATTAGGGTTATAATTTGTTCATCAATTTCATCCAGTTTTCTGCGTAGTTGGTCAAGTTTTTTAGTATCCATGATTGATTGTCAGCAAAAATAGGAGTAGATTGTTACAGTATATGAATTATTAATCAATTATTTTATCTGGGAGATGAAAATGAAAAAATTACTTTTGTTGTTGGTTGCGTTTGTAGCATCAGGGGCTGTTGTTGCTAAAGATCGCTCTGTGGTAGCAGTTTTGGATTTTACCAATGAAACACAAGCGGCTTGGTGGAAATCTGATGTGGGTAGGGAATTAGGTGGTATGTTGGCCAATGAATTGGTTTCTACTGGCGCATTCAAAGTGGTTGAAAGGGCAAAGCTAGACAGTGTGTTAGGTGAACAGGACTTAGGTGCTTCAGGTCGTGTTTCTAAATCTTCTGCTGCCAAGATGGGTCAAGTTACAGGTGCTCAATATTTAATCACTGGTAATGTGGCTGCCTATGATGAGAATACCAAGGGAACTGGTGGTGGATTAAGTTTCAAAGGTATTTCATTAGGTGGTAAGAGTTCAAAAGCATATTTGGCTATTGATTTAAGGGTTATTAATGCCACTACGGGTGAAGTCGAATATGTGAGAACTGTTGAAGGGCATTCAAAAGGTGGTGGTATGAGTGTTGGTTTATATCGAGGTGGTTTTGGCGGTTCATTGGGTGGACACAAAAAGACACCTGCTGGCAAAGCAATTCGTGCTGCTTTGATAGAAGCCACAGATTACTTGGCTTGTGTTATGTATGATCAAGACAGCTGTGTGAAAGAGTATCGTGATAAAGAGAGAAAGCGTCGTAACAGTTCTAAATCTGCATTGTCATTAGATTGATTTAATCCGTGTGTGTAATTAAAAAAGACCGACTTTGTCGGTCTTTTTTTATCTGAATTTTGTTATGAGGCAACAGGAGGTAATATCACTGTGTCGATAACATGAATGATGCCATTACTGGTTTTGATGTCTGTTTTAACAACATTTGAATTACCGTTTAAAACCACGCCACCTTCTTTTAGCATGATATTTACATCAGCACCTTGAACTGAAGTTGCTGAAGATAAATTAATCACATCTTTGGCTTTTACCTTTCCAGAGACTACATGATACGTCAGAATGGCTACTAACTGCTCTTTGTTTTCTGGTTTTAACAATGTTTCTAAGGTACCTGAGGGTAATTTGGCAAAAGCTTCATCTGTTGGCGCAAAAACAGTGAATGGACCATCGCTTTTCAATGTATCAACTAAGCCAGCTGCTTTGATAGCTGAAACTAAAGTTGTAAAAGAACCTGCGGCTACTGCTGTGTCAACAATGTCTTTACTTTTCTTTTTATAGCTTCCTCCAGCCATGGTGCTGAAAGCAAAAGCAGTTAATACAATCAATGCCATCGTTTTTAATTGTTTGTTTATTATGTTCATAGATATGTTCTCATTAATGTTATGGATAAAAAGTCATTACGTCCGTATTCATTGGAACGTGATACACATCGTAGCTATGGACTTGTCGCAAATTTGTGACGAAAAGGAAAAATTCAGTTCACAAGTAATTCACACCAACAAGTCAATTATTTTTTTATTGGGAGATATGTGAAAGCGATATTTCAGATGGTATTTAGGTGGTTTTACATCAAAACTGGCGAGGGTGGTGTGTTGTATCATGCATTTAAACAATAACAGGCCGATTATATTTTCAAGCTAAATGATGGCGTAATGGGTGGTCATTCTGACAGTCAATTGGTGCGTGTTAAGGACGAGATGGTGAGGCTTACAAGTTAATCTTTGTTTACGGTTAAAAATTCAGTACAGACATTCTGTATTACAGCTGATGTATTTTCTGCGACCTATCGGGGTCAAAAACTAACTGGCATGCCTTCTTTAAAATTTCAGACGAATAACAAATGGGTGTTTTAATCGTTGATAACCAGACAGGCAAGTTTGGCATAGATTTGATTGAGTTGAGTTTGACAATACAACGCCATGATTCTGTTACGTTATGACTATATTTTTGTTTGCGGTGTTGTTTATGCGAAGTTTTGTGGCTAAAACACAGCGTGTTTGAAAGTGCCTTGAATGACATTGACATCATCCAAGGCACTTCATATCAATTGGCTTTATGTACAGCTCTTTTGTCTACATTCATTGCAGCTTCAAATACTGCTTCTGATAGTGTTGGATGAGCATGAACGATGCGGGCCAAATCTTCAGCACACCCTTTAAATTCCATGGTTACTACACATTCAGATAGCAAATCAGCAGCATTGGCGGCAAAAATGTGAGCGCCTAACAGTTCATCTGTTTCCTTATCTGCCAATAATTTCACCATGCCTGTAGGTTCGTTCATAGCCAAAGCACGACCATTGGCTGCCATTGGGAATGTCCCGATTTTGTACTCAATACCTGCTTCTTTTAGTTGTTGCTCAGTTTTTCCTACCCAAGCAATTTCGGGTTCAGTATAGATAACCCAAGGGATGGTATTGAAATCTATGTGACCGTGTTGACCTGCAATGCGTTCAACCACAGCAGAGCCTTCTTCAGACCCTTTGTGTGCTAACATGGGGCCACGTACAGCGTCACCGACAGCCCAAACATTAGGTACAGATGTACGACAGTCATCATCCACATCAATTTGACCACGTTCAGTCAGTTGAATGCCACAGTCCTCACTGAGTAAGCCTTCAGTTTCAGCTTTTCGACCAACAGCCACCAGCAATTTGTCGTAAACAGCTGTGGTTTTTTCACCATTTTTCTCGTAAACAACTTCTACTTTGCCGTCTTTAACTGTGGCAGATTTAACAAACGTAGAAAGGTGAATGTCGAGACCTTGTTTTTTAAATTCACGTGCAGCCATTTTGGCTATGGTTTGATCGCAGGCAGATAAAAAAGTATCCATGGCTTCAAAAACAGTTACTTGTGAGCCCAAGCGGCCCCAAACACTGCCCAGCTCTAAACCAATCACACCTGCACCAATCACACCCAGTTTTTCAGGTACTTCAGACACATTTAATCCGCCTGTGTTGTCTAAAATGTATTCATTATCTACATCAACATGAGGAATGTTAACAGGTACTGAGCCACTGGCTAAAATAACATGCTCACCTTGGACCACTTCAATGCCTTCATCCGTTGTGATTTCAACTTGACGGTCCTTGAGCAGTTTGCCACTACCGGCTTTGTAGTTAACTTTATTGGCTTTAAACAGTTGAGCAATACCACCCGTTAATTGTTTCACTATTTTATCTTTTCGTGCAATCATGGTAGGCACATTTATTGACGGGTTATCAAAACTGATACCATGAACGTCATAATGTTGAGTCATTTGTTCAAAATGTTTGGATGAATCCAACAGGGCTTTGGAGGGTATACAACCTACATTCAAACAAGTTCCACCTAAGGCGTAGTTGCCGTCTTTGGTTTTGAATCTATCAATACACAGTGTATTAAAACCATGTTGTGCTGCTCGAATAGCGGCCACATATCCAGCAGGACCACCACCAATTACTATTACGTCATATTTTTCCATTACAATCTCCTTACAGGTTCAGTAACATTCTGGCTGGATCTTCAAGCATTTCTTTGATCGCTACCAAGAATAACACCGCGTCTTTACCATCAATGATTCGGTGATCATAAGTTAAAGCCAGATACATCATAGGTCGGACCACAATGTCACCATTTACAACCACTGGACGGTCTTTGATGGTATGCATTCCTAAAATAGCACTTTGTGGCATGTTTAGGATGGGAGTTGACATCAGTGAGCCAAAAGACCCACCATTGGTGATGGTGAATGTGCCACCTGTTAAATCATCCATTGTTAGTTTGCCTGCATTACCGGCCACTGCAAAATCTCGAATACCTGCATCAATGTCAGCCAAGCCCATGGCATTGGTGTTTTTCAAAACAGGCACAACCAAGCCACGGTCTGTGGCTACGGCGATACCAATATTTTGTTGTTTGTGATAAACCACGTCAGTGCCTTCAACTGAAGCATTGATAACAGGAAACTGTTTCAAGGCTTCGGTAGCGGCTTTAACGAAAAAGCTCATTAAGCCTAATTTAATGCCATGTTTGTTGATGAACTCTTCTTTGTACTTTTTACGAATGTCCATGACTGCTTTTAAGTCAACTTCATTGAATGAAGTCAGCATGGCAGCTGTGGATTGTGCTTCAACCATACGGTCAGCAATTTTTTGTCTTAAACGACTCATTGGGACGCGTTCTTCCATGGGTGTATTGGCTACATTTAGCACATCAGGTTTGGTGATGCGTCCTCCACGGCCTGATCCTGTGACTTGTGATGCATCAATGTTATTTTCATGCATCATTTTACGGGCAGCTGGTCCAGCAGTTCCGGTGTCTATACTGGTGTTGTTTGCTTTTGAAGCTGTCTCTTGGTTGGTGTTGCTTTCAGCAGCCGTTTGTTGAGTTCCTGTGCTGGCTTTGGGCGCAACGGATTCTTCCGTTTTTTCAGCAGGGATTTCACCTTCTTTGACCACGCCTAAAATTTGGTTGGCTTCTACCACATCACCAGATTCGACAGCAATCGATTCCAATATGCCATCAGCAGGTGCAGGTACTTCCAGGACCACTTTGTCGGTTTCTAAATCCACCAGATTTTCATCTCTTTTGACAAAATCACCAGGTTTTTTATACCAAGTGGCGACAGTCGCATCTGTGACTGATTCTGGTAAAACGGGCACTTTTACATCAATGCTCATACTATTATTACTCCGCGTCTATGGCCGATCCATGTTCACCATGGATGGCATCTTTAATCAATTGTTGTTGTTCTTTAATATGTACTTTTAGTGCGCCAACTGCCGGTGAAGGCGAAGCTTTTCTGCCTGCAAAGTACAAAGGAAAACGATCGGCTATACAATGTTGTAGGTGATGTCTTATTTGAAACCATGCACCTTGGTTAATGGGTTCTTCTTGACACCAGATAACTTCTTTTGCATTGGGGTAGACATCAATTTCTTTGGTCAAGGCATTGCGAGGAAATGGGTACAACTGTTCAACACGACATAATGCGGTTTGTTTGTTGTCTTCCTCAGTTAATTGTTCCAATATGTCATAATAGACTTTACCTGAACAGAATATGATGCGTTTAACGTCTTTCTTTTGCATCCTTCTGTCAGGAATGACCGTTTGAAATTGACCTTCAGTCAGTTGGTCTTTGGTCGAGGTTGCCATTTTGTGCCTGAGTAAGCTTTTAGGTGTCATTACAATCAACGGTTTTCTTGCTTTACGCAACATCTGACGTCGAATCATGTGAAAAGTTTGTGCAGGCGTTGAAGGCATACATACCTGCATGTTGTTAACCGCACAAAGTTGTAAATAACGTTCCAAACGTGCTGATGAATGCTCTGGGCCTTGACCTTCGAAGCCGTGTGGAAGGAACATCACCAAGCCGCTTAACCGTCCCCATTTAGCTTCTCCTGAAGAAATGAATTGGTCTATTACCACTTGTGCACCATTGGCAAAATCGCCAAATTGTGCTTCCCAAATAACCAATGATCTAGGTTCTGTGGTTGCATAACCATATTCAAAAGCGAGTACGGCTTCTTCAGACAACACTGAGTTAATGATGTCAATCTTATTTTTGTCAGTTTCTAATTGGCTTAACGGGGTGTAGTTTTCATTCATGTCCACATTATGAACGACTGCATGCCGATGGAAAAAAGTACCCCTTTGTGAATCTTGGCCATCTATTCTGATTTGATAGCCTTTATCTAAAATACTGGCATAGGCCATGGTTTCAGCAAAGCCCCAATCCATCGGCAAATCACCATTCATCATTTTGATGCGGTCTTGGTTAATTTTATTAACCCGAGGATGCGGTTTTAAATCTTCTGGTAGGCTGGTGATTACTTCAGCATACTGTTTGAATTGTGCTTCTGTGATGGTGGTTTGTACAGGTTCAGTCAGTTCACCTTTAATATAGGGTGTCCAGTCAACTGCAAACTTATCATTGTTATGGGTTGGACCAAATTTAACTATTTCTTGTTTATTGTCTAAACGGTCACGGTATTCATCAACTTTGGTTTGTGCATCAGTTTTTTCAATAACACCAGCAGCAATTAATTTTTCAGCATATATCTCACGAGGAGATTTGTGCTTTTTAATCAACTTATACATATGAGGTTGAGTGGCAGATGGTTCATCTGCTTCATTGTGACCATGTTTTCGGTAACAAACCAAATCTATCACCACATCCACACCAAAGGCTTGTCTATAGTCTGCGGCCAAGTTGGTGGCAAAAACCACTGCTTCAGGATCATCGCCATTGACGTGAAAAATGGGGGCTTGTACCATTTTAGCCAGTTCAGTACAGTATAACCCTGCTTTCTTATCTAGGGCGTGTGTTGTGGTAAAGCCTATTTGGTTATTGATGACAACATGAATGGTGCCACCCACATCATAACCTTCAACCATGGACATGTTAAACAATTCCATGTTAACACCCTGACCTTCAAAAGCAGCATCACCATGAATCAAGACAGGCACCACCACATTTTTCTGTGCGTCATTGCGCCTGACTTGTCTGGCTCGAACTGAGCCAATGACCACAGGATTGATGATTTCTAAATGAGACGGGTTAAATGCCATGGCTAAATGGACATCACCACCAGCGGTGGGTACATCCGACGAATAGCCTTTGTGGTATTTGACATCACCTGAATTGACATTATCCAATTCATCGGCTTTGACACCATCGAACTCATCAAATAACTCAGCTGGAGATTTACCAAGGATATTGACCAGCATATTCAAACGGCCACGATGCGCCATACCAATAACCAACTCTTTGGTTTTTTGAGCACCCAAATGCTGAATCAAAAAAGCCATTTGTGGAATCAGGGCATCACCACCTTCCAGAGAAAAACGTTTTTGGCCCACATATTTTGTGTGTAGGTAACGCTCCATGCCTTCAGCTTGTGTTAAACACTGAAGCATTTGTTTTTTATCTTCATCATTAAAAGGAAATGCACCGGCGGGTTTCTCTAACCTTTGCTGTAGCCATTCACGTTTGTTGATGTCAGTGATGTGCATGTATTCTGCGCCGATGTGCTGACAGTATATTTTTTCCAACAAACTGATGATGTCTTTTAATAACATTTGATCAGGAGCGACCAATGACCCAGTGTTAAAACTGGTATTTAAATCAGATTCATTCAAGTCGTGAAATGCCAAGCTTAAATCTGGCGTTTCGGGTCTGTTTGAGTACTTGATTGGATCCAAGTCAGCTTTTTGGTGCCCACGTAAGCGATATGAATTGATTAATCTTAATACGGCTGCCTGCTTCTGTGCATGTAAGGCATCACCACTGTCTGCAACTGCTGCAGCGGGTAAACGGCCATACTCAGTAAATTTTTCAATGATGGGTATATGTCGAACATCAGGCTTATCCTGGTCAAATTGTTTGAACAGGGTTTGTAGTTCTGGTGTGACAGACTGTGGATCCTCAAGATAGAGGTCGTAATATTGTTCTAACCAAGTCGAATTACTGCCGAAAAATGCAGCTGACTGTTGTTTTTCTTTAATCCAGCTTCCCAAGGGATGTCTCTGTGTTAATCTGTGAAAATGCGTATTATACCTGAACCATTTCAAGGTAAAAGGCTATATGTGGATAAAGCGAAAAAAATCAGACTAAAGCATGATATTAATCATTCATGAGCGTCTGTGTACAAATCACCAATCGAAAATTGTCGCCACAGAATAAATAAATAGTTAATCACTTTGAAGCGACTTTCATTGAAACCTCAACTTTAAATATTTGTACAACACAGTAGTAAGGTGGTGTTAGTTAAAACCACATTTGGACTTGGGTCAATTATTCAAAACCATCGAGAAATATCATATCATTTGACAGTGGTCTGGGACCATATTGTAAGGGTTCCCAACCCAATTCATGAGCGCCCATGTCAGGTGCTGCACCAATAAAACCCTCATTGATATTCGTCATTGCCAAACCTGAATCAACAGCTGCACAACTGGATTCTAAGCCAAAACGCTGAAATGTCAGTGGTGTGGGTGGTGGGCTGGGAATATTGAATTGTGTGAAGCAGTTATTTCGATCAATTTGTACTGCATGCATTTCTTGGCCGGTGAGGTTTTGGAAGTCAGTGATATCATGTAATCTGACATTATTTCCCCATTTAAAGGCATATTTAAAATTACCCCAATCGAAGCCATCAAAATCTAAATCTGTTTTCCAATGATTGCTGCCATCAACACCATTTTCCCAAATGTAACGATCCTCGATAGATATCCATAAATTATTTCTGGATTTAAAATTACGCAGCAGTTCTGATCCTGAACTGACTGGACCATTCCAAGCGACCAAAGTGTTGTGAGCCAACAGCACCCGATCAGTTCTCATTCGGAGTTTTAAGGCGTCTTCCCCAGGGGCGGCTACTTGGTTGTAGAGCACATACCATGGTGAGCCATCCATGGGTTGAAAGCTGATACCATTGTTGAAAGTGTTGCTGATGCGATTACCCCAAATACGGATGTTGGCATGACCATAGTCGCCTTCGATACCATCGTCAGTGGTGTTAAAGATTTCATTGGCAAAAATATCTACATTGCGATGTGGGTAAGAAATACCGTCGGCCACATTAGAAATGCTGTTATGGGCCACAGTGTGGCCTGAGGTGTGTTGTAATTCAATACCTTCACCTGAAAAGTTTGAACCTGCGTTGATGTTATTGTCACCAATAATGGTGTTGTCAGCAATGTACCAATTTGAGCCACCATCATTCAAAAAAATACAATAATGACAGTTTTCAAAATAGTTATGAGTGAGCACAATGTTTTGCGGTGCAGGTGGTGAGGTTCTCAATCCATATTGACCATTGGTGTTGTTGTATATGAAGCTTAATTCATGTAACCAAATATAATCAGCTTCAATTCTGACCTGATTGAAAATCACCTCGCCATCACCAGCTGCACGCCAAACGATGTGATTGTCGATTGTGCCACTTGTTGTGAAATTAACTTGTCCTGCTGTACCGTAATTACCTGCATGAAGTAAAAAAACATCACCCGCTTGGGCAATAGATTGTGCCAATGCGACGCCTTGGAATGGATTGTCCATTGTACCAATACCTCCTGAAACCCCAGGAATCACGTGGTAGGTGTTCCCACCGATGGGAAATGACGGTATTTTCTGTGTGGTGATGAGTTCTGTTCTGCTTTCATTGGTGCCATCAATGTCTGTCAAATGCAGTTTAACTTCATAAGTTGTGTCTGGATGCAAAAATAGAATGCTGCCAGCTAGCATGTCGTGGCTTTCAAAATCTACTCGAAACAAAGCTTGCGCGTCTTGCCATTCAGAACGGTCATTTATCCGATATTGCACCAAACAAGTTGCATTGTGATTGTCATCACCTGTGATGTTCCACTCAATACCTATCGAATGTATGGTGGCGTAAATATCTATGGTGCCAGGTACTGTCTGTGCCCTTAATGTATTGAACAAAGTGGTGGTCGTCATGATGATGACCAAAGACAATAACCTGCATCTTTTTTTATGTGGTTTGGCTTTATACATGCTGTCAGTATGAACGACAAGTCATGGCAGTTTTGTGAATTGCATCTAAAAGTAGGTTGGATTTCAGTCCAAGTTATATTTGTGGCATTTGGTAATAGAAGAACATGGGCTTGTATGTGTATTCAAAGGTGCAGTACAACGGCAGTAAGCTTGAAGGACTGATTTGTCCAAGTGTTTGTGTTGATTTTATTGAATGGCGCCGCTGTCGATTAAGTGGTGGAAAATGCGCAGTTCATTCATGGGATCAAGAGCCAACTTTTTTAATTCATTAAGCTGGAATGTTTTTTGGTCGCAGAGTGTTCGAGCCATAGCTAAACTGGTGCAAAAACATTCGCCATTGACAAATAAATTGGCTTTGGAGTCGTCCGTTTTGTAATATGCAAAAACAGCAAAAGGACTTTTTTGATAGCTGACTTGGTTGTTTGCCACTTTGATTTCAGGTGACTCATCAAATAAACGGTAGCCCGTGATGAACTGACCAAATAAGGCTGCAAGCTCATGGTCGCTCGCCTGAGCTAATTGTTGTAATTGTTGGCGCAGGTAATTAATTTCATGTGTACCAATTGAAGCGTCTGCTGGTGATGTATCGACAGCATCTTTGAAACGAGCTTGGGCATGCATATGTGCAGTGGCCAGTTCTGTTATGGCTGTCAGTAATTCACTGTTTGAAGGTGCGCGTAAACCAATTGAGCAGGTAACACAATCATCAGAAGTTGAAATGCCATGGTGTGGAATTTCTGGTGGCAGATACAAAATGTCACCGGCTTTGAGTTCAGCGGTGTGTTGTGGTTGGTAATTTTTAATAACGGCCAGTTCACTGTCTTCTACCATTTCTGCATGAGCCAAGGCTTGGTCATCATAAGACCACTGTCGTGAGCCCTGAATTTGAACCAAAAAGACATCATAATGGTCGGTATGTGCACCAACCGAAGAGCCCTTTGGGGCATATGACATCATCAAGTCATCAAAGCGCCAGCTTTTAATGAAAGGGAACCAATCCATTAATTGCATGGCTTGAGGAAACCATTTTTCTATGTCAGAAACCAACAATGTTGGTTTCAGGTGGGTGATTTCTTGCCAAGCCTCAGGTTCATCATAGATGGCTTGGTAGTGTTGCTCATCTTCTGTGAATACAATGCGTGATTGTACGCCTTCATGATTTGCCAAATCAAATAAAGTGTTGATATCTGGCAAACATGTTAAATCCACCGTTGTGTTTTTCAATAGACAAGGTGATTTCTGCCAATGTGAGTCAAAGAACTCATTGGCGGAAATGTCTTGGCCGTTAAATACGTTTGGCTTGATCTTTTGCATTACCTAAGTAATTGGCTGGGGTCATTTGCATTAAGCGTGCTTTGGCATCTTCTGGAATATCAAGGCTTTGAATAAACACTTGCATTTGTTTTTGGTCAACTTTTTGACCGCGTGTCAGTGTTTTTAGTTTTTCATATGGGTTATCTATTCCGTATCGACGCATCACTGTTTGAATGGGTTCGGCCAGTAATTCCCAATTGTTGTCTAAATCTTTAAGTAACATTTCTTCATTAATAGCTAATTTACTGAGTCCTTTATTTAATGAAGACCAAGCAATGGCACAATGACCAAAGGCAGAACCTAGTGCACGAAGTACTGTTGAATCTGTTAAATCACGTTGCCAGCGAGATACAGGCAGTTTTTCTGCCAGATGGTTTAATGTGGCATTGGCTAAGCCTAAGTTGCCTTCGGCGTTTTCAAAATCAATAGGATTCACCTTGTGTGGCATGGTTGATGAGCCAATTTCCCCTGCAATGGTTTTCTGTGTGAAGTAGCCATTTGAAATATAGGCCCATATGTCGCGTGCCAAATCCAATTGTATGGTATTGAGTCGAATCATGTTATGACACAACTCTGCAACAAAGTCATGTGGCTCAATTTGGGTGGTAAATGGATGGAAAGTCAGTCCCAGCTCGTTAATAAAATTTTCTGAGATCTGTGGCCAATCTAAATCTGGGTAGGCGCTGTAATGGGCATTGAAGTTTCCTACTGCACCATTCAACTTGCCAAACAATGTGATGGACGAAAGTTGTTTTAATTGGTATTTCAAACGAAACACGACATTGGCCATCTCCTTACCCATGGTGGTGGGTGAAGCAGGTTGTCCATGTGTTTTTGCCATCATTGGAATGTCTGCATATGTCATAGCCATGTCTGATAATTGGTTGATAATGGCTTGTATGCTGGGTATAAAAACGGTGTCTCTGGCTTCCTTTAACATTAAGGCATAGCTTAAGTTATTGATGTCTTCTGAAGTACAGGCAAAGTGCACAAACTCTTTAATTTGGCTTAGTTTTGGATGAGCGCTTAATTTATCTTTGATGTAATACTCAACAGCTTTAACATCGTGATTGGTGGTGGCTTCAATGTTTTTAACTTTTTGTGCTTCGGCAGGGGTGAAATTGTCATAAATTGACATTACCCAATCTACATCTTTTTGATCCAATTGATTGACTTCGTTGATGCCATCTGTTTGGCTTAAGTGAACCAACCATTTTAATTCAACCAACAGTCGATTTTTAATGAGTCCATATTCACTGAATATATGAGCAAATTGCTTGGTCTTACTGTGGTATCTGCCATCAACTGAAGTAATGGCCGTCAATTCTGAAAGTTGCATGCTACCGCTAGATTTTGAAAGCAGGCATTATAAAGTCTGTGGCTGTTTAAAACAATTGATAGCTGATATCGTTAGGCAATAAAAAACGGGGTTTGATTCAAAGAACCAAACCCCGCTGGTGAATGGTGGCATAAAGGGGGAAGGCGCCACCATCCATTGGGGTATTATATGGGGTTTCTTATCTTCTTTTCAAATAATCTTTTGCAACTTCGCGTAAAATATTTGGAGATAAGCGTATTTTATAGTCTGGATTGACATATTGAAACTGTATGATTCCATCCTTGCCAACCACAAAAACAGCGGGAGCTGGTAATAAATGGTGGTCATAACCAGAAGCTTTTTCTAGGTCAATGTTCCATTTTTTATATTTTTCTACTGTTTCATCATCTACTTTATATGCGATTTTAAAAGCTTGTGCAACTTCCATACTGGCATCTGATAACAGTTGGTAATTGATATTGGCCTTGAGGTCTTGGTCCTTGAGGCTGTTAATGAGAAAGCTGGGTTGGTCAGCACTGATAAAATAGACGTCAAAACCCATGTCAATCAGTTCTTGTTCAATTTCACGCATTTCACCCAGTTGTGCATTGCAGTAGGGACACCAGCCACCACGATAAAATGTCAATACAAAGGGCTTGGATAAATCATCAGGATTGAACTGGATGATTTTTCCTTCCGGTGTACTCGCGCTGAAAGTCGGAATGCTCATGCCAGGTAACAAAGGCGTTACTTGATCAGCTTGGTCAAAATACGATTTCGCCCAAGTTGTGGTCGATGTTAAGAGGGCTGCCATAGTCGTTAATATGATACTTTTCATGTGTTTGATTTCTCGATTTCAGATGTAATTAAGACACCTAAGATGCATATATATTACAAATAATTTTGTTTTATGTATAAAAAAGCATCAGAATGACACGGAACATTGAATTATTGAACAATATATATTAGAATAAACTAAATTAGCAAAATCTAAACATATCAGGAGCAACATATGGCAAATATAGTGGTACTTGGGGCAGGTATTGGTGGGATTCCTATGGCTTTAGAGGTCAAAGAAATGTTAGGAAAAGAGCATCAGGTAACGGTGGTTAGTGACAAGGACTGGTTTGAATTTACACCGTCAAATCCTTGGGTTGCTGTTAACTGGCGAACCGAAGAACAAATCAAGGTAGACTTACCGCCTGTGTTTGAAAAAAAGAACATTGAGTTTATTCACGCGGCAGCCAGTCAGGTGAATCCTAAAGAGAATCAACTCGTATTAGCAGATGGTCGAGTTGTTGATTATGATTACTTGGTTATCGCCACAGGACCTAAGTTGGCATTTGATGCAATACCAGGCATGGGGCCAGATCATTTTACCGCTTCAGTTTGTTCAACATCCCATGCAGTCACTGCTGGCAAACAATGGCAAGAGTTCCTTAAAAATCCGGGTCCTATTGTGGTTGGCGCAGCCCAAGGTGCTTCTTGTTTTGGACCTGCTTATGAATATGCTTTGATACTGGACACTGATTTACGAAAACACAAAATAAGAGACCAAGTGCCGATTACATTTGTTACCTCTGAACCTTATATTGGCCATTTGGGTTTGGATGGTGTGGGTGACACCAAAAGTTTACTTGAATCAAAATTACGGGATGCCAATATCAATTGGATTACCAGTGCAAAGATTGATGAGATTAAATCTGATGAAATTACAGTTACAGAATGCTTCGCTAATGGTACGGAGTTAAAACACGATCCCATTGCATATAAACATGCAATGATACTGCCAGCATTCAGTGGTATTGATGCTGTGTTTGGTGTTGAAGGATTGGTTAATCCCAAAGGTTTTGTTATCACTGATGAACACCAACAGAACCCAACTTATAAAAATGTCTTTTCAGTGGGTGTTTGTGTTGCGATTCCGCCGATTGGTAAAACACCTGTGCCAGTTGGCGTACCTAAAACGGGTTACATGATTGAATCTATGGTGGCAGCCACAGCTCATAACATCAAAGCAATGATTGATGGTGAAGAACCCAAGACCAAAGCGACTTTAAATGCCTTTTGTTTGGCTGATTTTGGTGATGGTGGTGTCGCGTTCATTGCAAAACCACAGATTCCGCCTAGAAACCTTAACTGGTCAGGCAGTGGGAAATGGGTTCACTTGGCTAAAATTGCTTTTGAAAAATACTTTCTGTATAAAATCAGAAATGGCAAGAGTGAGTTGTTTTGGGAGAAGTTTATTCTTAAATCAATTGGTGTAGTCAGGTTGAAAAAGTCAGACTGAATGTACTTGAAAAGAAGGTGGTAAAAGAAAAGATTGAATGAACTGATGACATGTGATTCTATATCTGTTAATTCAATCAGATGTTTTACGGAATGTTTAAAAGGTTGTTGTGGTTTGTTTATTTATTAATTTTTTTGGTGTTGGCACTGCTGTATTTGGTGATGCGACCTACTTGGGTAGGGACAGTAAAAGCGGGCTTGACGGGTAACAGTGCCAATCCGGATGTATTACAACAACATGTTAAGTTTTTAAGTGATTCTTTAGAAAGCAGAAGTTATCAAATGCGTGACGGCTTGAATTTGGCCAGCGATTACATTGAATCTCAAATGAGAAAGCAACATGCGAAAGTCAATATTCAGTCCTACCATGTCAATGGTTTAACCTACCAAAATGTGATTGCCACACATGGCCCTGATGATGCACCAATGATAGTGGTGGGTGCACACTATGATGCCTATGGTGGTTTCCCAGGTGCTGATGACAATGCCAGTGGTGTGGCTGGTTTGTTGGAGCTCAATCGTTTGTTAGCCAAAGAACGTCTCAATAAGCAAGTGGTTCTGGTGGCTTATACACTTGAAGAACCACCCATTTATGCCAGTAAGGGTATGGGCAGCGTCATCCATGCTGAATCTTTAAATAAAGAAAAAGTGGTGTTGATGATTTCATTGGAAATGATTGGATATTTCAATGATGAAGCAAACTCACAAGATTATCCAGTCAGTGCGTTGGGTTGGCTCTATCCAGATACTGGACATTTCATTACTGTGGTCGATGAAATATTTTCAACGGCAGGTCAGAAACTCAAAAAGACTTTCAATCAACAAGGTTTAATTGAAGCGTATTCAATCAATGCACCAGTAACTGTGCCTGGTATTGATTTCTCTGATCACCGCAGTTACTGGGCATTGGATATACCTGCCATCATGGTGACTGATACAGCATTTTACCGCAATCAAAATTACCACACGGCTAATGATACTTACGATACATTGGATTACCAAAGGATGTCCTATGTAGTGAGTGGTGTTTTGATTCACATCAAAGCATTGACACAATAGTCGAGCTGAGGTGATTGAATGCTGTGACCATATGTGACAAGATAGGCGTTTTTTTTAAGCGCTCAATCAATATGAAAATAAGCAGTCAATTTGATGGTGGCCGCATTGAGGTGGTCAAAGCCGAGTCGTTCGATGACATTCAAGTGAAAATCGACCATGACTCACATTCTGAGTTTAGACAATGGTTTCATTTCAGAGTCCAAGGGGTTAAAAACCAGGATTGTGTGTTGAAATTTATTAACGCTTCTGAAACTTCGTATGTTGAAGGATGGAAAGATTACGATGTCTGTGCTTCGACCGATCGTCAAGAATGGTTCAGAATACCTACTGAGTTTGATGGTAAGCAATTAACTGTTGAATTTAATACTGACACCGATGACATCTATTTCGCTTATTTTGCACCGTATTCATTTGAAAGGCATTTAAATTTACTGGCCTTTGCACAACAATCAGATTTGTGTTCATTACAAAACCTCGGTGAAACCATTGATGGTCGAGATTTTGATATGTTGGTGATTGAAGATGAAGAAGTTGATTTGGCTGAAAAACGTCATGTGTGGATGATTGCGAGACAACACCCAGGTGAAACCATGGCTGAGTGGTTTGTAGAAGGTTTATTGGAGTCTTTATTGGATCAAGACAACCCAACATCCCGTCAATTATTACAACAATGTCGTTTCTTTGTGGTACCCAATATGAACCCAGATGGTGCATACCGTGGAAATTTAAGGACCAATGCGGCTGGTGCTAACCTCAATCGAGAATGGTTGGAACCAAGTATGAAAACCAGTCCTGAAGTATATTTAGTCAGAGAACAGATGCATAAACAAGGGCTAGATATGTTTTTAGATGTTCATGGTGATGAGGCCATTCCATACAATTTTGTTGCTGGATGTGAAGGAAACCCTAACTACGATGAACGTTTAAAAAAATTAGAAAGTACTTTCAAAAATGCTTGGGCTGCAGTCAGTCCTGATTTCCAAGATGTGCACAAATATGACGATGATGAGCCAGGCAAAGGGGATTTGCGCATAGCAACTAACTATGTTGGACAAACCTTCAATACTTTGGCATATACAGTTGAAATGCCATTTAAGGACAATCATGATTTACCGGATGAAGACTATGGCTGGTCTCCTGAACGATGTAAGAAATTTGGAGAAGATGTGTTGATAGCTATTAACAACACAATTCCAGAGCTGTCATGAATCAAACTGAATTTTTGTTACAGTATGGTTGGTTGATTGCCCTGACAGTTGCTGTTGGGGTGGTCAGCTGGGCTGTGTTGCTATTACAAGCTTTGTTTCATGACAAGCGCATTGCTTTGATTGGTGTGTTTGGTAGTTTGTTGGTGGCTTTTGTGGCTGTTTTTCCGGAGTTGTTTTCCTTTGCTACTGTTCTTAAAGTGGCTGCCACTGTCTTTTGTGCAGTTTTCATGCTGTGGTTTTTGTTAAGAAACTGGAACAAAGCTGTGGTCTATTTATCAGTTCTTGGCGTGGTTTTAAGTGTAGGTAGCGGGTACTGGTTGTACCAATCCTATCAAGCCTTAGGGTCATAAGATATCAAGTCATTGGAGAGCGACTCAATTAACTTGGATGAGCTTTAAAGAATGAAAATATTGGCTGTTTCTGGTAGTGTGCGTTCAGAGTCTACAAACACACAATTGTTAAGAGCGCTTTCTTATTTATCACCTTTGGGTGTGGCTAATTTGGATATTGATATATTCAGTTCTCACGATAAAATTCCGGTATTCAATCCAGACCTTGAAGGTGTAAACACACCACCATCGGTGTTGGCTTTGTGTCAAAAAATTTCTATGAGTGACGGTGTCATCATTTCAAGTCCAGAATATATTAGAAGTATCCCCGGAGGACTCAAGAATTCCATAGATTGGTTGGTTTCAAGAAATGAAATTATCAAAAAGCCAATTGCCTTGGTGCATGCATCTCATAGAGGAGGTGATGTGCTGAAGTCTTTGAGACGGGTCTTGTCTACTGTCAGTGAACACTTCACTGCGGATGTTTTTTTACAGTTGCCTCTTATAGGCATGAGTCAGGCAGAAGTGAAGCAAGAAGTGAACTCGGCAAAATACAAACCAAAAATCAATGAGTTTTTAATTCAGTTTGTAAAATACATTGAGTCAGTGAATAAATAAGTACCAATTAAACGAAATGGGATGTACTGCCTGACAATTTAATGTAAAACTGTGATTAAGGTTTGACATAATTCAGTGGATTTACAGGTTGTCCATTTTTTCGTATTTCAAAATGCAGGTTATTGACATTGGTACCGGTTGAGCCAAGTTCAGCAATTATTTGACCTCGTTTAACGGTTTCACCTTCTTTGACTTTGAGTGATTTGTTATGTCCATAAGCACTCAAATAGTGTTCGTTGTGTTTGATGATAATCAGTTCTCCATAACCCAGTAGGCCATTTCCACTGTAAACCACCACGCCAGCTTCTGTGGCTTTTACTGGTTGACCTTCTGTTCCACCAATTGAAATACCCTTTCGGGCGGGATTGCTGGCTAAAAAGGTGGTTCTGATTTTGCCTTTGGTAGGCCATAACCAATTTAAGTCTTTATTGGTAGGTGTTTTAATAACAATTGGCTTATTGGTAGTTTGAGCGGGTTTCTTAACAGTTTTTTTCACTGCTGTATTGCTGGTTTGTTGTTTTGCCTGAGTTGAAGTGTTGGACTGAGCCGTGGTTTTGTTGTTTGGTTTGTTGGTGTCGGGTTGAGCTGTAATTGTTGGTTGGGTAACCAATGGTTTGACTTTGACTGATGTGTTGCTTTTTGGACTGGTTATTTGTTTCTTATTATGAACTTGGGTGCTGCCTTTAAGCTTGATGATTTGATTGGGGTAAATGCGGTAGGGTGGTTTGATGTTGTTGATGGCAGCCAGTTTTTTATAATCTACTTGGTAGCGAAAACCAATTGAATACAGTGAGTCACCTTTAACTACACGGTGAGTTTTGTTTTGTAACAATCGTTGTGGATGACGCTGATTGGATTTGGTTTGAGTGCGATGAGGTTTGTTGTTGATTTCATCCACTTTGGCAGGTCGACGTGGTGAACAAGCCAGCAAGCTGATTGAAATTATTAATAAAACACAAATACGCACTTATCTAACCACACCTTCTAAAAGAGGAACAAAAAACACATGGCCTAAAACTTCTTCATGATAGCCATTTTGTTCTTTGACAATGGCAATTAGTTTTTGTTGCTTGTTGTCTCCAACAGGTAAAATCATTTTGCCACCTTCTGTCAGTTGATCCAATAAAGCATAGGGTACTTTTTCTGGGGCTGCTGTACAAATAATAACGTCAAAAAGTGCTTCATTGGGCCAGCCTTCAAAGCCATCACCAGTTTTACAACGGATGTTTCGATACCCTAATTTTATGAAACGCCTTCTTGCGATGCGAGTCAATTTATCTATACGTTCAACACTGTAAACTTGGTCGATCAGCTGGCCGAGTACGGCTGCTTGGTAGCCAGATCCTGTGCCTAATTCCAATACTTTAACTGGGTGATGGTTTTTAATGACTTCTTCAGTCATGCGTGCAACCACATAAGGTTGAGAAATTGTTTGGCCGAAATTGATAGGTAAAGCATCATCTTCATAAGCTCGATGCGCCAGGGCTTCGTCAACAAACAAGTGTCTGGGTATTTGTGTCATGGCCATTAACACGCGCTCATCTCCGATGCCGCGTTCGCGTAATCTGTCTATCATCCGCTGACGTGTTCTGTCCGAGGTCATTCCAATACCCATGGGGTTCATATGGTTTTGGCCCAAATTTCCAAATCATTGATAAAGCCATGTTTGGTCATGTCTGTTTGTATAGGAGATATTGAGACATAACCATTTTTAACCGCATGAAAATCAGTACCTTCTCCGGCATCTGCTTCTGGACCAGCAGGTCCAATCCAATACATTTTAAAGCCTCTGGGGTCTCTTATAGGTATGGCGTTCTCTGCCTTATGACGGTATCCCAAGCGAGTGATTTTCATGCCTTTGATTTCGGATACCGGTAAGTTCGGTACATTGACATTTAAAATGGTGTCTTGTGGTAATGGGTGCATGATGACATGTTGTATGATTTTTTTTAAAAAATGAGTCACCGTATTAAAATCTCTGGGTTTGCGATTTTCCTTGACAGCATCGAGTACAATCGAAACTGCAATGGCAGGTAAACCGAGGTAGCGCCCTTCAATGGCGGCTGCAACTGTGCCAGAATAAAGCACATCATCTCCTAGATTTGCGGCATTGTTAATGCCAGAAATAACCATGTCAGGCTCTTCATCTAATACACCGGTAACTGCCAAGTGAACACAGTCTGTGGGCGTGCCATGTACACTGAATACATCTTCAGTAACTTTTTCAACTCTGATAGGGCGGTCCAATGTCAAAGAATTACTGGCTCCTGAACGGTCACGATTGGGAGCAAAAACCACCACATCGCCAAGTTCTTTAAGCATTTCTGCTAAAACCTTAATACCTTTGGCATTCACTCCGTCATCATTACTGACTAAAAATTTCATGGGAATTTGTTCAATTGGTTAAGCTCACATTATAATAAGTTCTGGGTTTAAAAATAAACAACCCATTTGAAAAATAAGGTGAATATCAGGCATTATGGGTGATTAAGCCCTTAAAAAATCATTTCTATATTACCACTGGTTTAATTCGGCCATTGAAGGACTTATTTATCTGTTTAAAAAACGTCTTTAATCATTTTAGTATATTGCATCTCAAAGTGGGGTATGCAAAGGGATTACAATTTCACAGTCAAATGAATACCTGCAAGGTTATAATAGAAACCTTTCAAGTAAACACGAAAAAGCATGAATCAAGCTCAGTTTGACCAAGTTGTCAGTTTTTTGAAGTCATTACAAGATGATATTTGTATACAACTTGAATCCGTAGAAACAGGTACCCGTTTTAAAGAAGACACTTGGTACCATGAAAGTGGTGGTGGCGGAAGAACACGTGTACTTAATGGCGAAATATTTGAGCAGGCTGGGGTGAATTTTTCTCATGTTATTGGCTCACAATTACCTGCTGCTGCGACAATCAAAAGACCTGAAATGGCAGGACAAGGGTTTCAGGCTTCAGGTGTGTCCTTGGTGGTGCATCCAGATAACCCTTTTATTCCAACCTCTCACGCCAATGTCAGGGTTTTTCGTACCACGCCAAACCAAGGAGAAAAAGCGCACTGGTGGTTTGGTGGTGGTTTTGATTTAACACCATATTATCCTTTTGATGAAGACATCATTCACTGGCACCAAGTGGCTCATGATGCTTGTCTGCCCTTTGGAAAAGATGTCTATAAAAAATTTAAAAAATGGTGTGATGAGTATTTTTACCTCAAACATCGCAATGAAACTCGCGGGGTTGGTGGTTTGTTTTTCGATGATTTGAATGAATGGGGATTTGAAACTTGTTTTGCCTTTTTACAGGTTATCGGCAAGGCGTATTGTGAAGCCTATTTGCCCATTGTTAAAAAGCACAAAAACAGTGTGTTTGATGAAGAACATAAACAGTTTCAAAAATACCGAAGGGGGCGTTACGTGGAATTTAATTTGGTTTATGACAGAGGGACTTTGTTTGGACTGCAGTCAGGTGGGCGTACTGAATCCATTTTGATGTCTTTACCACCAGAGGTTTCATACCGCTACAATTACCAACCTGAAACAGGTACACAAGAAGCACGGCTTTATGATTATTTGACTCCCAAGGAGTGGCTTGATTAAGTGCTGTTGTTTTGTAATGCTCTCAACTTATTTTAGCCTAAAACAGCCACTCGGTAGAGTGGCTGCTTTGTGATTGTTCATTAATTACAAGTTAACAAAACATCTGATGGTTTGGTAATGGGTACCAAGTCATAAGTGCCTTGACCATATGCTTCATCGACGGCGTCATAGGTGACAGTTCCAGTGACACATTGTAAGTTAAACTCAACTCGGCCCCAATGAGTCACTACCACGTCTTCTGGATTAAAAGCCTCTCCAAATTGACCACCGCTGGTGGTGTTGACATTGTCAAAAACAATGTTGATATTATCAGCTGTTTCAGTCACAACCCCACCGCTACCAATGAACCATTTTTTACTGCCATCAAGGTCGTAGCTGTACCAGAGAAAGACTGCCAAACCATCAAGCGTGTATTCGATATGAAAGCCTTCACCATTACGACTGGGGTCGAACCATGAGCCTGAAATTGTGGCTGCGCTCAAGCCCACAGGTAGTGGGTCAGGGATGTTACTAAATGAAAACTTACCCTGGGGCTCTGTTAATTGAATTAAATCAGATCGGAATTTACGACCATCAGCATAGGTGTATTTGAATCGCGCTTCACCAAACTGATTGGCACGTGATTCTTCAAAGATAATTTCAATGTTTCCTCCTTCATGGATAACTATATTGTCGGAATCAAAATCTGCACCAAAAACACCACCAGTGGTAGATATAAGGTTGTTTGCATGGATGGCATTGGTTGCTGATCGAGTTTCAGCGTCTATATACCATTGTTGTTTACCTGATTGATCATAGGTATACCATTGCAATAAAAAGCCAACGCCCGAGTTTATGGTTTCTATATTAAAGCCTTCACCACTTCTGTTGGGGTCAAAGTAAAGTGCAGTGCCACCGAGTAAAGGAATGTATTCATCATCTTGCTGGCTGACAGTGATGGACATGGTGGTATCAAATCCACCAGCAATTGATGAGTTGCCGAAACTGTCTTCATAGTTCTGCCACTGACCATTTAACCATGTGGCCACTGTAGCGGGGTTGGCATCTAAGTTTTGTCCAACCATATCAGCTGTAAAAATGTACCAATTAAGCGCCGCATCCCCATTTGAAGTGACACTTGGATCGATACTGAAATCAACAATGAATGTGTCATCTTTGTATAATTTATAAGCATCCCAAGCATTGTCATTGACATTACTCCAACGGTGATTGGATAGATTAAGCTCAATCTCTTCGTCATTAACTATAGCTTGAACACTTGGAATTAAATTGTTGAATTGGCCTTTGATGTTAACAACTTTTCCGCTTTCATCTCTGTAGCGCATGGGTTTATCAAATCTGATAACTAAGGAATATTGTTTGCCGGCCACGATTTCATCAAAATAATGGCTGTATAATGCGCGTGTTTCATTATCTTGAATGTCCCATTCTGCATCAAATACAATGGTATTGTATTGTGTATCTATGATTCGCATTTGAGTGATGGAAGGTGGACCAGCTTGTCCATACCAAACCACCATAAAGGTTTCAGCCAGTTGTTCTCTGACCCTTTTGATTTCAGATTCTGGAAGTATAAATCCATCATGACCATTGTTACCAAATCCACCGTAGTCTACTCCATGGCCCTGTAAATTTGGATGTGCATCTGGGGCCAATGAGCCTGAAGGTTCAATTTCTAATGTCCAAGAAGGAATTTGATAAGTTGTTTGAAAGTATTCATCAGTTGACCCGATACCATAACCTGCTGTGGTAAAAGATGAACGATCCACATAATTTTTACCTGCGGGGAAATTCTTGTGATGTTTGGTGAAAGTATTTAACACGCGAGTTTGTAGTGTGTTTAAGTTTGTGCTGAAAGTTTTGTTGGCATAATGAACCATAGAAAAAGAATGTATGTCTGTATAAATTCTTAATTGATCAGCATCAACCAATTGTGCAGCATTGAGCCTTGCTTGAGTCTCAGGTTCTGAGTTAACCTGAGGTCCGTGATAGATGAGTGATGTTGGCATGTTTGAAGAACCGCTGCTGGTGGCCCAATAAGGTGGGTTGTTTCTGTTTAAGTCCACACCAAAGAGAAAGTCATTCTGTGTAAACAAATCTTCATCGGTGTCCAATAAATTTTTCCTCCGCATCCTGCCGTCTCTTGGGCCTATGTTGTCTGTATACCAGTTTTCAGTTGGATAGCGTTGAGTCATTAAAAAGCCATCAACGTTGTTCACGGGTATGGTGATGATAGCGGCATTTTCCAGCAGGTATTGGTAAAAAGAATGATCATCACTGCGTTCATGAAAATCAGTGATTATTTGTGTCAATGTTTCTGGTGACTGCCATTCTCTGGCATGAATGCCTCCATTGGCCATCATGGCGCCTTCTTTGACGCCATAGGGTGTTACATTGTCTGTATCACTGAGTAAGTAGGCCCAAATGTCGCGGTTGTAATGGGTTTGTCCAACGATATAACCTGTAATGTAGTCATTATTTAATGCCATTGATTGGTGTTTAGTGAATAAACCGTTGTAGCTTCTGAAACCATCGAAGGGTTCTGGCGTATCTTCAGGTATAGGTACTGGGTAACCTAAACCAAGTAAGCCATTTTGCTCAGTCCATGTTTTAATGGTTTGAGAAATAGTGGTGCCACAAATTAACAGCAACAAGCTGCTTATAAGCCATTTGTGATGTTGTTTTATCATGGCCGTTCTCCTTGAAAAGATTTGATCCATTGTTTTCCTTTATTGTCTTTTAAGTGTGGTTGAAGGTCTGAAATGGCAAGTTTTGCTAAGGATGACTGGTTCATTTTTAAAGCAATCAAAACATGATTTTTTTCTGTTTGAGTTGATGCCTTTAAGTACCTTGACTTCAATCGTTCAATGATGAGTGAATCAGTGGCTTGGCTTAATGCAAAAGCTGCTGCCGCTGCTGCTGTTTGTTTTTGTAACTGATTAAATAAAATTTCTTGAACTTCTTCATCATCCACAAATTGGCCCAATAATGAAGTGCTGAATGCGGTGTCTTTGGGGGTTGATGCAGATTTGATCAAGAATTGTTTAGTTTGTGCTTTGTTGAAATACTGAGGGAGTTTTCTTAACGTAAATTGTCTGACAGATTGCTGTTCTGATTGCAGTGCTTTATCGATAAGTATTGGGTTACTTGTTGTCAAGCCAACATGGCTGATAAGAATATCTAAGCCACTGTTAGCTGGTACTTCATTGATTAGTATATTGACCCATTTGTTTTTGTCATCTAAGGACAATCCATTTATACTGTTTTTGATGGCCAGCCATTCTGGTCTACTGCCTGATTGAATGACTTTTTTAGCTTGCTTCAAGGCTTGAGTTTTGTCTTGAATGAATAATTGATTAAATAAAATTTCACTGTGATAAGCCAACCAAATATTTTCAATGCCGTAGGCTTTACTTTTTAAGTTGAAAATAGCTGTTGGTACATTGCCTTCTTCAGCAATTTCCAAGGCTTGAATGGGATAAGACTTCATGGCATCAATAAAATATTGATGAGCCGCTTGTGGTGGTTGTTGAGAAAGGTATGTTAACAGTTGAAACAATTGGTATTCTCGTTCTAAAGGTGACATGTCCGTTTGCAAAAATTGATTGATAAATGCTTTGGGATTATGGGTTGTCAAATATGATTTTATGAATTGTGAGGATTGTTGTTGTAGCGATTTGTTAAGTGCCAATTGATTGACCTCATAAGGTTCATACAAGACAGCATGTGCTGGTGAAAATGATAAGGTTACCATCAGTATTAATATGGTTTTCATGGTTTGCTCTTAAATGGACATATCAATAATGTTAAACGATATAATTCGTAGAATCAAATTAAACACCAATCGATATGTTGATGCTGCCAAATAAACTTGGCATTTGATTCATTGGTTGTCACATTTATCCAGGTCAATGCTAAAATAATCGGCTTTAAATAATTTTGATAGTTGTATGACTCAATCCATGGATTTTGAAACCATTTCAATGGGCGAATATGCTGAACGTTCTTATTTAGATTATTCAATGTATGTGGTTTTGGACCGGGCATTGCCATTTTTGGGAGATGGTTTAAAGCCTGTTCAGCGCAGGATTGTGTATGCGATGAGTGAATTAGGGTTGTCAGCACAATCCAAGCATAAAAAGTCAGCTCGTACTATTGGTGATGTGATTGGTAAGTTTCATCCACATGGTGATTCTGCTTGTTATGAGGCAATGGTGTTAATGGCGCAATCATTTTCTTACCGGTATCCACTGGTTGATGGTCAGGGCAATTTTGGTTCACCTGATGATCCAAAGTCATTTGCAGCCATGCGATATACTGAATCTAGATTGACACCTTATGCCAAAACTTTGTTATCTGAGTTACCCCATGGTACAGTAGAATGGGGACCTAATTTCGATGGCACCATGGATGAGCCTTTGTGGTTACCTGCACGCTTACCCAATGTGTTGCTAAATGGTGCATCAGGGATAGCTGTGGGTATGGCTACAGATGTACCACCACACAATTTAACTGAAGTGGCTCAAGCCACATTACACTTATTGGACAACCCCAGTGCTGAGGTGGCAGATTTATGCGAGTTCATCAAAGCACCTGATTACCCCACACATGCTGAAATTATTACGCCCAAAGAAGACATTTTAGCAATCTATGAAACAGGTCATGGTGGCATCAGAATGCGTGCTGTGTATGAACGCGAAGGCAATGACGTGATTGTCACTGCTTTACCACATCAGGCATCTGGCAGTAAGATACTTGATCAAATTGCCACGCAGATGAGGGCCAAAAAATTACCTATGGTCAGTGACTTGCGGGATGAGTCAGATCATGAAAATCCTGTGAGACTGGTCATTACAGCTCGTTCAAATCGCATTGATTTTGATGCATTGATGTTACATTTGTTTTCAACCACGGATTTAGAAAAAACCTATAAAGCCAACTTCAATGTCATTGGTTTGGACCGCAGGCCACAAGTGAAGAATCTGAAAATGATTCTTAAGGAATGGTTGCAGTTCAGAACTGAGACTGTTCGTCGTCGCTTACAATTTCGTTTGGATAAGGTGGATGCCCGTCTACACATCTTATCAGGGTTGTTGATTGCCTATTTGAACCTTGATGAGGTCATCAGAATTATTCGCTATGAAGACGAGCCCAGAAAAGAGTTAATAAAAGCGTTTAAATTAACTGAAATCCAGGCCGATGCGATTTTAGATACTCGATTACGTAATCTGGCTCGATTGGAAGAAATGAAGATTCGCACAGAACAGCTTGAACTTCAAGCTGAAAAAGATGAAATCGAAGGTATTTTAAAATCAAGAGCACGAATGAAAACCCTTATCAGGAATGAGATTCAGGCTGATTTAGAACAATATGGTGATGCCAGAAAAACCCAATTAGCTGAAAGGGAAGCCGCTCAAGTATTTGATGAAACTAAATTGGTGCCCAGTGAGCCCAGTACCATTGTACTATCTACTTCTGGTTGGGTTAGGGCTGCAAAAGGACATGACATTGACCCAACTTCTCTCAATTACAAAGCTGGTGATGAATACTTAGATCATGCACATGGTAGAAGCAATTTGACCAGTGTGTTCTTGTCATCAGATGGTCGAGCGTTTAGTTTGCCCACGCATACATTACCTTCGGCCAGAGGGCAGGGGGAACCATTAAGTACTAAATTTGTTTTCAAAAATAATTTGTTACCCATTTCAGTAACTTGTCAGTTACCCAATGCACGCTTGTTGATGTGTTCTGATGCAGGTTATGGGTATCATGGAGTGATGGAAAACTTATACAGTAAAATGAAAGCAGGTAAACATGTGCTCAGTGTACCTAAAGGATTTAAAGCGATGAAACCGACCTGGATTCCTAAATTACCAGATGCACATGTGGTTTGTGTCACTACAGCTGGTTACATGTTAGTCTTTCCGTTGGAGGAGTTGCCTGAATTAACTAAAGGCAAAGGCAATAAATTAATTAATATTCCAGCCAAACGCTTGAAATCAGGAGAAGAAAAATTAGCCGCAACGCTGGCCATTACTCCAGAGGACACATTTTTGGTTCATGCCGGTGCAAGGTATGTCAGGTTTAAGTGGAAAGACTTGGTTAATTATTTGGGACACCGGGCGAAAAGAGGCTTGGTTTTACCTCAAGGATTTAGAAATGTAGACAGGGTCGAAATTGAAAAAGACTGACTGTATATATGTTTTGTTAGGATTGTTTTGTAGCTTAGGTGTTAATGCAGCTGCCAGCGTTGCCAGTTTAAACCAATGTCCTGACATGATTTTTATTGATGGTTTTAAGGATGAATCTATTCCTTCTGATGGAATGGGTGGAAGTTTTCCAGGTTCATTTCAAACAACCATCAACGTAAATAATACCTATTACTATTATATACCAAGTAGTTATCAAACAGATCAAGCCATGCCTTTGTTGGTGGTTTGGCATGGTGCGGCAGGTGCTGGAAATGCGGTAAGTGCAGCCATAGCGACACGTGATTATTGGGTGGCAGAAGCTGAGTCAAACCATTTTATTGTGGTGGCTCAAGTGGCAACGGGTGCTTCAGGTGGTTGGGAGCCTATACCAGATGCCAACAGAATGGCAGACATAATTGATGACATGCAAGCCAGATACAACATTGAAACAAGCAGGCGTTATGTTTGGGGGTTTTCTGCAGGTGGACATGTGATGCATGCCATCGCATTGCAAAATTCAAATTATTTTGCAGCTTATGCCGTGAGTGCAGGTGTTTTAGCAGCCTATGCAGGTAATTCTGCCCCAGCCAATGCAATGAGACAGTTGCCTGTTTATGTATCGGTAGGTAATACAGATACTTTATTGTCTTATGCTCAAAATGACAAGCTGCTGTTTTTGCAGGCGGGTTGGCAAGAAGGACAAAACTACTGGATGGATGTTTTTTCCGGAGGACATGTGTTGCCTAATGATTTACCCGAAAAAGCATGGCATAAAATTTGTATTTCAACAAACATTGAGTGATATGTCAGAAAAAGAAATCTTAGAATTGGGCTGGAAGGAATATGCTGCATTACCTGAACTCGGTGTAGACCGAATTCATATTAAAGTGGATACTGGTGCACGTACCAGTGCCATTCATACCTTAAAGCACAAAACCTTTCACAAAGGGAAAAAACAATGGGTCAGATTTACTTTAGTGCCTCATCAAGACGATGATGATACCACCATAGAGTGTGAGGCTCCCATTAAAGACCAACGAACTGTGACCAGCTCAAATGGTCACACCAGTGACCGAGTGGTGATTGAAACTGACATCGTAATTGGTTCTTTTAAGCGACGCATTGAATTGACTTTGGTATGTAGAAAAAAAATGAGATTCAGAATGCTTTTGGGAAGACAGGCGATGCAAGGTATGGTCGTTAAGCCAAGTCAATCTCACCTAACTACTAAAAAGAAAGGACATAAACATTAATGAAAATAGCTATTTTATCGAGAAACCCACGGTTGTATTCAACCAAAAGATTGGTTGAAGCTGCACAAGCCAGAGGACATGAGGTCAGGGTGCTTGATGCTTTGCGGTGTTATATGAACATTTCATCTAACAAACCAAGCTTACATTATCGAGGAGAAGAATTACCATATTATGATGCAGTCATCCCTCGAATTGGGGCTTCTGTCACTTTTTATGGTACGGCGGTATTGCGACAGCTTGAGATGATGGGGGTCTATCCAGTCAATGAAAGTGTTGCGGTTACTCGATCCAGAGATAAGTTGCGTTCATTACAATTGTTGTCTCGAAAAAATATTGGCATGCCAATTACTGGATTCGCGAATTCACCGGATGATATTCAGGATTTAATAAAGATGGTTGGCGGTGCTCCGTTGGTAATCAAATTATTAGAAGGTACACAAGGAATCGGTGTGGTTTTAGCAGAAACCAAGAAGGCTGCTGAAAGTGTCATTGAAGCTTTTTTAGGTCTTAATGCCAATATCATGGTTCAAGAATACATTAAGGAAGCTGGTGGTGCGGACATTCGATGTTTCGTGGTGGGGGGGAAAGTTGTTGCGTCTATGAAACGTCAAGGTGCAGAAGGTGAATTTCGTTCAAATTTACACCGTGGTGGTTCGGCCTCACTTATTAAGTTAACGCCAGAAGAACGAAAAACAGCAGTGAAAGCAGCTCAAATAATGGGATTGAATGTTGCAGGTGTTGATATTTTGCGCTCCAACAGGGGGCCTGTGGTAATGGAGGTGAACTCATCTCCAGGATTAGAAGGAATTGAAAAATCTACCGATAAGGATATCGCAGAAATTATCATTAAATTCATCGAGGATAACGCCAAACCAAATAAAACCAAAACCAAAGGCAAAGGTTAAGCTGTACATTAAAAAAGCCGTTATGAATGATTCATAACGGCTTCTAGAATTGCAGTTTAATGTGAAAATTATTGTTGCGCTGACTCTTGTGGTAAAATAATTTCAACCCTTCTGTTCTGTTGTCTGCCTTCGTTGGTGTTATTGGTGGCAACAGGAAACTCAAATCCCAATCCCTTGGTAGAAACCCTGCTGTTATCAATACCTTGGTCAATTAAATATTGTTTCACTGACTCGGCACGTCTTTGAGATAAATCCAAGTTATAAGTCTCACTTCCGATGTTGTCTGTATGACCTTCGATGATAACGGTTTGTTCGGGGTCTTTGTTTAAAGCGCTGACCAATGGAGTCAAGTTTCTGGTGGCCCCAGATTTAAGGTCAGATTGATTAAATTCGAATAAAACATCTCCCAATGTAATCACCAAACCCCTGTCGGTTTGTTTGGCTTTTAATTCAGTTAATTCAGACTCTAGTTGTTGCATCGCTGCCTTAGCGGCACTGGCTTCAGCAATGGCAGCTTCGGCTTTAGCGGCTTCAGCGGCGGCCATTAGTTTGGCTTTTTCAGCCTCACTCATGGCAGAAGTTGCTGCAGCTTCTGCTTCAGCTTTCAGTTTTTCAGCTTCATTTCTTGCAGTTAAGGCCAATTGTTTTTGTTGTTCAGCAAACGCCGCAGCTTTCAAAGCTTCATCACGCATGAGGCGCGCAGCTTCAGCTTCTTTCATTGCTTGTTCTCGTTGCAATTTAGCGGCTTCAGCGCTGGCATTGGCGGCTTGGGCTCTTTGGGTCGCCAAATCTGCTTCAAGCGTACGAGATTCAAGTACCAACCTGCTTTGTTCGTCAACCAGCATTGCGCGTTTGTCATCAAACCAACGTGCTTGTGCTGTATAACGAGCCAATTCAATCAAACGATCCGTTGCATAGATGGCATAGTCTAAATCTTCTTCATCCATGTCACGGAATTGGTTTTTAATTTGGTTGAGGGCTTTTTGTGCTCTGGACAGTTCTTCACCACCACGATTTGCCAGGTCTGATTGTGACATCAAATCATTGAGTTGATTTTCAAGATTTGTGATGCGTTGATCTTCTTTTGGTGTGGTGGCACATGACACTACTAATGTAAACAAGAAGACAACAATGATTGATTTGATTAATTTATTTTGGTTGTTCATAACTGGCCTCTTTTACGTGTCAATTCAGCTTTCAAAATATCAACCGCTGCTTTTAGGTCATTGTATGATTTTTCTGCTTTGATTGATTGTGATTTTGCATCAGCCACTTCCGCATCTCTTTGTGCCATTTTTGCTGAAATTTCAGCATCAACCCAATCTCGACTGTTTAATAAGATTTTTGCTTTAGATAAATGATCACGAGATGATTTTAAGTAGTCAGCAGCATTCATTGAAGCACCATTTCTTTCTGCTGATTCAATCAATACCAGTGCTTGATTGATGGCCTTCATACTGGCATTTTTATCTGCAAAGGCAGGTGTTCCCACTACTGACATTGCCAATACCAAAGGCATGAATATTTTTTTAGCTGTCATTTTTTTCTCCTCTAAAAATGTGCTTGTAACATAACATTTTACATGTCGAAATGGCATGAATATAAACATTATATCTGGAATAATAACGTACTGTATCAACCCATACAAAGCCAGATACATTCGGCTTTGTATGGTAATCATGTTACCATAATCTTTCACACAGTGAAGTATGAAGATGTCATTATTGTACTTATATAATGTGACGAGATTGTGATGCGAGTCATGAAACCTCTTCAGTTTTGAGCGTGTTTTTCTCTCATTGATTTAATTTTGCTGCTGGAGGTGGTTTTGAACATCATCAACATGCAATATTTCTCTCAATAATGAGGTTGCATACATACCTGGTAACAACTTGAATTCAATGTTTAGTTCGCTGTTGTCATTGACACTGTGTTTTAAATCTATTGGAATCATGCGCATGGCTCTTCGAGATTGTTTAACTCGATGTTCTCGTAATCCTTGCTGATAAATAGGCATGGATGTAGCTACGCTATTTTCTAAATCGGCACTGTATGAACTGCTTTGTACCTCATCTTCTCCCCAAAGTGCTGCTGTAATGTGGATGTCAAAGTCATTTAATCTCTGTTTCAGCTCAGCAGGACTGGCTTCTGAGCTGGGAAACCATGAATGGCTTCTGTCTAACTGTAGAATGTCTCCTTCAATGACTTGATTCCAAATGCCGTCATTAATCCTCTTGGCTGTTATGAGGTTAAAAATATGGCTGCGAGCAGTTGAAATTAAGAGACCTCTTAAATTTTTATTATTGACTTTGATTTTGCCTGAAAACCAATCTTGGCATTGGTTGATGTTATTCATCTCATGACCAAATCGTTGTGGCCCGAAATAATTAGGCGCTCCTTGTTCTGTGACTGTAACAATGTTGTTTTTAAGTTGAGCCAAGTCACCTTTAAGGTCGCGAATAATTATTTTAAATTCATTGAATTTAAGTGTGCCGGTTTTAAGTTTGTGTTGGTGCCAATGATTCTCAAGTACCTTGGTTTGTTTCGGTAAGTTTTGTTCTATGCTTGGCAAGTCTTTTATTTTTGGCAGTTGGACACTGAACCATTGTTCTGTGATGGCATGTCGGTCTTTAAGGCCTGCAAAGCCTACTTGTCTGGCGGGTACTTTACATGCACTGGCAATTTGGGTAGCTACCCATGCTGTGTTGCAATCAGTTTTTTGAATTTTTAACCACAGGTGTTCACCCGATTCGGTAAAGCAGATGTCATTGTGTTCAATGACTCTAAAGTCACTGACATGCTTTCTGATGACACCTTTGGCAGTGATGGTGTTGATTGTGGGAAATAAGGTTTCAAATTTCATTATATATGGTGTTGATTGGAGTGTTTAAGAATGATGTCAAATGGTAGCTTGGAATACCCTGTTTAGCAATTAAATCATTGTGATTGATAAATTATGACAATACTGTAACTAAAGTGTCATAATGATTACTTATGATGGCGACTTTAAATGAAAACACTGCTGAAATGCAAAACAACATCTTGATAGTTGAAGACGACATGGCCATAAGAGAAATGATGGCTTTTTCTCTTCGTAGAGAGGGCTATGCTACTTACAAAGCTGCATCTGGTCATGAGGCTTTGGAGCAGTTAAACCAAGTTCATCCTGATTTGATTGTTATTGATTGGGGGTTGCCTGACATGAGTGGAATTGAACTGATTGACATGATAAGAAGAGATGATGTCATTAAAGAAGTTCCTGTTATCATGTTAACAGCTCGAGCAGAAGAGAGTGATAAAATCAAAGGCCTAGAAAGGGGGGCTGATGATTATTTGACCAAACCTGCATCTATGTTGGAACTGATGGCAAGAATTCGGGCCCAACTTCGCCGTTCAAAAGGATTTGATTTAAAGCATAAATTAGAATTTCAAGGTATCATAATGGATGCCGATGCGCATGAAGTCTCTATCGATGGAGAGGGTTTAAACCTTAGTTTGACTGAATTTAAATTATTGAAATTGTTTTTACAAAACCCCAATAAGCTTTTGGCCCGTGAGCACATCTTAAATCATATTTGGGGGCGTAATACCTTTGTTGAAGATCGTACCGTTGATGTTCATATCCTGCGATTGAGAAAAGCTTTGAAAGTGTACAATAAAGACAAATGGATTCAAACAGTTCGTGGTGTAGGTTATAAGTTGGCGAGCTAAGCTCAATTGCTTGATATTTGATTGTTCTGCCTTTAATCAAAAGTAATGCTTTTAATGTCATGCCATTCAACCCATTGGTATGTGTTGTTTGATTTAATCATCAAGCCTTTGTTGTCGCGGGTAACGCTGTGACTGCCATATGCCAATAAAGTACTGTTATCTATAAAAGTCAACTCAGCAGACATGTCATTTTTTTTATGGATATTTTTGATGTGGTGCATGGGAATTAACCTGTTGGATTGATTGACTTCCACATCCAGTCTTTCAAGTGGACTTTGTTGATTCAAATCAAATATAATTTCATCGGCAATTAAAACGGTGTCATCTTGTTTTGTTACAGTTCCTTTTAATGGTCGATTGATTTTTTTGTAGTCGTTGAAATTCAACCAATTTATATCCACATCTTCAATTGTTAGCTTGTTAAACTGTGACCAATTGATTTCAACACGACCATACATCGGACTATCAACCCAAAGTCCACGGTTGCTACTGTTTACATCATTGGTTCCATTCAGTAATAAACTTTTACCATTTTTTAAAACCACCAAGGAACTGTTGTCTTTGCGTTCTATGCTGTTAATTTCTGAAAACTTTAAATTGTATTCAACACCATTCTCATGCCCATCAAGCTTTTCACTGAGCATGCGTTCATCTTTGTCCCACATGATTCTGCCTTTGAATGTGCCTAAATCAGAGGTTACAGTGCCATATATGGCTTGGTCGAAAGTACTCGCATCGTTAGGTGCTGCAGAAAAAGTGATTGATTTAATTTCATCCCAATCAAATTCAGAGACCTTTCCTTCAGTCGTTTTTAAATAAATTTCATCTGTAAGGTCATTTGTTGTGGCCTGTGATTTAATTCGAGAGCCATCGTGTAAAGTGGCAATAATCACTTCGCTATTGTTATCAACTTCTATGGTATCAAGGGCGCCAAAGGGAACATTAAAATAAGGTAAATCAAGTTCTTTATCAAAAAATGATTTGAAGGTGATTTGAATTTCTCCAACAATGACTTGAGGACCGGGTTGTTGATCTAATAAACGGTCTTTTTCTTTCTCCGAAAGGTGCTCTATCCCAATAACTTCATTTTTTTCACCATTGAAAATATCACTGAGGAAATGCTCTTGATCTCCCCAACGAATTGTACCGGTCATACTGTTTCCATTTGACTGAGTGACTGTTCCATATATGACAGGTTCGGAAATTGCACCAATGGCAGAAAAAGCAGTGGTTAAAAGCCAAAAAATACTGACGGGATGTCTGTTTGTTTTCATAAGTTTAAGTGCTTGGGAACTTTAATGATTATCGCAATTTAAACATTAAATTGCATGTAACGAAAGTCCTGAATGTTTGATAATCATTATAATTGACTGTTCTTAAGCCAGTATTGAGCTCGCCAAAGTTGAATATAGTAACTGCTCGGAACCAATAAAATGTATGTAAAGCCAGTTAGTGGGACCCATTTGTCTGACACCCAATAGGGTAACAACAATGCCAGCAAACAAGTGGCAGCCATATTCAAACATATGATGAGTTTACTGTTGGTTTGAAACAACTCAAATGCAGAAAGCTGCAATTGCTTTTGGCTTTTAATGGCATGCCAGTATAAGGCCATAAAGATAACTGAAACCAGAAAAAAACCGATGGCAAAATAATAAAATAACATTCGCAGTTCGTTGAAGTCTTGTAAGGTGAATTGACTGGGAAGGAAACCATCAGAAATCCAAGCAAACATGCCTTGATACATCATTTTTAATGGATAAATAAAGATCAACATAACCACCACTAAACTGATCGATAATATAACAGTTTGGCCATCTTCTAAACCAAATTTTTTACTCCAGGTAGAGTGGAAATGCCAAATCAAAGTTAATTGTGCAACACTCATGATAAACCCTGGGATGAACTTCGAAATTTCAATCAATTCAGGTAAACTGTTGGGAATTTGGTCAATCGAAATCACCAACATAGTAACAGCAAATGCAAAAGCCGCATCAACAAATACTTCAATTCGGGTCATCGCCATGCCTCGCATTCGGAAACCTTTGTCGACTGGACAGTTGTTAAGAAATTCGTCTGTTAGGGGTTGCATGAGCTGTATTATATCCACATAAGTTGTTCAACCTACAATATCGATTTAAGAAACGCGCCGGTGTGGCTTTTTTTCACTTTGATTAAGTCCTCAGGTGTTCCTGTTGCAATGATTTCACCTCCACCATTACCACCTTCGGGGCCTAAATCAATGATCCAATCGGCTGTTTTAATGACATCAAGATTGTGTTCGATCACTATGATTGTGTTGCCATTATCCCGAAGTCGATGTAACACTTTGAGTAGCTGTTTAATGTCAGCGAAATGCAAACCTGTAGTGGGTTCATCAAGTATGTAAACCGTTTTTCCGGTGTCTCTTTTGGACAGCTCTTTGGCTAATTTGACTCGTTGTGCTTCTCCGCCAGACAGTGTGGTGGCATTTTGCCCCAAAGTGATGTAACTCAAACCAACATCCAATAATGTTTGTAGTTTGGTGGCAATACTTGGTATGGCTTCAAAGAAAGGTAAGGCATCTTCAACGGTCATGTTCAAAACTTCATAGATGTTTTTGCCTTTGTAGAGTACGTCCAAAGTTTCACGGTTGTAACGTTTGCCTTTGCAGGTGTCACAAGTCACATAAACATCTGGTAAAAAGTGCATTTCTACTTTGATGACACCATCGCCTTGACAGGCTTCACAGCGTCCACCTTTAACATTAAAACTGAACCGACCTGGTTTATAGCCTCTGGTTCTTGATTCAGGTGTGTTTGAAAATAAATCACGGATGGGACCAAACAATTGTGTATATGTAGCTGGGTTGGAGCGTGGCGTACGACCAATGGGTTTTTGGTCAATATCAACCACTTTATCAAATAGATCAATGTGTTCAAAATTTTGGTATTTTTGTGCTTGATGTGACGCGCGGTTTAAATGATTAGCCAATACTTTGTATACGGTCTCATTAATTAATGTTGATTTTCCAGAACCTGATACACCAGTGATACAAGTCAATAAGCCAGCGGGGATTTCAATGTTAACATTTTTGAGGTTGTTTCCACAGGCTCCGTTGAGTTTGAAAAGTTTGTCTTTATCAATTGGATGACGTTCTTTGGGGATGTCAATTTTAAGCTTTCCAGTTAGGTATTTTCCTGTAATTGAATTGGGGTTGGCACAAATCTCCTTGGGTGTGCCTTGAGCCACGATGTTCCCACCATGTACACCAGCACCAGGACCAATATCAACCACAAAGTCTGCCATTCTGATTGCATCTTCGTCATGCTCGACCACAATCACTGTGTTACCTAAGTTTTTTAAATTCACTAAAGTTTTGAGCAGCTTTTCATTGTCACGTTGATGTAATCCAATTGAAGGTTCATCCAATACATACATCACACCAACCAATCCTGCGCCAATTTGTGATGCCAATCGAATGCGTTGTGCTTCACCACCCGACAATGAGTCGGCTTTTCGATCCACCGTTAAGTAATTCAAGCCTACATTCACTAAGAAGCTCAGTCTTTCACGAATCTCTTTAATGATTTTTTCTGCGATTTGGGCCTTTTGACCTTCTAATTTAATGTTTTCAAAATGTTGTAAAGCTTCTGCAATTGACAATGCATTAATGGTAGGTAAAGGCACATCATTAATAAACACATTACGGGCGCTGCGATTGAGTCTTTGTCCATCGCATGACGGGCAGGGTTTTTTGCTGATGTATTTATTTAATTCCTCACGAACCATAGATGATTCAGTTTCTTGGTAGCGCCGTTTCATGTTATTGGCAATACCCTCGAAAGGGTGGTTGCGTTCATATTGACCTTTGTCGCTGTAATATGTGAAGCTGATGTTTTTTTCACCACTACCAAAAAATAACACATCTTGAATGTTTGGACTCAAGTCTTTCAACGGTGTGTTGACATCAAACTGATATGTTTTAGCTACGGCTTGTAATAATTGAAAATACCAACCATTGCGCTTGTCCCAACCACGTACTGCACCATCAGCCATGGATAAATTCTTATTCACTATGATGCGTTCAGGGTCAAAAAACTGGCTGACACCCAATCCATCACATTCTGGGCATGCACCATTGGGAGAGTTGAATGAAAATAGACGTGGTTCCAGTTCACTTAACGAGTAGTTGCATACGGGACATGAAAACAAGGAGCTGAATAACATTTCTATACCATCTTCTCCTTCTGCATCATCAAAGGAAACCACCATTGCCAGTCCTTCGGATAAAGACAAAGCCGTTTCAAATGATTCTGCTAATCTTTGTGCCATACCTTCCTTGACCTTAAAGCGATCAACCACGGCTTCTATGTGGTGTTTTTGTTTGGGGTTTAGTTTAGGTAAGTCATCAATGTTGTAAATCGCGCCATCGATGCGCACACGTACGAATCCACTGCCTCTGAGTTGTTCTAATAAGAGAACATGTTCACCTTTGCGGTTACGAACCACTGGGGCTAACAACATCAGTTTGCGACCAGATTCTAAAGCCATGACCTTATCGACCATTTCAGACACTTCTTGTGCTTCTAAGGAGATGCCATGATCTGGACATCGGGGTGTACCAATGCGAGCGTACAGCAAACGCAAATAATCATATATTTCAGTGATGGTACCGACTGTTGAGCGGGGGTTGTGAGAGGTGGATTTCTGTTCAATAGAAATGGCGGGCGACAAACCCTCAATATGATCCAAATCAGGTTTGTCCATCATGGACAGAAATTGTCGAGCATATGCTGATAATGATTCAACATATCGCCGTTGGCCTTCTGCATATATGGTGTCAAAAGCTAAAGATGACTTTCCAGAACCAGAGAGCCCTGTGATGACTATAAATTGATCACGTGGCAGGTCTATATCAATATTTTTTAAGTTGTGGGTTCTGACACCGCGAAGCGAAATTGTTTTCATTTGGGTCAAGTGTGAATCAAACCCATCATTTTAACTAAAAAAGGTGAAAGTGATGTGGGTTTAATGAATTATTTTTTGTTGTGTTATGTCATGTTGGACTGATTGTGACCTGTATGCCATAAAGGGTGTGCTATTATTTAAGTTTTGAGTAAGTTTCATGAGTCAAAGGTCTCTGATTTTAATAGCCTTGGCATTGATAGCCATAGCGTTTTATGCCATTGGGTTTAAATATGGTGTGCTGTTTGTTTTTGTTTTTGCAGTTGGTATGGAGCTGTATTTTTGGTATCGCTATTTGTCAGCAAAGAGCAAACATGTGAATCATTCCAAAGAATGAGGTTGTTCATGTTGAAAAGAACAAAAATCATTGAATTATTTAACACAACGCCAGATCAATGGGGCTTACGTGGAGACCCTTATTTGTGGCAAGAAATCAAAATGAAACTTGCGCACATTGATATGCCGGCAACAGAGCAGGCACTTAATCAATTGTTGTTCCAAACCTATCAAGCAGCAACAGGTTATCCTATTTCATATCAACAACCTTTTCCTGTTGAACGATTCAATCATGGCGGTATGTCCAGCGGTTTTGTGGATCCGGTATATTGGTCCAACCACCTCATTCCCTTGCTCCTTGAAAGGTATATTGCATTGAGGTAGTTTTATTTGTTTGCCATGTCTTTACTTTAAATGTATTTAAGGAGGTGTATTAGTTACTTTACTCTAATACACAAACTGATAATGGCGTTCAAGTCTTACCATAGAGGTAAACCATGAACAAACAAATAAATCACAACCAAGACATTAATCAAAATTCACAGTATCTTCAAACAACTGATGCTGAAAGTTTGGCGCCGTTAGCACCTTTTCCTTGTATCACCGGCACAAAATCACAAAGCTGGTTACAAAAGTACAACATCTTTTCTCGCAAACCAAAAAATTGAACGAGCCTCTGAATTAACTGGACTTAATCCCGTTTTCATCAATGGCCTGATATACAATGAATAATTAGTTAAAACATGGCATCGTGGCATGAGTCTAGATTATAAGGCTCATGCATCAACGACAACGCATGAAATAACGTTGAGGTAAATATGACTCATCATGAAATACATAGGTCACATCGCATTGGTTGGTTACGTGCATCTGTATTAGGCGCCAATGATGGTATCGTTTCTACAGCCAGTTTAATCATTGGTGTTGCAGCTGCCAATTCATCAATCCACAGCATACTTTTAGCAGGTGTTGCGGGTTTAGTGGCAGGAGCCATGTCTATGGCAGCCGGTGAATACGTATCAGTCAGTTCACAGTCTGACACCGAAAAAGCAGATTTGGCATTAGAAAAACAGTCCATAGAAAACGATTATGATTTTGAGCTGAAGGAGTTGGCAGGTATTTATCAAGCCAGAGGGCTTGAAGCCTCATTGGCCATGGAAGTGGCTAAGCAATTGATGGCACATGATGCCTTAGGAGCGCATGCCAGAGATGAAATCGGTATCTCAGAAACTGTCAATGCTCAGCCTGTGTTAGCGGCGTTTTCTTCGGCATCCACGTTTACATTAGGTGCTCTGTTACCGCTGCTGGTTGCTTGGTTGGTTCCAGGGAAGTTATTGATTGTTTTAGTGGCATTGTCTTCATTGTTGTTTTTGGCTTTACTTGGTGGAATTGCTGCGCGTGCTGGTGGTGCTTCTGTGATGGTTGGAGCTGTTCGGGTGGCCTTTTGGGGTGCTTTGGCAATGGCATTAACTGCTGGAGTGGGACATGTTTTTGGTGTGGTTGCCTAGCTGAATCAGTCTAATAAACTGCATTGGGAACCATTAGCACGAAGGGTGAGCGGTATCAGTCTCGGTTTTGAAGCTAAGTGAATGTTTTTACTTATAAGTAGGATAGAGTTCTTATATTCTTATGTGACTTTTGAAATACTTTGGAAAAGGGCTCACTTTTGACGTAAGCCCCAACCATTTTCATTTAAGCTTTATTCTTTTAAACTTTTTGAACCTATGTGCTTTTTGAAAAAATCCAACATCTTGCCATAAAGCTCTTCGTTGTTGGAGAGGTCATAAAAGCCATGAGCTTCTTTGTCTGTTAACAATGTTTCATATGGAATTTGAGCCTTATCAAGTGCTTCTGTTAGGCGATAATAGTGTTTGATATCAGCCCTGTCATCTTTTTTTCCATGAGCTACAAATAATGGCGTTTTGATTTTAGCAACATGTGTAACTGGAGAGCGGTTGATTAAGTCAGCTGAATCGGTTCCCAGTGCTTGCTCGAGAAAATACAAGCCCGACTTGCTTCTGTGAATGTCTCCTGATTTAAACATCAAACCTAAATCATAGACACCAACAAAGGCAAAGGCACATTGGTACAAATCAGGTTCACGTGTGATTCCAGCCAGTGTCGCATATCCGCCATAACTGGCGCCATAGATACATAGTCTTTGGGGATCAGCATAGCCTTGCTTAACGGCCCATTTGGTGGCATCAGTGACATCATCTTGCATGGTTGTGCCCCATTTTTTATAGCCTGATTTTTCAAATTGTTCACCAAATCCACCTGAACCCCGATAATTAATTTGAAGGACCAAGTAACCATGGTTGGCTAATAATTGTGTTTCAGGATTCCATCCCCAGTTGTCGTATGGTCCATGAGGGCCGCCATGTATAACCACCACCATTGGTAAATTTTTGAGTTCCAAATCTGGACGGTAAGTCATGTAGCCATGTAATTTAACACCATCCCGTGCAGACAAGACGATGGCATCTTGTTTACTCATGGTTTTTGGATCAATCTGCGGTAGCATGAAGCCCAATGGAATCAAGCGGTTGCTTTCTTTGTCCCATAAATACAATGAACCGGGGTTGGTGTCACTGTAAATCCTGATTCCAGCACGACTCATGTCATTACTCATAGAAGTGATGTTGACCATTGAGTCAGGAAATAGTGTGCTCAAGTGTTGTTGCAACTGAGCCTTATAGTGGTTTGGTTTGATGAATTTATATTTAGGGAAACCTACATGGAAACGAGCTGCCAATAGTTCGCTTTCGTTTTGGTCCCACATCAAGCCATCAATCTCTGAAACATCATCAGTTAAAATCTGGTCGAATTCACCCTTTGTGGTGTCATATTGATACAGTCCAAATTGGGTTTTGTCTCTTGAAATAATATAAGCATATCTGTTACTAGGATCAAAGCCCCTGATGCTGATGTTACCTTTAAAAGGGTGTTTAAAGTCTTGCCAATCAGCTTCATTGTCCTTTCTGTATTTAATTGTTTGAATGTTTGTGTCTTCAATTTCACTGGTGGCAAATCGTACATGATGATTTTTGTCTAACACAAAAGAAGTATTGGTCATGTAAGGGCTCGTGGCTATTATTTGTGTATTGCCTGTATTTACATCTAACCAATCAACGCGCATACGTCTTTCATTGCGTTTGGCTGTTGTGACGATGATACGATCTTCATCATTTTTAACGATATCTAACAAACCCAGGATAAATACATTGTTGTTTTTGGTTCCCTTACCAGCGATCTGTTTTCGTTGGCTGCCATCAATGTTTCCTGCATAAATTTTCCCGGTCCTTCGAGGTGATGTCAGGCTGGTTTGGTTTTCTTCAGTGCTGAAAAGTAATCTGGAATTGTTTGCCCAAAAGGCCGACGATACAAATTCATGTTTGGGTGGTTTAAATGTTTTAACGATTTGTGGTTTTAACGGGTTTGATACATCTAAAATTGCGGCTAATTTATTTTTACCTTGGACCACAACCGCAGATACATGCTGACCATCAGGTGAAATTTGAATATTTTTAATGTCAGCTCTTTTGAAAAAATGAGCTATTGAATATTCATCAATGGCATGAGCGGGATGAGTGAATGATACAACAAAAACTATCGATAGCGTCATCCATAAATTAATTTTAAGAAAGTGATTCATTTGATTTCATATAAAAAGGTTGTTTCTAAAAAACAAAAAGCCCCAGAAGGGGCTTTTTGTTACTTTGATATTCATCAAAATGTATATGTGGCTTGAAGAAACATTTCTCTACCAATCGGGCTAAATGCACGCCAGAAATATGGATAAGAGTTAAATGTATCATCATCCGGGTGAATGTCGTTCAATAAATTGTTTACGATAAATGACATTCTGAGATTTTTGGTAAATCTATAGCCCATATTCAAATTGTATGATGCAAAATGTTTGATTCTGCCAGTTTCAGCCCAGTTGGGTAATGAACCAAATCTGGTGCCAAATAATGTGGCATTGAAATCTTTATATTGCCATGCGACACTGCCTCTGATTCTGCTTCTGAAATCAAAATTAGTTAAGTCGTCACGATAGCTTCTTGGATCATCATCATCAAATTCAGCAAACTTTTGATCCAAAATATGAGACCAAGTTAAGTTGAAACCCCAACTACCTGCTGAGTCAGTGTTCAATCTCCAGTTTACAGAAGCATCAATACCTTTATTGGTTAAAATTGAACGGTTAATCGGACCACGATTTACTTGTTCGATTTCTCCATCATCAGGTCCTCCGACAGTACGAATCACACTGCTGACAATGAATTGACAGAATTGTGAATTGATGTCATAAGCTGTACCTTGACGGTCAGTACCTAATTTACAGTTTGCTTCATTCTCTAAAATATACTCTGAACTGATATCTCCAACTACATTTTCTAACTCGATAGAGTAGAAATCCAGACTCAATGACAAGTTGTCAATTGGATCCCAAACAAAGCCTGCAGTCCAAGATTCACCTTCTTCTTCTTCAAGTTCAGGGTTTCCTTTACGTACACCAAATGCAGTATATGAATAATCATTTGCGTCATCATCTTCACATTCTTGTTGTGATAAGCCATCAGATCGACACGCGTAATCATCAAATACTGTACTGTAGAATCCACTTTCATCAGCAAACACATAATGCATGTCTGGTGCTCTGAAACTGGTTGAATAACTACCTCGAATTAATAGTTTATCAATGGGTCTCCACTGTAAACCAGCATTCCAAGTAAAGGCATCGTCCACATTGGTGATGTCATCGTAATTATCATAACGCGCTGCCAGTGACAAGTCTAAAGTGTCATGCAATGGAACAGAAAGCTCGCCACCAAAAGCAAAGCGATCACGTTCACCGCCGCCGCCAGTACCCGTTAAGTTATAAATTATTTCTTGTCCTGGTAAAATGCGAGGATCCGCTGTTAATTCATATTCTTGTGTTCCCCATTCTATAACTGACGCAAAACCAACCGGACCTGCTGGCATGTCCCAAAGGTCACCAGTTAATACAAAGTTGGCTTGTGTGGCGCTAGATTCAGCATCTGTTTTCACAATGGTAGAAATTGATTGATAAATTTCAGGGGTGATTGGATTGAAGTATCTATCTAAATTAATATTGTAAGATGGATAAGCACCAAAAAATGGGTCAGCTCCTAAATCAGCACCTAAAAAGTAATCACGCGTTTCTTGCTCTAACAGACGAGGTCTTTCATTGTATGTTTCATAGGCAGAATGACTGATTGTTGCTTCCCACTCAAAACGGTCATCGAGCATATAACCAGACAAAGACGCGGCGAAATCGAATGATGATTCTTCAAATATACGTTGGCCACCACCCGTTTCTGCAGGTGAAAAAATACGTTGCGTGTCAAATATACTATCAAATTGTGGATCATAATATAAACCACCAGCCCAAAATTCAGTACTTGAATTGGCTTTCGCTTTTTGGTCCCAATAGTTTAAACTAATCGTCATTTTAACATCGTCGTTAAAATCTTTAGTGAAGTAGGTATATACAGCCGTATTGGAATCAGAATTTCTGATGCTTTGTGTGGCAGGGTAGTCAAAATAGTAACAACGATCAACTTCTCCACTACCAAAATCTCTCACTTGAGCTTCTAAGTGGTCAAACCGATCACACAGTTCATTTAAACCGCCTGGATAGATTTGAGTGTTACCGTTTAATCGGTCACGTAGCATGAGTCCTGATACGCCTGTGGCTTCAGCAGGATCAATACCTGGCTCATCTCTGTATGAATCCATGAAGTCACGTTCTGATGCTAAAATTTCATCTCTGTTTAAATGTTCCAGTGCGTAAGTCAAAGACCAATCATCACCGGTTTTGCCGCCGACCCACTGTAAGTTCCAGCTGTCGCCACCACCTTCAGTTGTGGTGCCGATTCTGGCGGAAACTTCATTGCCATCAAAATCTTTTTTCAGTATCACATTGATTACACCAGACACCGCATCTGAGCCGTAAATTGCTGATGCACCACCTGCTAAAATTTCAATTCGTTCAATAGCCGCAGAAGGTAATGAGCCAAAGTTCACTATGTTACTTTGTCCATTGTAAGGTAATGGATAATCAGCTGCGCGGCGACCATTAACTAAGTACAATACCCGTCCAGGTCCTAAGCCACGGAGATCAATAACATTGGCATTAGATGTAAAGCCACTTTGAAACAATTCGTTTTGAACACCGCCTGTTTGTTGCGTCAAACTATTCAAAGCATCATATACAGTTGAAAAGCCCTCTGCTTCAATTTGACCACTGGTCATAACTTGAATTGGAGATGCGCCTTCAAATTGATTCCTTTTAATCCTGGAGCCAGTAACTGAAACTTTACTCAACTCTACTGAATCATCATCGGTTTCTTCAATTTGTTCTGTTGCGTCTTCTTCGTCAACATTGTCTTGAGCCATTGCAAAAGGTGCGTTCAATGCCATCAGTAGAGATAAGTAGAGCGCTTTTCTGTACTTAAACTCAAGTGGACTCTTTATCGTTTTCTTCATTTTAAGATTTCCTCTTTTTTCAAATAAACTAAAATTACTTTATATGACCCGTACTGCACAGTATTTTGAAGTTAATTTACAATAATTATTTGTAAACTGACCACGCATGTTGAACTCATTCGGTGCCTTCTGATATGGGTAAACATAACAAGTATTGGCAAGATGCATGGTGATAAATTGTATTTGACTACAATTCTATAAAAGTACCTTACGTTCAATGTGATAATAAAGTTCTATAATGTTGAATGAATGAGAGAAAAAATGCAACAGATGTTTACATTATTTTAACAATAATATGGTTGGCGTTTCATAAAGTTCATACAGATGTATGTTGATGTATATAAATGTTTGTTTTTGTTGTAAATATTGGCTTATCTAAGTAATGTATGAGCTTGGGTTGTTTTCAAGCATCATATAGCTGTTTAGAGTAATCAATTTTTTGATTGTTTCATAAGGTCCAATCAGGCGCATGAGGTTCTGGTTCTACATTTTAAGTGATTCACGTGATTGGCTTTGGTAATCACCAGGCACAAACCTTTGTTATCTGTGAATGAAAGCACTGTATGGTCAAATTTATTTAAAGTCCCGTAATCAGTTGTTATGATTGCAAACTTTTTGGATAGCCAAAGGCACTGAGTGCTGCAGCGATTTCATCCAATATTTCTGGATCATCGATGGTGGCTGGTGTGGAGAATGTTTCTCCATCAGCCATAGAACGGATGGTGCCACGAAGAATTTTTCCTGAACGGGTTTTGGGTAATCTATTCACTACAGTCACACACTTGAATGAAGCCACAGGGCCGATTTTTTCACGCACCAGATAAATTAATTCATTACACAATGTCTGTAGGTTTGATTCCATGCCGTCTTTAATAACGACCAAACCCAATGGGACTTGACCTTTTAGCTCACAACGCACACCCAAAACAGCACATTCAGCAATGGCTGGATGTGAGGCCAAAACTTCTTCCATGCCTCCTGTTGAAAGTCGGTGACCAGCCACGTTGATAACGTCATCAATGCGACTCATGATGTAGATGTACTCATCATCATCTTTATAACCAGCATCGCCTGTCAGATAATAACCTTCGAATGCTGATAAATATGATGCGATGTATCTATTGTCATCTTGCCAGAGGGTTTGTAAGGTGCCTGGAGGTAAAGGTAATTTAATGACAATGTTGCCCATTTCATTGGTTTTTACAGCATGTCCTTTGGCATCTACTACCTGTACATCATAGCCTGGAACTGCCTTGGTGGGTGAGCCAGGTTTAACAGGGAAGGCTTCAATTCCCATGCAATTGGCAGCGATGGCCCAACCAGTTTCTGTTTGCCACCAGTGATCAATGACAGGTACTTGTAATTGTTCTTGAGCCCATTGGAGTGTGTCAGGGTCGCAGCGTTCACCGGCAAGGAATAAAGCTTTGAAATGGGACAAATCATATTGATGAAGTAAGTCACCGTTGGGGTCTTCTTTACGAATGGCACGAAATGCAGTAGGTGCCGTAAACATGGCTTTAACATTGTGCTCTGATATGACACGCCAAAAAGCACCGGCGTCAGGCGTACCGACTGGTTTTCCTTCATAAATGAGTGTGGTAGAACCATTAATTAATGGTGCGTAACAGATGTATGAGTGGCCGACGACCCAGCCCACATCGGATGCAGCCCAAAAGACTTCTCCTGGTTGGATGTCGTAGATATAACGCATGCTCCATTGCATGGCTACTGCATGGCCTCCATTGTCTCTGACCACGCCTTTGGGTTGGCCTGTGGTGCCAGATGTATAAAGAATGTATAAAGGGTCTGTGGATTGAACGGCAACACAATCAACAGCTTGTGCTGTTTTCATGGCTGTGGTCCAATCGACATCCCTGGGAGAACGCAGTGTAGCTTGAGCTTGTGGTCTTGCTAAGATGAGACAGTTATCTGGTTTATGCTCGGCCAGGTTGATGGCTTCATCGAGTAGGGGTTTGTAGGCGATGATTTTTGATGTTTCGATACCACAAGAAGCTGAAATGATGGCTTTTGGTTTGGCATCATCAATTCGAGTGGCCAGTTCTTTGGACGCAAAGCCTCCAAATACCACGGAATGAATGGCTCCTATTCGAGCACAGGCTAACATGGCAAAAATTGCTTCCGGTACCATGGGCATGTAAATAATAACGCGGTCGCCATATGTGACACCCAATTCGGTTAAAACTCCAGCAAGGCGAGACACTTGATCCAATAGTGAGTTGTATGTGTATTGTTTTTTTGTTGCAGTAACAGGGCTGTCATAAATAAGGGCGGTTTGTTCACCTCGACCATTTTTAACATGACGGTCTATTGCGTTATAACAGGTGTTTAAAGTGGCGCCACTGAACCAACGATAAAATGGTTTTTGGCTGTCATCTAAAACTTGATTCCATGGCGATATCCAATCGATTTTTTCGGCAGCTTCGGCCCAAAATTGTTCAGGTTGATTTATGGATTTATGATAAGTGGATGCGTAGTTTAAGCTCATTGTTATCTGTTGAGATGATTGATGCTTGGATTATAAGCTTGGATGCATTGGTATGACATTAGACTTTAGGTTTATTTATTGTTTTTTATGTCATTGGGTTGAGTCAGTAGGCGTGACTAAATATATTTTATTGGCGTTTCGTTTAAATGCACTGGCAGAACAAATTTCATCTGTGTGATTGAAACATGATTGGTCCATAAATCTGTTATGTAAGTGAATGCTTTTCATGGTTTTTTGAAGTCATAACTGACTGTTGTATTGAATGAATTAATCGACTGATTGTGTGATATATTATTGTTGAATTTATTTATAACAATACTGAGGAGGGCGGAATGAAAAAGAATGTGGTTGATGTGCCAGTTGTCGGTGCCGAACGTAATATAGCTGAATTAACAGTTAAGGCATTGATATTAGGGGGTTTGTTATCGATGGTGTTGGCTGCGGCTAATGCATACATTGGGTTGTTGGTGGGGTTGACTGTTTCAGCATCAATTCCAGCAGCAGCGGTATCTATGGGGGTGTTGCGTCTGTTCAGGCGCTCAACTATTTTAGAAAATAACATGGTGCAAACTGCCGCGTCGGCAGGTGAGTCGTTGGTGGCAGGAATCATATTTACCATTCCTGCATTGGTAATGATGAAAGCATGGGCTGGGTATGATTATGGTCCAATGGTTGCGATTGCAGTTGTGGGTGGTATTTTGGGGGTGGCTTTTACCATTCCATTAAGGCGCGCATTGATTGTCGAAGCGCAATTGAAATTTCCTGAAGGTGTGGCAACTGCTGCGGTGTTGAAAACCGGTGGTATTGAAAATGATCGCAGCAAAAAAATAGCTAATCACATTGCTGATGCAGGCTTTGCAACCTTGTTGAAAGGTGCATTAATTGGCGGTGTGGTCAAGTTATTTGAGTCTGGTTTGGGGTTGTTGGCATCTGGGGTCGCTACAACCAAAGCATTTTTTGGAGGTAAATACCTGTTCATGGGTGATGTGACTTTGAGTCCGGCATTATTGGGCGTTGGATACATTGTTGGCTTGAATATTGCATTTTTGGTGTTTCTTGGTGGTGTGATTGGAACATTGGTTGGTGTGCCTTTGAACTGGGCTTTTAATTCCGAAGCCATCATGTTAGCAACAGGGATTGACTCTACCAAGTCGATGCTTGAATTCAATGCTTCAGAATGGGGCCAAATAGCGGGTCAATCTTGGCAGAACTGTCGCCGTATTGGTGTGGGAGCCATGATGATTGGTGGATTGTGGTCCTTGATTAGTTTGGCCAAACCCTTGTGGCAAGGCGTAACTGCCAGCATCAAAGCTTATAAGGACAGCAAGGGAGAGGGCAGTGTTGCCTTACCAAGAACCGAATTTGATACACCGATACATTATGTTGGCTTGGTTGTGTTGTTTGCGATTGTGCCTGTGTTTTTCATATTTAAAAATGCATTGGGTTCATATCCAGATGCCAATTTCATCGCTGTGGTAATGACATTAATGATGCTGGTTTTTGGTTTTGTATTTGCTTCTGTTGCCGGTTATATGGCGGGGTTGGTGGGGTCATCGAATAACCCCATTTCTGGCGTGACCATTGCGACTGTCATTGTTTCAGCATTGGTGTTATTACAACTTATGGGAAATGATGGTATGGCTGCAACTTTGGGTCCTATAGCTGTTATATTTTTGGCAGGGTTGATTTGTTCAGCTGCCGCCATTGCAGGTGATAATATGCAAGACTTGAAATGCGGACATGTGGTTGGTGCAACGCCTTGGAAGCAACAGGTGTTTCAGGTGGTTGGTGTTGTGGCTGCTGCATTGGTTATTCCTTTCGTGTTGAATATATTGGATCAAGGGTATGGCATTGGTCGAGTGTCGCCAGTTAATCCCAGTGCCACCATGTTAGCTGCACCACAGGCTGGTCTAATGCAAGCATTAGCCAGTGGAATTTTTGGTGCGGGTATTGAGTGGGGTTTTATATTTATTGGTTTTGCTTTGGCTGTGGTTTTGATTGTGCTTGACAAAATTCAAGAGAAACGTGGTTCTGACTTTCGTTTTCCAGTGTTGGCAGTGGCTGTGGGTGTGTATTTACCATTGGGGCTGTCAGTGCCGATTTTTATTGGGGGGGTAATTGCTCATGTATTGAAAAAGAAAGCGGCCAATCAATCACCTGATAAACAACAAGTTAAAGAATCCAGTGGTTTGTTATTGGCTTCAGGTTTGATTACCGGTGAAGCGTTGATGGGTGTGTTGGTAGCAGTCGCTGCTGTCAGTTTTCAAGGCATGGTGCCATTCTTGACTTTCAGTGGTGCTTGGTGGTGTGGTGTGGCGGTATTTATTGCAGTCATCTATTACATTTACAGCAAGGTACAAAGGAGTTAGTTTGGGTGTATTCAATATTTGAAAATTAAAAAAAAGGGCGTTAATAAATACGCCCTTTTCTGTATATATTTGCTATTGAACTCACTTCCACACACTGTTTATTTCTTTGAATATATGCCATCATCTCAAAGGATTAAGCTAAAAACAACAACAGCCTATGTCATGATAGTTTCATCTATAGTGGCTTAAGTAGCAAAGCCCCAACCTTAAGTTGAGGCTTTTGAATTATTTATAATCAACTTTAAGTGGCTTATTTGCCCTTGAATACAGCTTTTCTTTTTTCTAAAAAGGCGCTGGTACCTTCGTTTTTGTCTTCAGAAGCGCAACAAATACCGAAAGCTTTGACTTCATAATCCAAAGCATCAGGTAATGCGCATTCAAGTCCTTTGTTGATGGCATCTATGGTCATAGTCAATGCAATTGGAGCTGAATTTGCCAGTTGTTGTGCGATTTTTTTAACCGTAGGTGTTAACTCACCTTGAGGAACCACCCAGTTGACCAACCCAATTTGCTCGGCTTTATCAGCAGAAACCATATCACCCAATAAATTCATTTCCATCGACTTACTTTTTCCTACCAGTCGAGTTAAGCGTTGGGTGCCGCCAAAGCCAGGGATTACACCAAGTTTAATTTCGGGTTGGCCAAACTTGGCATTGTCTGATGCGATACGTAAGTGACAAGCCATGGCCAATTCGCAGCCACCGCCTAATGCAAAACCATTCACTGCAGCAATTACTGGTTTGCCACAATTTTCAATGTTGTTAAAAACTGATTGTCCAAATTGTGCGAACTTCATGCCTGTCATGGCATCTGTTGTAGCCAACTCTGCGATGTCCGCACCAGCAACAAATGCTTTGTCACCTGCGCCAGTGATAACAATCACAGCTGTGTTGTCATCTTCCTTGGCTTGTGTAATGATGGCATCCAATTCTTTAAGTGTGGCTTGATTTAATGCATTCAGTTTATCAGGCCGATTGATGGTGATGGTGAGTATGTTGTTTTCAAGTTGAGATAACACGTTTGACATGGTTAGCTTGTTAATTTTAAGGAACTGAAATTATAACAATAAACAAGTGATGTGCTCAATTCATTAGTTTAATGTTAATTTATATGACAGTTCAGTTAAAACCGGCTTTTATTTGAACTTAATAGTTAACTCCTTGTCTTGTTAAAGTCTGATGTGTGGCGTACAATACGCCGCTGATTTTGTTAAGAGGTTACGAATGAAAAAAATAATTACATTGATGTTTTTGGCTGCAATTTTTACAGTCACTGCTCAAACAAAACAAGAAATTCCTAAGAGTTCAGACATTAAGTTTGACAAAGCTGCAGCATCTTATGCCATAGGCTATCGAATGGGATTACAAATGGCTGGCCGTGAGGGCAGTGACTTTGAAGTTGACTTAGAACAAGCCGTCAAAGGCATGAGAGAAGCAGCAGCTAAGACGGAACCCAGTATAGAAAGGGAAACCATGAGTCAAGAGTATGCTAAATACCAACAAAAATTACAATTGTTTGAACGTGAACAATATATAGCTTTGGCTGAAAAAAATCAAAAAAGAAGCGATGAGTTTTTGGCTCAAAACAGAAGTAAAACTGGTATTAAAGAGTTGGCTTCAGGTATTCAGTACCGTGTAATTGAAGCGGGTTCTGGAAAGAATGCAAGTTTAAATGACACGGTTAAAATCCATTACAGTGGAAAATTAATTGGTACAGATGTATTTGATAATTACAAAGAATTTGACAGTACTTATAAAAACGGTCAACCTTTGGAAATGGACATGAAACAAGTCGGCATGGCGGGTTGGAAAGAAATTATTCCAATGATGAAAGCCGGAGACAAGTGGCAGGTGTTCTTACCACCTGAAATGGCCTATGGCGCCAGTCCACAAAGCCCAGTTGGTCCTAATGAAGTTTTGGTTTTTGATGTACACTTACTTGAAATCAAATAAGTTCATATAAAATCTTTAGATTGAAGAGGCAAGTTGTTGAACTTGCCTTTTTTGGTTTTTGTTATGAGAGAATTTCGTCACTTAATTAAACCTCATCTCAATCAAAAACAGATTGCTGATGATTTGTGGCTTGGCTCTCCAGGTGACATGGAAAGAGCCGCAGCTGTGTTGTTCCCCTTCTACTTTAAGTCAGGAGAACCTTGGGTGTTGTTAACCCAAAGAAATGCCCAGCTCAAACACCACTCAGGCCAAGTCAGCTTCCCAGGTGGTGGCTATGAAGTTCAGGACAAAAACATAAGACACACTGCGTTACGGGAAACATTCGAAGAGATAGGGGTACCAAAAAACCAAGTGGAACTGTGGGGGGCGTTAGATGGCTTACCTTCAATCAGTGGGTTTCACGTAACTCCTTTTGTGGGTGCGATAGCAGATGTTTCACACCTCAAGATAGATAAAAATGAAGTGGACAGAGCCTTTGGGGTGCCTTTTGCATTCTTTCAGGACAGAAATAACAGGGTCAAAAACAAAGTAAAAACGCCATTGGGTGACAGACATTATTATGTTTTTGAGTATAAAGGTGACGTGATTTGGGGCTTAACTGCACAAATCATTGTACAATTAGTCAATCGATTAGATAATCAATCCTATGACCGGTAAAGTATTTATAAAAACGCATGGTTGCCAGATGAATGAATATGATTCTGACAAGATGCAAGACGTTCTTTTGAAGTCACACGGCTTAAGCATTACTGATGTTGAAGCAGATGCAGATGTGATTCTTATTAACACATGTTCTATCAGAGAGAAGGCGCAAGAGAAAGTGTTTTCACAATTGGGCAGGTGGCGAAAAATAAAAGAAAAAAACCCCAATGTAATCATCGGTGTTGGTGGTTGTGTTGCTTCTCAAGAAGGTGAGGCCATTATCAAACGGGCACCTTATGTGGATTTGGTTTTTGGACCTCAAACGATTCATCGATTACCTGAGTTATTAAATGAAAGAAACAAACAACAAATACCACAGGTAGACATTTCTTTCCCTGAAATTGAAAAATTTGATAACTTGCCTGAACCAAGAAAGGATGGGCCTGCAGCTTTTGTTTCTATCATGGAAGGCTGTAGTAAGTATTGTTCTTTTTGTGTGGTGCCTTACACCCGTGGTGAAGAAGTTTCTCGCCCAATGGACAGCGTGTTAGCTGAAATCATGCAGTTGGCCGAGCAGGGTGTTAAAGAAGTTAACTTGTTGGGACAAAACGTCAATGCCTACAGGGGATTGTCACATGATGGTGATGTTGTTGATTTGGCTTTATTGATTCACTATGTGGCTGCCATAGAAGGTATTGAAAGAATTCGTTTTACCACATCTCATCCAGTTGAATTTACCGATGCGTTAATTGAAGCTTACCGTGATGTGCCTGAATTGGCCAATTACTTACATTTGCCCGTGCAAAGTGGTTCAGATCGTATTTTATCGATGATGAAACGTGGTCACACAACACTGGAGTACAAACAAACCATCAGAAAACTCAGGGAAGTGAGGCCAGATATCAGTTTATCTTCTGACTTTATTGTTGGGTTTCCAGGGGAGACCGCCAAAGATTTTGCTGATACCATGAAATTAATTAATGACATTGGTTTTGATCAGTCGTTCAGCTTTATATATTCAGCACGTCCTGGTACGCCGGCATCATCGATGCCTGATTTGGTGTCAATGGAAGAGAAAAAAGCCCGATTACAAGAATTACAGCAAACCATTAATGACATGGCAGCAAATATAAGCCAAGACATGGTTGGCAGTACTCAAAAAATATTGGTTGAAGGCACGTCTAAATGGTCAGATGAGGAACTTTCAGGTAAAACTGAAAATAATAGAGTGGTGAATTTTGCCGGTCCGCAAAGGTTGATTGGTCAAATGGTCGATGTGGTCATAACCGAAGCACTCAGGAACTCCCTAAGAGGTCGTGTATTGGTCAATGAATAACGTAGAAAATATCAAAGCCACCGTTCGAAATATGGAGTTTTCGGATCTGAATAATGGAAGCCTGGTTAATTTATATGGTCATCATGATGCACATTTAAAGCAATTGGCTGATCATACGGAAACAGACATACATGCCAGAGGCAATGGCTTTCAAATCAGTGGTACTGAGTCCAATGTCAATCAAGCGGCCAAGATGTTACAACTGTTGGTGAAAGAAGCACGTAAAGAGGCTTTGAATCCAGAAATTGTACACGTTATTCTGGCGGGTAACATCAGCAAACCCGATTATGAGCCACAAGAAGTGGCCATTAAAACCAAAGCCGGTGTGATTACCGGTCGTTCTGACAATCAAAAAGAATATTTGCACAACATTGTCACTCATGACATTAACTTTGGTATTGGTCCTGCTGGCACAGGAAAAACCTATCTGGCAGTGGCTTGTGCTGTTGAAGCCTATCTGACCGATCGAGTGAGGCGATTGGTGTTGGTTCGTCCTGCGGTAGAAGCGGGCGAACGTTTGGGCTTTTTGCCGGGAGACCTGAGTGAGAAAGTCGATCCTTATTTACGTCCTTTATACGATGCGTTGTATGACATGTTAGGTCATAACAAAGTTGAGAAAATGTTGGAAAAGAACGAAATTGAAGTGGCACCTTTGGCATTTATGCGTGGTCGTACTTTGAATGATGCTTATGTTATTTTAGATGAAGCACAGAATACCACGGTTGAACAAATGAAAATGTTTCTGACTCGAACTGGATTTAATACCACTGTGGTGGTTACTGGTGACATCACACAGGTGGATTTACGCCCTGGTGAGAAATCTGGATTGAAACATGCCATGGAAATCTTACAAGACATCAAAGGAATCAGTTTCAGTTGGTTTAAATCAAAAGATGTGGTCAGGCATTCTTTGGTTCAGAAAATTGTTGACGCCTACGATAACCAAAAGCACGACAGTAGCGGTAAATGATTGATTTAGAATTGATTAATGAAGATGAACTGAAGGTTCCAGAATTGTTACAATTTGAATCATGGTTGAATTTATTGGCTGCAAAACTAAAAGTTAATGGGGATGTTTGTATTAAAATCACCAGTCCACAGGAAAGCCAACAACTTAACCACACGTATCGCGGACAAAACAAGCCGACAAATGTGTTGTCATTTCCAGCCGATTTACCTGAATTTGTAGGTGCAGATTCATTGGGAGATTTAGCCATTTGTGCCGCCATCGTCGAACAAGAAGCCACTGAACAAAACAAAGCACTTGATGACCATTGGGCTCACATGTGTATTCATGGTATGTTACATTTATTGGGTTATGATCACATTGAAGACAACGAAGCAGAAGAAATGGAGTCTTTAGAGAAAGAGCTGTTATTGGCTTTAGGTATTGATGACCCTTATCAAGTGATGTGATCTCATGAATGCTGATTTTTGGCACAATATTTGGCAAAATAATCATATTGGGTTTCATGAAAAACAGCCCAATCAATTATTGCTTAAGCATTTTCATACTTTAAATCTGGAATCTGGTGATCGTGTGTTTTTGCCATTGTGTGGGAAAACATTGGATTTGGCTTGGTTACTTTCACAAGGTGTTAAAGTGGTTGGTGTTGAGCTCAGTCAATTGGCAATTGAGCAATTGTTTGAAGCTTTAGAAATCACCCCTGATGTCACTGAAATTCAAGGTAACAAGGGAGTTTTGTTACGTTACAGTGCAGAAAACATCGATGTGTTTGTGGGTGATATTTTTGATTTAAACAATCAAATTATTGGGCCTGTTGATGCCATATATGACCGCGCTGCATTGGTGGCCTTACCCGCTGACTTAAGGCCAGTTTATACCCAACATTTACAAACTTTGACTGCCTATGCCAAACAATTGTTGATTGTGTTTGAATATATGCAAGATGAAATGTCTGGGCCGCCTTTTGCCATTAGCAGTGAAATGGTTCATCGCTATTACCAAAATAAATATCAAATTCAACTGCTCGAACGTCAATCGGTTAAAGGTGGTTTGAAAGGTCGTTGTGCGGCCAATGAAGTTATTTGGCAACTCAGCTAAAGGTGTTTGTTATCAATTGATGGTGACAGGACACATGGCAGCCAAATGTTTGTTGGCTACCATGTGGAATTACATTGTACTTACCCTGTTTTAAGTGATTGCATGTCTATAACAAAGCGGTATTTAACGTCATTATTCATGACCCTTTCATAGGCTGTGTTGATGTCTTGCATGTTGATCATTTCAACATCTGAAACAATGTTGTGTTCTGCGCAAAAATCCAACATTTCTTGAGTTTCTTTGATGCCACCGATTAATGAGCCAGCAATTATTTTTCTGCCAAATACCAAACCGATGCTGTTTAAGTCAATCGGGGACGCGCCTACAACAGCCATGGTTTTACCCAACTTAAGCAGTGGTATATAAGGATCTAAGTTGTGCGCTACCGGTACAGTGTTCAGTAAAAAATCAAAGCTGCCTGAATGTTCTTCCATTTGTGCTTGATTGGTGGAAACGAGGACTTCTTTTGCACCCAAACGTTTGGCATCTGCGCCTTTTTCAGGTGATGTGGTAATCATGACCACATTTGCTCCCATGGCCGCAGCCAACTTCACACCCATGTGTCCAAGGCCGCCTAAGCCGATGACCCCAACTTTATCTCCTGGTTGTATCTGCCATTGGCGTAATGGTGAGTAAGTTGTGATCCCAGCACACAACAATGGAGCAACTGCTTTGGTGTCGAGTTGTTCAGAAACTTTTAAGACGAAGTGTTGGTCGACAACAATTTGAGTAGAGTAGCCACCGTGGGTGAATTGACCTTCGATGTGTGCATCGGGGCTGCCATAAGTCATCACCATGCCTTGCTCACAATGTTGTTCTAAATCATTGTGACATGGATTGCATTCGCGACAAGAATCAACCATACATCCTACGCCGACCAAATCACCTGCTTTGAAACGCGTCACCTCAGAGCCAACGGTGGTTACTCGACCAATGATTTCATGGCCTGGAACCACAGGGTAAGCTGTCATGTTCCAGTCATCATGTGCTACATGAATGTCGCTGTGACAAACGCCACAATAATTGATGTCAATTTGTACATCATTTGGTCCTGGTTTACGCCTCACAATCTCATGTGGCTTTAATGCTTCCTTACTGTTAAATGCAGCATATGCTTTTGTATTGGTCATGAATATGTTCTCTGTGTGGTTAAAATGGTTACCATTCTGTTTAATAGATTCTTTTGTGTGTTTGAAGTGAACCACTTCTGTTTGACAAGGTGTTACCTACCTGCATTAATGATATCGCTTTTCTGTTATCTTGTAATTATTTATCTTGATTGTTAATGCGTTAAATATGTGTTTTTTGTCAAGTTTATGTGGAAGAGCTAACCGCTAGCTATGTAAGTCCTGCCATAACGTTTTGATTGTAAATACAATTTAGTAGCTATTGAATCTGCCAGTTGAATCGATTCATGCCAGCTCGGAAGGAGGTCACTATTTTGTTATTCTTTGCTGATATAGGCTTTAACAGAAATGAATCAGTGATAAAATTTAATTTTCAATTACTGGGATTGAGGTTTTGAGCGATTATTGGGTCATTGTGTGTGTGGTTTTGGTAGTCATTTGGGCTCATGTCTGGCTTTTTATTTGGATTAAATTTAAAGTGGATGAAGGTGTGATTACCAAAGTATTAGAAAAGTCAGACATTAAAGTTGGTGTATCAACTGATTATTTAGCTCAGCATGCAAAACTCAATAACCACCGAGTTGAAAAAATATGTACGAAAAGTCCTCTCATAATACCCACTCAACATCAAAACGCATTGTGGTGTCTTATTTCAAAATAAAAAAATGAGGATTTAAAATGGCAGTAGGTGAATTGAAAACAATAGTAATGACCATGCGTATTCCTTTTTTGTTGTTGTCTCCAGTGTGTGTCTTTTTGGGAGCGGCTGCTGCTTATGCCACCACTGGCGATTTTGATTGTTTTGATTTTGGCTTGATTGTATTGGCAGCTTTGGCTGCACACATCAGTGTCAATACATTAAATGAATACAGTGATTACCGCAGCGGGCTGGACACCATAACCAAACGGACACCTTTCAGTGGTGGTAGTGGTGGCTTACTTATGCACCCTGAAGTGCTTGATAAGGTGAAACTGGTGGCCTATTTGAGTTTGTTAATGTCCGTTGGTATCGGTTTTTACTTTGTTTTTCAGGTGGGTGCTCAATTGATTCCCATTGGTTTGGTGGGTGTGGGTGTGATTCTTTCTTACACAGATGTATTAAACAAGCGCCCCTATTTATGTTTGGTCGCACCGGGTTTGGCCTTTGGACCCTTATTTGTGGTTGGTACATTTGTTATTTTAACAGGTCATTATTCATGGGTGGCATGGATGATTTCAATGGTGCCATTTTTTCTGGTGAATAATTTATTGTTATTAAATCAAATACCTGATATTGAAGCTGATAGTGCTTCTGGAAGAAAACATATACCCATCGTTTACGGTATTCAGTTCAGTGTTCTCTTTTATGTCTTGTTTGTGTCACTCACTGTCTTTACTTTGTCACTGGGTGTGTATTGGCAGTATTTACCGCTGCGTAGTTTGTGGTCTTTGCTGCCATTGAGCTTGGTAGTGGTTATTGCTCCTGGTGTTTGGAATCATGGCGCACAAGTTGAAAGACTGATTCCTTATTTGGGACTAAATGTGGTAATGACCTTATTAAGCCCGGTGATACTTGCTGTCAGTTTACTTTATGGGTAAATGCATTTAATCTTAATAAAATCAGTTGTTTAAGGTTTAAGTGGCAGGTAATAAATATTTGGCATGATAAGCCATATGATCTTCTATAAAGCTGCTAATGAAATAATAACTGTGATCATAACCTGTTTGCATTCTGAGTGTCAGTGGGTGTTGCTGTTGTTTGCAAACGGCTTCAAGTAACTCTGGTTGTAAATATTCTTGTAAGAATTCATCATCAGTTCCTTGGTCAATCATTAACGGTATTTTATTGTGGCAGTTTTTGACCAGCTCAACGGTGTCGTATTGTTTCCATTGGTTTCTGTCGTTACCCAAGTAACCACTAAATGCCTTGATTCCCCAAGGTGTCTGAGAGGGAGCCACAATGGGAGAAAAAGCACTGACTGAATGGTATTTTGATGGGTTTTTTAATGCAATACTCAAGGCGCCATGACCTCCCATTGAATGTCCGAATATAGATTGTTTGTTGGCTAGAACAGGAAAATGGTCATTAATCAATGCAGGTAATTCATGCACCACATAGTCATACATTTGGTAGTTTTTTGCCCAAGGTTCAGCTGTTGCATTCAGGTAAAAACCAGCACCAGAGCCAAAATCATATGAGTCGTCTTCACCCGTAATGCCTAGGTTTCTGGGGCTGGTATCCATGGTCACTAGGGCGATACCATGTTCGGCGGCATATTTTTGTGCGCCTGATTTAATCATGAAGTTTTCTTCGGTGCAGGTGAGTCCTGAGAGAAAATACAAGACTGGAACTTGTTGTGATTGAGATTGTGGTGGTAAATAGACAGCAAAACGCATCGCACAGTGGTTGACCTTGGATGGGTGTTGGTAAAACGACAGTTCACCACCGTGTTGTTTGTACTTGTTTTTTAATTCCATGTTTTGTTCCGTTTCAATCAAATGTAATCACGCTGCGTATGCCATTACCGGCATGCATCAGATCAAAGGCTTGGTTTATTTTGTCTAATGACATGGTATGAGAAACAAATTCATCTACTTTTAAATCACCAGCCATGTACTGTTCAACCATTCCTGGCAACTGGCTGCGTCCTTTGACTCCTCCAAATGCTGAACCGCGCCATACCCTTCCAGTAACTAATTGAAATGGACGTGTAGAGATTTCTTGGCCCGCACCTGCAACACCGATGATGACAGATTCTCCCCAACCTTTATGACAACACTCAAGTGCAGAACGCATCAATTCGACATTTCCAACACATTCAAATGAATAATCAACACCACCATTGGTTAAATCAATCAAAACCTCTTGAATGGGTTGCTGGTAATCTTTGGGGTTAACAAATTCTGTAGCACCCATTTGGCGAGCAAATTCAAATTTGTCGGGGTTGATGTCGACGCCTATGATGCGGCTGGCTCCGGCCATCACTGCTCCTTGAATGACACCACAACCGATACCGCCTAAACCAAATATAGCGACAGTAGAACCAGGCTCTACTTTGGCTGTGTTGAGTACGGCCCCAACGCCAGTAGTGATGCCACAACCCAGTAAACACACTTTATCCAATGGTGCCTGTTTGTTAATTTTAGCCAATGCAATTTCGGGAACTATGGCATATTCTGCAAACGTGGAGGTACCCATGTAATGGTAAATAGGTTTGTTGTTAAAAGATAAACGAGATGTGCCATCTGGCATCAGACCTTGGCCTTGAGTGGTTCTTATGGCTTGGCAAAGGTTGGTTTTACCTGAGGTGCAAAAATTACATTCCCCACATTCGGGTGTGTACAAAGGAATCACATGGTCATCAATTTTAACCGAGCTGACACCTGCGCCAGTTTCAACCACAATGGCACCACCTTCATGTCCAAGCACTGAAGGGAATATGCCTTCGGGGTCGGCACCAGAAAGTGTGTAAGCATCAGTGTGACAAACACCGGTTGCTACCATTTTAATCATCACTTCACCAGCTTGTGGCCCCTGAATGTCGATGGTTTCAATAGAAAGTGGTTGGCCTGCTTCCCAGGCCACAGCTGCGCGCATTTTCATGGTGGTGTTTTGAAGAAAATTAAAGCTTTATTTTAGCACAGGATGTTGGGTGATTGAACATGGCTTTGTATTGAAGTTTGGAGCGAATAAGGCGGTTTGGCTTAACACAGTAACGGCTTGTTTTTAATAGCAAAGCATACCTGTGTTTACATTTGACAATCGTTGTCAGGACAGGGCATGTGTTCAACTTGAATGGTGGTGTGCTGTATATTGAAATGATTCATCAAAGATTGTTTTATTTGTTTTAAAACATCAACATCGTGATGGACTTGGTCAATTTGAACATGCAGTGTCATTAAATTAATGTCATTGGTTAGTGACCACACATGAATGTGGTGAACATCAATTACTGATGGAATGTCTTTGATTAGTTTGTTTTTTACATCATGTATGTTGAATTGAGAAGGTGAGCCTTCTATCAGAATATGAGCAGATTTTTTAACCACATGCCAACCAGATTTAACAATCAATAAGGCCACCAGAATAGACAATACTGGATCTGTCCAGAACCAACCAAAAAACATGATACATAAAGCGGCAATGATGGCGGCAACTGAACCTAATAAATCGCCTAATACATGAATCATTGCGGATTTTAAGTTGAGGTTATCGTGGTCACCCCCGCTGAGTATTTTAAATACCACCACGTTGATAATCAGTCCCAATATTGCAATCATTATCATGGGCATTGCCATGACATCTACAGGTTGCATAAACCGCTGCACGGCTTCAATTACAATCCAAATCGCGATTACCAATAAACTTAATCCATTAACAAATGCGGCCAGAATTTGAAATCGATGCCAGCCAAAGCTGCGGCTTTCATCAGCACCCTTATCACTGAACTTAAATGCCAGCCATGACAGCAACAATGCCAAAGCATCACTGAACATATGTCCTGCATCAGCGAGTAAAGCCAAAGACCCCGAAACCCAACCACCAACAATTTCTGCAAACATGAATCCAAAGGTCAAAAGCATGGCCCACAATACACGTGATTTGTTGTCTTGGTTAACAGCTACACTGTGATCATGATGGTGTGCATGGTCTGAATTGTTATGAGGGTTATTCATTGTGATGTGTTATTGATGTTTTCCCTTGTTCCAACCCTTGTCGGCAAAATATTTTTGTCCTGCTTCTTCAGCTCCTGGCTCTAAAGATGTTGCCATAGAATCATTCCAGCGATTCAGGTAGCCAAATAAGGCAATGACGCCCAGAATTTCTACCACTTCTCCATCGTCCCAGTATTTTTTAAGATCTGTTTCAATGCTTTCGTCAACCGCATTGGGTATGCTCGATGCAGCCAAGGCAAATTCAAACATGGCTTTTTCTGCATCCGTATATAAATCACTGTTTCTGAAATCCCAAATATTTTCTAATCGTTGTTCTGTGCCGCCGTATCGTTCAGCTGCTAATATGGTATGGGCTTGGCAGTAGCGGCAACCTGTTTGTGCACTGGTTAAATACCCAACCAGACGTTTTTGTTCGGCAGTTACGCGACCTTCATTGGCCATAACGGCCATGTTTAAATTAACAAAAGCTTCTGCGATTGCGGGTCTTCTTTGCATGGTTAATACACTGTTAGGGCAAAAACCTAAAGTTTCATTAAAAAATTTTACCAGTTTTTCAACTTCAGGATTGGCGAATTGATCTAAGGGGGTAATGAGCGGCATAATCAAAGTGTCATTTTAAAAATATCATAGGCTAAACTGAACGGTACAAAAAAACAACCTTTAAGTGAAGACAATTTTAATAATTTTCAAATTGAAAAACATTGTTACATATTGGCTTATTTGTTCTTAAATTTCACATTTAAAGTCAATAACATATATAATCAATAATCAGTATATTAGAGCTGATGTTCATTGTTGTTTGTTGTGTATTTTATACAGCAAATTGTTTTGTACGTCTGTGGGTTAATTTGTAGTTGATTAAATTGTAGTTGCAGAATGAGGTAGTAAATGGGGGTACTACTTGCCATGACTTTAGTGGACACAAATCCAAACAAGGAAAACACAACTCTGAGTACATAAAGGGTATTAAATTAATTACATAATAGGTATTAGACATGTTACAAAAATCATCATTTCTGTTGTTAATGTTGTTGTTTTCAGCATATGCTTTTGCACAAACACCCACTGTTGACACAATTGCTGATGTTGAGCAGTTTCCTTCATCCAGTTTTTGTTCAACAGCGACCATCACCAATGCGGGGGCACCAGGTTATGGACCTTATGCACAAATCATTGTGCCAGATGGGCTGACTTTAGACAGTTCCAATTTATTTGGTTCCAATATCACTGTTAACAATGTAGGGGTGTTTCCTGCAGCACCAGGGAATCAATTGCTTGACCCCATTACTGGGCTAACAGTAACTGGAGCAGAGGGCAGTACTTTTTATGTGGTTCAACCACCGATTGGATCTGTGGTTGCTGGGGGTGTTGATTTGGATTTGGATTTGTGTTTCACCATTGATCCTGCGGCTCCTGTTAATGTAGCAATTAATGTTCAAGTTACACCTGTGTATGAATTTGGTGACACACCTACTGGTGATAATGGCCCCATTACAGGCGCCAGTGTTAATTTTGATGTAACACCTGTTCTGGTTGAGTTTGAAAAATCCAACAACGCCCCTGAGGGCGAACGTCCGCCGGGTGATGATTGGCCTGTTAGTTATACTTTAACTGCCAATGTCGCGCCCAATAACACCATTGAAAACTTGGTGATAGAAGATACCTTGCCTCCTAATTTCGTCATTGATGTTGGTAGCATTAATATCGCAGGGGGGGTAGGTTGTGTGGTTAATACAAATGACCCATTGAATATCACTTGTACTTCTGTAACAGGAACGGGTGGTGGTGATGTGGTGGTCACTTATTCTGGTTATTTTGATGATGTATTAAATGAAGCTGTTTGTGACAGCAGTAATGAGTTAAATACCGCAACTTTTGACGGTGATTTTCTGGCAGCGCCAATTCCACAATTAATAGCCGATTCTGAAGTTCAACTAGAACATTTGAGTATACAGAAATCGGTCAATAGTGCTAATGCTTCTCCTGGACAAACTTTGACTTTTACCTTAGACATTCAACTCAGTGAGTATGCTACCGCAAACAGTGTCGTAGTGGTTGATAGCTTACCTGATGGTTATACCTTTGTTGGTAATGAAACTTCATCACTGGGTCCCATCGCAGCTGCTGTAGCAACTGATACCCCGGGTTTAGGAGAGACGCAACTAACATTTGACTTAACGGCGATTGCTGGTGACATTACTGGAGGTGCGCCGGCCATTACAATCACATATGAGGCGAGTATTGATGAATCTTATGAAAACCCAGCGGCACCCATTTTAGCCAGTGACTCATTAACAAATTCAGTTGATGCCACTTATTCATTGAATGCAGGTGCTGCGAATTGTAGTGATGATTCATCAGCTACAGTAAATATTGTACCTGTGAGTATTTCAAAATCTGTAGTCAATCCATTACCATTTTATAAAGCAGGTGATGTTGTGACATACCGCCTCACTTTAGAAGTCCCATCAGGAGACACCAATGGCGTGATTTTTCAAGATTTTCTACCTTTACCAGTTTTTGATGCCACTGATGTAAATACCACTTATGGTGTCGATGTGGTTGCCAGTCCACTTGATACTTTGGGTTTAATCCCATCAAGTATAATTACTGATGGTGCAACCAACAGCGTGACCATCAACTGGCCCAATATTTCTACCACTTCGACGCAAACCTTATCAGTTGATTTAACAGTAACAGTTGTAGATTCACCTTTTGCTGATAATTTGAGTTTATCTAACCTGTTACAAGTTACGACTGAAAACACATCAGTGATAACTTCAACTGCTGTTGCACCTGTGTTGATATTAGTCAGGGCCCCAGAACTTCACATCACCAAAGGTGTGCTGTCTGCAGACCAAGGCTCTATTTCACCTTCACCTGCCACTTTGCCAGTTGATGGTGATTTAACAGACGCTGATGGTAGTGATACAGTGACCTTTCAAATAACTGTTGAAAACCAAGGTGGAGCAGCTGCGTTTGATGTATTAATTACAGACCCTGTCATTCCTGAATTCGCGAATTGTGTCGTTGATTCGTTGGAGGATGGAACCGGTGCACCCCTGGCGTATTCAGGTGATTTGCTTGTTGGTATCTCTTTAACCAATGCATTGGCTGGTAACGACGGAACAATAGGCATGCCTTATGGTGCTGATACAGCACTGCTTAACATCTCTTGCTTGGTCAGTCCATCAATTGAATTTGGCAGCAGTTTTACCAACTCAGCCACAGTCGCTTATTCAGCCATCGCTGGAGGCCCCTTGTTCCCAACAGTATCAGATACAGCATCAGTTACCGTGGCTGAACCAGAACTGGTTAAATCCATTGTACAAGTATTACCTGATGTGGATGGTGTGAATAACACCGTTACTGTCGGTGAAACGATTCAATACCAAGTGGTTGTTACTTTGCCAGAAGGTGTTGGTAGTGATTCACAGTTGATTGATTTATTAGATAATGGATTGACATTTTTAAATTTTGATTCATTGATTGCCTCTCCAGGGTTGACAACTTCAGTGGTTGGGAGTTTTCCTCAGGTGTTAAGTAATGCAGGTACTTTGGGTACAGTCAATGGTTTATTTGATTTTGAGACTTTAACCAATGGTGATTCTGATAACGCCACCATTGAAACCATTACCATTCAATATACCGTTTTGGTAAATGATGTTGCAGCCATTTCTGATGGGGTTAATCGTAATAATCGAGTTGATTTTAATACGGCTGAAACTTCAATCAGAACCAATGCACCAAACAGGACGGTGAGGGAACCCAACATCACTGTAAACAAAACTGCTAACCCCATTGTAGCTGATGCCGGTGATACCATCACTTACAGCATCGTAGTCACAAATACCAATAGCACACCTGCTTTTGATGTGGTACTGGAAGACTTATTAGCAGATGGTGACATCACATTGGTGGTAGGCAGTGTGACAACTACGGCAGGTAGCATCACTTCTGGAAATCTACTGGGTGATACTACTGTTGGTGTTGATATTGGTACAGTTACCTCAGGTACACCTGTAACTGTGACATTTAATGCCTTATTGAGTAATACTGTAGTATCAGGAGATTCAGTTCAAAACACCGCAACAGTGACCAATTACAATTCCATCCCTGGTGGTGGCCGTGTGTATGACGAAGTTGATGGAACAGCTACAGTGTCAATCAGTCCAGCCATCGCATCGAAAGTGGCGTTAGACGCTACAAGTACTGAACAAAGTGGTGGCATTTCAAATCAAGGTGATGTTAATTTAGTTGATTTAACCATTGGTGAAGAAGTGACTTTTGAAATCACTGCCACCATTGCAGAGGGTGTTTCTCCTCAAGTAATCATCACTGATAACTTACCTAATAATGCAGCTGGTCAAATGGCTTATGTTTCTGCCAGTGTGATTTCTGTAGGTGCCAATTTGACTGCAGATATACCATCACCTGTAGCAGTACCTGTCTTACCAAGTTCGGTTAGTTTTGATTTTGGAGAAATTAGTAACCTGGCTGATGGTGTCGTAAATCAAGATGACCAAATTGTTATTGAGGTTACGGGAAGGGTCACAGATATTAACGCCAATGAAGGCATAGAAATCTTAACTAATGTTGTTCAAGTGCAGTTTAATACAGGCCTTAATGCAACAGCACAAGCCAATATTGAGGTTGTTGAACCTGTTTTAAGTATTGATAAGACCAGTGCCACATTAACGGCAGATGCAGGTGATGTTATTAATTACGTTATTAACATAGAAAACACCCTTGCCAGTGGCAGCAGCGCAAATGCGTTTGATGTGACATTGACTGATGTGATTCCAACAGGTCTGGCATTCAATGGTAATTTAATGACTGACTCTGGTTTAGTGCCTGATACATTGGCTGAAGCCGGAAATACAATCACTGCAACTTGGGTTAATTATCCTTTGGGTTCAAGTACACAAATCAGTTTTGATGTGGTGGTGCTCAATACGGTGGCACCAGAACAAGTGATACAAAATACGGCCAGTATAGACTGGACCAGTCTCCCTGGTACGCCAACTGATGACAGAACCAGTTCTGATAATGATCCACACAGTATCACGATAGGACAAACAGGTTTAAGCAAAATAGTGTTTGCTACTTCAGAGCCATCAACAGGAAATACAGTGAACGGTGGTGAAGATGATTTAACCATTGGTGAAACAGCGACTTATCGCTTTACCGTGACATTCCCTGAAGGCACCACACCAGATGCGTTGGTTTACGATCAACTACCAACTGGGTCATCGATTTTGTCAGTGGTCAGTTCTCAGATAATATCAATAGGTGGTCAATTAACGCCAGCTATGGGTAATCTTGTAGGTGAAGTCGGAACGGCCATTAACACAGACATAGATGCTTATAATGACCGTGTTGAGTGGAGTTTTGGTGACATCTTAAATACGCCTGATGGGTTGAATAATACCGATGATGAAATTGTCTTTGAGGTTGTGGCACTGGTGGTTGATGATGCTGTTAACCAAGGCGGAGCCAATGACGTTGTAAATTCAGCGGGTTTAATATTTACTGGTGGCACTTTACAATCAACCGCAGTAGTCGATTTCGTAGAGCCTGACTTGACAGTGACTAAAACCACATTACCAGCAGTTGTTTTGGCTGATGCCGGTGACATACTTGATTATCGTTTGACTATTGAACACACGGCTGGCTCAACTGCAGATGCTTTTAATTTAGTCATCACTGATTTATTGCCATCACCTGGAACCAATTGGATTAATGATGGCACTGTTTCCGGTTCTTGTGGTGTGACAGTTGATTCATCTATGGCACCTACCATTGAGTTTACTTTGGCACAATTTCCTGTGGCAACAGGCAGTTGTACCATTGATTATCAAGTGGTAGTTGATATTGGCGTTAAACCCAATTCAACATACACCAACATGGTTGCTATGGATTATGACTCAACACCTGTTTATGTTGCTGGATCAACACGTAGGTCAATGGATGCTGATTCAGCCAGTTTCAACACTGGCGTACCATCATTAGAAAAAGTTGTTACCTCGACTTCTTTGAATGACACTGGTGCCAATATAGGTGATTTATTGGTTGATGATTTGGCCATTGGTGAATTGGTGGATTATGTTATTACCATTACATTACCCGAGGGTACTTCAAATAACACCACCTTGTTAGATAACTTACCAGTTGATGTTTCAGGAGCTGTGATGGAAGTGGTCAGTGCCAGTGTGGTTTCTATAGGCAGTAACATTACTACCACGCTTCCGGGCACGCCTGTATTTTCTAACACAGATGGAGATGGCCTGAACGATCAAGTTCTGTTTGATTTTGGAAATGTCGTTAATTCGCCAGACATGGTGGTAAATGCTGATGACCAAATCACTGTGATTATTACCGGAAGAATCACTGACAATGGATTAAATGTGGCATTAGAAACCATGACCAATGATGCGTTGTTGACTTACGGTAATGCGAGTAACACATTATTCGATTCAGCTGATGTTGAGCTGGTTGAACCTAACCTGGCATTAAGTAAATCAATGGGCGCACCTGTCAATGGTGTGGTTCCTATTCAAATTACTTTGTCTAATACAGGTGGAACAGCATCCGCTTATGATTTGACCCTGATTGATATTTTGGATGGTAATGTTTGGGACGTGTCAACCATCACACCAGTGACAATCCCCAGTGGTTTTGATTTTTCTACCTCGGCGGGCCCTGGTGCCAGTGATACCACAGTGACAATTATGTCAGCGCCAGCCAGCAGCCCACCTGATTCATCGATTGAACCTAATGAAGTTTTGGTGTTTGAGTTTTCAGCAGAGTTACGGGATGACGTTGTATTACCTTCAATTGTTAATAATACAGTTACATTAACTGAAGCGTCTGGTTTACCAGGTGATGATGCTGGTGAGAAAGATTATTCTGACTTGATAGCTAATGATTCACTGAACTTATCTTCACTGACTGCAACCAAATCAGATGCCTTAATTGTTGACAACGGTACAGCTGGTGTTGCAAATCCAAGTGATGTCATTCGATACACTGTTGTTATTGAAAATTCAGGAGCGGGCGAAGCCACTGGATTAAGTTTCAGTGATGTGCCTGATGCCAATACTTCATTAGTTGTAGGCAGTGTTACCACAAGTATAGGTAGCGTATTGGTAGGAAATACAGCTGGTGATACAACGGTAGCGGTTGATGTAGCGTCATTGGCAGCTGGTTCGAGTGTAACCATTACATTTGATATTCTTGTTAACAATCCATTCCCTCTGGGTGTAACAGAAATTTCAAATCAAGGTTTGCTTGAAACCAATGAGTTTCCGCCAATTGATACTGATGACCCAGATACAGTAACTAATGATGACCCTACGGTTACACCCATTGGTGCTGTGCATGATTTAGTGGTGACTAAAGATGATGCTGGCATAACAGCGGGCGCTGGTGACACCATTACTTACAGTATTGATTATGAAAATGCAGGTGATCAAAACACCACAGGTGTTGTGATTACTGAAACCATTCCTGATAACACTGTATTTAATGCAGGTTCTAATCCTGATTCATGGGTTTGTGTACCCAATTTAAATGCCGGTAGTGTGTGTACACTTACTATTGGAAATCTGGATGGTGGTGAATCTGGAACAGCGCTGTTTGTGGTTGATGTTGTCAGTCCTAAACCTACTGGTGTAACTGAAATTATTAATAATATCTCAATTGGGGACGATGGCAGTAATGGTCCTGAAGACGATACCAGTAACAATACTGACACAGAAAATACACCGGTTGACGCTGCGCCTGATTTAACCATCAGTAAAGTAGACACCAACAATGTGGTATCAGCAGGTGGTACGATTGTTTACATTCTGACTTATCAAAATATTGGCACACAAGATGCCACTGGTGTTTATATCAATGAAACAGTGCCAGCAAACACAGTATTTAATGCAGGTTCCAGTACAGCCACTTGGTCTTGTCCAAATGGTTCACCTGCCGGTACTTTGTGTACATACATGGCTGGTGATGTTGATGCGGGAGTTGCTGCACAAACCATCCAGTTTGCTGTTGATGTTCCTAACCCTGCTCCTGCAGGTCTGGACGTTGTGAATAACACTGTTGAGATTGGTGATGATGGTAATAATGGTCCAGATACTGACCCGGTTAATAACACAGATGATGAAGACACTGTGATTGATGCTGCACCTGATTTAACGATATTGAAATCTGATGGTGACATCACTTCTGGTCCTGGACAGACTGTTGTCTATAGCTTGAACTATTCCAATATCGGTACGCAACATGCCACAGGTGTAGTGATTAATGAAACAGTTCCTGCTAACAGTAGTTTTGCAGCTGGTTCGAGTACACCTGGTTGGACTTGTTTACCAAACATCAATGCAGGCAGTGCATGTACATTCAGTATTGGTGGTCTCAATGTTGGTGACTCAGGCATGATCGAGTTTGCTGTCTTGGTTGATGATCCTCTGGCACCTGGTGTGAATGAAATCAGTAACACAGCCATTATTGAAGATGATGGTACCAATGGACCAGATATCAATCCAGTTGATAATGACTCTACTGATACCACAGGTCTGCTGTTAGAGCCACCAGTTGGTATTAAAGTCGGTGAGTTTGATGCCAATAATCCAGCCATCATTCATTGGACTTTCTATTGGTTTAACCCCAATAACAATCGAGATTTGCCTGTATTTATATATGATCCATTACCAGCCAATGTACAATATATTGGTGGTGAAAGCTGTATAGCAGATGGTACAAGTACATGTACTGCGCCAACATTCAATAACAGTTTGAATCAACTGGAATTGAGTGCCGTGTTATCACCTGATTTTGGTGCACCTGCTAACGCAACCATGGCTCAATTAAATAATGAGGTGGTTATAAAATTCTCAACCAGGATTGTTGCCTCTGGTGCAGTCAATATTGTGAATCAAGCATTAGCTAACTGGGATGAAGACAATGACGGTGACCCAAATAATGACATTATTGATGGTCAACTTCCTGTTGTGACTGATTCTCCGTTAACACCTGAATATGGTGATCCTACAGTGGTACGTGCAGTTTTACCTGTACCGACATTGGGATTGATGGCTATGTTGTTGATGTTGTCTTTGTTTATGTATGTGTATTGGCACAGAAGCAGACAACTGGAATCAAAGGATTGATACTGTAATCAATTTTAACTATTGATTAAAAAAGCCCAACATCAAGTTGGGCTTTTTTTATGAACGACTGATTAATTATGTCAGTTTGCTTTAACTTTCACAGCTTGACCCACATAATAATCAGCATGTATTTATTCAGAGGTCAATATGACACAATTTTATGATTTAAAAGCAACAACATTAACAGGTAATGAGCAAGCGCTGGCTGATTACAAAGGCAAGGTGGTTTTGGTCGTCAACACGGCCAGTAAATGTGGTTTAACACCTCAGTATGAAGGCTTACAAGCTTTGTATACCGAGTTCAAAGACCAAGGTTTGGTAATTTTGGGTTTTCCATGTAATCAATTTGGAAAACAAGAACCGGGTGATGCCACACAAATCAGTGAATTCTGTGAAATCAACTATGGTGTGAGTTTTCCCATGTTTGGTAAAATTGACGTAAATGGTAAGGACACGCATCCTGTGTTTGAATACTTAAAAGATGAGCTACCTGGCACACTGGGTAAAAACATCAAGTGGAATTTCACCAAGTTCTTAATTGGTAAAGATGGTCAACCCATTAAGAGATTTGCACCAACCACCAAACCTGAAGATCTTAAGAAATATATTGAAAAAGCCTTAGCTGCTTAACTGACCAGATTTGCAGACAGGCTAAGCAACAGTAAGGGTGCTTAGCCTACTTCAAAAGAAGTGATACCATAGGTGTTTGCCAAACCGATATCAGGTTCTGACGCTGTATACATTCGAGCTGTTTCGAACACTTTTTCTGCGTTTTTAGCGCTCATGATTTGCTGCGCAAAGTGATTGGGTTCAGGTACATCCAAATAAATATAAGCGCCGATATCTGCTTGAGTACACAAGTCATTTAATAACTGTGATGCCAGTGTTTTATTTTCTGCAAACAGTGGGCCGATTTTATAACCATCCTGACACCGCCGTATGACACCATATGCTTTGATACTGTCACCATGACGTATAAGGCGAGCTTGTGCATTGGTTTGTTGCTGCCAAGCTTGATTAAAAGCATCTCTGCGAGCCGGGAAATAAGCTTGGAGGTAATTATTAATGGCTGCATCACTTGTGGTTTCAACTGATTCACTGTGTTGTGTTGTTTTTTGTTGTTGGTTTAGCCATTGGTATCTGATGTTATTATGAGCCCATTTAAAACCTGATTTTTTGTAGTTGTTTTGTTGTTCAACCACGCCATCTAAAGCCACATTAAAACCATTTAATTGATTCATTGTATGTTGCCATAATTGCCAACCCAAGCCTTTACCACGGTATTCAGGCTTAACAATATAAAAGCCAATAAAAGCAAAACGCTGGTATTTGATGGCTGAAATTGAGGCCACCATTTTCTTATCTAAATAAGCCACCAAAAAGCCTTCACTATCTGCCAAAGCGTAGCATTCAGCGTCATTCAATCCGGGATTCCAACCTTCTTTCGCGGCCCATGAAACCAAGGTTTTTATTTCATTTAAATCAGCAGTTTTAATTTTCATATCTTACATTCATAATTTCTGTTTATGGGTTCAAACCTTCAATGATTAATCGTTCTGCATGGTGCAGTTTTGTGGTGGCATAGCTGGCTAATAAACCAGTTTGATCCAGCACTTCTGAAAAGTGGGGTAAGAGAATGGCTTGACTTACCTGGTCTGAATTAATATTGGCAGCTGCGTTTGTTTTGATGCAGAGGTTATATAACAAAACAAGTACCAGTGCGTTAAGTTTCATCTATACTCCAAATTATGTTTATATTGTAATTTAATAAGCTATTTCATGCCAATGGGTGAGCCTGGTGGTATTTGAAGTTCATTTGATTCTATCGGCGTCAGTGGATTTTTTAAGAAATGTTCTATTGTTGAAACAGCGGTGTCATTCATGGCATTTTTGTGTCGTTTTTTTGACAATGATTTTTGTTGTTTTTTCAAAAAGCCGATAACCATACTGTGCGCCATGGGCGAAGTATTTTTGTCACTGGCCAATTGCATGATTTGTTTTAAAGTTACCCAGTTAATGCCCTGTTGTACGGCTTGTAAATAAGTGTCTTGGTGATTTTGTAACCAGGTATTGGCCCACAATTGATTCAATACATCAGATAAACTGGGTAATTGATTGTTGCGAGCATGGTGTTCAACCAAGCGATTGACTCGTGCAGGATTAAGTAACAGCTGGATACTGTCTTTGGCTGCGGTTTCAGCCACGCCCAAAGCATCAAAGTTAAGTCCAGTCCTGTGTTTAAAGTGTTCACGGTCACGGTAACTGCCTTCAGCTGGAGGCAGTAAAAAAGGTAATAATTTTTCAGGTAAAGCCAAGGTGTCTACGGAAATGGTTTGTAAAACCGCATCCAGTGCTTGCAACTGAAGAGGGGCATCAACAATGTCAGCAGTGACATTCGGTTCACCTTTGATGGCATAACGGTAATTAACTCCTGCAATTAATTTTGTTGCCGCTTCAGTTTGGTAACGATGAAACAGATATATGGGTACCAAATAACGTTCCAGTTTATCTACTGATTGACCTGTTTTGATTGTGTTCAAGCCAAAGTCAGACAACGCAATATTACGAACTTTTAAGACGGCTAATAACCCTTCTGCAGCGTTTTGTCCATTGTCCCATAAATGGGCATAGGGATGACTGCCAGCCGGTGTTCTTGCATCACGGTCCGCAATGAAAACATGACCATCAATACGTGATTGTTCCAACAATTGATTGAGCATTTGTTTTTCGTCCGTTGGTCCAAAATCCTGATATAAATAAGCCAAAGATACCTTGTCCCATGAACCGATGCCAACGTCATAAGCATTGCTTAAGTCCAATTCACCATTTGCTTTAATTTGTACCAATGGATGAGGATAATCCATCACTGAGGCGCGGTCTTTGGTACTGGCATAAAAATTATGAATCAAACCCAAAGTGTGTCCCACTTCATGGGCAGCCAGTTGGCGTAAGCGAGCCAAAGCCATGTCTTGAATTTGTTGCTCAATTTTTGTAACGTCTTGTTGTCCATCATAGGGAGATAACAAGCTTTGTGCTATCAACATGTCTTGTCTCACTCGCAGTGAACCCAAGGTCACATGGCCTTTGAGTATTTCGCCACTGCGTGGGTCAACAATACTGGCACCATAAGACCAACCACGAGTAGAACGGTGAACCCATTGAATGGTGTTGTATCGCATATCTAAAGGATCGGCATCCTCAGGTAACAATTTAACTTGAAAAGCATTGCTGTATCCGGCTGCTTCGAAAGCTTCTGCCCACCACTTGGCGCCTTCTAACAACGCAGAACGTACAGGTTCTGGAGTGCCTGGGTCTAAATAATAAACGATGGGTTCAATCGGATCAGATACGGCAGCAGAAGGGTCTTGTTTCTCCAATCGATGACGAATCACCCACTGTTGAGTCATGTCCTTTCCTAAGGGTGCGGCGTAATCCTTGAAAGTGATTGGAATTCCGCCAGATCTCGGGTCGAATGGTCTTGTTTTATAAGGCACTTCTGGTAAGCGAACCAATGAGTGATGTGTTCTGACACTGAGGGTGTTATTGGTAGGGGTCACCGAACGAATGTGTTCACCCGGTTGTTTGCCTTGTAAGGTAATCAGGGCTTCAAATTCACTGTTATCTGGGAAGTTTTTACTGTTATCCATAAAAATCGCAGAGCGATTTTTATCTACATTGAATTGGCCCTCATTCAATTGTGCCAGTCGTTGGCCAATGCCTTGGGAGTCTCGTAATAAAAAGTCAGTCCAATCAACCAGTGCCGCATCACCTTGGCGAGCCACAATTTCACCACCCCATAAAACAGATTGAGCAAAACCATCAGCTACCGCTTGTCTTTCAGCACGATTGTCAGAGTATGCGCGATAGGATTGGTTGGGTTCTAACATCATGACTTTGTTGCCCAAACGTTTAAATTGTACCAAGCTGTAACCACCAATTTGTCCTCTGTCTAAGCCAATGTCATTTGAACCTACGCCAGACTGTAAATAATATACATAGAGTAGGTCGGTATTAAACTGGTCAATTTTTAAATAAATTTTACCAGTGGCTTCATCCCAATAAAAATCAACAAAACCACTGTGTTTTGTCATGTTTTCAGTGAAAGATGCAATGTCCCGATCATCAGCGTTTGCTGATACCAATGAACAGAATGATAGACAAAAGATTAAAAAGTAATGGCGCATATTTTCCTCTGTGTGTTTTTGACAGTAATTTTTTTATTGTGCCAATGAGCGTGATAAAAGTCATTAATAAAATTTCGATTGTGCTTTAAATAGCCAATAGTCAAAACTGACTATGCTGCCTTGATGTGTCATAACCACAGCTATTGAAACCAATGTAAGTTAAGCATACAAGGATGATACATGACTGAAATGGCATAAAAGAAACAGTCTATAAGACTACTAAAGTCACCATGAAACTGTGTGAAGTGTTTGATTGAAATCAAAAAAGTATTTGTTTTTATGAAAAATACAAACAGCTTGGTTCAATGTACAGTGGCATATCTTGTATAATGCGCTCCATGAAAATTGAAGCCTTTTTGAAAGACCGTGCCGGCGGTCATTGTGAGTTGTGTCAAGCAACTGAAGATTTACAAGTTTACCAAGTACAACCTGTCGAACAAGTCGATGTGGAGTCCTGTGCTTACTTGTGTGGCACATGCCGCGCACAAATTGATGACAAGGACTTAACGGATGCCAATCACTGGCGTTGTTTGAATGACAGCATGTGGAGCCAAGTACCCGCAGTCAAAGTTTTGGCATGGCGTATGTTGACACGTTTGGCAAGTGAGGGTTGGCCACAGGCGCTGTTGGACATGATGTACCTTGAGGATGATGAATTGAAATGGGCCAAAGCCACTGGTGAAGGCCAAGCTGAGTCATTTCATAAAGATTGTCACGGTGCAAAATTAGAAGCTGGAGATACCGTTACTTTGGTTAAAGACCTTAAAGTCAAAGGTGGTGGATTTACTGCCAAACAAGGTACTGCAGTCAGAAACATATCATTGGTAGCCGATAACCCAGGACAAATAGAAGGTAAGGTTGAAAGCCAACGTATTGTTATTTTGACCGAGTATGTGAAAAAATCACACTGATTTTAATTTAAAATATTTAATTACAGTCCGCAGTTAGTGAGCAAAAATTGGACTGATTGAACAGCTGATTTTCTCAAGTAAATAAGCCAGACAGATAATCAGCTGTCATGATTCAAGGTGACTCAATGGATTAAAAATCGTTGTCATTGTCATCTTCATAATGCTGAATAAGTGACAAAGTGGCGCGTGGTATTTCTTTTTTACCAGCGATAACACCACGACATTTTTTGCTGCCACAATTGCATTTGAATTGTCGAAATAAATAATCTTCTGTGGCACTGTAATCAATGGTGATGAAACTACCAGGTTCAATGTTTTTGATTGCTGTGGCTTTAAGCGCTTTGGTGTTGATGGCCGTATTGGGTTCACAAGCGTGTAAAAAATAACCGGTGAAGTATTTGTCGTTTAAATGTTTTTTGCTGTTAATTTGAAAAGAATGTGGTCTGATTGCATCAACAATTTCGCCAGCAAGTTTAGCAATGGTTTCACCTTTTTTAAAGGGTTTAAGACAAACCACACCTAGACCTGATACATGATTTTTAAACTCAAGTTTAAAGTTTTGAGGCAAGGGAAATAAAGGGTTATTCCCGTATTCTTTTGGATATAAAGTGTTTGAAATCATAACAAATTTAACTCAATGTACAGCAGTAAAACCTGCGATTAATGATTGGTAACTAATTTCACATTTATACTATTATTTGCAGTATTTGCAAAATGTTATTTTACCTCAGTCATGAATCGACTGTTGAATGAAGGCACACCGATGTCACAGAAGACGAACGAGTTGCTGCTATTGAATTCAATATGAAGTAGCCGCATTTTATATTTGTAAACAAAAAATTCAATTTAATAAGGCACCAATCATGCAAGAACTGATTACTATATTTGCACAGCCCAGTACATGGATGGCTTTGATAACTTTAATAGTAATGGAAATCATCTTGGGCATTGATAACCTGATTTTCATTTCCATACTTACCAATAAACTTGCCAAAGAAAAACAAGCCAAAACACGAAAAATAGGAATTATCATGGCTTTGGTATTGCGGCTTATGTTGTTGGCAACCATAGCTTTTATTGTTACTTTAACTGAACCTTTATTTGAAGTTTTTAACCAAGGTTTTTCATGGCGTGATTTAATCATGTTAGCAGGTGGTTTGTTTTTGGTGTGGAAAGCCACCAGAGAAATCAGGTACATGGTTGATCCTGATAAAGTGAATAAAGTGGAATCTTTAAGTACTGAAGTCACGCGAGGTGTGGGAGCTGTTTTGGTACAAATTATCGTGTTGGACATGGTGTTTTCAATTGACAGTATTGTCACTGCAGTTGGTATGAGCGACCATCTGTCGATTATGGTGGTTGCTGTGATTGTGGCAGTTTCGGTGATGCTGATGGCTGCAGAACCGTTGTCAAAATTCATTGATAAGAACCCAACGGTGGTGATGCTTGCCTTGGGTTTTTTGTTGGTGATTGGTACCACCTTGATTGCTGAAGGCTTTGGTATTCACTTTCCTAAACAATACATTTATGCGGCCATGGCGTTCTCTGTTTTTATCGAAACACTGAATATGTTGGCCAAACGTGCACAAAGAAAAGCTGGGGATGCGTGATTCCAAAGCGTTCAATTGGCGCTGGCTTGATGGTGGTTTAGATCACCCAGATGTCATCAATTTATTGTCTGAACACCAAGATCGGATGGCAGAACATTCGCCTGAAAAAAGTCGTCACGTGCTCGATGTTAAAGCTTTACAAGGAGTTGGAATAACATTTTGGTCGCTATGGGATGGTGATGAGTTAATGGGTTGTGTGGCTTTGAAACAATGGAGCCGACAGCTGGGAGAACTTAAGTCGATGAAAACATCACCGGCATACATTCGTCGAGGTGTTGGTAACCATTTATTGAAGCATGTCATAGCAGTTGCTAAACAGCGGGGCTACCAACAACTCAAACTCGAAACGGGTTCAATGGCCTACTTTGAACCAGCGAGACAGCTATACAAAAAAATGGGTTTCATTGATTGTGGACCTTTTGGTGATTATGTAACAGACCCCAGTAATGTTTTTATGTGTTTAGAGATGTAAAATCCATCCATTTCAGTTTGGTTACGCATCAAGCAGTTGGTATTTGTTAACGTTTTCGAATTATTTGTCTTGATTGTGATACGTTTCATAAAGTGGTCGGTATTTGACGCTAAAATAAATACATGAAATTGTATATATTGTTAATTTGTGTCCTCTTTTTACACGCTGTGGATGCCCAGGTGGATTGTTCGCTCACTCCTGAAAGATCACTGGATGGGGCAGTGATTTTAGGTAACGGGACACCGGGTTCAGTATCGACTGCCATGCTACAAAATGCCTTAAATACAGGTGGCGTGATTAGGTTTAATCTGGGCAACAGTCCTTCTCAAATTAATCTGACAGCCACTTTAACAGTTACTAAGCAGACAGTGATTGATGGTGGCGGTTTGGTGACTTTAAGTGGAAAAAATCAACACCGTATATTTTTGTTAGAAAACCCACAAAACTTGAGCTATACATTTACAGTACAAAACATTGCATTGAACAACGGATTCACTGCCACAGAAAGTGGCGGGGCTATTTTTAAACCTTCGGGTGGGCCTTGGCAAGCGGTTAGTTTGGAAGTCATTAACACGCAATTTGAAAACAACAACGCCATCCAAGTTGAACAAGATGGTGGCGGTGGTGCAATTTATGCCATTGGCATGAACCAAGTATTAATCAGTGGATCAAGTTTTATCCAAAATTCAGGCAGCAATGGCGGTGCGTTATATGCTTTGGGCAGTGATGTAATTCGCATCACCGATTCAGTCTTTGATGGCAATGTAGCCACAGGAAACAGTGGCAATCCAGGCAATGGTGGTAATGCAGGTGCCATTGGTGTAGATGGCGCGGAAAGAACCATCAATATTTGTCGAACTGAAATTATCAATAATGAAGCCAATGCATACGGTGTTGGGTTCTTCTCAGTGATGTATGACCAAGACAGTTTGACTGCATTCACAGATGTCACCTTCGAAAACAATGTCAACTCACAAGACTTTGGTTTAGGAGGTGGAGCATACATTCAAGGCGGTCCATTTGTCATCAACCGCAGCAGTTTTATCGAGAACCAGTCTCGCGGTGCAGGTGGCTTGTTTTTGGGTCCCAATGCCAATGGCGAAATCGTTAACAGTACGGTTTATGGTAATGTGGCAAGTCACACATTGGGTGGTGGTATATCGATTGATGGTACAGCTGAGGTGACATTAAGGCATGTAACCATAGTGAATAATCATGCGCCTTGTGAGGTGTGTTTTGCAGGTGGGATTTCAATTGGCTCCAACAACCAAACCACCATGTACAACAGTATTTTAGCCAACAATACCGGTGGTAATCTGTTCAACCCATGGAATATTTTTAACCCGATTGCAGGCTCTGATAATTTACAATTTCCACAACAGCGACCCAATGGCCAAACTGAAGTACAAGCCACTGCTGCTACCTTATGGGCAAATCCACTGCTTGCTGCACCCAGCCACAATGGTGGTTACACCGTGACCATGGCCAGTAATCCCAATTCGCCTGGTATTAACCAGGCTTTGCTCATGCAGTCTACACCACAAGATCAGCGTTCATTCAACCGGTTCCAAACGCCGGATTATGGTGCTTATGAATTACAGGCTGATTTAATTTTTGCAGATGGATTTGAATGAATACAACACTAAAATAAAAAGCTTGTTGAGGTAGGCTCTACATAAATGACTTATTTGAAAGCCTGTCATTTACAGTTTGTTAGCCGTTGATTCGGTTGAATTGTTCCAGTTGTTCAGCAGTTGCTTCTGATTGGTATTTTTCCTTCCATGTGGCATAATCCATTTTGTAAATCATTTTTCTGGCTGTTTCGATGTCCACTTCTACACCTATTTTTTGGCCTTCTTGGACGGTCCATTTAGACAGGCAATTACGACAGAACTTGGCCAGTATCATTAAATCGATGTTTTGCACCTCTTTGTGCTCATCAAAATGTTCAATCAAGCGGTCTAACACTCGGGCTTTGATTTCAGTTTCTTTGTTCATGGGTGTCTTTGTGAATTAAAATAGCATGTTAACACTCCGTGGCTTTGATATCAGGTGTTGGTTAAAAAATTTGACTGACAACAAAAACCCCTAACTCTGTTACAATCTTGGCTTCTCATTCACCACAAAACGCATGTCAGCTGCTAGCGATGACCCCAAAGACCTGACCCAAGGTTCTGTATACAGACACATGATTCGCATAGGGATTCCGGCTGCTTTGGGTATGGTGTTCAATACCTTATATAACCTGACTGATAATTGGTTTGCTGGCCAAATATCCGATGTTGCGCTGTCTGGTTTGTCGATTGCCAGTATTGTGTTTGCCTTGTTTTTGGCTTTGGGTATGGGGTTACAAAGTGGTACATCAGCCATGGTTGCGGCTGATTTGGGCAGTAGAAATAAAAAACAAGTGATTGAGTGGGTTAATTGTTCGCACGGCATTACTTGGTTTTTATCTGCTCTTATTTTGTTGTTGGGTTGGTTGTTTGCTGATGATTTATTGGGTTTTCTCAGTGACAATGAGCAGATAGTTGCCATGGCATGGGATTACACTTCGGTGATCTTGTTTGGTAATGTGTTCTTTAATTTGACCAGCTGCTTTGCTGGTGCTTTGATTGCACACGGTAACACCACCAGCTACCGCAATGTGTTGGTGTTTGGTTTCTTTGCCAATTGGCTGTTGAATCCTTTGTTTATTTTTGTATTTGATTTTGGTGTGGCCGGTTTGGCTTGGTCTACGTTGTTGATTAAAATGGGTTCATCTTTGTATCTCTGGAAAGTGCTGATGAACGAGGTTGGGGTAGGGTCAAAACCAGCGTTTAACTTAGATCATTGGAAACAATTGTTGGCTCAAATCATGCCTGCCAGTATGAACATGCTAACCATCATCATAGGTGGCTTCATCACCATCTACTTCATCTCACAGTTTGGTGATGATCCTGTGGCGGGTTATTCTGTTGGCATCCGTTTGGAGCAACTGTTATTGATGCCCGCATTGGGGTTGAATGCTTCAGTTATGGCTCTGGTTGGACAAAGCTATGGTGCTGGAAATATCACAAGGGTCAAAGAAATATATGGTAAATCACTGAAGATTGCCTTGTTGATTTCGTTGTTGTTTGTCCCAACCATGATTTTCCTGTCACCATTAATGATGACACAATTTACAGACAACCCAGAAATCATTGCCACAGGTGTCTACTACCTCCGAGCTGATGCTTTTGCATTTTATGGTTACATGTTGTTGTTCTGTTCTAATGCGCTATTACAAGCGGTCAAACAACCACTGTTCCCTTTGGTTATTGGCATCTTGCGCCAGATGTTGTTGCCCATGACTGCTTTTTACTTATTGGTTGAAGTTTTGGGTTACGGCCTGTATTCAATTTTCTGGTCAATCGTTGCCATTGTTCTGAGCAGCTCGGTGGTGGCTTTGTTGTATACCCGAAACCGCCTTTCAATACTTAAAGTCAAAAAAACAAAAGGCTTAAGCTGATGGCATACGTGACAGTGACTTTATTGATGCTGCTGCTGATGGCAGTGATGTTCTTCAGTCAAATTACTATCTACCATAACAGATACAAAAACCTGAAGTCACTTCGGACCACATCAACATGCAGCGAACAAGCCAAAACATTTTACCAAGCTTATATGGCGCTGTACCAAGCAGGAGAACAGCCACATATTCAAGCCATAATTAAAAACATTGAATTTGATCCAGCGACAGAACCCAATAAACACGAGAAGATGACGTTTAACCTTTCTCCATTGGCTGTTAAAGATTTAAGATTGGAAGCAGAACAGCTTAAATTTTCAGCAAAATTTGCAGGTCAAATTATTCAGCTGACTGTACCATTCACAAGCATCACAGCGATAGTGGCTGCTCAGTCAGAACCAGTCGCAAAACGCTAGCTAATATGGGATGAACAAGCTTGAACAACCACGCGGCTTTAGTTTTAATGTAATGTAAAAGCCCTTAAAGCAATCGGTGGGCCATCGTCCCTGATGTCAGCATGAATTTTATTAAAAAACCAGTGGTTCAATACGATCGATAACCAACAGCCAAGTTGAATGAATCGACAGGAGCATTCATGCCTTATTGTTATTAATAATTTAACCATGCTGTTTACTTAACAAGTACAAACTGACAAAACCATTCAAAGCAGTGATTACCATAACCTCATTCAGGTAACGATTAAATCCGCCCTGAAATTCGGCTCACTAAAACAGATGTCCGAAACTCACTGGAATATTCGCTTATTGTCCAAAGATAAGCGTGAATTTTCCGACATTTTAGATATGACTATTATTGCTCGTATCAATCCTTACTTGATTTTTCTTGTTTTACGATAAACGCCGGCAACGCCCTAAAACCGTGCTTTTTCATGTTTTACAGCAGATATTCACATTCTTTTCAGGCTGTTTGCAGATTTCAAAACAGTCGAATCAATAACATATCTTATTATTATTTAACTGAGGTTTTAATATGCATTTTGACATGAGTAAACGAATTTTAATGATGGTTTTTTTGACGGGTTCTGTATCGTTGGGTTATGCCGGTGTATCGGTTAATGAAACAGAACTTTTTGCTGTTGACTTTAATGATTTAACTCCCGGAAGTTATATTGGTGATGGTGGGTCAACTGTGGGTGAGCCAAGTTTATTGGGTGGTTTGACGGGGCAAGTTTTTCAACAAAGCCCAGGTGAAAATTATCTTGAACTTCAAATGGAGCCTGTGTCTACCAATGCCAAATCTATGCGCTGGGATTTTTTAGATGGTGGAGAGGTTACTGAAGGTGTGGTTGTCACTTCCTATCAGTTTACTCCTACGGCACTTGACGAATATTCATTTGGTGTCAGAGAAGGTGGTGGCTCTTCACGCGCATTTTTAACAATACATTATAGGGATGACGGTACAATTTGGTACAGTGACTACAGTGGTGTTCTCTCAGGGGTAAATGGTGTATACACAGCTGGTGCCACTCAAGATGTGGTGATGACTTTTGACATCGCTGCCGCAACCAGTTCATTGACCATCAATGGTGTCGAAATATTTTCAGATCAAGTGCATGGTATCACTGATCGAGGTATCGGCCGTCTTTTAACAGGGTATCAAACACTGTCTAATAATTCACCTTTTTACCTAGACAATCTGAGCATATCGACTCAGACTCAAACAGCTTCGCAATTGCTGTTAGATGCTGATTTTCAAGATTATGAAATTGGTGACTTTCTAGGCACAGGTGGAGCTGTAGTAGACGAGCCTTTTGACATATCTTATGATTTATATACTGAAATTGTGGCATCAGACACTGAATCTGACCAAGCTCTGTATATGGAGAACGGCACTGGTGGTGGATTGAAGTATGCCAGCTGGAACTTTTATGATGACCATGAAGTAACTACGGGCCTTGTCACCATTGAATTTGACGTTGAGTTTGCCAGCTTAGAACAATATATCCTAATGGTACGCGAAAATACGTCCAATACTGCAAGTTTTTCATCAATCAGATTCAGAAGCGATGGAAAAATATATCATTACGATACTGCAGGTTATGTACCTAATGTCGGCACTTATCAAGCCTATCAGGAATACAGAGTCAGTGTGATTTATGATCTGGATAACGGCACTGTTTCACTCAAGTTAGATGATGATGTATTGGTTGCTGATAGATCGTACGGATACAGCGGTGAGAAGGGTGTTGGAAAAATTATGCTGGGTTTTGATTCAGCCTCAAATGAGGGTGCTGCTATGATTATTGATGATATCCAGGTCAGTACAGCTGGATTGGATGATGATTTAATTTTTGAAGATGGTTTTGAAATTTCTTCAAATGAGTGATTGTTATATGAAAAGGAATACTCTTGGGTCTTCATTCAAATTAGTCTGGAACAAATTTGAATGAAGACCCAAAGACATTCCTTTTTAAGTGGATGAGCTGATACTTATACCGCAATAGATGTATTATCCAATCAGTCTGGGGTTTTTACCACAAGGATGGAGTTATCTCAGGATTTAGATTTTATTTAAGGGCAGGTTACTTAGGGTTTGTATAAAGCTTAAGTGACCTGTGCTTAAATTCAGTGAGATGCCATGAGTGCTGTTAAGTTGTTAGTTATAAGGTGTTTGTTTAAGATGCTTTATCCAGTATCTTCACAGTTTAGTAAAACAGTTTGTCAAAATTTAGACTAAAACACCTCCTTCAATTTACATTATTTACACAGACCTTAAAGGCCTAACTTCAAATCATAGTGATGATAGTAGATTGATTCAATTAGATAATATTCAAGGTTTGAAAGCTTTATATACATAGAAAACAAACATTTTTTCATGATTTACAGCAGATAGTCACCATCTTTTCACCGTCATTTCAGAATTCAAAACACCAGACTCAATAAGATAATAGCTTTGAAATTAACAGAGGTTTCGCAATGAGTTTTGGTTTTAATAAAAGAAATTTATTGGTTGTTTTTTTGGTGTGTTGTGCATCAATAGGTTGGGTAGGTGTATCGTCTGCAGACACCGAAATTTTTGCTGTTGACTTTAATGACAGAACACCCGGCACTTATATTGGTGATGGCGGTGCCAGTATGGGAGAACCAAGTAACTTAAGTGTTTTAACGGGTCAAATTTTTGAGCAAAGCCCGGGTGAGAACTATCTTGAGGTGCTCATGGACCCGCCAGCAACGACTGCCAGGTCCATGAACTGGGAGTTTTTAGAAGGTGGAGAAGTAACGGAAGGTGTTGTGGTGATTTCATTCCAATTCACACCAACTGCACTTGACAGCTATTCATTCGGAGTCAGAGAAGCTGGTGGGTCAGCACGGTCATTTTTAACGTTAAAATATCTTAATAATGGAACTTTTTATCTTTCTGACAATACAGGGGTTATCACGATATCACAGAATCAATACACCGCTGGAAGCATTCAAGATGTGGTCATGACATTTGACATGGATGCAGGAACCAGTTCAATGACCATCAATGGCAGTGAAATTTTTTCAGATCAAGCGCATGGTATCACTGATCATGGTGTTGGGAAATTGACCACCGGCTTCAGCGCAGGGTCTAATAACTCACCGTTTTATTTGGATGATATCAATATCACAAGCCAAGAAGCGTCGTCTCTGCATTTAAATGCAGATTTTGAAAGTTACACACTTGGCTCTGCGATAGGACTAGGTGGTGCAGAAATGGATGAACCTTATTCGATGGCGAATAATCTGTACACTGAAGTTGTTGCACATGGTATAGGTACTAACCAAGCATTATACTTGGAAAACGGTACCGGAGGTGGTGGACAAAATACTTCATGGCATTTTTATGATGATCTTGAAGTGACCAGCGGGATTGTTAATATTCAGTATGACCTTGAATTACACACTACGGAAAAATACAAAATGAATATCCGTGAGCATGGAAGCAATATAATAAATTTTTCTACAATCAGGTTTTCCAATGGGAATATCAGTTATTGGGATGAAGCCGGTTTTTCGTTGAATGTGGCCAGTTATCAGCTCAATCAGATGTACCGAATTAAATTTAGCTATGATTTAGATAATGGAACGTATACGTTCACTATAGATGATCAAATTGTCTTTGAGAACAGGTCATATGGATACAGCGGTGAAAGAGGCATTGGTAAAGTCATACTGGGATTCGATTCAGGCTCCAGCGAAGGGGATTCGATGATTATTGACAATTTACAAGTCACCACAGGTTCAGATGATGTCATTTTTGTGAATGGCTTTGAAACTAGCCTTTAATTAGCATAGCTGTGCATATGAATTAAGGACAGAGATACCTTTTTAACATGTAGACATGCGTGGCGGTGATGATTTTAAACACCGCCATGCTCTTTTGGTTCCGAGTGCTTCTAAAAGTTAAGCAATTTATCAGAAGACGAAAAAGCGTGACTGAATGTCCGTTAAGGTTGAGATTGGCGCTTGCGTTCTCGTTTCGCAGTTATAAAAGGCATGATATTAATCGCAAAGACAATCTAATGTTCTTTGCTGTTATAAAATGATTTTGAATACTTATACAACGCTTGTGCGGGTAAAGGTTTACTGAAATAAAACCCTTGGACAACATGACAACCTAGGCCCTGTATCATCATCAACTGTTCTTTTGTTTCAACGCCCTCCGCAACCACGGATAAACCCAGGCTGCGAGACATCGCAATGGTGGCTTTCACCAAATCATAGTCAGCCCTATTGGTGGTAATGCCTTGCACAAAACTACGGTCAATTTTCAACACATCGAAAGAAAATTTTCTTAAATAACCAAGAGAAGAATAACCCGTTCCAAAATCATCCATTCCTAACTTGATACCCAATTGTTTAATTTTATTCAGTGCATTTTTGATATAACCCTGTCCATTCATGAGGACCCCTTCGGTAATTTCCAATTCAAGTTGCTCAGGAGATAGACTCATTTCCCGAAGCTGATCTCGAATAAACGTAAATAATCCCTCATCTCTAAACTGTCTGGGCGAAATATTGACAGCCATTGAGAATTTTGATTTTGGTTTTTTTTCCCAGTCACTTAAAAAATGCATTGCTTGCTTAATGACAAATTCACCGATAGGCACAATCAAGCCGGTTTGTTCGGCGACCGGTATAAACTCATCGGGCGTAACATGACCCAGCGACGCGTTATGCCACCGTATTAAAGCTTCTGCACCAATAATTTTGTCATTCTTAATGTCTATTTGGGGTTGATAGTAAACCTCAAACTCTTGCCGCTCTAGAGCGCCATGCATTTGCTCCTCAAGCTCTAAACGACGTTGCATAATGGCGTTCATTTCTTGTGTAAAAAAGGAGTAAGTATTTCGACCCAGATCTTTAGCTTGGTACATAGCAATGTCTGCATTTCTCAGCAAGTCTGAAGCAGAGTCACCATCATCCGGAAAAATTGCGACACCAATACTGACAGTCATTATCAGCTCCCTGTCATCTAAATTAAACGGCCTTCTAAATGCCTCCAACAATGTTTGAGTAACGCTTAATACGTCATTTCGTTTAACGAGACCATTAATTAAAACGATAAATTCATCACCACCTAATCGGCCTACTGTCGCTTCATTTTTGATGGCATTTTGTAGCCTTTTTGCACATTTAATAAGCAACTTATCACCAATTTCATGCCCCAAGGAATCATTTATTTTTTTGAAATCATCTAAATCCAGAAATAAAACAGCTGTTTTTTCATTATTTTTTTGAGATTGAGTCAGTGATTGAGATAATCGTTCTAATGATAGAAATCGATTTGGTAAGGCCGTTAAATTATCATAATACGCCTGATGACGAATCAGTTCTGCTGATTGATGTTGTTCTGTGATGTCACGAATGATAATCATGACTTGATCATAATTTTCAATGTAACTCAGCCGTGCTTCAAAATACCTTGTTTTATCCGATAGTTGATGTTCATATTCAAATCGAGCATTTGTTTTTTGTTTTATTGCCTTTTTCAACTGTATTTTAATACGGTGGCTTTGACTTTCAGAGAACAGACTGGTGATGTTTTGACCGATAAATTCAGTTGATTCCGCAAAATATTCAACCGTATTACTCGAATAATAGTCAATCACGATGCCCTCTAAATCCACCAACAAGAACAAATCTGGAATCGCATCAAAAATACTTTCAAGCATGTGCTCTTTAAAAGTGACCTGTGCTTGTGCTTGCCTTAAATCTTTTAAATCAATATCAATACAGTACATTTGTTTGGTGCCGTATTGATTGACAAACATCACATGGCTTGAAAAAACAAAAACATTTTGACCGTTTTTATGGCGCAAGGTGATTTCAGAGGCGGGTATTTCTACCCCTGTGTTTAACCATTCACGGTGTCCTTGAATAACTGATGTTCGAAGTTCATCCGGTATGATTAAATCTTCCAACTTTTGTCCTTCGGCTTCTTCCTTACTGTAACCATACAATCGCTCACTGCCCGAATTCCAGTAGATGACGCGCCGCTGTTCATCATAGCCTTGCACAGAGATGACATCGACCGCATCAAAAAGTTGATGCAATGAATCATTCAACACAAAGCGGTGTCTTAGGACATTATCAAACGGGTCGGAAGTCATATCAAATACAAAGCGCCCCCCAATCCTTCAATAATTTAATATAAATATTCATTCTCAGAAAATTAAAGCTTAAAGGATGTAACAGTCTATTAACCATTACACGAAACCAATTATTTAATTATACATGTTATCATGACCATTATAATAACTAACGTCATGACATTTAAGGAATCTTTGTGGGTATTACACTCGCACTCTAAGCTCCTGCAGTCCATTTATATCCCTAGAGGTGTCACTCAAATTTGTTCTGGGCTAACTCATTAAAAACGACCAGAAAACGTAACACCTTTTCACTCCAATCATGTGGTTGAAATCAAAAAAACACTACAGTATTAAAGATGAATTTGGGCTCTTAACTACGAACTAATTACTGATGTGGCTTGAGAATTTATGGTGTTCAAAACCCTGTCTAATTTTTCATTTAGACTTTTCCTTTGTGAAAAATCAAGTGAACAGTTAGACAAAACAAAGTGAGCGGTTTTTACTACTTGCCGCCACCGAGGTGTCTGTGGTATTCGCTGCAAACTCATGTATTTATCCATAGTTCTCGTCCTCAAACGACCATCGTCAATATTAACCACCCACAAACCACTTTGTTCTGCCAATTCTATTTGACTTGAATGGGTGGCCGCACACCATAAGTCAACCAATGTAACCATTAAGCTCACCAATTCAATTTTCAGATTTTTATTCACTGCCCGCAGCTCATCTTTATGGTGATTGCTGGGATTAATGTCATCTTGAAGTTTTTGAAGGGCTTTTGATACTGGGTTCAATAGATCAGATTGTGAAATTTTGATTTCTTTTGCTTGGTGGTTGGCGGATTGCAAAAGATTATTATACTGGGTATATTTCTTAATTTGATCTGTGGCTTGTAACGCTTTTTCTGTGTATGTATTTCCAATCAAAACCATAACTAAAGAGTCATCCATAAAAGACATTGGGTGAATCCATATACCTTCAATGGAATCCGCAATTTTTTCAATGATATCGGTTTTTTTAAAAAACAAATCTTTAGTTAAACCATCCTCACTATCCGTTGTTTCTGAAATGGACAACCATACAGAGGGTAAAACTTCTGAAATGTGTTTTATAGAATCGGACATACCCATTCCTTCAAGTCTATTGGTATAAAGAACATGCCCGGTATCATCCAAAAATATTAATGGCACATCTGCTGATGACAATACTTGGCTGACACGAGAAACATCTACCGACATCTGTTTTAACTGTTGTTGGTGTAATGCCATTTCAGCGGTCAGTAATCGATGTTGAATACTTCGTTTACGCAATAAAAGCAGCAGCAAAATTCCTGCTAATAGTAGCACCATGACCAAAAGCATCAGCCAAAAACGTTGTTGATTAAATTCAAGCTCACGGTCTTTTTTTTCAATCTCTAAAAGTGCGATGTCATTTTTCTTTTTTTCTAAGTCAATTGCTGATTGTAACTTGCCTGTAGATTGATCAAAAAGGGACTTCAGTTCTTGCTCTTTCAGTTGATAAAAACGCTTTTTATAAGCCAAAGCTTGGCTTAAATCATTTTGTTTTTCACTAATATCCGATAGATAATTCAAAAACACCTGTTGTTGTTCGGAATCTTTAAGCTGTTCACTGAGCAGTAAGGATTCAGTCGCTAGTTGTTCAGCTTCCGTCCATTGTGACGATTTAATAAACACCTTAATTAAGCTGTTACGCAAAGAGAAACTGTTCAAATTCTCTGTGCTTTGTTCTAACTCAAGACCAGAATGAATGGTGGTCGTCGCTGTTTTGATATGACCTTGTTTCAATTGCAGCTCACTCAAGGCGGAATAGACCCTAATTTGTTCACGAGTCAAACCTTCTTTTTGGTAAGTCTGTAAAGCCAATTGCAAATAACGTTCTGCTTCACCTGGTTGATCTTGCAGAACAGCAATTCGCCCCAAATCTTCATACAAGTGTGCAATATACGGTGCAAAAAAACTCTTTTTATTTGTCTGTTCAGGTGAGTCTAAATTTTTAACCTGAAGTTTTAACGCACTTTCAAAATAAATTTTAGCTTGATTAATATCCCCTTGTTTTTCATAGATTTCGGCCATATTAGCCAACGTCAAGCCTTGCTTAAAAAAATCCTTAGATTGTAAATAGATGTCAGTGGCTTCATCAAAATGTTTCAAAGCAGTGGAGTAAGAGCCCAACTCTGAATATATACCACCTAAATTATTAAGATTGGAACTGATCAGTCCATCTCGGCCAAGTATCTGAGAAATTTCTAAGGCCTGCTGATAAAAAGGTAAAGCCGCGGCATAATCATTTTTCATTGAATACAGTGCACCTTTGCTGCGCAGCCAGTTATGCCTGAAGATGCTGTTTTCTAGCATCTTAGGATTGCTTTTAAAAGCCGCATCAAGGATTTTGTTGGCTTGAGAAAATTCACTGCGTCGCATCAAGTAATCAGCTTGTGTAATCATTACGATGCTGACCTCATCCGGGCTGAGTGCAGGCTCTTTTTCAAGCAAGGTTTGGCAAATTTCAAATGTTTGTTTATTTGACTGTTCAGCTGCTTCAAGACAGGTTTGTGGATTGGCAAAAGAACGATTTAAGGTAATCACGCCAATCAGCATGACCCATGTCCATATTGTTTTTGAAGTATTTGGTTTGTTTATATTCAAAGTTATTTTTCTGGCATAAGTGGATTCATTAAGCGTACCGGTATAGTAAAACATGGCTGTGGTTGAACACCAAATACTTTAGTTAACTATTTCGGGTAAAAATAAGTTTAAGTTTAATTATCAATGGTTTACCAGTCTTATTATTCCCAAATTAACCTCATATCATCCCTCAAGAACTGCCCACAACTCGCTTAAATCACTTATCTTAAGCTCATCCAACACATGAAGAAAAAATATGAAATTAAAACTATTTATTTTAACCTATTGTTTAAGTCAATCAATAAACGCTGTTAGCGAGCCAACTGCAAATAACAATACAATTCAGGGAACAGTTGCCACTGTTGGCCCAGGACCCAACTGTACCTTTGATACCACTGATGGTGGCAGTTTACAGTCAGCCATTGCAGGTAATTTTGAAGAAATCAGATTGGTTAATAACGTCATTTACACAGGGAGTTTCGTTGTCAATTACAACATCTCACTGAAAGGTGGTTACAACAGCTGCACAGATGCGACCAACGATGTGATGAGCACAACACCGTCAACACTTGATGGTAATCAACTGGACTCTGTACTGATACTTAATGGTAACAATGGTCTTAATATCCTTGAAAATATTCAATTAACCAATGGCAACAGTGCTGATTTTGGTGGCGGCTTGTTGCTTAATGGTCTGAACCAAAACGTTAACTTAGTTAATTCAAAAATCAACAACAATCGAGCCGGTATTGGCGGAGGCGGCATCTACAAGCGCAGCAATGCCACCATCAATTTAAACATAGCCGATAGTCTGGTTAACAACAACGAGGCCGTTAGTGGGGCTGGCGGTGGTGTTAACTTTCAAGGCGATGGCAAATTGGTGATGTATGGAAATTCTGAAATATCGAACAATGTTGCGCCCAAAGGAGGTGGTATATTCTTTCGTGACACTCAAGCTGTGTTGGTTGGAGGTGATAACCTCACCGCGACAGCGGGAATTTCATCTAATACAGCCCATCATACCTATGGTGGAGGCTTATGGATTGAGGCCTCAGACATTGAGATCATCGGCGGCTTATACCCCATCGCGCCCAACTCAGGAACCAATGCGTCTGTGGTCGGGAATCCCAATAAACTTTTTAATATGACATCTAATGCCTTGGTTGACGGATATTATGGTGCAGCAATCTTTATGTTTAGCAATTCCAGTCTTTCTGTCTCTGGAGTATCGATCACGGGTAGTAGTTCCTCAAATATCAATACAGCACTAGGCTTGGTGATTTATGTCGAGAATTCATCACTTTATCTTGGTGGCCCCCTATACCCATCACTGGACAACAGCTGTTCTGTGCTGATTCATGGCTGTAATGAAATCGCCTTTAATACCGCCGGTTCATCTGCTAGTGACTCTATTTTTCAATTTAGCAATTCATCCATTCAAATCAACCGAACACAAATCAATAACAACAATTCATCAGGTAATTTAATTGCAAACGCAAATAGTATATTTGAAATGACCAACACTGTAATTCATGACAACATATCGACAGGGTCCACCTTTTATAATGGTGGTCATAACGCAGAAATCCAGTTTTCCGGTATCACCGCGGTTGGTAATAATGCTGCAGGAATTATGACATATCAAACCCAAGTGGATACTGATATCAGTTACAGCTATTTTTATAACCCGAACGGAGGACAATGGTATACATACTCGACAAATGAAGACATTGAATGTGTTGTGGTAGATGTATTCAATAATGTTGATCATGCCGCTAACCATGTGTATGCAGTAAACGATACCTTTCATCAAAACCAATTTGTCGATTATTTAAACCGTGATTTACACCTGAATGACACGGCTGATCTGATTGACTTCGGAGCCATCAATTGTGACGCCATACTTCCTGCTGTACCAAGAACTGATATCGATGGTCATGGTCGCACCAGTTTCCCAGATATTGGTGCCGATGAAAGTTTGATTAATGATTTGATATTTATCAATGGCTTTGAATCGATATGAAATCAATCAGACTACGAGTTTTCGTCAACCAATACGAACAGCTTATATTTTGCAACGTACAAGCATAACGGGAATAACCATGAATAAAACAACAGTGAACCTAAGCGGTTTGAAGTTGGTAAGTATATTTGCTTTACTGATGGCCTCGGCTGCACAAGCACAACTTTCTGACTACCATAAAACTTATTTAAAGCATGCCAAAATAGTCAAAACCTACCACAGTTACATTGATGAGTTTGGTGTATATATAAATAGCCCACCACCAGAAATCGAGCAAATGGTGCAATCTTTGGGAGTTGTTTATGCCTTACTGAATGATGACATTGAGGCAGATTTTGAACCTGAAGCCAGAATCGATTTCAACCAAAGTGTCGTACAAAACCTCATCAATGATTATCCAGTCCTACAACAGAAAATTGATAAGAGTATTAATCAAATTGCAAAAGCAAGTGACTCTGACAAGCCACTTGATGCAGGCGATGAGAATGAGCTCGCCAGAATTCGCCTGGCCATTGAGCATAATTATTTTGCCCTGCCTATGGTTATGTTCACTGAAAAGACACCTTACGATGACATGTACAGGCAAGTTCTTGATGCTTATCAGTTATATATCAATGGCCCCGGAGGGCAAGACTTAACTGATTTGGAATTTTATCAGGCTGAAGATTTTGATTTTGGTTCAACTCAAATTCTATCCGTGACACAAAGAAACGAAATAAAAGCCGCTGAGAGACAAGCCAAAAAAGACGCTCTAATACAAGATCAGGCAGATTTTAAACAACAAGTTAAATCACAAGCAGCGACAGAGAATGCGGCATTCATTAAAAAAGCCAATGAACAAGCTGCACAAGCCAGAAAAGATGCTGAAATGTTGTTTGAGCGAGCCGGTCAAGATGCACAAGGTAGTGGCTGGCTGATGTGGTTGTTATGTTTGTTGTTATTGTTTACCGGTCTATGGTTTTTCAGAGAAAAACTTCCTCCACCGTTAAAAAAACAAGTTGAACCGGCTGGTCAGAAAGTTATATCAATGGCTCAATCTATCTTCCTGATGGGTAAAAACCATATTGAACAATGGAGAAAATCATGAAACACCCCATTAGATCCACAATGACTATCCTGGCTTGTCTTATGTTTTGTCACGTTTCGTTCGCCCAATGGCAATGGAATAGCGATCACATTGACCAAGACCAAGCCTTGACGAGGGCATATCAACTGATTGAAGAGGCTTATGATAATTTCAGCTTAATTGAAAACCCAGAATATATTGTTAAACCGCCTCACTCACATCAAGAGATCAGCTCAACATTGAGCAAAATAAATGACATGTTGAATGATGATTTAATTGCTACCAGTGAAGAATTTTATCAGCCGGCAATTAATCAAATCACTAAAAAGTTGAATGATCGTGCACCGCGTGTTGAGTACAGTGTGGGCGAAATACTAATCATGAAAATGAAAGCCGGTGATCAATCAGCCATATCACAGGCTAAAAATATTCTGTCTTGGGGTCTCTTAAATATTCCTCCACTTTTCGACCCTAAGCTGAATAAACAGTATCAAAGTTTAATCAAACGCCTTGAGATAGCGTTGGATTAATGTACTGTTTTTGGTTAACCAGCAATCATTCCTACACATAAAAACGTCTGATTGCTGGTGCTTTTTATTGAATGTAATTTATTGATGACACCTCATTAAAAAGTCACACTGTATGAATATCTATAAAGACCAACAACCATTCATTTTAAATGTAGAACTAGTGATTAATCACTCATGGTGTTGGTTATTTTGTTTATGTTCAAGCTGTTAGCCATGGCGTTAAAAATATCGTAATAAGCACTCTTGTTTTCATACAACTCTTTGTGTGTGCCTTGTTCTATGGATTCTCCATCTTTGAGGATGATCACATGCTCGGCATCGATAATTTGTGAGATGCTGTGAGAAATGATGATGACTGTGCGGTCCTCTTTAATCGAATCCAGGCTCTTTTTGATTTCTTCAGTGGCGATTGCATCCAGGCTCGCGGTGGGCTCATCCAAAAAGATTATCGGTGGGTTTTTAAGGAATAATCGAGCTATAGCAATACGCTGCTTTTGGCCACCGGATAACAAATTGGCTTTCGACTCATAGCCTTCAGGTAAAGCGATAATCTGGTCATGAATATGGGCTTTTTTAGCCGCCTCAACGGCTTCTTCAAATCCGGCGTTTTCTGCGCCATACAAGATGTTTTCTATGACTGAGCCGTTAAAAATGTGATTCTTCTGAAGAACCAATCCGATATTTTGTCTCAACCAATGGGTGTCATAATCTGCCAAGTCGATACCATCTAAATAAATTTGGCCCTTGGTGGGTTGGTAAAATTTATCCATCAAATTAATCATGGTACTTTTCCCGGCACCACTTAAGCCAACCAAAGCATTGATCATATTGGGTTTAATCACCATCGAAACATCACGTAATGCCTGCGTACCATTGGGGTAAGTAAAATCGACGTTTTTAACTTCAAATTTCCCTGTGATTTTTTCAGGAATATAGCTACCACTGGCTTCAACTTGATCTGCCGCATCCAGAATGTCAAAAAATGATTCGGAATAAATGAGGGCGTTATGAATTTCATCGTAAATTCGGTGTAATTGTCGAATCGGAGCCGTGACATTATTGAACAATAAAATATGAAACATAATCGCGCCAATGGTCATCGATCCATTCAACACAAAATAGGCCGTCATAATAATGATAATCACCACACCGAACTGCTCGATAAATGTTTTAACACTGTCAAAGAGAAAGCTTAATTGACGTGTTTTCATTTGATTCTGGGTTATATCAAGCTGGATGTCCGCATTTTTTTTGCTCTCCAAAGGCTCCCTGGTAAATGACTTAATCACCGTGATTGATTCAATCAGACTGATGATGTTGTTATTTCTGGTTTCTCTGAAGCCACGCATGCGGCGTCTGAAATTTTTCAACTTTTTAGCTTGTAAGTTACTGATAATAAAGAACACAGGAATGATTCCCAAACTGACAAGTCCCACATAAACATTGGCTTGGAACATAAAAACCAAGGCAATAATGGCAATCGAAAACAAGGGCAGAATATCGAGAAAAAATATTTTAACCAATTGCGTTAAACTCGAAATACCCATGTCTATTCGGGTTTGCAGCTTACCGCTTTCATTTTCTGAGCTGCTGTAAAACGCCATTTTATAGGTCAATATTTTATCGACGATTTGTTGCGAAAAGTCTCTTGAAACCAGGATGCGCATTTTTTCGCCAAAATACTTCTGACCAAATTGAATTAAGCCATAAATGATTTCTTTCGATAATAAAATAATTGATATCAATAACAACAAAGAAAAACCATCTTGTAAGGTGCTGCCAGCTTCCTTTAACAACGTTAATTCATCCACCGTATACCTCAATACCAAGGCATTCACTTGAGCCAAAAAAGACCCAACCAGGGTTAATACCATGGTGCCCATCACTAAATATTTATAAGGCTTAATGTGTTTTATTAAGCGTTTGAATACTTGAAAGAGCGTGGCTTTAGGTTCTGTAAATTCTTTTTTCGGGGGTTTTTTCATGGATATTGGCTCATTGAATATAAAAAAGTATACCAACTTATTTGTAATTTGTTCAGGGTATAAGTATAAGATACTGAACCACTTATTTTTGAAGAATAATTAAAACAGACTGAGACAATCCTCAACCTGTTTTAACTTTTTTCTTCAACTTATAAAACAGTCATTTAAGCTGGGCTTCTTTTTTAGAGCTAATAATGCGGATAGGCACAACTAAGAGAAGTTAATTTATGATTTCTACTTGTTTTGCGGGTGCGTAACCGCAATAAGATAGTAGATTTTAAAGGTTTAGAGCTGTGTTCTGTATTAGATGTGTATTTGTGGTTGTATAGCCAGATTCAAGCCGAGTTGGGTTGTTACAGACCGTATTTGCGATGATGGTTTTATTTAAATTTTGAGCTATTCCAAAGCTGGAATCAGCTTTATCCTCAATCCTGATCCTTGGCTTGACGTACTCAACAGTTTTAAATCTATCGGAATCTCTGCTATAGGAACGGTGTAACAACTCAAGGCTTTTGGTAAACAAGTCGGTAAGCAATTCTGTAAAGGGTTAAAAATAATTCCAGCTTTGGAATAGGTTAAAAAACTCACAAAACTAACCCAGCAGATACAATCTGCCACAGCCCATCTCGGCCTAAAACAGGTAATAATACTTCAAAACAACCTTCAATGAACATCACATCCGCGAATTAATAAAATTACTCAGACTTACAGTGTAAATACAGCACCAAAAAATCTAAAAATCAAAAGCGTTGCCTAAATAGTGACTGTCCGTTATATTTGTTTTATAGTGGACCCAGAACAAAAAGGCGATACCACTAATGGCATTTTTGTAATTGCTAAGAAAAACGGTGAAGATGGCGTTCATTTCAAGCAATTGAAGTATGAACAGGGCTGACCTTATCTTCATTCATTGAATCCAGACCCTGAATATAAAAACTACTATGGTGATTTCAGGATTATTGGAAAAGTTGTTGATTATAGACCGGTGAAGTTGCCATGAGTATTGAAGAAAGTTTTGATGAAAGTGATTTATTTAAAAAAAATGATTATAAATGGACGGATTTTCTATCTGAAATCATACTAAAGAAAAAATCCAGCCAGCCACATATTTATCTAGAAGGGCTGACAATAAAAAGGAATTTAACTATTGAGAGTATAAGTGGAATGAGGAGAGATATTAATGTTATCTTTTCAAACTGTACTTTTAATGGAATCCTGAAAAGCTCACCCAATAATAGAATAAACCTTGAATTCAAAAATAATTGTACTTTTGATGCAGCAGTTACAATCATACTTAATCAACAAAGTAAGTCTGTATTGTTCGAAAATTGTACCTTCAATTCATCTTTTGAAATGCTAATACGTGACTATATTCGCTTTGCTCATAAAATGACCAATTGTATATTCAATGGCATTGCAAACTTTGGTGAAGGGAAATATGTAAATCATTTAACACTTGACGATTCTATTTTTAACCATTCACTACCTAATTTGAGGTATTGCACTTTAGAAAAAGAATTAAATTTGCATACAATCGGGATAAATGAAACTGAAATTGTAAAAAAATTTTTGAAAGATACAAAAGAAAAAAAGGAAAACTGGATACCAGATTTGGCACGTGACCTAAAACTTAAAGCTGCAAACTTAAATGATCACCTTCGAGAAATGGATTTTTTTGCAATTGAGTCACAAACAAGGGCAATAACACATGGAGGTTGGTCTAAATTTATTAGTAGTGCATATAAGAGCTTATCAAACTATGGTAGAAGTATTGGCAGGCCAGTTGTTATTTGGTTCATCATACTGTTACTAACTATAGTAATTAATTCAGGAATTGCTTTATCAAACAAGAAGTCTAAAGAAAATTATTTTGATGATGTATTGGTTATCTCACTAAAAAACTCTTTGCCATTAACCCTTGGCTTTAATAAGGAAACAGTTAAACAGGCATATAAAGTAGTATTTCAGGCTGATGACCCACCGATATGTTACCAACTTTTTAGATTGATACTTGTAGGATTTAATTTATTTCTTTGGTTTATATTCTTCTTGGCCATTAGGAATCGATTCAAAATGGGGTAGTTTATTGACACTTGGAGTGATAATAAAGAACCCATATGGAGTGGTGATTGCAGCTGATACTATGCAGTTTCATCAGGGAAAGCCTATGTTTGGATCACCAGCGAAAAAAATTAAAAAGTTTGATAATTCAAATGCAGTTTTAGTTTACAACTTCTCAAACATTAATGGAGCATCAGTTAAAAAAACGTTTATTTGTTGAATTGTAGTGGTACAGTGAAATTGGCCACCAACCCGATCAATCTAGGACGTACATCCATTAGGAGTTTAAAATCAACGAAAATAGCCTGTAATTTGGTGAAATTCACTTGAGTTCAAGGTTGGTTTTGGGTGTTTTGCCAGTTGGCATAGTGATTAATTGTGAATTTTAGAATTTAGCCTGATTCAGGCCGAGATTGAGAGTGTCGCCTGATGGCGAAGTAGGTTTAAACTGGTTGATTCAGGTTATTCCAATTGTGGGTTTAAGACAATTCCCAGCGTCCATTTACGCTTGGTTTTTTGTGAAATTTCTTTGAGTTGTTCGGCTGTTCCTACTGCTGAAAAAATCATCTGGAATGATTTTTTACGTAAGCCCCGAAGGGGTGAGTATCAGGGATTTTTACGAGTAAAATCCGATTGATTTGAAACCTTTGAGTTCTTCAATCCAAGACTCAGGATTAATGCCAATTTTGATCAACGGCTTTGGCTGATTTCTCAGATATAAAACTACGCTTGTTCGCTACCGCATCCTGCTCACGCGACACACCTACATCCTGTAGGCGTCATACAAAACTCCGTGTAAAAGTATGATTTTGGACTTTAAAGGCAAAATTATATGTAGCAAATCTCTGATGAGTCTGTAAGAATATTCCTACGGAGTGTATTTATGGAAACTAATATAAAACGGTTACTGGTATTGGGGTTAATAATATTTTTGAGCTCTTGTTGGTACGATGATGGTTACCGAGTCGAAGGAAACAAAGTGGTCTATGAGAAACCATGGAATGAAGGTCATGGTACACAAATAATTGATGTGGATGCTGATGCTGATACATTTGAAGTTTTGGGTGCTAACAATATGCTATGGGCTCATGATAAGGATTCTATTTTTATTGGTGGTGTTAAACTTGATTTTTTGAACCCAAGAACATTTATTGTCCTTAATGATCTATTTGGAAAGGATGATAAAACAGTAGCTTGTGATTACAAACCCATTAAAGAGGCTGATTCAGCTACATTCAAAATAAAAGAGTTCACTGATAAGACTGGTAAGAAAACTGTGTTGGGCGTTGATAAACATGCTGCGTATAAATGCTTCGACGGTGATTATCGATATATGCCAGTTGAATCCATTGAAACATTTGAGCTTCTTTATGATGTATTTTACAAAGATGAATTTCATGTATATTGGTGGGGGACAAGGCTTCAGTTGGATGTAAATAACCTTAAATTTATGGATGGAAGATACATCGCTGATAATACCCAAGTATATTATGCAGATAGACTAGTAATAGGGGTTGATATTGCATCATTCCAAGTGATTTCAGAACACAATGCTAAAGATGAAAATCATAAATATAAATATGAGAAGAGGGTGGAATGAATTATTCTGATAAAACTAATAAGAGTATACACGACTAAAATTGACCTTGATCGAATGGAATCCAAAACCGACCGCTACGGTAATACGTTCTTCTATACCTATGATCAGAGTTTTGATACGTTGAATACAATGCGGTTTTCTGAAACCCTCAAGCAATCCATCTTATCCGATTTTTCTGTAACCGTAACAAAGGCAATGCTTTTCAAAAAAACGAATAATCTGAATTACTTGAGAATCCCAGTAACTCCACATTCTATCCAAGTATCAAAACAGAACAGCAACCGCAAACAGTTCCGCGATCATGATAACAAAGTCACCGATTATGACTATGATAAATTGAACCGTTTAATACGATTGACCCAAGCTGGCTTGGGTGCCTTTGAGTGGTCGTACAATGCAGCAGGCCTGCCCAAAAGCATTGTCTATCCCAATGGCTCACAAGCCAATTATGATTACGATGATGCCAACCGCATCGCCCTGATTGACAACAAACAATCAGGTGTGACCGTCACCAGCCACGCTTATGAATATGATTTGAATGGCAATCGAGACAAACTCACAGAAAGTAACATCGATGCTTCCCAAATCACCACTTATGAATATGATGATGCGGATAGATTGACCAAAGTTTTCTACCCAACCAAGGTGGCCAGTTATACCTTGGATAAAGTAGGAAATCGTGAATTAGAATTGATCGACTCAGGTGGTGTTTTGAATACCATCGATTATGTTTACAACAGCCGTGACCAACTGACTTCAGTGACTGACAGTGATGGTCTTGATATCACTTACGATTATGACCCTTTTGGTAATCAAACCGAAAAAGATACTAACGGTGTGATAACCACCTTCGATTACACTGCCAGACAAAGGGTCAAAAGCATCACCATCGGTACAGCATCACCCAATGAATACCAATACGACTACGCCGGCCAAAGAATCAACTCACAAGCCAACGGTATGGAAAAACGTTACCTTTATGAAGGTTTGACCCTGGTTGCAGAAACCAACGCCATTGGTAACACGCTGGCCACGTATCATTATGGCCAAAGACGCCAACTGGCTGAAACCAGAAACACCACCAACTCATTCTATCTGGCTGATGCCTTAGGCACCAATGTCGCCATCACCAACCAAGACGGCTCCATCCAAAACCGCATGGATTATGATGTTTGGGGAAATCTAAATCAAGAAACTGCAAGCAGTGATTCACCATTTGGTTTCACGGGTTACATCAAAGATGAAGACACTGATTTGTACTACGCCAATGCCAGATATTATGATTCATTTACGGGTAGGTTTTTGAGGGAAGATTCGTTGAATGGAGATGTTAATACGCCGCCGAGTTTGCATCGGTATTTGTATGGTTATGCTAATCCAACATCGTGGATCGATCCAACTGGTAAAGGTAATGATACACCGCATTTTTATGAATCTTTATTGCTAGGCGATGTTGTGCAACTTGATCTTGGTCAAAACCTAGCATTCGCCTTAGGAAATCAAATTGGTGACGAATTTAGCCATCATGATGCAGTTAGTAATTCAACATCTTATATAACTACTGTTAGTGGATTCTCAAATAGCTGGATAAGTGGAGCATTAATAGCAAGTAATCCAGAGTATATATCTGATAAAATCAAAGATATAAATGTAAACAATTGCGGTGGGCACGCACTTTGTTCAGGTGATCCAGTGTTAGTAAGGCGGGCAGTAAAGGATTATATAGAAAATGAAATAAGCAATATAGCGCAATATGCAACTGCGGATCATACTTTTACTGATAGTTTTTATCACATAGAGAAAAAGACATTAAATGCAAAAGATAAATATAAATCTCATACAGTCGTTATTGGCCATCTCTTTGAAGGTACCAATACTGACAAGGCTTATAGGTATCATAGAAATAAACGATTAGTCGCATTTGAGCAGAGGGCTATTCAGCTTTATCAGTACGCGGTCAAAAACGGGCTGACCACTCTAACCTCTGCAGCATTCGAAAATAGACTCGAGGAAGCTGTTAACCTTCTAAATCAAAAAAACAGAGAACTTCTAAGCACTCATATGGAATATGGTTTACATGGATCAACTTTTCCACATTACAAAGCTGATTTTGATGCAGTTAACCCTAATAATGAATTTTATTATATGCAGGATATTCTAGAAGAAAGGGGGATAACTGATATTCCTAGCACGCAATCTTTTGAACTATCACATAACATATATGAGTTGTTAAGTTCTTTTAGTAAAAATCAATTGCAAGAAATAGCCAAAGTGATGAATCCAAATGCTGAAAGCAGAATAAATCAATTTGATAAGGAAAGGTTGGTTACATTCATAAGTTACAGATATGATCAATATCAAACTAAATCTAAAGAATATATTTATGAAAATGTTAAAAAGCAAGAATCAGATAGTGTAATTGAAAATAGTGACAAACCAGGAACTGAAGAGGTAAGCCAATGAAAGTATTAAAAGCAATTTTATTTGGGTCAACAATACTGGTTCTCATTTACATTATTAGCGAAAACTATTTATTTAATAACCTAAATGCTGACACTGACTCTGAACAAAATGACATTTTTTTCAAAGGTATGGCCTTAAATAGTAAGAACTTAAATGTTCAGGTAAATCAAATTAGTAACTATGACTTAGTGAGGTTGATTGATAGTGATCAAAACGCCACTCTTGAAATGTTATTAAAAGAACAAAAGGTGAGCCCTGATGTTGTTAATTATGATGGTCTTCGTACTGCCTTATTACATGCCGCTACAGAATTGAAAACACAATCATTTTTAATACTTGCCAAGTATGGAGCGGACCTTAATTACAGAGACTTAGATGGCAACAGTGCCCTTATTAATGCAACCAATGCAAACAAGTATCAAGGGGAGTACTCAAAACCAAATTATAAAATAATTGAATACTTGGTAGATAATGGAGCTGAAATTAATGTTTTTAACGATTATCACTACACCCCTATTCTGGGAGCGATAATTTCTGATGATCTTGATGTACTTAAATTATTGGTAGAAAGTGGTGGAGATGTATTAAGACAAGATAATGATGGTGCTAATTATTTATTTTATGCAAGAAAAATAGAAATAATTAAATATTTAGTTCAACAAGGATTAGATATAAACAGTTTAACTCGTAACAATGAAAATGTTATTCAGTCATACATGGGAAGGCACACACTCGATAAAAAAATAGTTCAACAACTCATTGAGTTAGGGGCTAAATATTGTCATCTTGATGATTTGGGTAAATCTGTGCTTGATCATTACTTAGATAAAAATACACCATATTTATTCGAAGCAGGTTCTGAAAGGTATCAAAAATACCAAGAAAAATTAAAGAGTACTGATATTTATATATTTATTAGTAACTTGTATATTGAAAAGTGTAATGCTGAAAGAATTAATCCAGAAGAATAAGTAATCAAGGACAGTCACTAAATAGAGAAGCCAACTTGAAAAATTCAGACTGGTTTTTGAATTATTTTCGATTGGTTTACTGCTGGAAATTGTTGAAAGTGTGCCGCAGATGGACTGGCTGAACTTAGATTGCGGAAATGGCTTGAATTGAAACGAGTTGGAGTGATGCAGACAGAATCTGCGGATGTAGTTTTGAATGTTATTTAACTATTCCAGAGCAGGTATTAGCTTCAGTCCTACACAGAAATCTTTACCTATTTGCTTACAAAAACTCTTC
>Ga0209344_10000094_pt1 | contig 187419 bp, 156 predicted proteins | sample Cruoilmetagenom6_FD_187293 | JGI IMG/M metagenome (GOLD analysis project Ga0209344, IMG submission 187293) | Oil polluted marine microbial communities from Coal Oil Point, Santa Barbara, California, USA - Santa Barbara Oil Seep Sample 6 (SPAdes)... | ecosystem: Environmental > Aquatic >...
TTTTGTGGGCGATACTGGTCCCGATAGCTATCGGGACGAACCATTTGAACACTCCATTAAAAATGGAATCTAAATACCAATAAATAATAAAGAATGAAAAATAGAAAGCATAAAAAAAACTCTCTTGAGAATCAAGAGAGTCTATTTTGTGGGCGATACTGGATTCGAACCAGTGACCCCCTGCTTGTAAGGCAGGTGCTCTGAACCAACTGAGCTAATCGCCCTTGTGTAAGGGGTTGCTTTTTTGTTAAGCGGTTGCAAATATACAACAAGCTTTTAATTCTACAAACAAAAAATGAAAAAAAAGTTTAAAAATATTCAATGGCTTCTGCTACCGTAAATGTGCTACCGCCAATAAAAATTACATCGTTTTCATTCGCTGCGTTTTGCGCACTTTTAATGGCTTCTGCAATAGAAGAAAAAAGATTGCTATCCAATCCATTTTTTTTCATTGCTTCAGCTAATTTCTCTTTTGCAAGTGCTCTTGGGATCTTTGCTTCCGAAATATAGTAGTGTGCATCTTGTGGCAAAAGCTCAATTATCTTACTAATGTCTTTATCATTGACCATCGTAATCACAAAATGCAACTTCGAATACGAGAGTTCATTCAATTGTTCAGTGATAAATCGAATGCCTGCTTCATTGTGGCCAGTATCACAAATAGTCAGAGGTGACTTTGACAAGGTTTCCCATCGGCCCCTTAAGCCAGTATTTACAGTTACCTTTTGAAGTCCGTTTTTAATACTTTCGTCAGTTAGAGCTATCCTTTTCTTCAGTATTGCGCACGCACAAGCTATTGTACGCAAATTAGCTTTCTGATAGTTCCCTTTTAAGTCAAAATCTAGAAGGGGGGGGGCGGTATCTTCAGCAAAGTAAATAGGTGCGCCGACTTCAGTAGCTTTTTGCTTAAAAAGGGCTTCCATTCCTGAGCCTTCTCCAATCACAACAGGAATATTAGGCTTAATAATACCTGCTTTTTCACCGGCAATTTCTTTTAAAGTGTTTCCCAATAAGTTTTGATGGTCATAGCTGATGTTGGTAATCACCGAAAGGATTGGCAAGATAATATTTGTTGAATCTAATCTGCCACCTAATCCCACTTCAATAATAGCAAAATCTACTTTTGAGTTTGCGAAATAATCAAATGCCAGACCAACGGTCCATTCAAAAAATGATGGCTTTATTTCCTCAAAGTTTTGCTGATGATTCGCCACAAAATCAATGATGTATTGTTCCGAAATCATTTGGCCATTAATCCGAATACGTTCTCTAAAGTCTACTAAGTGTGGTGAGGTATATAAGCCTACTTTATAGCCTTGCTCTTGTAATACGGAAGCTAAACTATGAGAAACAGATCCTTTTCCATTAGTACCTCCAACATGAATCGATTTGAATTTTCGTTCAGGATGGTTGAGTACTTTTGTAATGGCAATGGTGTTGGATAAATCTTTCTTGAATGCGGTGTTTCCCACTCGTTGAAACATGGGTAACTGACTAAATAAATAGTCAATTGTTTGTTGGTAATCCATTAATTCAATATGAATATAAAGGTCATTTGTCCCTTTTGCTCTTGAGCAGCATTGGGGTTGGCATTAAATTTTGTAGCCAAAGCAGCTTTTTGAGCTTTTTCGTATAAGATAGAACTAGTCGTTGTAGATCCTCTAGCGCCAGGGGTTGCTCTTACAACTTTTCCTGTATTGTCTACAATGATATCAACGACTACTTTTCCCTCTTCCTGAGAGTTGTCTGAAATTCTTGGAGCGCCCAACATACTTCGTCCAGACAAGTTAAAGGAGATGCCATTTCCTTGTCCACCTCCTACACGGTTTCCGCTATTGGGGTCTCCATCGTTAGCTCCTTGATCACCTTTTTGATCGGTGTCACCTTCTCCTGAGTTGGTGTTTTTATTATTTTTCCAATTGCTTAACGCATCCGTTAAGTTCTTATCGGGCTTCGGTTCCTCTTTTACAGGCTCCTTTACTTCTTTTGGTTCTTCTTTTTTCTTCTTGGTGTCTACAGCAGGAGCATCGTCGGTCGTTGTTAGGATTTCTTGATCCGCGATGACTTCATTAGGTACCTCTTCAGGGGTGTTATCAATCATTTCTTCAGGAGTAGATGTAGACGTTTCTTCTACTGGCTGTTCATCACCCATTCCTACATCTGAGGTGCCAAAGTTTATAGTAATCCCTTCTTCCTCAGGTGGTGGAATCATATGAGTCATCCCAAAAAAGATAAATAGAATTAACATCACTACATGTAAGATTACCGTAGCTGCCATTCCAATTCTTTTGTTTTTTGACTCAAGTATTTGCATTAGTTTGGGTTTGTAGCAAGTACTAATTTGAATTTATTTCTATTTGCAATGTCCATAATTTTAACGGCCTCTTCAACTGCAATAGTTTTATCTACATGCAAAATAATAGATCCATCAACATCGCCAGAAAGCGTTTTGATTAGCATGGGCTCAATGAATTCAAACTGAACAGGGTCTTCATTAATGTAATACTCCAGTTCTTTTGTGATTGATATAGACACTGTTTGCTTCGCTAATGTTTTGCTGGAGCTACTTGGTAATAAAAGTTTAAGTGCATTGGGACTTACTAATGTAGAAGTTAACATAAAGAAAATCAACAATAGAAAGACGATGTCTGTCATCGAAGACATGTTGAAATTTGCACTTACTTTATTTCTGGATCGAATTGCCATTATGCTGGTTCATTTAAGATGTCAAGAAACTCAGTTGTTCTTGCTTCCATTCTAAAAACAACCTTTTCAACTTTAGCGACTAATGTGTTGTATCCGATATAAGCAACAATACCAACAACAAGACCTGCAATTGTAGTAACCATGGCAGTATAGATTCCCTCTGCTAGCATAGCTACATCAATATTTCCACCCGCAGCAGCCATTTCGTGAAAGGCCAATACCATACCGATTACTGTTCCTAAGAAGCCAATCATTGGCGCGGCACCTGATATTGTAGCCAATGAAGCTAAGTTGGTCTCTAGTTTATAAAGTTCTAGTTTTCCCGTGTTTTCAATTGCTGCTGCAATATCACCCAGTGGTTTTCCAATTCTATTTACCCCTTTTTCAATCATTCTAGCAATGGGAGAGGAGGTGCTTTTACACAAAGCTTTTGCCGCATCTATTTTGCCATCATGGATAAAGTCTTTTATCTGATTCATGAAATTTTCATCCTCCTTGGCTGCTTTAGTAATGCTAAGGTAGCGTTCAACGAAAATATAAATAGTTAAAATAGAAAGAATGAATAGAGTTGACATAATAATTATTCCACCGACACCGCCTGAGGTAATCAAACTCATAATTGAAAGTGTTTCCTCGGTAGGAGTAACCGCAGCATTGTCAGCTATTGCTGTACCTGTATCGCCTGTCATATTGATTTGCAGTAACATTGAATGTCAATTTTAAAAGTTATGTTTTGTATAAGCTAAATTAGTGTTCTACAAGAATAGAAAAAGCTAACACCTGACTAGTTGTAAACAGTCAAATGTTAGCTTTTATTGTGGAATCTTTTATTGATTAATGGTAAAGTAAAATAAAAAAGACGGCTCCAATAATGTATCCTATCAATGCTAGCCAAGTAATATTTTTCAGATACCAGAAGAATGAAATTTTTTCCATTCCCATAGCAACCACACCTGCAGCAGATCCAATGATTAACATAGACCCTCCTGTTCCAGCAGCATAAGCGATAAAATGCCAAATGTGGTCATCCATCACAAAAGTATTCATGTCAAACATTCCCATACTCGCAGCAACCAATGGCACATTGTCGATTATAGCTGAACCTACCCCAAGTAGCAGAACAAAGTACTTGTTGTCCATTACAGCTTGAACATCTTGACCAAATTGGAAGATTAAGCCTAACGATTCCAATGAAGCAACCGTCATTAATATACCCAAGAAGAATAAGATAGAGGGCAATTCAATTTTTGCCAATGCCTTTAATGTTGGACTCTTTACATGGTGTACATCTGTGTGGTCCAACTCTTCTTGATTAGTTACACTGGTCATACTAAACTGCCGATTACTAATTAATTCAGCTATAAATGCAACTACACCTAATGAGAGCATCATACCAACATATGGAGGAAGGTGAGTTACTGTTTTGAAGATAGGAACAAAAACAATCATAATTAAACCAAGGTATAGCATTGTCGGCCCCATTTTATTTTGCTCCCCTTCTTCCTCGGGCATTTGGAATGTTCCTTTAAAAACTGGTAAAAAGCTAGCAATAATTAGCGGAATCGCCATACAGAGGAAGGAAGGCATAATTAAATATTCAATCAATTTAACAGTGGAAACCCGTTGTCCCATCCAAAGCATTGTGGTAGTTACATCCCCAATTGGAGACCAAGCCCCACCTGCGTTAGCAGCAAGTACAATTAGCCCAGCGTACCAAATTCTAGTTTCACTATCTGGTATTAATTTTCTTAATATGGTAATTAATACAATAGTTGCTGTAAGGTTATCAATAATAGCTGATAGAATAAAGGCTAGACCCGATACAATCCAAAGTAATTTTCTTTTACTGTCTGTTTTAATGTATTTTTTGATGGTTGAAAACCCATCAAAATGGTCGATAATTTCAACTATTGTCATTGCTCCAATCAAGAAAATTAGAATCTCACAAGTTTTGCCAAAATGATGAAGTAAGGTGGACTCTAGCGTATGAAGCTTTTCATCGTGGTTCAATAATGAAAATCCTTCCATCATTTTATGCGAATGAGAATCAAACCATCCAGTAAAACTGTCAATCCCAAAAGCGGTAAATGCCCAGGCTAATGCCATCATTAGTAGAGCTGGAACTAGTTTGTCAATCTTTAAACTATGTTCAATCGTGATTGCCGTATATCCTAATATGAATACAATGACAATGAGCGTTTCATATCCCATTTTAAATTAATTTACTTAAAGCAATACCAAAGGCATTTTTAGCAATACCTATTTTGTTTGAATCTTTCGAGTGTGCCTCTACCAAAGCTTTCTTAATCACGTTTGAAGTGTCACTAAAGATGGCTTCATCAGTCATTTGTGCACCAGGTTGCATAAAGTAGGCAAATACTCTAGCCATACCACAATTGGATATGAAATCAGGAATAATACTTATTTTACTATCTGTATATTCAGCGATTGGTCCAAAGAAGATTTCTTGATCGGCGAATGGAACGTTGGCTCCTGATGAAATTACTTCCATGCCTCCAGCAATCATTCGATCTACTTGTTCTTTGGTAATTAATCTTGAAGCTGCACAAGGGATAAATATATCCGCTTTAACATCCCATATTTTCGAGTTCACTTCCTCAAAAGAAAGCATATTGTCTGCTTTAAGAAAGTTACCATCTTTCTTTAGAAATAACTCTTTAATTTCTTCGAAAGAAAAACCATTTTCATTGATTATTCCACCCACTCGGTCAATAATACCAACTACTTTTGCTCCTTGTTGAGCCAAATAATAAGCACCTGCAGCACCAACATTTCCCCATCCCTGAACAATTACTTTTTTCCCTTTTAAATCAGAATTGTGATAAATAGAGTAATAGTGCTTTACTGATTCTGCAACCCCATACCCTGTAATCATATCTGCAATTACAAATCTTCTGCTTACTTCTGGACTATAGTTTTTGTCTTCAATAACTTTGATTACACCATTTCTAAGTTGTCCGATAATATTGATTTTCTCAGCTTCGGTTGGCTGATAATGGCCGTTGAATACTCCTTCCTGCGGATGCCAAACTCCATTTGCCTCTGTGATGGGAATAACTTCATGAATTTCGTCAACATTTAAATCTCCACCAGTACCGTAATAATTTTTTAATAAAGGAGCTACTGCCTTATACCATCGCTCAAGTACACCTTTTTTTCTAGGGTCGTTTGGATCGAAATTAATTCCTGATTTTGCTCCCCCTATTGCAGGTCCGGAAACTGTAAACTTAACTTCCATGGTTTTAGCTAAAGAAGTCACTTCGTGCTTGTCTAAGCCTACCCTCATACGAGTACCACCACCTGCGGCACCTCCTCGTAAAGAGTTGATTACTACCCATCCTTCCGCCTCAGTTTCAGAATCTTTCCATTCAAAAACGATTTCTGGCTGCTTGTTCTCGTATTTTTTCAGTAATTCTTGCATCGATCATTAAATTTTGGAGCAAATGTATAAAAACTATCTTTTAAGGAGGGAAATAAAGTTATATATTAAGGCAAATATACTCCACCTGAACAATGTGCTCTAGAAGCTCCTGTTACCGAGGGTAATGTGTTGTTTTCTTTGCGCCATCTCAATACTCCTAAAAATCCAAAAATAATCGCTTCTTTAAAGTCTATTGTTTCCTTGTCTATTTTAAAGATTTTTAAATTCGACTTTTGCTCTAGCAATTCAATGAAATGTTTGTGGTGGGCACCTCCTCCAGTTATCAAAATTTGTTTTAAGTTATTTTGAAGCAGAATCCTACTTATTATATCTGCATATAATTCTACTAATGTGGCCAAAATGTCTTGGTTAGAAATTTCAAACTCATCGATTATTGGTAAAAAGTGATTTCTTATCCATTCGATTCCAAGAGATTTTGGAGGGGATTGATAAAAAAATGAAATCGCTTTTAATCGCTCTAAAAGCGGTCGATGTACTACTCCAGTTGCTGCTATTTCTCCTCCTGAATCAAAATCTAAACCGATTGAATTTGCAATTAAGTTGAGCGGTATGTTGAACGGACAACAATCAAATGCAATCGACTTATCTTTATTTTGATATGAAATATTGGCGATGCCCCCTAGGTTGATGCAGCAGTCATAATGATTAAAGAGAAGATGATCTCCAATAGGTACAAGTGGGGCTCCCTGTCCACCAAGAGCTACATCTGCCGACCTAAAGTCGCCGATGGTGGGAATGTTGGTGTGAGTGGCGATAAGCGAGTTGTTTGCAATTTGGTAGGTGAGTTTTTTGTCTATTTGATGAAAAATAGTGTGACCGTGATTTCCAATTAAATCAGGTGAAACTTGAGATTTTTTTACAAAAAGATTAATGTGATGTGCTACAAATATCGACCAATGGTTTTCAAGTAATTTTAATTCTAAACCCGACATTTCAGTCGCCATTTGAAGTTGTTGTTTTAATTTAGCGTCGTAAGGGACTGTTTTCGTTTTTAAAATGTGGTACTTCCATTGATGGTCAGTATTGTAAGTGTATGTAGATAAGGCTATATCAAGCCCATCGAGAGAAGTTCCTGACATTATTCCTATTGCATGATAAACATTACCCATATTAAATTGTAATAAAGATTGGAAAGCATTATTTTTGTATCCTTTCCAAATAAACAGAGTTAAAATTACATTTTATAAGTATGGATTTTCAATTATCAGAAGAACATATTGCAGTTAGAGATGCTGCAAGAGATTTTGCACAGAATGTGTTAAAACCAGGAGTAATCGAGCGAGATGAAAAACAACAATTTCCAACAGAAGAAATTAAGCAATTAGGTGAGCTTGGTTTTATGGGAATGATGGTAGATCCTAAATACGGAGGCGGTGGAATGGATACTATTTCATACGTTTTAGCAATGGAAGAAATATCCAAAGTTGATGCTTCTACTTCGGTAGTGATGTCTGTTAACAACTCTCTAGTATGTTGGGGAATTGAGAAATATGGAACGGAAGAGCAAAAGCAAAAATATTTAAGACCTTTAGCGACAGGGGAGAAGATAGGAGCGTTTTGTTTATCAGAGCCCGAAGCGGGATCTGATGCAACATCTCAAAGAACTACTGCAATAGATAAAGGAGACCATTATTTATTAAATGGTACTAAAAACTGGATTACTAATGGTGGGAGTGCTTCTTATTACATCGTTATTGCACAGACAGATGTTGAGAAAGGCCATAAAGGAATTAATGCTTTTATAGTTGATAAAGAGTGGGAAGGATTTACAGTCGGAGCAAAAGAGAATAAGATGGGAATTCGAGCTTCCGATACACATACTCTTATGTTTACTGATGTAAAAGTTCCTAAAGAGAATAGAATTGGAGAAGATGGTTTCGGATTTTCATTTGCAATGAAAGTATTATCTGGTGGTCGAATCGGTATTGCTTCTCAAGCATTAGGAATAGCTTCTGGTGCAATGGAACTTGCCATTGCCTATTCAAAAGAAAGAGCTGCGTTTGGTAAGCCTATTAGCCAACATCAAGCTATAGCTTTTAAATTGGCAGATATGGCGACTACAGTTGAAGCCTCAAGGTTACTTTGTTTAAAAGCTGCTTGGTTAAAGGATCAAGGCTTGAACTTTGACAAAGAAAGTGCTATGGCAAAAGTTTTTGCTTCCAAAACAGCTATGGATGTAGCTACAGAGGCAGTTCAGGTACACGGAGGTTACGGATTTGTAAAAGAATACCACGTAGAAAGATTAATGAGAGATGCAAAAATCACTCAGATATACGAAGGAACTACGGAGGTTCAAAAGATTGTAATTTCTCGATCTATATTGAGATAATATTTCGGTAAGTAATTAATTGATAAGGTCGCTTTCAAAATTTTGAAAGCGACCTTATTTATGAGATATGGTCCAAAAGTTTTTCTAAAGCAACTCCACGACTTCCCTTAATTAGAATAGCTGACTTCTCTATTTCAAGTAAAGTTTTATCCTTTTCCAAGTCCATTCTAGATTCGTAAAAGTGAAATTCGGGATAGCTTAATTTATGAGCATAAAAATTAGACCCGATGAGGATGACGGACTTTAAAGTGATGCTTTTTAAAAGCTCCAGTATTGCCAAATGTTCGTCAGAGCTATCCTTTCCCAATTCAAACATATCGCCAATAATTGCAAGTTTAGACTTCTTTAATACCAGTTGGTTGAATGACTGAATCGCAGCTTGCATACTTGTTGGGTTGGCATTATAGGCATCTAAGTATATGGTGTTGCTTTCTTTTTCAAGAATTTGCGATCGATTCATTTCTGACTGATAGTCAGAAAGGGCATCGTTGATGTCTTGCTCATTAACTTTAAAATAGTTTCCAACACAAACTGCAGCTAACATATTATCATAGTTATAACTGCCGAACAATTGACTTGTAATCGGTTTTTCTGATTTAGTTGCTTCTCCATTAAAAGACCAGTTCCAAATAAAAGTAATGAAAGGATTACTTGACTCTAGACTTCCTTCAAGATGTGCTTGAGCATGCTGTCCATATGTAATCCCAATTAGTTGGCGTTCCTTTGCCATTTGACATAAAGTCGGTGAGTCTGCGTTGATAAACAATTGTCCATTGGTGTTTTTTATGAAATCGTATAGTTCTCCTTTTCCTTTAATAATGCCCTTGACTCCTCCAAAACCTTCAAGGTGAGCCTTTCCAATATTTGTAATTAGACCAAAATTAGGTTGAGATATTTCGCATAAATCAGCTATTTCTCCCAAATGGTTGGCTCCCATTTCAATAATAGCCATTTCATGTGCTTTCGTGATTGAAAGTAAAGATAGGGGAACGCCTATATGATTGTTTAGATTTCCTTTGGTAAAAAAAGTATTGTATTTTTTATTTAGCACCGCGGCTAATAATTCTTTTGTCGTAGTTTTTCCATTGGAACCTGTAATTCCAATAATCGGGATGTTCAATGTTTTTCGATGGTAATGTGCAAGTTGTTGGAGAGAAGATAAAACATTATCTACTTTGAAAGTTTTTTCTAAGGGGATGTCGTTAACTAATTCATCGACAACGATGTAGGAAGCACCTTTCTCAATTGCCACTTTAGCGTATTGATTGCCATTGAAGTTTTCACCTTTTAAGGCGAAGAATATACTCCCTTTTTCTATTTTTCTACTGTCGGTAGAGACTTTTCCTGATTCCTTAAATGCTTGATATAAATCGGTTATGTTCATAATAGTCAAAAAAAAAGCCCTCTCAATATTGAGAGGGCTAAATTTAAAAATATATTTTAATATTCTCCTAAACCTACAGGGCTTCCAACACGTGTCATCGCACATCTAAAGCCTAAGTATGGGGATGATTGGTCTTCATCTAAAAATCTTCTTGTTCCAGGAGTCATCCAATATGCTCTGTCATTCCAAGAACCACCTTTGTATACTCTAGCTCTATCAGAAATTAAAGAAGAAGTTCCGTAGTTATACATGGCATTCTTTCCTTTCTCGTCATAAGAGCCTGGAGCATCATAATAAATACTTGACTCCAAGTCACCATCTTCATAGTTGATTACATCTGCTTGTTTGTAATTTCTTCTTTCTTGCAAGTTGTCTTCTTCTACATTTACTTCTCTTCTTCTTAGTCTACCTAGACTATCTTTTTCAGCGATATATCCATCAGCATCTCTTTGAAGCGTAGTAAAAACGTTTCCTCTGAAAGGTCGGAAGTCATCAACGTCATCAAACGAAAGTGGACGATAAACATCCATTACCCATTCAGAAACGTTACCTGCCATGTTGTACAAGCCATAGTCATTTGGCCAGTATGAATAAACAGGAGCAGTAATCTCCGCGTTATCATTAAGATAGCCTGCAACACCCATGTTGTCACCTCGACCTCTTTTGTAGTTAGCTAACATCTGACCTAGGTAATCATCATCTGCATTTCTTACACCATGGCCATTCCATGGGTAGAATTTCTTTTCAACAATTAATTCACCCACAGTATTTCCAACTAAACCATATGCAGCATATTCCCACTCTGCTTCTGTCGGAAGTCTGTAATCAGGCAAGAGTATTCCATCTTCCATCTTTACATTCCTTGTTTCTTTATTTGGGTCGAGATCAATCATTCCATCGATTCGTTTACCACTTTCATACTGTCCATTCATGTAGGCCGCAGTATTGAAATTGTCTTCGTTGATTTGGTTGGGATAATGATCGAATAGCCCTTCTCTAATTAAAATGATTTCGTTTACACGATCAGTTCTCCATGCACAAAAATCACTCGCTTGTAGCCAGTTAACACCAACAACAGGATAATCTCTATAAGCTGGGTGACGTAAGTAGTACTCAACAAAAGGTTCATTATAGGCCAATTTACTTCTCCATACTAGTGTATCAGGTAATGCTTTCTTATAAACTTCAGGGTAATCGGCTCCAAATACTCTGCTAATCCAGTAAAGATATTCTAAGTAATGAAAGTTGGTTACTTCTGTTTCGTCCATATAGAAAGAAGACACAGTAACGGTTCTTGGCTTGTTATTCCAATCGTAGAAAATATCTTGTTCAATTCTACCCATAGTGAATCGTCCACCTTCAATTAAAACCAGTCCTGGACCTGTTTCTTGTTCAAAGTATGGCACTTTTTCAAATCCACCATTTTTTGGGTTGTTGTACTCCCAACCTGTTGATGAAGAGCGCTCTCCTGAACAAGAAGCCATTAAAAATGCGACAACACCGATAAGTAAATAGGCGTTATTTTTAAAACTTTTCATAGTTTTTAAATTATTTATAATGTTCAAAAATAGTGAATTTTATGATTTGTTTGTAATAAACTAAAAAGATGGACAGCTTATTGTCTTAAATTTAACTTTTCTAGGAGGACACGGCAAATTCATTCTAAATGATAATTCGTGTGACCCAGCAGCTTTATTGGACAAAGTGCTCGTAGTTATATCATAACTATAACCAACCTTAAATTCATCCGTTTCCACTCCAACTAATGCAATAAATGAATCGCCAATTCGGTGCCATAATCCAAATACTACTGGTCCTTTATTAATGTATACACCTAAATTTAAATGAGTAAAAGTTCCTTGTGTTTGATACATCACGTTCGGCGACCATGACATATCTTCATGACGGATACCCATTGGAAGCACCGCACCCATGTGAGCGGTATATTTTCTTGGCAACACGGAGTTCGATCCCAAAAATGTTTCCTCAGGTTCTGTTAAGTGATGCACTGCAAACCCAAAATAAAACTTTTCGCTAAAACCTAGAAAACCTGCAGATGCGTCAAAGAATGAATTGGTTTCGTCAAAAACCGGCTCATTGGTCTGCAGAACAAAACCTCTTCTGGGATCGATCATGTCACCAAATTTTAAGTTTTGAGTCTTTAATGACCGTTGAAAGTAGGTTCCTTGTACCCCAAATTTTATTGAAAAATTTCGATTTACTTCTAATTGATTGGAATAAATAACACCAATGTTTGTTGTGTTTAGAACATTTTCCCCTGTTCTGTCGTTCATAACAATTAGACCTAAACCTCCATTTAGTTTATCAAAATGCTGATCGTAGCTGGCGCTGTAAGTGACAAATGAATTGTCAATTCCTGGCCATTGATTTCTGTAATTGAGGTTTATTCTAGGGCATCTTGCTGTTCCAGCGAATGCAGGGTTCAGATCTAGTGGATTAGCGTAGAACTGAGAGAACCCGGGATCTTGACCAAAACAAACTGAATTGAATACAATCAGAAAAAATACATAAATAGAGGCTGAACGCACTAGTCTCTTTCGCATGGGGAACAAATATAATTAAACAAACTAAAAGTTGAGTAAAGTGTTAAAGGAAACCTAACTCTTCTTTAAAATTCGCATCACAATAATATTAATTTGGATTCGTTTTTATGCAACTAATTCAAGTAAATTTGAATCTATTATTAAAAACACTTAAAAATGACCAAACTAAGAATTAATTTCTCTTTAAAGTTTATTGCACTTGCTTTTTTGAGTTTTAGTTTTTTTGGATTCTCCCAAGAAGCTAAATATGAGATAGGAGAGGTGAGCTTGACTAAAGAAACTTTATATGACAGCGATAGTAGAACGTTTATATTTTTTGAGGGAGCCCAATATAACCTAGAGAACTCGAATATTCCATTCAAGCAGGTTCAAGTTGAAATATCCAGTAATCAAGAATTAGAACAAGTTGAATTGTCGAATTATTCCATATCTGTTGTTGAGGACGAGGTTGTAAGTTCTACTCTATTAAATAGTGGGGAATTGGATGATGACTTTAAGATTGAAGTGAGTTACTTCTACTTTAAGAAACGAAAGTTTGCAGAAATCAAGGTTGTTCCATTTCGAGTTGCCCACTCTGGTCAAGTCGAAATTTTGAAAATGTTCGATATAAATTATCGGAAAAAGGGGATAGCAGAAAAAAGGTACAAATCAGCTATTCCTTTTAAAAATTCCTCAGTGTTAAACTCGGGAGAATGGTATAAAATTGCTGTAAATAAAGATGGTGTTTTTAAATTGACTTATTCCTTTTTTACCAAAAATGGGATTGATATCGAAGCAGTTGATCCACGGACGATTAAAATTTATGGCAACAGAGCTGGAATGCTTCCTGAACTGAATCAAAATAATGATGTCGATGATTTGGAAGAGTTGTCCATTCAAGTTATAGGAGAAAACGATGGCAATTTTTCTCGTCGTGATTATGTTTTATTCTATGGTCAAGATCCCAATACTAAATACTACGATACCATATCGGACCGGTTTATACATTCTCAGAACATATACAGCGATAGTACCTATTATTTTTTAACTTTTGGAGGAGCCTTAGGGAAACGCATTGTAAATCAGGCGAGCTTATCTGGAGTTCCTACCAATACAGTCACTAGTTTTGATGACTTTCAATACTTCGAAAAGGATAGAACTAATTTTATAAAATCCGGTCAAGAATGGGTGGGTGATTTGTTTGATGCCACTACTACCTATCAATATAATTTTAGTTTTCCCAATATAGAACTTACAAGTAATGCTCGGTTGTCAATTAGTGCATTTGCTAGGTCTAGTGTTCCAAGTAATCTTAGTATTAATATCTCTAATAGCTCAAATACGTTACAGTTTTTTACCGTTAATTTTGATCGATATGAAACTCCTTTTGCAGAAGAATCAAAGTCGGTTTATGTCTTTCAACCCAATAGTCCGAATCTTACTGTTACTGCGACCTATAGTAAACCGCAGTCTACATCAAAAGCTTGGTTGAATTTCCTTGAATTGAATGTCAGAAGAAGGTTAGTCTTTAACGGTCAGACCATGTTTTTTAGAGATGTTAATTCTGTTTCTGCTAATGGTGTCACAAGCTTTAACTTATCCGGACAGCTGCAAAATGCGAAAATATGGAACGTAAGTAACTATAATAATGTGCTGAATCAAGAATTTTCTCTTGGAGCCAACTCTGCAACGTTTATTGCAAGCTCCAATTCACTTCAAGAGTATGTTGTTTTTAATGATGGTGATAGTGTAGTAGGTTTCTCAGGGAAAGTGATGAATCAAAATTTACATGCCTTATCCAATATAGATTATATCATTGTCGCTCACCCTTTGTTTAAAGAGCACGCTGAAATTTTAGCCGAGTTTCGAAGAAACGAAGGATTAACTGTTGAAGTCGTATTGCCTGAACAAATCTATAATGAGTTTGGAGCAGGGAGTCAAAGTCCGGTAGCTATACGGTCACTAATGCGAATGCTTTATGAAAAGGCCAATTCTACAGCAGCGCTTCCTAAGTATTTGTTGTTGTATGGTGATGGTTCATATGATAATAAAAATAGGGTTTCAGGGAATACTAATTTTATAGTAACATATCAAAGTAAGAATTCAACAAGCCCAGTCGCTTCATTTGTTAGTGATGATTATATGGCCGTATTGGATCCCAGTGAAGGCGCCTATACAACTGCTGATAATGACAAGGTGGATATAGGAGTTGGTAGATTTCCAGTTAAGAATTTAAATGAGTCATTAGGTGTTTTGAATAAGATTATGTTATATGCTACACAGCAATCTTTAGGAGACTGGCGGAATCTGTCCGTTTTTGTTGCTGATGATGAAGATGGTACTTTGCATATGAACCACTCGGCAGTTGTATCAAGAAATATTGATTCAGTGCCATTTATGAATGTTGAAAAGATTTATCTAGATGCCTTTCCTCAGATTGCTACACCAGGAGGTGATAGATACCCTCAAGTAACGATTGCAATTAACGCTGCAATTAATAAAGGTAGTTTATTGGTAAATTATACAGGACATGGAGGGGAAACTGGTTGGACCGCTGAACGTGTATTAGGAGTGAGTGATATTAATGCTTGGTCAAACAATAAAAAGTTGCCCATGTTTATCACAGCCACTTGTGAGTTTAGTAGATTCGATGATCCTTTGAGGAATTCCGCTGGAGAAATGGTATTGCTAAACAAAGATGGAGGAGGGGTAGCTTTAATGTCCACCACCAGATTAGTTTATGCAACACCTAATTTGTACCTGAACGATACTTTGTATAAGCGAATGTTTGAAAAGGCAAATGGGGAGTATAAATATCAGCGCCTAGGAGATATTTTTGCAATTACTAAGGCTCAACATTCAAATTCAGCGAATGCTAAAAACTTTACATTGTTGGGAGATCCTGCTACCAAGTTGGCAATACCAAAATACAACGTAGTGACTACTGCAATAAATGGAAGTCCAGTTAACGGAAAAGACACCTTGAAAGCATTAAGCAAAGTGACTTTTGCAGGAGAGGTTAGAGATGAGAATGGAAATTTGATGACTAATTTTAATGGATTTGTTTACCCCACTATATTTGATAAGATTAGATCGTTTACTACTCTAAATAATGATAATAATGGACCTTATAACTATAAATCTAGAAATAGTCGATTGTTTAAAGGGAAAGCAAGTGTAGTCAATGGAATCTTTTCATTTGACTTCATTGTTCCTAAAGATATTTCATATAATGTAGGTTCAGGAAAAGTAAGTTATTACGCTGATGATAATCAGATAGACGCTAGTGGAGGGTCAACAGATTTTTTAATTGGAGGTACTGCAGACTCTGTGGAGCTGGATGATCAAGGACCTAATATTGAAATGTTTTTAAATGATAAAAACTTCGTTTATGGTGGAATAACACATGAGAATCCAACTTTAATCCTAGAGTTGTCAGATGAACAGGGTATCAATACAGTTGGAAACGGAGTGGGCCATGATTTAGTAGCATACATAGACGATAAAACAGATGAGAGTTTTATCTTAAACGATTTTTACGAGGCGGCTTTAGATGATTACACTAGTGGAAAAGTGACCTATCCAATGAATGGTTTAGCAGAAGGTAAGCATCGACTAACTGTAAAGGCTTGGGATATTCATAATAATTCTTCTGAACGAACTTTAGAGTTTGAGGTGTTAAAAGAGAAGGATGTTAAACTTGACCATGTGTTAAATTATCCGAATCCTTTTACAACGAATACGCAATTTTGGTTCGAACATAATCAAGCCGGCCAAACATTGGATGTAAAAGTTGATGTATACACGGTGAGCGGAAAATTAGTTAGAAGTATTAGTCAGGTAATTCAGGCTACAGGCTACCAGAGTAGGTCTATTGAATGGGATGGAAGGGATGATTTTGGTGATCGAATTGGTCGGGGAGTTTATGTATATCGCTTAAAGGTAAGTTCCAGAAATGGATCCGTTGCAGAGAAATATGAAAAATTAGTCATTTTATAATAATGTAAGAATCCCAACGTTTAGATTTCTTATATTTGTTCCCCTTTGTTTAAGTTTAAAATAAATTAATGAAAATCAATTATATAACATTAGTAGCGGCTTTAGGATTTTCTACTGTAACCAGTTTTGCGCAAAATGCTTATCAACAAGGAAAGCAATTGGAATTGAATACTATTACTACTGCCGTTCCTTTTTTGCAAATAACACCTGATTCGAGGTCTGGTGCCATGGGAGACGCAGGAGTAGCACTTTCTCCGGATGCGAATTCCATACATAATAATCCCTCTAAACTTGCTTTCATTGATAGTGATTTTGGGGCATCCTTGTCTTATTCTCCATGGTTGAGAAATTTAGTGCCAGATATCAATTTGTCATACTTAAATGTCTATAAAAGAATTGATCAGCGGTCTACTGTTGCCGCTTCTTTGCGATATTTTTCCTTAGGTAAGATTGCTTTTACTGGTAATGAAGGACAACCACTTGGTGATTTCAATCCGAATGAATTTGCAATTGATGCAACTTATGCATCAAAGCTTTCTGAGCGTTTTTCTGTTGGTGTCACCGGTAGGTTTGTTAATTCAAACTTGACTCAAGGTCAAGCGGAGAGTAAGCCTGGGAGAGCAGTAGCTGCAGATATCTCAGGATACTATGAGAGTGAGAAGTTTAGGTTAGGAGACTACAAAGCAGTAGCACGAGCGGGTATTAATATTTCTAATATTGGTTCAAAGATCACTTACACAGAATCTGCTTTGTCTGATTTTTTGCCCATGAATTTAAGATTAGGACCTTCCTTAACAGTTGATTTGGATGATTACAATCAATTAACTTTCTTATTTGATGTCAATAAGTTGTTAGTGCCAACTCCTCCAGTTTATCAAGATGATGGTAGTGGTGGTATTGCAAGGGATTCTGAAGGAAATCCAATAATTGCTGCTGGAGAAGATCCAGACCGTGGAATTGCAAGTGCTATTTTTGGTTCATTTTCGGATGCGCCAGGTGGTTCCGAAGAAGAATTAAAGGAATTGAATTATTCTGTGGGTCTTGAATACTGGTATGATCAGCAGTTTGCGGTTCGAATGGGATATTTTTATGAAGATGAATCTAAAGGGGATCGACAGTTTTTTACCGTTGGGCTTGGGTTAAAATTAAATGTATTAGGAATTGATTTGGCGTACTTAGTGGGTAATAAGCAACGAAACCCATTGGCTAACACTGTACGATTGACTTTGACTGCTAATTTTGACGATTTGAAAAAACCTAAAGCAGAATAAAATGAAAATACGTGTAGGATTTGGATTCGACGTGCATCAGCTCTCTGAAGGAGCTGATTTTTATTTGGGTGGAATTAAGGTGCCTCACTCAAAAGGGGCGACTGGTCATTCTGATGCAGATGTTTTGATTCACACTATATGCGATGCTCTTTTAGGTGCAGCAAATTTGAGAGATATCGGTTTTCATTTTCCTCCTACCGATAATGCCTACAAAGGAATAGATAGTAAAATTTTATTGAAAGATGTAGTAAAGCTTTTAAAGGAAAAGGGTTATTCAATTGGTAATATCGATGCCACAATTGCATTGGAACGTCCAAAAATCAATCCTCATATTCCTGCGATGAAAACGGCTTTGATTCCAATTTTAGAAATTGAAGAAGATGATTTATCGATCAAAGCGACTACCACTGAAAAGCTTGGTTTTGAAGGTAGAGAAGAAGGCGTTTCCGCTTATGCAACGGTATTGATAGAAAAGAGGTGATATATTTACCTGTATTTTATGATTTAAAGTAAATTGAATCTGATTCGACCATATCGTCAAACTGATCAGCAGTCTGTGCTGAATTTGTTTCAATCCAATACTCCAGAATATTTTGATTTTTCCGAAAAAGTAGAGTTGTTAGATTACCTAAACCATAAGTTGGAAGATTATTTTGTAGTTGAGCAGAATGGTGTTGTTATCGGATCAGGAGGTATCAATTATTTTTATGAAGAAAAAAAAGCTCGATTATCTTGGGATATCGTAAGTCCCCAAAGTCAAGGGAAGGGAGTTGGGACTGTGTTAACACATTATAGATTGAATTTGATAAAGAGATTGGAGCAAATTCAGGTGATCGAGGTGAGGACCTCTCAATTTTCAAATGGTTTTTATCTTCAACAAGGGTTTAGAATTAAATCAATAGAAAAGGATTATTGGGCATCTGGATTTGATTTATACCTTATGGAGTATTATGGATAGCTGATGATGTTTCACTGTATTCTATTCATATGACTTCTTCTAAGCATCGAACAAAAACATATCTAAAGTCCTTCTTATTTTGCTACCTTTAAATGTTCAAATGAATATACATGAGAATTGTTAAAAAGCAAATTGAATTTTCTGAATACGATAGTATCGATCAGCTCACCGAACAGGAACAATCTCTATTGTCACAAGCAATAGAAGTTGCTCATACTGCCTATGCTCCTTATTCTAATTTTAAGGTAGGAGCTGCCATTTTGTTAAAAAATGGAGAGATAGTTATAGGTAATAATCAAGAGAATATTGCATATCCCTCAGGTTTATGTGCAGAAAGAGTCGCTATTTTTCATGCCGGAGCAACACATCCTAATGAACCCATATCAACTATCGCAATATTTGCCGAATCAGAAACAATGCCAGTAGATACTCCCATAACTCCTTGTGGTGCATGTCGACAAGTTATTATGGAATATCGACAAAAACAATCAACACCAATTCGCGTTATCTTGAAGCCCCAAAAGGGTAAAATTTGGATATTTGAATGCGTTACAGATTTGTTGCCCTTCGCGTTCGATTTAAAAGGACTTAAAAATCAAAATTAAGTACCAATAGTCGCCCAAATATTATAAATTTGTAATCCATTTTTAAAGAAGGTGTAATGGCTAAAAAAACAACATCAACAAAGAGTTCAAACAAGAATACTGAGTTTTCTAAAGAAACTTATTTAACCTGGTACGAATCAATGCTTTTGATGAGGAAGTTTGAGGAGAAGGCAGGTCAATTATATATTCAACAAAAAATACGAGGTTTCTGTCACTTATATATTGGTCAAGAGGCTTTAGTAGCAGGAGCTATGTCGGTTATTGGAGAAGATGACAATATGATAACCGCATACAGAGACCATGCGCATCCTATTGCAAAAGGAGTTCATCCCAATGTTATTATGGCTGAATTATACGGTAAAGTCACAGGTTGTTCAAAAGGAAAGGGTGGCTCAATGCATATGTTCGACAAAGAAAAGAATTTCTTTGGAGGTCATGGAATTGTTGGAGGTCAGGTTCCTATAGGGGCTGGAATTGCTTTTGCAGATAAATATAGAGGTAATAAAAATGTAACTATTTGTTACATGGGCGACGGCGCCGTAAGACAAGGAGCTTTTCATGAGGCATTGAATATGGCCATGACATGGAAATTGCCAGTCATATTTGTAATTGAGAATAATCAATATGCAATGGGTACTTCTGTTGAACGAACTTCAAATGTTACCAATCTTAATCGATTGGCGGATGCATACGATATGCCCAATGAGCAAGTGGATGGGATGGCATGTGAGCCAGTACATGAAGCTTATCAAAGAGCTGTGGATAGAGCAAGAAATGGTGAGGGGCCGACTCTTTTAGAGATGAGAACTTATAGATATAAAGGTCACTCTATGTCTGATCCTGCTAAATACAGAACTAAAGAGGAGCTCGAAGAGTATAAATCTTTAGATCCTATAGAAAATGTGTTAGCAGTAATTAAGGAGAAAAAATATGCAACAGACAAAGAGTTGAAGGCGATTCAAGATAGAGTGAAAGCCCAAGTTCAAGAGTCTGTAGATTTCTCTGAAAAATCAGAATTTCCAAAAGCAGAAGATTTATATAAAGATGTTTATTCTCAGGAAGATTATCCTTTCGTGAGAGACTAAAATAATAGAGCATTATGGCTGAAATTATAAAATTGCCCCAGTTGAGTGATACAATGGAAGAGGGGACTGTAGCAAAATGGCATAAGTCTGTTGGAGAGCAAGTGAATGAGGGAGACCTGCTTGCAGACATAGAAACAGACAAAGCGACCATGGAGTATGAGTCATTTCAGGAAGGTATATTACTTTACCAAGGAGTTGAAGAAGGAAAAACTGCTAAGGTGAACGCTATCTTAGCAATTGTAGGTGAGAAAGGAGAGGATTTCCAATCTTTATTAGATGGTGGAGATACTAAATCTGAAATACCTGCAGCAAATGAAGATAAGAAACCGAGTTCAGCTGCTGCCGAGAAGAAAGAAAAAATTGACACCTCTTCAATCAAAGCAACGATAGTAAAAATGCCAAAGTTGAGCGATACCATGAAAGAGGGTACAGTTTCAAAATGGCATAAGAAATTAAATGAAAAAGTAGAGTCCGGAGAGTTGTTGGCAGATATAGAAACCGATAAGGCGACGATGGAGTTTGAAGCTTTTGATGACGGTGTGTTATTGTATCAAGCTGTTGAAGAAGGAAAGTCGGCTGAGGTTGACGCTGTTTTGGCTGTAATAGGTGAAAAAGGAGCCGATTACGAAAGCTTGATTAAGGCCTACGAGCAAAACAATTCTGCTCAAGATTCTGCACCTGAAGAAGAAGTGAAAGCGGAAACTTCTACCGATTCAGGAATAACTGAAAAAGCAAGCTCTGCAACAATTGCATCAGAAAATGCAGACGGCTCTAGAATTAAAGCTTCCCCGCTAGCAAAGAAAATGGCCTCAGAAAAAGGTATAAACCTTACTCAAGTTAAAGGTACGGGCGATAATGGAAGAATTACAAAACGGGATATTGAAAACTTTGTTCCTGTTGTAGCTGCTTCTAACGCATCGGCATCTAATGTATCTAGCTCTTCTGAAAACTATGAAGAGAAGGATATTTCACAAATGCGAAAAACAATTGCTAAGCGATTAGCTGAAAGTAAATTTACTGCCCCTCATTTCTATCTGACGATTGAGTTAGATATGACCAATGCTATTGAAGCAAGAAAGGCCATCAATTCGATGGAAGGGGTTAAAGTATCATTTAATGATATGGTAGTAAAAGCAGCCGCAGTTGCACTTCAAAAACACCCACAAGTCAATTCATCATGGTTGGGAGATAAAATTCGTATCAATCATCATGTTAATATCGGTGTGGCAGTGGCCGTTGAAGATGGACTTTTAGTTCCTGTTGTTCGATATGCTAACACTAAACAACTGTCTCAAATTGGAGCAGAGGTAAAGGATTTTGCACAACGTGCGAAGGATAAGAAGCTTCAGCCACAAGATTGGGAAGGAAGTACGTTCTCTATTTCAAATTTAGGAATGTTTGGAATTGATGAATTTACCGCTATTGTAAATCCGCCAAACTCTTGTATTATGGCAGTAGGAGCGATAAAAGAAGTTCCAGTAGTAAAAAATGGACAAATTGTTCCAGGTTCAGTGATGAAGGTTACCTTATCTTGTGATCATAGAACTGTAGATGGAGCAGCTGGCGCGGCATTCTTGCAAACATTTAAACAACTTATTGAGAATCCAGTAGCCATGTTGGCTTAATGATAAATACTAGTATAATTAAAAAGGTCTCAACATTTGCTGAGACCTTTTTTTTGTGAAATCAAATACTACAGTTATTACTTTACGGTCAACCTTCCAACCATTTTAGGAAAGTGACCTGGATAGGTACAGATGTATTGATATGAACCTTTCTTAGGTGCGGTAAACGTTATTGTGACTTCTTCTCCCATTGTTGTCATTTTTGTTGCTACCACAATTCGGTCATCATTTGGAACAAAATTATTGGCTTCACCTGCAGCTATACCTGCAGTGGCTATTTCTTGTCCTGAACCTAAGGGCACCAAGACAAAATTATGCAGCATGCCCGCAGCTGAAGATTGATTTTTAAAAATTAAGGTGACTTCTGCACCTTCATTCAAAGTTAATGTTGTTGGTTGGAATGCGATTTCAGCCATAGTTTCTCCGAGTGCTGCTACATTTAATTCAACTTGTTCCGTGATTATTTCTACACTCGACTCTTTTTTAGCAGGAGTTTCTTTTTCAACTGTGTTTTTATTATTGTTTTTTTCGCTACCACAAGAGAATAAGGCAACTGTTAAAGCAAAAAATGTTACACTTTTTAAGTACTGTTTCATAACTTATATATTATTGTTTTAATTAATTCGGTATACATTTACATCAACAAATTTTACCTTTTTATGTTTAAGAAAATCTTCAAATGGATTGGACGATTGCTGTTGCTTTTTTTTGGGAGCACTATATTGACTGTAGTAGTCTATAGGTTTGTTAATCCACCGATTACACCTTTTATGATAGCCAAGTATTTTGAAGGAGGGTCTAAGCAAATTCAAAAAGATTGGGTGCCGATAGAATCGATGAGTCCGGACCTGCCTTTAGCTGTTATAGCTGCAGAAGATCAGAAGTTTATGACTCATAATGGATTCGACGTGGAGGCCATAGAAAAGGCCATTAAAAACAATCAAAAAGGGAAAAAAGTCAGAGGAGCAAGTACCATCAGTCAACAAACTGCTAAGAATGTTTTTTTAGTACCCTCTCGGTCATGGGTTAGAAAAGGGCTGGAGACCTATTTTACTTTTTTGATTGAAGTCATTTGGTCCAAAAAGAGAATTATGGAAGTTTATTTAAACGTAATTGAACAGGGAGATGGTATTTATGGAGTACAAGCCTCTGCAATAATCCACTTTAATAAAGATGCTTTAAAAGTGAGTCGATCTCAAGCAGCGTTGATGGCTGTTGTTTTGCCTAACCCTGTAAAGTTTAAAATTAAAAACCCTTCTCCTTATGTTAGAGGTCGTCAAAGTTGGACTATAAGACAAATGAGCAACCTCGGCGGGCAATCAGTTGTAAAATCATTCTATGAGGATTAAAATACTTATTGGTTTGTTGGTGGTTTGCTCTTTTAGTGTTGAAGCGCAGTTGGTAAACCAATTTAAAAAGTTAGGTTGTGCTGAAAAATGGTGGGTGATTACGCACCCATTTGTAGCTAATAAAACTGCACAACTTAGTTTAGAGGTAAAAATAGTGGCGAATTCAGATACCATCAAAACTCTTTTAGGAAAAGATGGTAATGGAGGAGCATTAGATGCGTTTCGACACACGTATTGGATGGCCATTTTGACAAAGGAAATAGGGAGTAGAAGGGCATTAAAGTTGGGTGAGGCTCATGAGAAAAAGAATAAACAAGACTTTAAAAAAGGCCGACTAGAAGATGGAACTATTCCCGATAGTGTGAGTATTCAAATGGATTTGTTCAATAATCAGGTTGGGTCGAGCTTAGTTGTAAAAAAAGAAAGGGTTTCTATTTCTGAGCTACTAGAGAGAGTAATAGAGCAAATTTGTTCTGGAAAAACGTTGGTAGTTGCTAAGAATGAGAAAGCGCAATCACTCGATATAAATGGCAATGTGTTAATAAGAGAGGAGTGGGAAGGGAATTGGGATTCTGGAAGAGTTCTAGTGCCTTCTAGCTGCAATTAGAAACCGATTCCAAAGCCTGCTCTAATTTGAGGATTGGTGTACGGCGAGAATTCAGAATCGTTGAGGTTAAATAATACCAATAGGCTGACAAATGAGTTGCCACCTAACGAACCTCTATATCCACCACCAACAAATACTGAATGAACATTGATACGTTCCAGCTCAAAACGCGATGGGTCTCTTGAGAATCCTCTATTCATTAATTCGTACTCTGTATGAGCAATAAAGTTTTCAAGAAAGTAATATTGGCCAAATAAACTACCTGCATATATGTTGGTTTGAAACTGGTAACCTGGAGTATTGTCTTTATAATAAATGTATTTTCCACCTATTCCAAGTAAAAAATTGTCAGAAACTAAATAGCCAACGGTTGGTGAAATGTCGATAAAAGTGATGTCCCCAAAAGCAGCTCCGAAACTACCTCCAAGAACTAATTTATCCAGAATGTCAAGATCCTTTTTTGGTTTTTTAGTGGGTTCATCCGATTCCGTTAATGTTTGTGCATTAATTTGGAATGCAGAGAGCAAGATCAATAGGAGAAAGGTGTTAAACTGTTTCATGTGGATGGATTAAAACATAGTTCATAAATTGCTCTTTCAAATTTACATAAAGTTATAGGATAAGTTTTTTCCATTTGGACGACCTATTCACCTTTTGTAATTTTTTAATTGAGTAGTCGATCGTTTTAAAATATCTTTACTTTATTGCGATTTAACAGCAAAAGCCGATGAAAATTGTTTTTAAGCAACAGAATTTATACTGGATTTCTCAAGTTTACGGGTGGTTGATTTATGTTGTTTTGATGGGGTTGCTCAATCAATTAAATGGAGCTGAACTGAATAGACAACTCATTTTTAATTTGCTGGTAACTTTTTCTTTGGGGGTATTGATATCGCATATTTATCGCGAATTGATTCTGAAATTGAATTGGTTGAAATATCAGCTCTATAAATTAATCCCTCGAATCTTAGTTGCCTGCTTGGTTTTTGGGACCCTGTTTTTTACTGTCCATACGATTATTTCAGATGTATTAATTGCTGGAGAGCGCTATATTTTTGAATGGATTGATGTGATCAGGAATGTGATCAATCAGACTGTTATATTCCTTTTGTGGTCCTCTTTGTATTTCTTATTTCATTTTGTTCAAAACTACAGAAAGGAAGAAATAAAGAACCTGAAGTGGCAAGCGGCAAGAAATGAGATTGAATTAAATAAAATCAAATCTCAACTAAATCCACATTTTATTTTTAATTCCATGAATAGCATTCGTGCCTTAGTAGGAGAGGATCCTGAAAAGGCTAAAGATTCCATCACTCGACTGTCAAATATTTTAAGGAGTTCATTTATGTTGGGCAAGCAAGAGGTGATAGGTTTTAAAGATGAAATGCAACTCGTTCAAGATTATTTAATATTAGAAAAAACCAGATTCGAAGAGCGGTTAGCGGTCGAATATTCGATTGATGAAAATACTTATGATTGGCCGGTACCTCCGTTGATGGTGCAAACTTTAGTAGAAAATGGGATTAAGCACGGTATTTCAAAGCTGAGAGATGGTGGTTCCATTTCTATTTCTTCAAAAATAGAAAATGACCTATTAAAAATTAGGATATTGAATAGTGGCCTATATGACGAACAATTGATTTCGGAAACGGCTTTTGGACTCGAGAATACGAAACAAAGACTCTATTTGTTGTTCGGGAAGCAGGCCCATTTTTCCATATTTAATAATTCAAAAAATGAGGTGGAAGTGCAGTTGCACATTCCCCATCATGTAATACAATTTGATTATGATGAAAGCAATAATAATTGATGATGAACGATTGGCTAGGAAAGAATTAGCAAGTCTATTGAATGAGTTTAATTCTGTTGAAGTTATCGCTGAATGCAACAATGCCGATAACGGAATAGAGAAAATCGAGGAATTGAAACCCGATCTAATTTTTTTGGATATTCAAATGCCAGGCAAGGATGGTTTCGCTATGTTGGAGGAGTTATCGTTTGTGCCAAAAGTAGTTTTTACTACAGCCTATGATGAGTATGCTCTTAAAGCATTCGAAGTGAGTGCATTTGATTATTTGATGAAGCCAATTGATATAGAAAGATTAAAAGAGACCCTGGATCGGTTAAAACTGCCAGAGGCGGAAATAGAGCCAGCTCAAAAGTCAGTTGAGAACACAAGTAGATTCTCCCCAGACGACCAGGTTTTTGTAAAAGATGGAGATAAATGTTGGTTTGTAAAATTGACCGATATTAGTCTATTTGAATCGGAGGGGAATTATGTGCGTGTTTATTTTGATAATAATAAGCCATTGATCTTGAAATCGCTTAATAATTTAGAGGAACGCCTAGATTCTAAAACTTTTTTTAGGGCCAATCGGAAATATATTATCAATTTGAATTGGATAAGCAGCGTTGAAAGTTGGTTTAATGGAGGATTATTGGCCAAATTGAGAAATGATAAACAAGTGGAAATTTCTCGAAGGCAAGCGGCAAAGCTAAAAGATATGATGAGCTTGTAACTTTATCGCTTCAATTTCAGACTTGGTCTAAAAGTAGAACGATTAATTGCATTTTTTTTTGAAATCGAATTATAATTATGCATATTTGATTACACACTACATCTCAAAAATAACTCTTAAATCATGCAATATTTAGAAATAGAGCCTACTTATAAGACACCCAAAGTAATATTGGACCCCCAAAAAGCAGAAGTTCAAATCTCTGGTCGTTCTATCCTCGCCGAAGTTGATGATTTCTATCAGCAGTTATTAGACTGGATCGATAATTTTTTAGCTAAATCAGCACCAAGAAGGGTAACATTTCAATTCGATCTGGAGTATTTTAATGTAACTTCATTTAAAAGAATTCTTTTCATTTTTTATCGTTTTATGGAGAATGAAAAGTTTAAGAAATTGGTAGAAGTAAAATGGCTTTATCAAGCTTCAGATGTCGATATGCTGGAAATGGGCCAAGATTTCAGTATGATGCTAAATCTTCCAATTGAGTTTATTGGCTATGAAAAAATGAAACAACAAGAAAAAGCTATTAATTAGGCCATTCGTCCGACGTTATAAAGCCTCTATTTCCTTTTGCATCCAATACCATTATCGCTTTTGAAAGCTGAAAAGCTTGTTTAAAAAAATCAGGAAATTCATTTTTGTCGATGCGCAGAGTATTGTTCAATCCGAACCATTCTGATTTTGGAATATAATGGAGTGTTGAAAAATCATAGAGCAAAAACTCTGAAAAACTAAGGTGCCACCCTTTCTGGTGATTCCGATTTAAATAGGTTGGGTACTTAAAATCCTCAACTATAAAACTATCATAAGGGTAAAAAATGATTCCTTTTACTAAGAATTTAGCAGCGCTTATCTTCTGGTTACCCGTTATCCTTAATATATCTTCAGGAGTTTCTTTTAATAATTGATGGTGAACTAGTCGGTTATATTTTTTTTCTAAATTGTCCTTAGCGTTTGGCCCAATGTATTGACCGTTGTATTTGATGTAATATTTCGTGGCTAACTCTACTTGGGTAATTGTTTTTGCTAGTATATCTTCTATAAGAAAGTCAATTTCTCCCTTTGTGATTTTGTTCTCAAATAGTTGGATGTTATTGGCAATCAGTCTAAAGTCATCGAAGTTGCTAAAGAAGTACTCCATTAACTTTTCCGCATACCATCCTAACTTTCTGATGTCATAATTTTCAAAGTGTGCATCTATTTTTTCAGATTGACATTGCTCCTCTTTTAGCCAGCTACTTACCTTGTATTCATTTAGAAAAAATGAATGTTCGGACGATCGAAAGAGCTCAGGACTAAGTAAAATGAAAGCTAAGTCCGCTAAATATTTGTTGCTGAATGTATGTGTTGGAGATAACTGCATTAATCCGTGACTATTTCAATTAAATATAGCAACTTTGCAAATTATAATTTTTAAATCAGAAAAGTGAAGAATTTATCCTTAGTTTTTAATGTCGTTTTGGCTATCGCTGTAGCCATTTTGTTTTATATGGTATCTAATCAGTCTGCTGAAAACATAGAAGCAGTGCCAACCACTCAAAAAGTAGATAGTCTAGTTAATCAGTCGGCTATCAGTATTGCATACATCAATACGGATACGTTGTGGGAAAAGTACGAATTAGTAAAGCAATTAAGAAAGGAGTTGGAATCCAAACAAGCACAATTTAGAAGTCAACTAGAAGGGAAAGTAAAAACTTTAGAGAATAAATACCTTAAATTGAGAGAAGATGCGCCTATGTTGACTCAAGCAGAAGGTGAGAAACGTCAAATGGCTTTGATGCAAGAAGAAGAAGGGATTGGCAAAATGCAAGAGGAGTTGGCTTTGAAATTGGCTGAAGAGGAGGACAATATGAAGCGAAAAATTAGAATCAGTCTAGATGGTTATTTGGTACAGTTGAAAGAAGACAAAGGTTTAAATATGATTTTGGATTATTCTACTACAAGCTCTTTGTTATTGGCTGATTCTGCTATGAACATTACTACGGAAGTCATTGATGGCTTAAACGCAAAATATCAAGAACTTAATAAGAAGGACTAAACACAATGTTAATTGCACAATTAAAAAAGGAAACCAATATTGCCGAGTACATCATCTATATGTGGCAAATTGAGGACATTATTCGATCCTATAAGTTTGATTTAGATCGAATTGATCAAGAGGTGGTAGCTAAGTATCCACAGCCGTTAGAGGTTAAAGTTAAAATCAAAGAATGGTATGCGGAATTGATTGAAATGATGATTGAAGAAGGTATACAACAAACCGGTCATTTGAGTTATATAAATGCCGACATAAAGGGGTTAGGAATTCTTCATCAAACATTATTGACCACCATTCAAGATAAAGAGTATAAAGCATTGTATGAGGATGCGAAGGTGCATATCGCTGCTTTGATGCAGAAATCTGACGGGAAGTATATCAATGAAATAGAAGCTTGTTTAAATGGATTGTATGGTTTGTTGCTATTGCGATTGAAAGGCATGAATATATCAGAAGGCACCAAAGCAAGTATGGCAAGTATTTCAGCCTTGTTGGCACATATGGTCGTGCAATACAATAATATGAAAACGGGTAAATTAAATTTAACCGATGTCATGAATAATTGATTTTAGAAAGAATATCTATAAGTAGAAGCCACCTTTTCAGTGAAAGGGTGGCTTTTTTGGTTAACGGTGATTGTTACTCTATTCAAAATTGAGAATTGTCAAGCAACAATTCCTACTTTGCAGGTGTCTAATATTCAGAACTTGAAACTAATCCTATGAAAAAAATAATCACCTTACTTTTTATTTGTTTCCTATCAATCTCAGGATTTGCCCAAACCTTTGAAAAAATAATAAAATCACCTTATCAAGATTTTTCATCAGAAGTAATTGTTAATCATAAAGATGAAATTTTAGTTGTTATCAAAAATTTTAACTTAGCCCCTTCTAGTCCACGGTTTTTGAATAGTTCATTTGTATTACTAAATCCTGATGGAACTACTAAGAATCAACTACAATTGACAGGTCAAGACTTTGGATTGACCTTGGATACTATTTATTCCTATTTGCACACTTTAAGTGGAAAATATAGAAATGAGAAGTATTTATTTTATGCTTCAAACAAAGTAGACACCCCAAGTGTGTATAGTCGGTTGTTCTTTGAGTTAGATTCCAATTTAAACATAACACGGTATAGTCATAAGGATACATTAAACAGACTTTTTATGGGGTATAGTCGGATGAAAGAGAATGGGAGTAATGTTTTACTAACTGGATTTGATTACAACTATTCGAACGGAATTTTTAATGGGAGGGTTGGTTTATTGAATGATTCTTTAGATGAAATATCAAAAGTGATGTTCAATACTTCTGATACTGTTTTTATGGAGATTATTGACGACGGGTTAATTGATCAGCAAAAGCAAATATATCTTTTTGGTGAAGGTAAATTGTCAAATAGTTTTTCGGGTAGTCCCATGCAATTAATTAAATTAGACTCTTCCTTTAATCTGATTAAGAAACAATACATCCGTCATCCATTATTGTCAGGTTGGGAGCATTATTTGAGTTCAGGACTTTCAATAAGTGCTTTTTGGATCAGTGATACTACTTTTTTATTGGCTACCACTGGGGCGATTGAGTATAATCTAAAAGGGGATATTCACTTTTTTGTGTACGACACAGCTTTTAATCAATTAAAATACAAGCGTATTATAACCCCCGATACTTCAGAGTTTAACAATGAATTTAAGACAACTACCTACGATAGTCTATGTGATTGTTTTTATATGGGAGTCACCAAGAGATTTGAGAATTTTAATGCTCCCACCTTCGGTACTGATGACACCACCGATTTTCAACTCATTAAATTTGATAAAGATTTGAACATTATTTTTAATCGGTTTTACAGAAGAAATAGAACGATGACCTTTGCACAGCTAAAAACAGATTCCAAAGGAAATGTAATTATGGTGGGGCAAACCCAAGACATCAATGCGCCCAACTATTTAGATACTGATATTTTTATCCTAAAAGTAGACTCTAACGGTAATATGATGTCCACGGCGATTAAAGAAAATGAGGAAATTGATCCTTTAAATTATTCCATTTTTCCAAATCCGGTAACAGATGCATTTACTTTTCGGCAGTACAATGTCATCGAGAACTACACCATGCAGCTTTATGATAGCAATGCAAAACTCCAAATGCAGTTTGAAGTAAAAAACTCAGAGGACAGTTTTTCTATTCAAGATTTATCGCAGGGAGTTTATTTGTACCAACTCACCAATTCAAAAGGAAAGCAGATTAGTGGGAAGTTGATAAAGAAGTAGTGGAGGTTTTTGTATGTTTAACTTTTCCAAAGTTCCAAACTTTGGAAAAGTTGATTCAGTATTTAATTCTTAATTGATTTATTCAATTTTATTAACTCTCAAAGGATTTTCAAATCCTCTGAGAGTTTTTTTTGTACTTAATTATACTTTTTTAATGTACTAGACCTTGGAGGTTTTCGAAAACCTCCAAGGTCTTTAATTACACTATTTTATATAATTGAAATTCTGATCCTTCTCAATACTCAATAATGTTTGATAAATCAATTCGATGACATTTAATACATCATCTTGATGCACCATTTCTACTGTGGTGTGCATGTAGCGTAATGGTAAAGAAATAAGTGCTGCAGCTATTCCGCCGTTCGCATAAGCAAAGGCATCGGTATCCGTTCCTGTGGCGCGAGAAGCCGCCAAACGTTGGAATGGGATTTTGTTGTCGTTTGCTGTCTTTATAATTTGTTTTAGCAAGTTGTTCTGCACTGCCGGAGCGTATGTCAAAACTGGGCCTTTCCCCGCAAAGAAATCTCCTTGCTCTATCTTATTAATCAAAGGAGTTTGTGTATCGTGGCAAACATCTGTGATGATGGCTACATCGGGTTTAATGCGTTGCACAATCATTTCTGCACCTCTCAAACCAATTTCTTCTTGTACGCTGTTGGTGATGTACAATCCGAACGGCAATTTCTTTTTGTTTGCTTTTAGTCTTTTGGCCACTTCAGCAATCATAAATCCCCCAATCCGATTGTCCAATGCACGACCTACAAAATAGTTTTTGTTCAATACCATGAACTCATCTTCGTAGGTAATCACACATCCTACGTGAACCCCCAATGCCTCCACTTCCTCTTTGGAGTTGCATCCACAATCCAAGAAAATATTATTCAATTTAGGCGTGTCTTCTTTTTCGTACCCAGACCTGGTGTGAATGGCAGGCCATCCAAATACTGCTTTTACAATTCCATTGTCCGTATGGATATTTACACGTTTTGATGGAGCGATGATATGGTCGGATCCGCCGTTTCTGCGAACGTAGATAAAACCCTTTTCGTTGATGTAGTGAACGAACCAGCTGATTTCATCGGCATGGGCTTCTATTACTACTTTGTATTTCGCTTCAGGGTTTATGACACCTACCGCTGTTCCGTATGTGTCCACAAAAGTTTCATCAACATAGGGTTTAATATACTCGAGCCACAATTTTTGCCCTTCTGATTCGAACCCCGTAGGTGATGGGTTGTTTATATATTGTTCTAAAAATTGGAGCGATTTTTTATCGACTTGTTTTGCTTTGGTCATTAGTTAGAGTTGTATATGTTTAGCCTTCAAATATAATGGAATATTTTCTGATTGAAAGAATGTATGCCATTGTAAAAGAATAGATTTGTAATTAGAAATGTTTAAATAGAACTATGGGTTTTCTCGATAAATTAATTCAATCTATTTTGCCTACTGAGCAAGCGGTAGAGTCAAGTTCTAATATACTTGTTAAGAAGGTGATAAGGCGATCTGAAAAGTACAAAAGTGATTTTGAAGTATGGAGAAGGGGGCAAAATTATAACTTTAACGTTCGAGCGATAAAGGAAGAGTGGGAAACGAGGTCAGAAATTGCCGCTGTAGAGGCGAACTTTTTTTATTATAATAGTCCTCAATCTAAAGGGTTTGTTTACTATTTTGAAAATGGTGTTCCTCAAGAGCAAGCTTCGTTTCTATTCGAATTATTCAAGTATCGCATCATTGAATTGGATTATGCGATTAATCATTCTGAAGAAGAGATTAAAGAAGACCAAGATTGGATTGTTTCGAAAGAATCCTATTACTTAAAGCCAAAGTTGAAATATAGAAAGACGGCGCCTTTTAATCAATTGTACGGGACCATAAGAATTGTTTTTGCTTCCAAAGATGGAGCTCCTTATTACATAAAATTACTCGCAAATTATTTTTCTGATCGTTCTTATCAAGAACCCTATTCATTTGAAGAGTTGGCTGAACATTTATTCGTATTTTGAGGGCTATCCCAAAAATAATTTATGAATACCATTTCCAAAAAGAAGTTTTTTTTCCCAATTCGTGATGAGTTGAGAGGTTATTTAACCGAGTATAGTCGAGAAGTTAAATTGCCCATTCAGTATAAAGATTTATTGCATTTTGAATCAAGTATGCCTGTTTATGATAAAGAAGGACGGGATACTTTATGGGAAACAGTCATGTTCTCTCAGTCGGATATGGAAGAGATCAATGAAAATCTAACAAAGATTTATTCCTTATTAAAAACAGAAGGCGACCTAGAAGTTACTGAACATCTTTATACCAATCGAATTGATTATTGTCCTTTTGGGAATTCCAAACCGTTTAGAATACGAATCACTAATCGGTATAACGACAACTATGACTATTTCTATGTAAAACGAGCAGATGCTTCTAGAATTTATGGATTAGAATTGGAGCATATTTTATCGCCTAACCGAATCAATTATGTGGTGGATGGAGATACCATTATAGAAGAGCACATCGCAGGAATTCCAGGTGACGTTTTTATTAGTAATTGGCTGAACGATGCAGAACTGAATGAAATACGACTGGCGAAGGAATTTGTAAAATTCAATGAACGTACTTTTGTGCGATTATTGGGTGATATGCGATCCTACAATTATGTCGTAGATATGACCCCAGACTTTGATGATATTCAGTATCGAATTAGAGCCATCGATTTTGATCAACAGACGTATGAAGGCATGCGTACCATGTATTTGCCTCAATTTTTTAAAGATAATAATGCCATTGTCGATTTTGTGGTGCGCTACATTAACCCTGAAACGATTCGGCAATATCAACTAGAAGAGCGCGCAATGATTGCCAATAGAATCAAGGTCTCTCGCTATCGATTGAAAGATTTGTTGGATATTATGGAAATTGATGAAATCTCTACAGAGGAGAAGGTGAAGCAATTGCGGGAGGAATTAGCCGTTCATTTTGATGACAAAGACTTTTTGGAGTGTGAAAATATGGGGAAGATTTTAAGGCATCGATTATATATATTATTGTATAATAATCGAGATATTCTATCTTAATTTGCCCCTCTTCCAGATAAAGACATCACTCATTTTTAATGGTCGAAATTCAATTTTCCAATTGAATCCACCGAGTAATAACTCGTCAGGTTTTAACTCATTTAATGGATAGAGCGTAGCATCAGGATCATTCACAAAAGTGATGGTCTCTATTTCATTTTCTTTCAATCCAATCAATAAATCGGAACTTTCTGCGCGATTAACACCTATGAATTTATTATTTTCATCTTGACCATAATATATGGTTTGCCCATTCCCTTCAATAAAGACCTTCTTCAATTTATTCTCAAAGAAGGTTCCAGTTAGTTGTTTGCCTTTGATCTGATTATATCGAGTGGTATCAACTTCTGAAGTAATAAAAGCGTCTTCAGGGATAAACAGTTCATCAATTTTTCCATCTTTCATGTTGATGTTTACGATGGTTCCAGTAATCTGATTTTGATCTGACCAAAGAATAGGTTCGTAAAACATCTTTAAGGTACTATCTGTAAAGGAGTATGCGATTGAGTCGCAGCTGCCTTGTAGGTCTTTTTTAAACAAGTTGACTTGATAAAAAGCTTGCATTACCCGTTTGCCATCTTTATTTGGGAAAACCCGAAATAGTTTGGCGTGCATGAATAACGTATCCTCTTCAAAAGGCTGAACTAGAAGAGCTTTTTTGGTTACTTCGGCACTATCGCTTTGTTCGTAAAACTTAGCCAATCCGCCTTTTACAGTAATGTTTTCTGCAGTATCAATGATGCTAATATGGCCTCTAGCTTCTCCATATCCTTTTATTCGATCATAAGTTAGGGTGTCGCCCATCAACTTCTGCTTAGATGAGATGAGGTAGGCATTCTTGAAGAACTTAGAACGTTCATTTATGGTGTTGTAATAGCCGTTTTCACAATAAATATAATTGTCTTCACTGATTATTTCTGTTGGACCAAAAAAGAAAACTTCCTCCGTAGTCGTCCAATATTTCATGGTGTCCGACTTCATGGTGTATTTCTCATTTCTGAGCACTACACTGTCTTTGAAGAAAAAGACATCTTGATTGATGTAGTAATATCCCTTTCGGCTAAATAGTTTATTGTTGTCTGTTTTGGAGATGATGTTTGCGCCATTCAGGTAATAGGCAATATTGGTTGTGCGATCTAAAATCAGCTTATCAGTCGTCAATGAAATGTCAGGACGATTCAAAACGACATTCTTTCGAACATCTGCAATCTTAGCATTCCCGTCATACTTGAGGTAGTTTCCAGTTAATGATAAAGTGTCACCTTGTTTTATCCTAACATTACCAAACGCCTCCATTTGGTTGGACAATTTGTATACATAAGCACTATCGCAAAACATTAATGCATCTTGGTGCTTTAGCTTTACATTACCAACCAACTTTTGAACATCTTTATTGCTCTTTTCAGAATAGATGAAGTCATCCGCATTCAGAATTTGGATTTTTTCCTTCTTTTGAGCGATGGTAATCGTTGAAATGAAACTAAATAAGACAACAAAAAGGGTCTTCATAAATTCGATTATGCAGTAGCTGCTTCTCTCATCAAGGTTTGACTTCGATCAGGTCCTACAGATACGATAGTGATTGGAGTCTCCAATTCTCGTTCCAAATATTCAATATAGTCATTTAATGCCGCAGGAATTTCATCAATGGAAGCTAATCCTGTTAAATCTTCCGTCCATCCTTTCAATTCTTTGTAGATGGGTTTTATTTCAGCATCCAATACATCGTATGGCAAAAAGTCAATTTCTTCCCCTTTGTAGCTATAGTGTGTGCATACTTTAATGGTTTCGAAATTGCTTAGAACATCTGCTTTTGTCATAATCAATTGAGTCACACCATTGATCATAATTGCATATTTCAATGCCGGCAAATCTATCCAGCCACATCTTCTAGGACGACCAGTAGTCGCACCAAACTCGTGTCCTACTTTTCTTAACTCTTCACCAGTTTCATCGAATAGTTCAGTTGGGAATGGTCCGCTTCCTACACGTGTGCAGTAGGCCTTAAAAATTCCAAATACTTCACCGATGTTATTTGGTGCCACTCCTAAACCAGTACAAGCTCCGGCAGTAATTGTATTGGAAGAGGTAACAAAGGGGTATGACCCGAAATCAATGTCTAGTAATGTTCCTTGCGCCCCTTCTGCTAGAATAGTTTGGTTATTTTTTGCTGCATTATTAATAAAATGCTCGCTATCTATTAAAGTCAATGATTTTAATAACTCGATTCCTTCAAACCAAGCTTTTTCCATTTCAGTGACATCATATTCAAATTCCGATCTGCTTAGTAAATCGTCGTGTTTTCCTTTTAATGCTTCATATTTTTCCATGAACTCTGGAGATTCAATGTCGCCAATTCTCAGGCCATTTCTACCCGTTTTGTCCATGTAGGTTGGTCCGATTCCTTTTAAAGTAGAACCTATTTTTTCTTTTCCTTTAGCTTGTTCGGAAGCTGCATCGAGCATACGGTGAGTTGGCAAGATTAAGTGTGCTTTTCTTGAAATCAGCAACGACTTTTTTACATCCACACCCATTTCTACTAATGCATCAATTTCTTTTTTGAAAATGACTGGGTCGATCACAACACCATTACCCACGACATTGGCTTTATCCTTATGAAAAATTCCAGATGGGATTGTGTGTAAAACATGTTTGATGCCGTCAAATTCAAGCGTGTGGCCTGCGTTTGGTCCACCTTGAAAACGTGCAATCACGTTGTATTTTGGGGTTAATACATCTACTACTTTTCCTTTTCCCTCGTCGCCCCATTGTAGGCCTAATAATACGTCTACTTTCATTGTAATAATTTATGCAGTCTGTTCTTTTATAGCTTGCAGCGCTTCAGCTTCTGTTTTGTAAAGCGAAAACACTGTATTTAATTTTGTAAGGATAATTAATTTTTCAATTCTTTCATTTACACCAAATACCACGGCCTCGCCGCTATTGCTTCTCGCTTTAGTCAATAATGCAACTAAACTGTTGAGTCCGCTACTATTCATGTAGTTGAGCTCGTTCAGGTTAATCAAGTAATTGTTTCTTCCGTCCAATAATAATTGATCTACAGCAATCATTATGTCTTGCGTTTGCGATTTTTCAAGGATATCACCTTTTAAATCAATGCGCAGCACAGAATCTTCGATGGGTTGTATGTGGTATGAAAAATTCAACGATTAGTCTTGTTTTTGTGCGTTTGCATCTTCCAAGGCGCTGCATGAACTACAAATGCCATAAAGATTTAAAGAATGGTGTAAGATTTTAAAATCTAAAATTTCACCAACCGTTGATTTAATATTTTGAATTCTTGGATCACAAAACTCTATCACTTTGTTGCATCGGGTGCATACTAAGTGATCATGTTGTTTAAACTCATAAGAGCGTTCAAACTGGGCAATGTTATTTCCAAATTGATGTTTTCGAACTAAGTTGCAAGCCAATAACAGTTCGATGGTGTTGTATAAAGTAGCTCGGCTCACTCTATACTTCTTGTTTTTCATTGAAATGTACAAGGATTCAATATCAAAGTGACCTTTTTGATTGTATATTTCGTTCAGAATGGCGAATCGTTCGGGTGTCTTCCGATGGCCATTCTTCTCTAAATAAGCAGCAAAGATTTGATTTACTTTTTCTATTGTTTCTTCGGTGGCCATAGTTTCGGCTTGCAATTTTAAGGATTCAAAGATACGCTTTATATTAGGATGGGAAAACTGATTTTTGAACAGTTTGTTAACGAAAATTGGATTAATTGACTTCTGATGGTTCCCAATCGAATCCCTATAAAAATGAGCAATGATAAGGGGTGTAGTTAGCGGAGTTGGATAAAATGCAGTCGGTAAGGGGGTTAATGAAATTTAATTTTTTAAAAGTTGTTGAATCAAGGATTTATTTTTTTATATTTAACTCTCTTAAAAACAATAGACTAATTTTAAACCCTATTTGCTATGAAAAAACTATTCACTACCATTCTAGCTGGAAGCTTTACAATCCTTACAGCAGCAGCTCAAGATCAAATTAAAAGTTACACTGTCGAAAAGTATGATGGTACTCAATATGTCAAACAAGACTCGGTGAGTTATCTATGGAGTACGAATCAGGATGATGAAAGGTTATTAAATATATTTACTTCACAGTGGTATCGTGCACCAATACTTTATGATGGAAGTTATTTCAATAGTTATGATAATCAAACAACCTACTCTTGGGATGCTGCAAATAGCCGATATTTTACTAGTGTGGTTTATAATCAGGAGCTTAATGTGCTTGGACAAATAAAGAAAAGGGCAAGACAGTTATTAGATTCTGGAAACTTAGAGAATGAATCGATGTGGGAATACAGCTACGATTTAAATGGAAATGTAGTGGAAGATATATACTACACATGGGGAGATACTTCCTGGGTGGCAATTAATAAACTTAATCGAAAATTTTTTGGTAATCAAGTTGATACTGCTTTGATTCTAATGAGAGGTAATTCTTCGTGGGATCAGAATTCCATTATCACCTACAAATATGAAAATTCTCGATTGATGGAGAAGTTTAGTAAATTACTTATTGGGTCTAACCCTCAGGGGATGAATTATCAAAAATTCATTTACACTTATGATACCGTTAATAATTCTAAGTCAGAGCTTGTGCAGAGGTGGTCAGTTTCTATGTGGGAAGATTTAGAGCGTTTGACTACTTATTATAATTCAGCAAATCAAGTAGATTCTACTATATTTGAAAGTCCTGCAGGAATAATTTCGAAGCGAAAAGTTTTTAAATATAACTCAAATGGACTCAGTGAAGTTGTTAGTTCGAATTACAATGTATCTCAACAGAAATACTACCCTCAAGTTAGGTTTTCATTTAACTACAATCCAAATGGAACTTTACAGTCAGTAATAGAGGAATCTATCGATGCAAGTGGTTGGTTAATTAAATCGGATGATTTAAGGTATAATTATAATTATCAAACAAGGGTAGGGCTAGCCGAACAATCTTCTTTTGCGAATTTTAAAATTTACCCCAACCCAACTTCAGATCAAATTACCATTTCAACAAAAGGTAATCGCATTAATCAAATTCGAATTGTCGATTTATCGGGAAAAGTGGTTTTTGAAAATCAATCGACTTTAAACGCTAATGAAATTGCGGTTCCTGTTCATCAGCTAGAAAATGGAACATACATTTTAACGGTTACCTCAAATGGGCAGCAAAAAAGTGAGAAGGTAGTGGTGAATCACTAAGATTTAGATTAATTAGTTAGAGCGTAGAGCCCTGTTGAGTTTTCAATAAGGGCTCTTTTTTATGGACAAAGAAGATTGGAAATAACTATTTTAAAGCTAAAGCTTCAAGCAAACAACGAATCGCCTGATTAATGTGTCTTTAGATTTTGCACCAATTCATTTTTTACAAATTAGGTTGGTATTTTTTTTCTGTAAGTTTTGTCTTTAATTGTTTGCTTGTTAGTGAGTAAGCGCCGTGTTGTAATTTATTTTAAAAAACTAAAACCATGAGAACATTACATTTAGTAATCATATTTACAATTACCAGTATCGGATTAAATGCTCAACCCAATTGGCATCAAGTTAATTCAGGAGTGCAAGATCAGGTTAGTTCAATTATTTTTCAGGACAGCTTGATTGGTTATGCAACTGCTGGAAACAAAATTTTAAAATCTACAGATGCTGGAGAAAATTGGACGTTGTATTACCAGGATACCAATCTATGGGCTTTTTCAGGTTTGGCAATTTATAAAGACAGCCTATTTGTTACACGCATAGATACTGGAAGTGCTTCTTGGAATAGGATTTACGCGCTTCACCTGTTTCAAATTGCAACCAAAGGAAATAGGATAATTCAAACCACAGAAAGTTTGTTGAGTTATTTGGGTTTGATTTCTTTTGGAGATAAAGTTTGGATTCAAGGAGATGGCAAAACATTGGAGTATAAGGACGGGAGACTAACAATTTTACAGTCAGAATTTCAGGCTTTTAATGTGTATGATAGCGTGGTAATTGGCGTTGGTTTTGACAAAGTGTATATCACTTTGGATGAAGGTTTAAGCTGGGATACTATAACTCATCCACCTATAACTCTAAATGGTGCTGGAGGATATTATCAAGGCGGTGATACGATTGTTGTATATAGTTCAGGCTTTCCTTCCTCATATTATATTTCTTACGACAAAGGGCTAAATTTTTATAGCAGAAATATTAATTCCTTGACTAGGCCAGTTTTTATAAATAGTCAAAAAATGTTTGGGGTTATTAATTATGGATCCAATGGCATTGTAAGTAAATCAATAAATGGAGGAATGAGTTATACTAAAGATACATTGAGCTTTAATTCTAAATTTATAGGCGTTTATTTGTATTCGAATAGGATGTTATTTGTGTTTGGAGACAATGGTGTAATCTTCAAATCTACCAACTTAGGCGGTTTGGTAGGTCTTAACGAAAAGAATGAGGTTAACTTGGGTGAAATTAAAATTTACCCCAACCCAACCAATGATTTCCTTAGAATTGATTGGAAAGACCAATCAAAATATAAAGTGAGTCAATTAAAAGTAGTGAATACAATGGGTAAAGAATTACAAGTAATCAATGGCTTTAAAAGCCAAATAGACTTAAACGGATATCCAAAAGGTGTTTATTTTTTACAGATCGTTTCTGAGAAAGGAGTTGCTTCTAAATCTTTTGTTGTGAAGTAAATTGGTAATAAAGCGTCTTATTGGAGAGCGTCACAATTTTTTGTGACGCTCTCTTTTTTTATGCTGTATCTATTCTAGAAATATTAATTACTCCATTCACATTTTTCAGTTTTTTGATGAGGTCTGTTAAGTGGCGAGTGTCATGCACAAACACCATAATAGTTCCTTCAAAAATACCATCGTTGCTGTCAAAACTAATGGAACGCATGTTGACGTTCAGTTCCATAGAAATAAGTTTAGTTATGTTATTGACAATTCCCACATCATCAATTCCAGTTACTTTTATACCTGCTAAAAATGCAATTTGTTCTTGACTGGTCCATCTTGCTTTTACAACTCTGTAGGCGTAATTGCTTAATAGTTGAACAGCATTTGGACAGTTGGTTTTGTGAATTTTTATGCCATCGCTGATAGTAATGAATCCAAAAACTTCATCGCCCGGAATAGGATTACAGCACGGAGAAATTTTATAATCAAAATGCTCCATGTCCTCACCAATAACTAGCATTTCATCAGCTTGACCTTTGGAACGAAGTGCTTCTTCAAACTGCTTGCTCGTGTTGATTTTTTGTTCGGGTTTATTCCACACTAGTTTGCTGCCTTCGTAGGTCACTTCATCGAGCTTGCCCAACTTCACTTTGTTGATGGCAATTTTATAATACAACTCCAACGGTGATGGCAATCGGTAAAAGCTCAATAAGTCTTTGATAATATCATTGGTAAATGGAATCTTGAGCTTCTTCAGTTTCTTCTCTAAAGTAGCTTTACCATCAACAGCAATTCGTTTTTTGTCTTCTTTGAGTGCCGAGCGAATTTTAGATTTTGCTTTACCAGTAATTACATAATCTAACCAACTTTCATTTGGTTTTTGCTTGCGGGATGTGATGATTTCTACTTGATCTCCGCTATTTAAAACATGACTCAGCGGTACTAGTTTGGTATTTACTTTCGCTCCAATACAGCGTTCTCCTACTTGAGAATGTATCTCAAAAGCGAAGTCTAAGGCTGTAGCGCCAACTGGTAAGCTTTTTACATCACCTTGAGGGGTAAATACAAAAATTTCTTCAGCAAAGAGATTGAGTTTAAAATCATCCAAGAAATCGATAGCATTGCTTTCTGGGTTTTCTAACAATTCTCTAATCTTATTGATCCACGCGTCGAAATTAGATTCTTCTCCGCCTTCTTTGTATTTCCAGTGCGCTGCATATCCTTTTTCTGCGATTTCATCCATGCGTTGTGAGCGAATCTGCACTTCTACCCACTTTCCTGTTGGACTCATCACAGTAGTGTGCAGAGACTCGTATCCATTTGCTCGAGGAGTAGAAATCCAATCTCTTAGCCGGTCTGGGCTTGGCTGGTAGAAATCAGTAACGATGGAATAGATGTTCCAACAATCGGCTTTTTCCCTTTCAGGAGCGGAGTCAACGATAATTCTAATGGCGAAGATGTCATAAATCTCTTCAAAAGAAACATGTTTATTTTTGATTTTGTCAAAAATGGAATGGATCGATTTGGTTCGAGCTTTTATTTCAAAATTAAAACCTTGCTCTTGAAGTGCTTTCTGAATTGGTAATGAAAATTGATTGACAAAACGAGTTCGAACGGCTTTGGTCTTTTTAAGCTTGCTGGTTATTTCTTCATAAATTTCTGGCTCAGTATATTTTAAAGAAAGATCTTCGAGCTCAGATTTTATGCTATACAATCCTAATCGATGAGCAAGCGGAGCAAAAAGATAAAGTGTTTCTGATGCGATTTTTAACTGCTTGTCTCTCCGCATGGACTCTAAAGTTCGCATGTTGTGCAATCGATCAGCCAGTTTGATTAAAATTACTCTAACATCATCAGAAAGGGTCAATAAGATTTTTCTAAAATTCTCAGCTTGTAGCGATACATTGTGGTCTACCACCCCTGATATTTTGGTCAGTCCATCAATGATTTTTTCAGCTTTGGGGCCAAACATTCTTTTGACATCGTCCAATGTCATGTCGGTGTCTTCTACAGTGTCGTGCAAAAGGGCACAAACAATAGAGGTGGCTCCAAGTCCAATCTCTTCTGCAACAATTCGTGCTACTTCTATTGGGTGGTAAATGTAGGGTTCTCCAGTCTTTCTACGCATGTCCTTATGCGCTTCAAGGGCGGTGTCAAATGCCTTTCGAATCAGCTTTTTATCCTTGTTATCTTTTAGTTTGCTAACTTTTAAGAGGTGCTTATATCTTTTTAAGATCTCCTTTTTCTCAGCTTCAAGTTCGATTGGAATCATAAAGTTTGGTCAGTATAAATACAAGCTCTAAATTACAAAACCTACGGCAATACAAGATTGTAGAATGAAATAAAATTGAGATTCGATGCCAAGTAGTAGTGTTTTCTGGTTAGGAATGATAAATTTGTAAAACGTTTCAAAAGTAACTTTATGAATCAAAAAGAATTGGATATTGCTCAGGATTTCAAATCCATCACTGATGCAGAGTGGAAAGAGCTCATCATAAAAGATTTAAAAGGAAAGGATTTTGCAGAAACCTTAGAATGGAATGATGCAAATCAATTAACTTTTCAGCCGTACTATCGTTCATCCGATTTTAAAAAAATAGCGAAGCCTGAACGATTTCGTTTTTTATCCAACGATTGGATCATTCAACAAAACTTTGCGGGCAATCAAGCCAAAAATGCTACTATTTTAGATGCACTTTCGAAGGGTTTGGATGGAATCGGTATAGCGTTGAACTCTACTACGGATTTAGCAGAGCTTTTAAAAGGAGTGTATATTGATGCAATTGCGTTGAATCTACATGGGGAAGTTTCGACTGATACACTTAAGCAACTGGACCAACTAATAGAGGAGAAAGCAATCGCTCCTGATTCTATTCGTGGATTGATCGATTTCTCACCTTTAACAACTTCCTCCAAAATGGGCGAAGGAAGGGAACTGGATAATTTAGCGGAGATCATTAGCATTTATGGAGATAAATACACTCATTTAAAATTGATTCATATTGATGCTAGAATAGTGAAAAATGCAGGAGGTAACGAGTCGCAAGAAATTGCATTTGCCTTATCACAATTAAACGAATATATCGATCAATTGACGAAACAAGGCATTGATATTTCTATAGTATTGGAGAACATTGCATTCTCTTTTTCTTTTGGTACATCCTATTTTTTAGAAATCGCAAAGATTAGAGCTTTTCGGTTTTTGTATAGTGGTTTATGCCAGCAATATGGGCATCAAGTAGAACCTACTATTTTTGCAGAAACAGCTTCCATTGTATACTCCGGTGCAGATTCATATACTAATTTGCTTCGTGCCACTACTGCCTCTATGTCTGCTGTAATTGGTGGATGTAATTATTTAAATGTTTTACCTCATGACATCGCATTGGAAGAATCTTCAGATTTTGCCCAACGAATCGCTAGAAATATTCAAATTGTAGTCAAGGAGGAAGGTCATTTGGCAAAAGTAGCAGATGCCGGTGCGGGCTCATATTACATTGAGCAAATGAGTGATGAATTGGCAAAAAAAGGATGGGATATCTTCCAACTAATTGAGTCAAAAGGTGGATATATGGCTGCATTGAAATCGAATTTTATTCAAGAGGAAATTTTGAATAATAAATTGGCCATTCAAAAGGAGTTGGAAAATCAATCTAAAGTCATGATTGGGGTCAATAAATTTCAGCCTGAAGAAAAGGGAAGTCAAAAGTTGAAAGAGGAAGTAGCAGTGAATGGCGTTGAATTTAAAGCGCTGAATGAGGTGCGATGGGCAACACCATTTGAAAAGTAGAAATTATGAAGATAAAAATAGAAGATATTTCATACGACCAATTGGTTTCGAGTTATAAACATCAAGAAGAGAATGTTGTAGCAGGTGCTGATTGGAATACATTAGAAAAAATTGCAGTAAAGCCACTTTATCAGTTAAGGGATATCATTTCCTTAACTCATTTGGACTATGCAGCTGGTTTAGCTCCGTTTAAGCGCGGGCCATATTCAACCATGTATGTAATGAGACCTTGGACAGTAAGGCAGTATGCAGGTTTTTCAACGGCCGAGGAGTCCAATGCTTTTTATAGAAGAAATTTAGCAGCAGGTCAGAAGGGGCTTTCAGTCGCTTTTGATTTAGCCACTCATAGAGGTTATGATTCCGACCACGAAAGAGTAGTGGGGGATGTTGGTAAAGCAGGAGTTGCAATTGACAGTATTGAGGATATGAAGGTTTTGTTTGATGGAATTCCATTGGATAAAATGTCAGTTTCTATGACAATGAACGGCGCTGTATTACCAATTCTGGCTTTTTACATTGTTGCAGCAGAGGAGCAAGGAGTTTCATTAGACCAACTGTCGGGAACCATTCAGAATGATATATTAAAAGAGTTCATGGTTCGGAATACCTACATTTATCCGCCTCAGCCATCTATGAAAATTATAGCTGATATTTTTGAATTTACTGCTCAAAAAATGCCCAAATTTAATTCCATTAGTATTTCTGGATATCATATGCAAGAAGCAGGAGCTACAGCCGATATCGAGTTGGCTTACACTTTAGCAGATGGGATGGAGTATTTAAGGGCTGGGATAAAAGCAGGAATGGACATTGATTCATTTGCGCCAAGGCTTTCGTTTTTCTGGGCCATTGGAATGAACCATTTTATGGAAATCGCCAAGATGAGAGCCGGAAGAATGCTGTGGGCCAAAATAGTGAAAGAGTTTAACCCGAAAAGTGCTAAGTCGATGGCATTGAGGACTCATTGTCAAACTTCAGGATGGAGTTTGACCGAGCAAGACCCATTTAATAATGTGGCAAGAACCTGTATAGAGGCGATGGCAGCAGCATTAGGTGGAACCCAATCACTACATACAAATGCCCTAGATGAAGCCATAGCCTTACCAACCGATTTTTCAGCACGAATTGCGAGAAATACGCAACTGTATATTCAAGAAGAAACGGATATTACAAGAAGTGTAGATCCGTGGGCAGGTTCTTATTATGTTGAAAAATTAACTGACGAGTTGATGAATAGAGCGTGGGAGCTCATTGTTGAGGTAGAAGAGTTGGGAGGAATGGCAAAAGCCATCGAAGAAGGACTACCCAAGCAACGAATAGAGGAGGCAGCAGCTAAGCGTCAAGCTAGAATCGATGCAGGTAAAGAAATTATCGTTGGGGTTAATAAATACCCACCTAGCCAGGAGGAGCCTATAGAAATTTTAGATATTGATAACACCAAAGTGCGACTTGGACAGATTGCTGGTTTAGAAAAACTTAAAGCAAATCGAAATGCCTCCGTGGTCAAGGAAAAATTGGCGAAATTAACAGAGGTCGCAAAAACAGGGGAAGGTAATTTGTTGGAATTTGCTGTAGAGGCGGCTCGAGAAAGAGCAACTTTGGGTGAGATTTCATCGGCTTTAGAGGAAGTTTTTGGACGATATAAGGCAAGAATTAGTTCTATATCAGGAGTGTATTCTACAGAAGCAATGGGAGATAAAGATTTTGAAAAAGCACAGCAACTCGCAGATCAATTTGCGGAGATGCAAGGACGACGACCACGAATTATGGTGGCAAAAATGGGACAAGATGGACACGATCGAGGAGCTAAGGTGATTGCTACTTCTTTCGCAGATATAGGTTTTGACGTAGACATTGGGCCACTTTTCCAGACGCCTGCTGAGGCAGCAAGACAAGCGGTGGAAAACGATGTTCATTTGTTGGGGATTTCTTCTTTAGCAGCTGGGCATAAGACACTAGTGCCTCAAGTGATGGAGGAGTTAAAAAAGCTTGGCCGTGAAGATATTCTAGTGATTGTTGGTGGTGTTATTCCGCAACAAGACTATGACTTCTTGTGGGAGAAAGGTGTGGCAGGAATTTTTGGACCTGGAACAAAGCTTCCAGCGGCAGCGCAGGAAATACTGAACATTTTAATTGAAATTAATTCTTAAAAGTATGAAATATTTATCCATTGCTTTGTTAGTGATTGCATTAGGTTTGGCAGGTTATTCTTTTTATCAAAAAAGTCAAGTAGATGAGTTGCATGCAGAAATTGATGGTCGTCAACAGGAAATAATTGACCTAAGTGGTAGAATAGCTTCTTATGAAACTCAATTGGATACCTTGAGAATGAAGAATGAAGAGTTGAAGCGGACAATACTAAAATTAGCAAACGACCTGAGTAGAGAAAATCCGACTGACTAGTAGCTAAGCTTGGGGAAATTTAAGGTAATAACCGTGCCACCCATCTTGGTTGATTTGTTCTATGGTTCCATTGAGTTGATCGCTAAAAGTTTGAATCAATAATATGCCTGTTGAGTCAGCATAGGTTGAAAAAATATTGAGTGGTAGTCCAACTCCATTTTCAAGGTATTTTAGTACAATTTCATGTTTGATGACTTTCAATGAAATATAGATGATGCCTGATTGACCATTGGGGAAACCATATTTTATGGTGTTAATAATCATTTCGTTTACAATCACACCCAACGAAACAGTTTTCTTTATATTCAGCTTAATATCTTCAATCTTTAGGTCTAATTCAATGTTACCCGCAACACTATGGATTAGGTTTTCTGCCAGTGTGGGTAAGTATACGTTCATTTCACTTTGAAATTCGTTCGACTCATTAAGTTGGCTATAGGCGGTAGCTAAAGTTCCAATCCTATTGTTGACATCAGAAATGGCTTTTTTAACCTCTGGATTTTCTACATTTTGATAGATGATGCGATTTAAGCTGCTAATCATTTGGAAATGATTTTTGATCCGATGGTGGATTTCAAGAATGATGGCCGATTTTTCATTGAGTTGAGCCCGAATAAGTTGGTTTCTTTTATTTAGGGCTTTATGAGAGTAATATACGTTCTGAATAGAATAAGTTAAAAATGCAGCTAGCAATCCAATTAAAAGTGAAAAGAGTAAAAAGAAAAGCAACAGCGATTCCTCATTAAATATAAATGGTGTGCTGTCTTTTAATCCGACCTGAAGTTTCCACGAATCGTTAGGTAACTCAATTGGAACCTCTGTGTAACTGAGGTCTAATATGGAAGAATCTCCATAGAAATAACCATTTTTACTTAAACTTTGATTGACTGAAATTAAACCAATATCAATATTGTCTGATTCAAAACTTTTTACTTCTTTAAACAAATCTTTTAAATCTACAACGATGGCAGAATAACCCCATAATCGAGTTTTTGATGTGTCTTTAGGGTCAGTTATAACAATGGGATATCTGTATACTAACCCCATTTTTCCTTGTAGTAATACCCGAGGGCCAATAATTAAAGGGGTTCGGTTTTTCCTGGAATAATCAATAATAGTTCTGTCTTTGAGTAATGAATTTACATTAACTCCTACCGTGATTTCGTTTCCTTCTTCTGGAAAATTATAGAGGATAATACTATCTTTTACGAGTTGAACTGAGAGTAACCCTTTCTTAGAGATATTGTATACTTCCTTTGTAAATTCGGAAAATGATTCTTGATTGATGTTGGGATGAATGCTTACATAACTTGCTATAACTTTGGATAAATAAAATTTGTCAGATAAAGATTCTTCTATGACCGATTTAATGTTTTGAACTCTATTCTCAAGTTCTTTATTAATTACATATTCTTCATGTTCATTTCTCAGTTTAATATAAAAAAGAGAAGTGCTACCTACAATTATTGTAATAATAAGACCCACAATTATCGGGAGTCTGAATCGGTTGTTTATTTTCTGCATTGGATGGTTAGAGGCTTGGGCATCAAGATAGAACTAAATTTTTATATTTAAAAATTATTGAAGTTTTACTTTCAGTTATTTAGAAAAAAATAATTCTCTTAGTTCCAAATCACTATTTGTGTTTTTATTCCAATAGGGCGACAATATCGTAGTATCTAGTATTGCAGAGGTTTGCATGGTTTTCTTATTGTTTCCATAACCACTAGGATAGGATTCCTCCCACCCTAATATTTTGTGAGGAAAAGCCTTTTCAAAGGTAATGGATAATTCTCTTTCTATGTGGAGATAACTAACCTTTAGTACAAGGTGTTGCGCTGATTTTTTTAATTCGGATAAACTAATTGAGGCCTTTTGAGGAACAACTTTATTATGAGATAGTCTCAGCCATTGCGTAGAGGGAAGTAATTCAAGTTCACCAATTGGGATAGAATGGTAGTTAATTCGGATGCGATTAAATAATTCATCTTCCAATAGGATGTTTGAAAATTTACCCGTTTCATCTCCCTCATTCATAAAGTAGGAGTGTCCTGAGAACTGATATCCTGTATTGTTTTTATTCAGTTGTAAGTAGGTGTGCCCGCACCACTCCTGAGATGAAGTAGCCACCTTAATAGTAGAAGGGTATTCTTTTGAATTGATTGGTGTAAATACCGAGCTCATCAACGAATAGTCATAAATCCCAGTTGTAAATTTTTTGATGTAGTTGGTTTTTAGAACTGAGGTCGATAATTCATTTTTAGCACCTTCATCTTTAACCTGTTTTTTGAGGAGGAAGTCTTCGGTCACAAATATTAGAACCGCATCACCTTCTCTTTGTTCACCGTATCGGGCTTGTGATAATTTGTAATGATTTAACTCTGCAACTCCCGAATACCAATATTTCGAAAATGCTTCTTGTGGCTCAAATGAAGAAGGCTGTTTTTCTTCAGTATTTGAACAAGTGATTAAGCTACAAAATAGAGCTGTTAGGACAATCTCTTTCATGCTATTTTTTAACCAAATTTAGGGATAAAAAAACGTCCATTTTACTTCAAAATGGACGTTCATCTGTTTAAGATTCTAATCTATTGGATCGGGTAGTACACCTCTGTTTTCCATAAAGTTGTGTCTGCTTCCATAGTGGGGTCTGTAATGTATACTTCATATGGAGAGTTAGTGATTTGAAGTTGCGCCTCATTTATATAAGTCGCCATAATTTCATGTATTTCTCCTGTTTGATCATAATTGCCGTAAAAAACCCCTTTTAGCACTTTCTCCGCCTTTTTCTCTTTTAATCTAATTCTACCCTCCTCGGAAAGGTTTCCTTCAAATGGAATCGCGGCTTCTAAAATTACTTTTTCGGGGCTGTAGTAGTGGTAATAAGCTAATTGAGATCCACTCTGACTCATTCCTTTAATGGTAGCATATACCAATATGTCTTTGTATAAATCAGCTAATTTATCTTCAACTCCATTTGCATCAGTAGAGTCAAGTATTGCTAGTATCATTTCTGCTTCAACCTCTGCTATTGACACGTTTTCAGGTAGCTCAACAATTTTTGGTTTACTTTCTACTACTTCTTTCAGTTGACTCAATCCAATAATATAGGCATCGTGAATCATATCTTTGATAAATAGATAACTTATTAAGCGCATGGTAAATGGCATTTCACTACCTTCAAAAGTCCATCTTACTGTTGTTTTGCCTTCACCTTCAGGTGTCAAATACCAAGCAGAGTAATCGTTTGATTCTTGTCCACCAAATTCCATTTTTGTTCTTATAAGACTATTTGCTTCTAATTCGGTTATGGTTTGTTTTCCATTTCCTACCTTCTGGTGATTGCTTTCCCAACGATTAAAAGCGCCTATTACTCCCATTGAGTCGGAATAGTAATTTTTCATATTTGAATCAATTTGGTGCCACATAGACCAATTTGACCATGATTTAAAATCTAGTATTTCATCGTATATCATTTCTGGTGAGGCATCAATTACGATAGATTCCTCTACTTGTAATGAAGAAGGAGTGAATAAAGTTGCAATCGCTAGTAAAGCGATAAAAATGAGCAGTATAGTAAAAATTCTTTTTAAAATTTTCATCGCTTAATGGTGTTGATTTTTAGCTAATATAGCACATCAAAATTGATAAATAAAATTTGATTTAAACTCATATTAATTCAGTTTGTACCGTGGATAATTTATAACATTAAAATTTTAACATTTTATTTATACTTTTTTATTCAACTTTAATTAGATTAGCAGGTTGTAAAAGTGCCTATTCCTCTACTAACCCCAATTTAGAACATTAGTCTTTAGTGTTGAGTAAATTGACTGAATTGAATAAATTAAAATTTGTAATCTGCTTTATAGGATATCTTATTCTTCCTATAAGCCATATACACGCCACTGAAACTTTGGGTAGTGATACGGTTAGAGCGTTGGTTTTTAATAGTAATTCTTCCATAGCTTCTTCTGTTAGAGACTTAACGGGTTCCCAATTAATACAGTTGATCGATTCTCTTTTGGATCAAAAGGAGCTACCTTCTGAAATGTTGAAGCAATTGGTAGAAGTGGTAGGTGAGATTGCGCTAGAAGAAGAAGAAGTTCCAGTTGCTTTGAGCGGATTTTATGATGATTCTGAGTATCCATCTAATTCATTTTATGGCAATTGGGATAATTATAAGATGCATCCAATCATTTCTTCGGAAGAAGAAAAAATTACATTGGTATTACAGGACTCGATCAACAATTGCACTTTTTACCCACCAATTAAAGGATTGATTACCTCTAACTATGGTTGGAGAGATGGTAGAAGTCATCATGGAATTGATATCGATTTGCAAGTATGGGATCCAGTTCATTCAGCATTTGATGGTATGGTCCGAGTTGCGAGACATCATCCAACCTATGGCAGAGTAGTAGTAGTGAGGCATTATAATGGATTGGAAACTTTATATGCTCATTTACATCGACTAAAGGTTAAGCCAGGAGATGTAGTAGAGGCCGGACAAGTAGTGGGGCTGGGAGGAAGTTCAGGACGCTCAACAGGTAGTCATTTGCACTTTGAAGTTCGTTTTAGAGGAAGACCGCTCAATCCAAGAAGCATTATTGAGTTTAATGCTAATCGATTAGAAAGTGATTCTATAGTTTTAATGGCCAATAAATGGGGGAATTATACTTGCTTCCCGGCAGGAATAAATTATTATACCGTACAGAAAGGCGATTTTTTGGTTAAAATTGCAAACCGTTACGGAACTAGTGTTCAACGGTTGTGTGAACTCAATGGGATTAACAGAAAATCAACACTTAGAATTGGGAAAAAACTGCGAATCGACTAACCTATGTCTTTAACCCATATTAATTATCAAGATCATCCGACTAATCGAAACAAAATGGTATTCTTTTTTAAGGATCCTGAACATGCAGTATACTTTCAGAAATTATTGAACGAAAATAAAATTAAACATGAAAGACAAGTAGACGAAGAAGGGGATGGGCGTGTCTATTTTGGAGTAATGAAGGGAGATTTCAAATTAGCCAAAAAGTTAAATTTTTTAACCTATGGACATTATAGAGAGCCTTTTATTACCGTGCCGTTTTTCAAATATTTGTTATTGATAGTAACAATTACAGCTGTGACTTTGGCTATTTATGGTGCAATAAAAGCAAGCTAAATACGTGCTCTTATTGGTTTTATTTATCTTAATTTTGTTTTCTATGAGAGTCAAAACGCTTTTATTTTTCGTCTCTATCACATTTGTAATTTGTGGGTATTCTCAAAAGGATGTAACCACATTTGGAGTTCAACTGAAACCTATTGTTCCAATGAGTATTATAGGGTTTGATGAAGAGATAATAGAATCAAACAATGTGGACTTTACCTTGTCTGCAAAAACAGGTTTTAGTTTCGGAATGGTTGCGAGACACGGTTTTTCGAAAATGTTTTCATTAGAAGGAGGAATAAACTTTACTCGAAGGAATTATGATTTATTGATACAAGATGGAGGGCAGGAGTTAAGTTCAGATTTTGGATTTATATCTTACGATATCCCTATATTGGCCTTAGTCTATATCCAGTTGGGGGAGAACTCCTTTTTGAATACTGCATTTGGAGCATCGATTGATTTTTTTCCCTCCGATTTAGAAACTTGGAATGAATACTATTGGCAGTATACCTCTAGAGAAGAATGGTTGGTTCCATCGTTGTTGGCCAATGTAGGTTATGAATACAGGACTTATAAGAATGGCTATATATACATTGGAGCCTCTTATCATCGTCCATTTTTTGATATTGCAAGAACAGACGTTAGTTATTACAGAGATGGAGATAGTTATAATTCATTAAGATATGACGCATTGTCTACATTTAACCTTGATGGAAGTTATCTCACTTTAGATTTTAGATACTTTTTTCACGAAGATCCAGAGAGAAAAACAAAAAGAAAATAGAATATCCAATGATTGAAGAAAGCACCCGCTATTTTACCGAGAAATTTATTAGCCTAGGGGTTTCTGAAACAACTGCAGGTTATCTAAATTACTTGCTCTTAGGCTTGTTCCTAGTTATACTTTGCATGCTTGCAGATCGAATCTCAAGATTGACAATGGTGCGAATTGTGAGCACAGTAGCCGCTAAAAGCAAAACTCACTGGGATGACATTTTAGTAGAGAAAAAGTTTTTTTATGCTGTAGCTCACTTGGCTCCTGTATTGCTTATTGAAGTTTTGGTGCCTATCATCTTTAAAGGCTTGCCCACTTTTGTGGATTACGTCATACGATTGAATGATGTTTATCTGATTGTAGTCGTATTGATTATGTTGAATCGATTTTTAAATGCAGCTCAATTAATCCTTTCCGATTATCAGCTTTTCAAGGATAAACCCCTTGAAAGTTACTTTCAGCTAACAAAAATTGTTATTGGCATAATCGCTACTGTTTTGATTTTGTCAGTCTTAGTTAGTAAGTCGCCGATTTACTTTTTTAGTGCAGCAGGAGCTATGACTGCTGTAATTCTGTTTGTATTTAAGGATACTATTTTAGGTTTTATTGCTTCCATTCAATTATCGGTAAACGATATGATTCGCGTAGGAGATTGGGTGCAAATGGATAAATACGGCGCCGATGGAGATGTATTGGAAATAAATTTGACCACAGTAAAAGTTCGAAACTGGGACAAAACAATTAGTACTGTTCCTACTTATTCATTCATCTCCGACTCGTTTAAGAATTGGAGGGGGATGCAAGAAACAGGGGCAAGAAGAATTGCTCGTTCTATTTTTATCAATATTGGTTCAGTCAAATTTGCATCTCCTGAGATGATTGAACGTTTCAAAAATATTCACATCATCAGCAAATATGTTGAAGAAAAGGAAATTGAAATTGCAAAATACAATCAAGAAAATGAGGTAGACACTTCTCATGTTTCTAACGGAAGGAGGATGACCAATTTAGGAACGTTTAGGGCGTATGCAGAAAGGTATTTGAAAAAGCACCCCAAAGTGGATAAAAATCAGACCATTATGGTGCGGCAATTAGAGCCAAATGAGAAGGGAGTTCCTGTGCAAATTTATTGCTTTTCGAGCGATATAGCGTGGGAAAATTATGAAGCGATTCAATCTGATATTATGGATCACCTGCTTTCGGTTGTTCCTCAATTTGATTTACAAGTTTTTCAAAATCCTTCAGGTTCTGATTTTAGGAAACTCCAAGGTGACTAATGAATCAATGCTGAATTAGGATTTTTGTAGTGGTGGTTTTTCCACTTATCTTCTCGACCGTACATATAAAGTACAACCCCTCTTTTAATAAGCTGGTATTCAATACTATCTTATTAGAAGAAATAGTGCTAGGTACTTCAATTTTTCTGCCTAAAGCATCGAGCAATGTAATGATTCCTATTGCTTCAGTGTTGATGGTAACGGAGCTGTTCGCAGGGTTTGGATAGATGCTGGAAATTGAATTGAAAGATGAATTGACTATTATTACTTCTGAATAGTCTTTCTTTCCATCAAAATCTACTTGCTTTAAACGATAATAGTTTTCTCCATAGTTTGGAGAGAAATCAGTGAATTGATAGTTGATTCTTTCTGTTGAGTTTCCGTGACCTGAAACAATTCCTATTTCTTCCCAACTATTCCCGTCATTACTTTTTTCGATAGAAAAAAAGTCGTTGTTAATTTCACTGATAGTTGTCCATTTTAGTAAATTGTGGTATCCGGTAAACTCTCCGTAAAAATTTAGCCAAGTTACAGGGAGTGGGGTGTTGGCTGTATCTATAGAGGCCAGTGTAAATCTTAAACTATCTCTAATTAGAGAAACTCCACTAAACTCGAATTGATTTCCCCCTAAACTTGTAGCTCCTGAGATAGGAGTTTCGTCACTAAAAAGACCGTCGTTATCTGTATCAATAAGCAATCGCAAATGTGCAGCAGTCGCTGGAGTTCCTTTACTCAGGTCCCAACGAAGGTCGACAGTTCCCACATCTACTGAACTTCCAGACGTATTCCGTTCACTAATCCGCCAAACTCTATTCATCCTACCTTCAATGCCGGCAGGTATGTCTGAATATTCATTGCCGGTAGCATTATCATGTCCCCATAGCATAAATTCTCCATCGTTTAAGTCCGTAGGATTTAAGAATCGAGGTGCTGAACTACCTTGAGCGTCACTATGAATATTAGAAGCATCTACTCGTCCGATTCCTGCCACTTCATAGTCATAATTTCCATTAGCAACTTCATCATTTATATATACATTATTTGCACTAAGGCTAATATTGTACTGAGCTGATAAATAGTTGTTAATGATTATCCTTTGAGCGGTGTTTACAGCAAAATTATATTGAATTATTTCTGCATAGTCAGCACCTAAATATGAACTATAGTCCTTATTAAGAGCACCTAGTGTTAGTGGTTGATTACTGTTTCCAATGGTGGCAGAGGCTTCAGTACCGGTGGCACTTAAAGTTTCACCTGTATACACGCGAACTCTACTTGAAGAGGGGCTTGTGCCATCATACCGTAGTGAAAGAATATAATTGGTACCACTCGAATATGTTGCGGCTGTTGAAAATCGATTGTTTTGGGTTTCTATATCTGTAAATAGGCTTCTCCCTGTATGGAAAAACCAAGTGTAGGAGTAGTTTGTAGACGTGTTGAAATCTCTTCTTTTTCCCAATATTCCTCTCGGAGTACCATCAATATTACTTCCTCGAATAACCGCAAAAAAGGTCAGTCCAGCACTATTGTCAAGGATGTCTGCATCTGCAACCTGCATTTGGTCGTTTGAACCATCTAAACGAATGATAGGTTGATTATTTAATGAACTAGTTGAGTAATAGACTGGCTGTTGTGATGTAATTAACTGAATAGCATCGTTGTTATTACCTGAAGTGTCGTTCCAAACAGCAACCGGATCGCCACTCGTGCCATAATAATTACTGGCTTTAAGCCATAATCCATTATTGGTAACATTGCCGACCCCTCCTGGACCAAATTGGCTAATTGCACTGAAATGAACAAATAAGATAAGAATTAAAAAAGTTAGCCTCATAGAAATAGTGTAGTACCTCCAAAAGTAACGATATAGTTGAATTGGGAAAAATTTTTTGCTATCTGATAGAATTGAAAAAGCCCACCAGACACCTTAAATTGGTTCTGGCAGGCTTTTTACCTTTCATTCTAATTAAAAACTACTAAAAACAATATTCGTTTTTGTCGATTAGCTTTGCAGCTACTACCCTTCTATGTTCTTTTACGTTGAATGGTTCATGTTTTGTAAAACGTTTCATTCCCATCATCATTGCTCTGAGCTCGTCTCCATCAGCAAATGATTGAATAGCGTCTCTACCAGCTTTTCCGATCCTATCAGCCGCATCATATAGGTACACTTTCATCATCGCAATTTGTTCTTCAGTTGCATTTTCTCCTAATTTTTGAATTCTCAATAATGTAGATTCAGCGATGTAGGTTTCCATCATCATGTCAGCAATGTTCATTAGAACTTCCTGCTCTTTGGCCAATTGTTGCATTAGCGTTTTTGCCGCAGCACCTGCTACAAGTAAAACTGCCTTTTTGAAGTTTGCGATTAATCTTGTTTCTGTGGCATAAGCCGCTGAGTCGTCAAAGTCAAAATCAGGAATCTCCATTAATTCTTCTGCAATTTTCATAGCAGGTGTCATCAAGTCGATTTCTCCTTTCATTGCTCTTTTTAGCATAAGATCAACAGAAAGCATACGGTTAATTTCATTGGTACCCTCGAATATTCGGTTGATTCGAGCGTCTCTATATGCTCTTTCCATAGGAGCTTCTGCGGAATAACCCATTCCCCCATAAATTTGAACACCTTCATCTACTACATAATCCAATGTTTCTGAACCGTGTACTTTTAAAATGGCACATTCAACAGCAAACTGTTTGATACCTTCTAAAGTGGCCTTTTGCTTGTCCATTCCTTCAGAGATTAAATTTTCAATCTCATCTTCTATACTTTGTGAGGCTCTGTATAAAGCAGATTCGGTTGCAAAACATTTGATAGCTTGCTCGGCTAGCTTATATCGAATGGCACCATACTTAGAGATCGCTCTGCCAAATTGTTCTCTTTCATTCGCATAGTTTACAGATCTTGAAATTGCCATTTTCGCAGCACCTAATGCTGCTCCTGCTAATTTTATTCGACCAATATTGAGAATGTTTAATGCAATCATAAATCCTTCCTGTCTTTCACCCAAAAGGTTTTCTACAGGAACTTTAACGTTATTAAAGAATACTTGTCGTGTTGAAGAGCCTTTAATTCCTAGTTTTTTCTCTTCTGGATTTAAGCTAAGCCCTTCCATGTCTTTTGTCAGAATGAAAGCAGATAGATTGTCATCATCTCCAATTTTGGCAAATACAGTAAACACATGTGCAAATCCACCATTGGTAATCCACATCTTTTGTCCGTTCAAAATATAATGCTTTCCATCGTCAGATAAAACTGCTTTTGTTTTTCCTGAGTTGGCATCTGATCCTGCACTCGGCTCAGTCAAGCAGTAACATCCTTTCCATTCACCTGATGCTAATTTTGGAATGTACTTTGCTTTTTGCTCTTCAGTACCATAATATAAAATTGGGAGAGTGCCAATACCAGTGTGTGCAGATAATGCTACAGCAAATGAGTGTCCTGCACCTGTTACTTCTGCAGTTAACATAGATGTAACAAATCCTTTTCCAAAACCACCTAAATCCTCAGGTACTGATATTCCCAATAATCCAAGGTCCCCGGCCTTATCTAGAAGTGATGGCATTAAACCTTCTTCCATAGAATCTATGCGGTCTAAGTTTGGAAATACTTCTGCATCTAAAAACTCTTTACATGAGTCTGCAATCATGTGTTGTTCTTCCGTGTAATCTTCAGGGATAAATATGTCTTTTGGGTCTGTTTCTTTAATTAAAAACTCTCCACCTTTTGTTCTATTGCTCATTGTTGTAAATTTTAGATGTTTCTATAATAATTCAAAGATTCCTGCTGCACCTTGCCCTGCACCTACACACATGGTTACCATGCCGTATTTGCCGCCTCTCTTTTTTAATTCATTCAATACTTGAACGGTTAGTTTCGCTCCTGTACAACCTAGTGGATGTCCTAAGGCTATTGCTCCACCATTGACGTTCACTTTAGATTTATCCAATCCAAGTTCTCTAATTACTGCCACGGATTGAGAGGCAAAAGCCTCATTTAATTCAATCAAATCGATATCTTCTAGCTTAAGTCCTGCTTGTTCTAAAGCCATCGGGATTGCCTTGATAGGTCCTATTCCCATGATTCTAGGATCTACACCTGTAGCAGCATAAGACACTAATCTAGCTATTGGCTTTAAGTTTAATTCTTTTACCATCTTTTCCGAAACCACTAAAACAAATGCAGCTCCATCATTGGTTTGTGATGAATTTCCAGCTGTTACAGAACCTCCATTGGCGAATACTGGTCGTAACTTCGACAGTGCTTCCACGCTAGTTCCTGCTCTTGGTCCTTCATCAACTGTAACAGTATAATTTCTTTTCTTCTTTTTCCCGTTGTCATAGTAATTTTCTTCTACTTCGATCGGTGCAATGTCATCTGCAAAACGATTTTCAGCTTGAGCTTTCAATGCTTTCATATGCGATTCGTAAGCAAACTGATCTTGCTCCTCACGACTCACATTGTATTCTTTTGCTACCGCTTCTGCAGTCAACCCCATTCCCCAATAGTAAGTGGGATTATCTTTTGCTACATCGGCATTAGGCACAATTCTCCAGCCTCCCATCGGCATGCAACTCATTGATTCTACACCACCGGCTATTACACAGTGATTCATACCGTTTTTAATCTTTGCTGCTGCAATCGCAATCGTTTCTAATCCTGAAGAGCAGTATCTGTTTACTGTCATCCCCGGAACAGTAATATTGTTTAAACCAATCAGTGAAATTAAACGACCTACGTTAAGTCCTTGTTCCGCTTCAGGACTCGCATTTCCTACAATTACATCATCAATATGGTCAGATGTTATTTGAGGATTGTCCTTCATTAAATGTTTGATTACTTGCGCTGCAATATCATCTGGTCGAGTAAAGCGCAATTGCCCTCTGCCTGCTTTACCTACCGCTGATCGATATCCTGCTACTATATATGCTTCCATGTTGTTGTCTTTTTAAGTTGTAAAAACTTCGATTCAGTTATATTTAGTTTCTAAGAACTTTTCCTTTAGTCACTATACTTTGTAGTCGTTCCAATGTTTTCTTTTTGGTACATAATTCTACAAATGCTTTTCGTTCTAACTCTAATAAGTAGGTTTCAGAAACTTCAGTGATTTCAGATAAATCTCCACCACACATAACGTAACCTAATTTTTCAGAGATTAATGCATCGTGCTCAGAAATGTAGTTTCCTGATTTCATTGAGTTGGCTCCAACGTAGACTATTCCTAAACCTTCTTTTCCTAATACTTTGATATCGGTTCGTTCTACAGGTTGGCTATATCCTTTGTCTGCCAATGCAATTGCAGCTTCTTTAGCACGCTTCAATTGAAATTCACGGCTTACAACCACTTCATCTACTCCTTCACGCAAATAGCCTTTGTCGAAAGCTTCATATGCAGATGTAGAAACTTGAGCTTGTCCAATCGTCAAGAAACGCTCTCTCATTGCATTGATTCGGATATCTCCTTCTTTCAAACTGTCAGATAATCGAAGAACGAATTCTTTCGTTCCACCACCACCAGGAATCACACCAACACCAAATTCTACTAATCCCATATATAATTCTGCATGAGCGACTACCTTGTCTGAATGCATGCACAACTCGCAACCACCACCCAACGCCATTTGGTGAGGAGCAGCAACTACTGGAATTGCACTGTATCTTATACGCATCATTGTCTTTTGGAATTGAGCAATTGCGAATGACAATTCATCATACTCTTGCTCTACTGCCATCATGAAAATCATCCCAACATTGGCTCCTGCTGAGAAATTCTGCCCGGTGTTTGAAATTACTAAACCTTTGTAGTCAGCTTCTGCTAAATCAATTGCTTTGTTGATTCCTTGAATCACCTCGGCACCAATCGTATTCATTTTGGTATGAAATTCTAAATTCAAGATTCCATCTCCCAAATCAACGATTGTTGTTCCTTTGTTGCTCCAAATAGTATTAGCAGCTCTTAAGTTATCCAATACCACTAAGTCTTCCGTACCTGGAATAACTTTGTATCCTTTTGAAGGAATGTCATAATAGTATTTCGCTCCGTTTTCTACTTTGTAGAATGTTTTTGCACCGCTTGCTATCATTTCATCAATCCAAGCTGCTGGCTTTTGGCCATTGGCTTTCATCAACTCGACTCCTTTTTCTAAGCCCAGCGCGTCCCAAGCTTCAAATGGTCCTAATTGCCATCCAAAACCCGCTCTCATACCATCATCAATTCGGAATAATTCGTCTGAAATTTCAGGAATTCTGTTCGAAACATATTCAAATAAGCCCAAGAAATTTGCTCTAAAGAAATCACCAACTTTACCGTCAGACTCGATGAGTAGTTTGGTTCTTTCACGAACATCTTCAATTTCTCTAACTTTTCCAATAATGTCGAAGCGAACTTTCGTTTGCTCTTCATAGTCTAAAGTCTCTAAGTTTAGCGACAATATATTGCTTTGTCCGTCTGCACCTTTAACTCTTTTATAAAATCCTTGACCGGATTTAGACCCTAGCCATTTGTTGTCTAATAAATGTTGAACATATCCAGGTATCGCAAACATGTCCTTTGCTTCATCGTCTGGACAGTTTTCCCGTACGCCATTTGCTACATGAACCAATGTGTCTAATCCAACTACATCGCAAGTTCTGAAAGTAGCCGATTTAGGACGTCCTAAGATGCTACCAGTTAATTTGTCTACTTCTTCTACTTTAAAGCCCATATCTTTCACCGTGTGGAACAGATTCATAATGGAGTAGACTCCAATCCGGTTGGCGATAAATGCTGGAGTATCTTTCGCAAGTACTGATTTCTTTCCTAAGAATCGTCTGCCATAGTCCATTAAAAAGTCAACTATTGCTGGATCTGTTTTAGGAGTAGGAATGATTTCTAATAATTCTAAGTATCTAGGTGGATTGAAAAAGTGGGTTCCTAAGAAGTGCTTTTGAAAATCCTCGCTTCTTCCTTCTAACATCATATGAATTGGAATTCCTGATGTATTAGAAGAGATAATGGTTCCTTTTTTTCTGAATTTTTCTACGTTGTCAAAAACGATTTTTTTAATGTCTAATCGCTCTACCACTACTTCTATTACCCAATCTGCTGATGCAATATCTTTCATATTGTCATCCATATTTCCTGTGGTAATTCTTTTGGCGAAAGATTGCCTATAAATAGGAGATGGGCTAGATTTTAAAGCCGCCATCAACGCCTCGTTGACTATCCTGTTTTTTACTGCGGAATCATCTAGTTTTAAACCTTGCTTTTCTTCCTTAGCTGTCAGTTCTTTTGGAGCAATATCCAGAAGCAGAACTTCGAGACCAATATTTGCGAAATGGCAAGCAATCTGTGACCCCATTACTCCTGAGCCTAAAATTGCTACCTTTCTTATTCTTCTTGTCGCCATAAAATATTAATTTTTAGGTTATTTAGTTTCTTTATAATTAGCTATTAAATCATTGATATTCCCCATTACTTCAAAATACGTTTCCAACTTCTTTTGAGGAATATTTTCGATAATGTATTCATTCAAGTCTTTTACCACTTGTTTGGCAATTTGTTTTTTACGCACTCCTTCTTCTGTGAGGTGAATCCTTACCATTCTTCCATCTGATTTGTCACCCTTTCTTTCAATAAGTCCGGAGTTTTCCATATTCTTCAATATCCGACTCAAACTAGTTGCTTTCATTCCCATTAATGGGGCAATTTTTGTGGCTGGAGTCCCAGTGTAGTCTTCAATATTTAAGAGGACAAATCCCGTAGCTTGAGTTAATCCATGCTCAGCGGCAATTCCATTGTACAAATTGGTCAATGCATGCCAATTTACTTTGATGTGGTAATCTACAGTTTCGTTTGGTTTCATTTATTTGACTTGAATGGAAACAAATATAACAATTTTATATTATGCATGCATAGTAATGAGGGGTTATTTTAAAAAAAATCCCTTCTTAAAATTTTTTAAGAAGGGATTAATTAGCTTACCTATAGATGGCTTCGATTTGATCAAGGTACTTAGCCTTAACTACGGCACGTTTGATTTTCATTGTTGGCGTCATTTCTCCAGAATCTATTCCCCAAACATCGGGAACTAGGATGAATCGTTTCACTTGCTCATACTTTGCAAATCCTTCATTGTAAAAATCTACTTCCTTTTGAATTCGATCAATTATTCTCTGATTCTTTACAATGGATGCATTATCAGTAAAGGCTATATTTTTTCTTTTGCAGTAATCTTTCAAGAAGTCGAAAGCAGGTTGAATAACTGCTGAAGGGTGTTTTTCTCCTTCTCCCACTACCATTAGCTGCTCAATAAAGGACGATTCTTTCATTTTGTTTTCAATAACCTGTGGCGCAATGTATTTACCACCTGAGGTTTTGAAGGTCTCCTTCTTACGACCGGTAATTTTTAAGAAGTTGTCTGCGCTTAGCTCCCCAATGTCTCCCGTTTTGAAGAAACCATCTTCGGTAAATACTTCTGCAGTTGCTTCGGGCTTCTTGTAGTAGCCCATCATTACGTTCGGACCTTTCACCAAAATTTCTCCGTCTTCTGCAATTTTTACAGTTACATCATCTAAAGGACGTCCAACAGTCCCAATTCTTACACCATTATTTTCTTCACAGTTTACTGAGATTACCGGAGAGGTTTCTGTTAAACCATATCCTTCCATCACTGGAATTTGCGCAGCTAAGAATATTCGGGCTAAACGAGGTTGTAATGCTGCTGCACCTGAAGCTACTGCTAGGGCATTCCCACCCAAAGCTTCTCTCCATTTGCTAAAGATGATTTTGTTCGCCAATTTCAGTTGGAAATTAAAGAATGGATTGTTTCCTTCAATTTCATATCGTTGCCCTAAACCAACAGCCCAAAAGAACAATGCTCTTTTAATTCCAGTTAGTTCCATTCCTTTGGCCATGATTTTATCGTAAACCTTTTCCAATAATCTAGGAACGGCTGTAAATATCTGTGGCTTTACATCCTTTAAATCGTCGCCAATGGTTTCCATCGACTCTGCATAATAAATAGATACACCCACGTAAATGTACATGTATGCCACCATTCTTTCGTACACGTGGCACAATGGCAAAAAGCTTAAGGCTCTGCTGTTATGGTCGCAAGGCAGTCTTTTTCGGGAGGAAAGAGAATTGGAAACTAAATTTTTATGTGAAAGCATTACTCCTTTTGGTCTTCCAGTTGTCCCTGAAGTGTAAATTAAAGTCGCTAAATCTTCCGTTTGTATACCATCCATTATGGTTTGAACAGCACTAAAGTCACCATTGGCGTCTAACTCTAAAACTTCCTTCCAGTTTTTGGCTCCTGCTACTTGGTCAAAAGTATAAACACTTTCTAGTGAAGGAACTTGACTCTTAATGTTGCTTACTTTTTGAAATAGGTCGGCATCCGAAACAAAGCAGCATTTAATTTCGGCATCGTTCATAATGTAGGCATAGTCATCCTCTGTGATGGTAGGATAAATAGGAACACTAATACCACCCATTTGGGTAATTCCTAAATCGGTGATGTGCCATTCTGATCGGTTATTGGAAATAATGGCAATTTTATCGCCAGGCTTTAACCCCATTTTTAGAAAGGCCATACTCATTTTTTGACCCATCGAAATGAATTCGTCGGTGCTAATTTTCTCCCACTTTCCATTAACTTTTGACGTTAATGAATCTTCTTTTTTATAGTTATTCTGCTGATGATAATGCAGATCAAATATTCTTGTAAGTTGCTTTTCCATCTTCTCGAGTGATTTATTTTGCATAAATATATCACTTTCTAATGATAGTTTTGTGAAACGCAAATGTGAAGAATTATGAAAAAAGTAGACTATTGGGTAAATCATCTTGATTTATTGCCACATCCTGAAGGAGGATTTTTTAAAGAAATGTATAGGTCCGAAGCTACTGTTTCGGCTGATATTATGGAAGCAGGGATGAAAGGCGATAGAAGTCTGGCGACTGGAATTTACTTTTTAATTACAGCAGGAAATTTTTCTGCTTTTCACCGAATAAAATCTGATGAAATGTGGCATTTCTATTATGGTGATCCTTTAATTGTTCATGTAATAGCATTAGACGGAAGTTATACTAAACTCTCTATTGGGTTAGATTTAGAAAAGGGGCAAACACCACAAGCAATAGTTCCTGCAGGAGCTTGGTTCGCTAGTGAATCTTTAGGGGCATACTCTTTAGTTGGCTGTACCGTTTCTCCAGGGTTTGATTTCAAGGATTTTGAATTGGCGAAGAAAGAAAAACTAACTCATGAGTTTCCACAGCATAAGGAGTTGATAAGTAGGTTATGTCGGGAGTAAGAGTATATGAAACAAAATAAAAAAAGCCACACAGTTTCTGAGTAATCAGTTTGCTGAGTGGCTTTTGAATTATATGATTTGTTGATTATTCTACGATCACTTTAATAGTCGTGCTCAACTGCTCTCCGTAACTTTGGTGATAACCGTCAGCAAATTGCATGGTTAATGTATGTTCACCTTTTGGCAATACCAATTCCGTTTCAGTTTGCCCTTGTCCATAGTGTATGTTTAATGAATCAGCTGGAACAACAGTTCCTCTTTCTAAAGCAGCACCATCAATAATGATGTGGTGGTGACCTTTTCCTGCATTTAGAGCACCGGCAGGTTCTACTTCCATGCCCTCTACACCAAATTGAATTTTTACTGGTGATTTTACTTTCTGACCATCTGTTAGGTTTACAAAGAAGACTTTAGCTCCCTCAGGAATAGCTACAGGTTCTGAATCAGCGGCTTTTTCCATCATCGCTTCATGGTCATGACCTGCATGATCATCGTGCATTTCTTCACTTTGCATTTCTTTTTCTTCAGTTGCTTTTGGTGCCTCTCCACAAGAAGCTACAAATAAGCCTAAAGCAATTGCTAATACATTTATTTTTTTCATAATTGTTGATTTTATATTTTTTCTAAAATTAGGCAATAATATGCCGCTCCAAAAAGATTTGTAGAATTGATTTGGATGGTTGAATGATGGATTATTAAAGAAGACGAGTTGTTATTGATTCTTTTTTTGAAGATTTATGACTGGTGTTTTTGGGAATCAATTATCCTTTTTACCTAGCTTTTCAAAACTATCGTCTTTTTCCAATCATCATCCCAAGAACTCAATGTTTTCAAAACTTTGAAATACTCTTTATTAGTATTTATGTCAAGCCCAATTATTACTCTCCATCCTTTGTCAATGAATTTAACTGGAATAAAGTATGATTGAGTAATAAATTTAATGCTTGTATTTAACTTCATTTTTTTTTCATCTAAAAGCAATAAGTTAAATTTATGATTCAATGGAAACTCATACTCTGAATGGCCTGTAAAAAAATACGTTAGTTTCTTATTGTACCCTTCAATCAGCGATAACTTCTTTAGAATTGACTCACTTACTTTTCCCAAAAGGATTAATTGCATAATTTCTATCGTTTAAATACTTTAAATTTATAGGGCTCATAAATATTGAACTTTACTTCATAATTACCATGATAATCAGGGTTTTTTGATGTAAAGAAGAAACTTCGATGTTTTCCGAAATTGTCTTTTAAATTAAAATTAGAAGGTTGATAAACTTGCCATAAAATAAGCTCAAAATAGCTTTTATACATTTTAGAATCATTATTATCAAAATCATTGATTAAAATTCTTTTGTATTCAGTTATAAACTTTGTATTCAGTTTTTTATCATATTCTCTTTCCCACTTTGGTTTTAATAGGTTTTGCTTAGTAGGTTCACTAACCTTAGCTGTATCTATCTCAATCAATTGACAATGAATAAATAGTTGATAGTCATCCCAAATATCCCGGATACTAGACGTATAATAATGAATATAAGGATTTAGTACTAAAAATTTATAGTGATAACGTGGTTTATATATTTGCTCAATATTCCCATAAGAGCTCAATGCTTTGCAAGCTGATACCAATGGAACCCTAAAGATGTAATACGATTCCTCAAAGGAATTTTTTAAATCATTTGGAAACTTACTTGAAAAATTAATTTCCTCGTTTGGTTTAAAAATTTTGTTAGAATCCTCTAGGATAATTTTGAATGATCGTAAACTTACTGTGTCATAATAATCTAAAGTGTAATTTCTGAAGTTATAGAGCTGTAATTCATTTTCTAACTGAATAGATTGAAATTTTGCACTTTCAATCGTTTTTATATTCTCCTTTTTTTCTAAAAAAAAGGAATTGTTCAAATATGAATATTCAATAAGTGAATAGTTCTCATTTTTGGATGTCGAATAACTTAAAAGTGATAATTCATTAATTACATTATGACTTCGATAATTTAAATAATCGTCTGCATGCATATGATTCAAAGAAGGCACATACTTTGGACCAGATGGAAAAAGTGGTTTCTTAAAAGGTATAAATTTACAAGATGTAAATAGTAAGCTAATCAAAATTACTAGGAATATTCTCATGATTTTATCACCATTTTTATTATCATCTAACTTGTTTTAAAGCTATATAGTTTACAAAATTATAGGGAATAAAAAATTCATATTTTCATACTACTCTCCCCAAACCACTTCACCACCAACAACCGTATACACTACTTTTGTTGACAATATTTCACTTTCTTTTACCGTCATTAAGTCTTTGTCGAGCAAAATAAAATCAGCATACTTTCCAACTTCCAAGCTTCCTTTTTCGTTTTCTTCAAAACTGGCTATTGCTGGCCAAATGGTCATTCCTTTTAAAGTTTCTATGCGACTTAAACCTTCATCAGGCAAAAAGCCTTGCTCAGGTTTGCCTTCTGTGTTTTTACGCACCACTGCAGTGTAAAAGGTCAATAAAGGATCTATTTTTTCAATTGGGAAATCTGTTCCTAACGGCAATAAGCCATTCTGTGAAAGCAAGGTTTTAAAGGCATAAGCCCCTTTCAAACGCTCTGCGCCTAATCTATCTTCTACCCAACCCATATCCGAAATAGCGTGTGTTGGCTGCACCGAAGGAATGATAGTGTACTTTCTAAACAATTCCATGTCATCTGGATGAACGATTTGGGCATGCTCGATTCTCCATCTTCGGTCGTTGACTTGCTTTAAGGCATTCCCATAAATGTTTAACATCAATCGGTTGGCATCGTCTCCAATGCAATGTGTATTCATTTGCAACCCTGATTCATATATCTTATGTGCCATGTCTTGCAAGTAGGCTGAATCATTCAGGAATAGTCCCGAATTGGTGGAGTCATCCGAATACGGCTCGATCAATTTTGCTCCTCGAGAACCCAAAGCGCCATCAGCAAAGAACTTAATCGCACCAATGTGTAAGCGGTCTGTTTTGTATGCAGAATCCAGTAAATATTCAGCTAAGTTTTCTTCTGAAGGTGTCGCCATTCCGTAGATGCGAATTTTTAGTTTCCCCGCTTTCTGTAAGTCATCGATGAGGTGAATCATCTTGTTTTCTAACATGGCATCAGCCACCGTAGTCAACCCTTTTTCGAAACACTTTTCTTGAGCAGCAAGCAATGACTTTTTATCCTCTTCATCCGAATAACGAGGTAATTTTTGCTCCACATACGTAATCGCCATATCCACTAAAAGTCCGGTTAATTTACCGTTCTCTTTTTTGAAAATTCCACCTTCTGCAATGGTAGTTTCATTGACTTCTGCCATGTCTAACGCTGCTTGATTGGCAATAGCAGCATGAGAGTCTACACGCTTTAGTAGAACTGGTGTGTTCGGGAAAAGACTGTCTAATTGATGTTTACTTGGGAAAGCTTGTCCCTCCCATAAGTTTTGGTCCCATCCATTTCCACCGATGAATTTTAGGGACTTTCCTTTGGCGAAGTCTACGACTCTTTGCACGGCTTCGTCCCAACTTTTAGCACCTGAAAGATTAACTTCCTGAAAAGAACGTCCGTACCAAAAAAAATGACAATGTGCATCGTTGAATCCAGGGTAAACTGGTCGAGTGCCTGCATCGATGGTTTTTTCACCAAAGTATTTATTCATGATCTGGTTCTCTGGTCCGATGGCGATAATTTTTCCATCTTTTATGGCCATAGCTTCCGCCATAGAGTTGGATTCATCCATGGTGTAAATGGTAGCATTATGAATAATTAAATCGACTGTTTCTGATTTATAGCAAGATGTCATAAAAAGAGAAGAAATTAAAATGAGTATCAGATTTTTCATCGGATAGATAAGTTGAATTTTCGATTGATTTTATTAAAATCAATACATGAAAAAATAAGTGCAAATAAAAAGGGCAAAAATGGGACTTTATATCGAACTACAGCGCCCAAAATAGGTGTTGTCCATCCGATAAGTGTTCCTAAAATCAATGTAAAAAACAATCCAAAAAACAAAAAGTTAAGTTGATTGGCGTTTGGCTTCTTAAAAAAGAAAAGCATTGTAACGATTAGTATCAATAGCAATAGGTTTTCAACTGCAGCAAGCAAATAGAAAATAGAATGAACTTCAGTGATGAAGGGGCGAAAAAGCACATTAATCAATACTTCAGGAATGGCAATCAAGGCCTCAGTTGGTGTTTGTATGGAAGGAGTGGAAATAGCGCTGCCTGCTCCATTGATTTGAGCTACATTGTAAAACGCTGTTTGCTTTTGCTGCAACAAATCAAATAGGTCAAATAAGTGAAGCTCCCTGAAAAAGACGAATATTATAAAGCCAGAAGTGATGATGCTTAAGTAGGAAATAATAGGTTTTAATTGGGTAAATCTAACTATCACTGCTGCTATGATTACAGGAATTAGGGATAAAAATACGTAAGGCTTAATAATAGTTAGCAATGCTATTCCAATCATGAGAAAATAACTGTATCGAATGGAAGGGTTAGATAACCATTTAAAGAAGGTAAAAGAGAAAAATCCTAATGAAAAGAGTAGAAATCCTTCTTTTAAAATACCCGAACCCCATAAAAGCGTTGAAGGAATCAGAAAGATTGCAAAGTACAACACTAATGCTGGTAGAACCAATTGTTTATTGATTGTTTTGTACAATGCCACTAGCCCTGTAAAGGATAGAAAATTGATGAATAAAGTATGTAAGTGTATAAATCCATGAGAAAAATAACTGGTTAGGAAGTTAAACCGAATCATAGTCTGATTATCATTCAAAACACCGAAGTTATAATCTCTATTCCAGTGCATAGTGTCATGCATAAGAGATGTTATTCTTTCGTCCTCTATCCCAAAAAAGAATTTAAATGCTAATATTGGTTGATCACGCAATTGGAGGAAAAGTAGGTAGCCATCATCGTAATATTTGTAGATGTCAGCATTTGCCCGTTCAGTAAATACAAAAGTGTATAGCCCCCACAAACCTATTCCAACAGCTACTTTAAGAAAAAAGGTACCCACCACTATGCTAGAGGGAATTCCAACTAGTCGAAAAAAATCGAAAGATTTAATGATCCATGCAAAGCATATCGCAAAGAGGATAAATACTAAAATTTGAATCACTAAAGTCATGATTCAAAAGTAATTTAAAAATAGTAAGTCATAAGTGAAAAATATGCATTAAATGGGTTGGTAGATGGGATTCAAAATTTTACTTTTGCAGCTTACTAACCAGCCCTTCACAAAATGGAAGATAATACATTGAACGAAGCAACCGTAGAAACGGCAGTTGAATTAGGTTTAAGACCTGAGGAATTTGATAAAATCAAGGAAATTTTGGGACGTACACCCAACTTTACAGAAGTAAGTATATACTCTGTGATGTGGTCGGAGCACTGTTCTTACAAAAACTCCATTACTTGGTTGAAGAAATTACCAAAAGAAGGCCCACATATGTTGGCCGAGGCTGGAGAAGAAAATGCTGGATTAGTAGACATCGGTGACGGATTGGCTTGTGCATTCAAGATTGAATCACACAATCACCCGTCGGCTTTGGAGCCATTTCAAGGTGCGGCTACAGGTGTAGGTGGTATCAATCGTGACATTTTTACCATGGGGGCTCGTCCAATTGCACAATTAAACTCTTTACGTTTTGGTTCTATCGATTCTGACAGAACCAAGTGGTTATTGAAAGGAGTGGTAAAAGGTATCGGAAGCTACGGTAATGCATTTGGTATCCCTGTAGTGGGAGGAGAGGTGTTCTTTGACGAGTGCTACAACACCAATCCATTAGTAAACGCGATGTCTGCAGGAATTATGAAAGCAGACAAAATGATTTCTGCTACTTCTTACGGAGTAGGTAATCCAGTTTATATTGTTGGATCGGCTACAGGTAAAGATGGTATTCACGGAGCGGCTTTTGCTTCGAAAGACATCACCGAAGAATCTGCAAATGATTTGCCAGCTGTTCAAGTTGGAGATCCTTTTCAAGAGAAATTATTATTGGAAGCTTCATTAGAATTGGCTGAAACTGATGCAATCATTGGAATGCAAGATATGGGAGCTGCCGGAATTACCTGTTCTACCTCAGAAATGAGTGGAAAGGAGGGATTCGGAATGAGGATAGATTTAGATAAAGTTCCTACTCGTCAGGAAGGGATGAAGGCGTTTGAGATTTTGTTATCAGAATCTCAAGAGCGTATGTTAGTAGTGGTGAAGAAAGGTAGAGAAGCTGAGGTAGAAGCTATTTTTGACAAATGGGATTTGAATTGCGAGCAAATCGGTGAAGTGACCGAAGGCGGACAATTGGAATATTATATGGGTGGTCAATTAGTTGCTCATGTTCCTGCTGAATCATTAGTATTAGGTGGTGGAGCTCCAGTTTATGAAAGAGAATATAAAGAACCTGCTTATTTTGCAGAAAATCAGAAGTTCAAAATTGAGTCTATTGAAGAGCCAAAAGACCTTAAAGAAGTGGCTTACTTTTTAATCAATCATCCAAACATCGCTTCTAAGAAGTGGGTGATTGAGCAGTATGACACAATGGTAGGTACTATTAACATGAGTACAAATAAACCAACTGATGCAGGTATTGTAAACATCAAAGGCTTGAACAAAGCTTTGGCCTTTACAGTAGATTGCAACGCACGTTACGTTAATGCTAACCCAGAAGAAGGTTGTGCAATTGCAGTTGCGGAAGCAGCTAGAAACATTGTTTGTTCTGGTGGAGAGCCTTCAGCAATTACTAACTGTTTGAATTTCGGAAATCCATACAACCCAGAGGTATACTGGCAGTTTGTGGGAGCGATCAAAGGAATGAAAAAGTCTTGTGAGAAGTTCCAGACACCAGTAACGGGTGGAAACGTAAGTTTCTACAACCAAAGCATGCAGAATGGAGTAGATGTTCCAGTTTTTCCAACTCCTACTATTGGTATGATGGGTATTGTAACTGATAAGAAATTCATCACTTCATTGGCTTTCCAAAACGAAGGAGATTTAATTTATATGATTGGTGGAGCTCAAAACGATATCAGTTCATCTGAATATTTATATGCTTACCATAAAGTGAAGCAATCACCTTCTCCATACTTCAATTTGGATGAGGAGCATGCATTGCAAAATCAAGTGAAGACGTTGATTCAAGCAGGTATGTTGAACTCAGCACATGATGTCTCAGATGGTGGTTTATTCATCACTTTGTTAGAAGCAGGAATGCCAAATGGATTTGGTTTCTCTGTAGAAACTGATAGCGACTATAGAAAAGATGCATACTTGTTCGGAGAATCTCAAAGTAGAGTAGTGGTATCCATCAATCCTGATAACCAAGATGAGTTTGTTGAGCACATGGTAGCTTCTGGATTAGAGTATACTTTCTTAGGAACTGTAGAAGGTAAAGAAATGCTTATCGATGGAGAATCATTTGGAACAGTAGCTGATGCGAAACACCAATTTGAAACCGCTTTAGAGAACAGGTTGAATAGCTAATTCAGTCCAATACATAGAATTTTAAAAGAGCATTCTTCCGAAAGGAGGGATGCTTTTTTTATTTGTTGTTGATTTGTTGGATTCTATTTATAGAAAGAATGAACTATTTTTTATTAACATAATAAATACGCTTTTTAGTAGATAATCTATTACTTTTGTAGAAAATTAAATTATCTGATGACTATATCTGTAAAGAATATAATGAGTAAGTGTGCTAATTATTTTATTAGTAGCTCAAATGATTCAAAGTCAGTTTCTGTAGACACTACAGTTAAGGTAAAATCTTTTAGGGTTGTAACAAAAGAAGAAAGATTTCAGTCACGTAGTGATAAATATTCATTTCTTGAGTTAGGTGCTAAATAATGCTCAAGAATTTCAGAATCTTGGACCTAAGGGAATTGATATCTCAGGTTCAGAGGACTTAAAACGAATTCACCAATTTAAATTTAAGGTGCCAACTGCAAAAGGAGTCCTAGTAAGTTATAATCTGGATTTTCATCAATATCAGTATGATATTTATGTAGGGAAGTTTTACCCAACACTTTATTCTAAGGAAGATTTTAAATATGGGTTAATACTAAATCATGGTGTGCGATTCGCAAATATGGTTATTTCTACAGTACTTAAAGTTTTTCAATGGATGTCTAAAAAATATCCAGAATCCTCATTTGGATTTATTGGTGAACCTAAGTATTCCTTAAAAGTTAAAAAGAAAAAGTCTTATACCGTATATACTGAGAATAAGGAGGAGATAGAAAGTACTAAAAGGTATAATTGGTATTTAAAGGTTTGTAATTTTGTTATTAATCCTGATGATTATGAGTTGTTTGTGTCGAGTAGGAATAGTTCAATTCTTCTAATTAATAAGACCGCTATTAAAACTGAGAACTATGAAGAATTTGTACTTAATGTTGAGGGAATGATGCGTCGGAATTATCCGGATTTTGTATAGAATTTAGTATCACAATATTTTTTATTGGTTAAGCTGCTCTTGAATATCCTTAAAAGTTAATCCATTTTTATTTACCCATTCGGTAAAGCCATTTGCATTTCTACCTAAGACCATATTGGCTGCAGCGCTTGGGCTATTGAATACTGCATCCTCAGCAAATACTAAACGATCATTTTTGTCAATTAATACATTTGTTTCAATTAGTTTTCTCCTTAAGTTTCTATATGTGTCAGTAGTAGAATTAGATAGTATTTTTTTTGCTTCACTTCCTTTTTTTACAATATAACCTTGGTCAGTCTCAATCATTGTTGCATGAAAAGACTTCGTTTTAATGAAATACAATTCATGTATTTCAATAGGATTATTATCGTTTCTTTTTTGCTCTGAGTTTACAGTTGAAGAAATAAGAAATTGAAACCCCATTACAGGTAGAATCAACTTTATTTGTTCCAAGTAATATTCCATGTCAGATATATCTGCTTCATGCAGGGTTGGTAGACTTGGAGAATTCCCATTTTCAATTTCTGCAGTTTTAGCTTCATTCGCTAATTGAACTAATCTTGATTCTAAGTATTTGATTTGGGTTTTAGTCAATAACTCATCTTTGCTAATGAAAAAGATAAGTTCCTTGAAGTCTTTGTTTGGGTCGCTTAAATGCTGTTTTAATCTATTTCTAATATTCTCGGCTTCACCAATATAAATTCGTTCATCAAAAGCTTCGTCTCTCGGGTCTCCTTTTAAACAATAAATACCAGGATTGTCAAATTCTGATCGATTAATAATTTTATTGACACTTGATCTAGAGCTATACACAGCTTTGCCTACCCAATTGCCAATCTCACTAAATCTTGGCCCATATGCAGTGCCGTCAATCATATAAACAGTTAACTTTTTACCCATTATGTTTTTTCTTGAACTTCAAATCTATCCATTTTCTATAAATAATTTATTCTCTTATCTTTAGAGTTATGGAAGACATCGAAAAGCATTTGGGAATAAAAGCTTGGGCTGAGGAAGACCGACCTCGAGAGAAATTACTCTTGAAAGGAAAAACAGCATTGAGCGACGCAGAATTGATAGCCATTTTAATTGGTTCAGGAAGTCGTGATGAAACGGCTGTTGAGTTGTCCAAACGAATTTTGTCAGCAGCTTCTAATAACCTCAATCAATTGGGGAAAATGAGCATTGTGGACCTCCAAAAGTTTAAAGGAATTGGAGAAGCCAAAGCAATTTCTATTGCTGCTGCATTAGAGCTTGGGAGAAGGCGAAAAGAAACTGAGGCTGTAAAACGAGTGAAAATTACAGCCAGTTCTGTCGTGTTTGAGAACATGAGAGAGGTGATGGAAGATTTGCCACATGAAGAGTTTTGGGTGTTATTATTGAATCGTGGAAATCAAATATTGGAGCGGGTTAACATTAGTAAGGGTGGTGTTAGCCAAACGGTAGTAGACTCTAAAATAATATTTAAAATGGCTATCGATAAATTGGCATCTTCCATTATTTTATGTCACAACCACCCCTCAGGGAATTTAAAACCTAGCGATGCCGACATTCAATTGACCAAAAAACTAAAAGAGGCTGGAAGAATCCTCGATCTTCCTATATTAGACCATTTGATTTTCGCCGACAATACTTACTTTAGCTTCGCAGATGAAGGCTTGCTATAAATGATATTAATCTACACGCATAAAATTACCAATAGAGTTCAGTACTCACTGGAATTAGTTTTTGAAACCATTTTAGGCTTAAAGATAAAGCTTACTTCTGAAAAGCAGGAGTTTGCAGATTTTAGCGGCCCAAAAATTTCCTATTGCTATCGTCCAGTTGCTGAGGAATTACACTTTGCAGCTGTCGATTTTTTGTTTCAAAACGGAATAGAAGAACAAGAGTTGAAGGTGTTCGATGTAGACGGTTATCCTGCATTTTTTAAAACGAATTCCAACTCAGAATTGCCTTTTGATATTTTTGCATTGTCTTTCTATTTGGTTTCTAGATATGAAGAATACTTGCCTCATATTCGTGACGTTTTTGATCGATTTGATCCCAAAGAAAGTATTGCCTATAAAAATCGATTTATTAAACGACCATTAGTTAACCTATGGGCGCAACGCCTTAAAGTGATTCTCGAAAGTAAATTTCCTGATTTGGATTTTAAATCTAGAAAATACCAGTTCCTACCTACATTAGATGTAGACAATGCGTTTGCCTACCGACAAAAAGGAGTAGTACGCACCATTGGAGCCTCTTTGAAATACTTGTTTAAGTTTCAATTTTCAAAATTGGTTCGACAGTTAAAAGTGGTGTTTGGGTTAGCGCACGATCCTTATGATACTTTTGAACATCTCAATGAAGTGCATGCAGAATATAAGCTGCATCCCATTTATTTTTTCTTAGTGGCAGATTATGGGTTCAATGATAAAAATGTACCCATAGAAAGTCGAAGTTTTCAATCGGTGATAAAATCTACTGCTGACGAAGCAGAAATTGGAATTCATCCTGGTTATGTGTCCAATGAGAATGTCGCGAAATTGGAGAAAGAGATCAAGCGGTTGGCAGGTGTGATAAAAAGGGATGTCACTAAAAGTAGACAACACTTCTTAAAATTGACATTGCCAGAAACCTATCGAAATTTGATTCATTTTGATATGAAGGAGGATTATACAATGGGTTATGCTGCAACAGTTGGCTTTAGAGCCAGTATTTGTACGCCCTTTTACTTCTATGACTTGGATTTGGAAGTAATAACAGACCTTAAGGTATATCCATTCTGCATTATGGATGCAAGTTTAAAGTTTTACTATAATTACACCATTGAAGAAGCAAAAGAAGCGATTGATGAAATGGTAGATGCGGTTAGACAAGTGGACGGGACTTTCATTAGTTTATGGCACAACGAGAGTTTGAGTGATGAAGACATTTGGGTAGGCTGGCGCTCCATTTATTCTTATTTGTTAGAAAAAGCTTCTGAAAAATAGTCAAAAAATAAAAAATTGGACAAAGAATAGGATGCTCCACCAATAAATTAGGCATCTTTGTAAAAAATATATCAAAATGGCCAAAGTTAAAATACTAGATAAAGAACTTTCGATTGTCAGCCAATTTATGGCTGAGATTAGAGATGTTAATATACAAAAAGACAGCATGCGATTCAGAAGAAATCTTGAACGTGTGGGCGAAATTTTTGCGTATGAGATCAGTAAAACAATGGCTTTTGAGAAAAAGGAAGTTCAAACGTCTTTAGGTCTATCTAATGAATTTGTGTTTAAGCACCAGCCTGTTATTGCTACTATTTTAAGAGCAGGGTTGCCATTACATCAAGGTTTGTTAAATTATTTTGATGCGGCTCAAAATGGATTTATTTCTGCTTACAGAAAACACCACAAGGATGGTAGTTTTGATATAGAGTTGGAATATCTAGCTTGCCCTTCTATTGAAAAGAAAACTTTAATTCTCTCCGACCCGATGATCGCAACTGGCTCTTCTATTGTTTTGGCCTACAAAGCATTGTTGTCTAAAGGTAAGCCTGAACACGTTCATTTAGTATCTGTAATTGGTAGCACAGAAGGTCTAGAGTATGCAAAAAGAAATCTTCCAAATAATGTTACTATTTGGATGGCAGCATTGGACGAGGAATTAACAGCTCAGTCCTATATTGTACCTGGTTTGGGAGATGCAGGAGATTTAGCATTTGGCGAAAAAGAATAATTCATGTCTAAATATGAACATGTTTTTTTCGATTTAGATCGAACACTATGGGATTTTGAAAGAAATTCTTTAGAAACTATAAACGACTTGTATCACGAATTTGAACTGGGGCATAAAAGTGTTCCGAGTTTTGATGAATTTATGAGCGTTTATAGAATAAAGAATCACGACTTGTGGGCACTTTATAGAGCTGGAAAAGTCACTAAAGATGAACTAAGGCAGCTGAGATTTCATCATGCACTGCAGCACTTTCATATTGATGATGAGAAAATGGCGTTAGAGTTCAATGATCGATATGTAGAGACTTGTAGTATAAAGCCTCATTTATTACCTGATGCGCTGCCTGTTTTAGAATACCTAAATGAAAAGTATCACCTACACATAATTACAAACGGATTTAAAGAAGCTCAATTTGTAAAGTTGAAAAACTCTGGAATTGATCGATTTTTTAAAGAAGTGGTCATCTCAGAATTGATCGGGAAGGCAAAGCCACATGAGGATATTTTTAAACACGCATTTGATCGCAGTGGTGCTGCTGCTCATCACAGTATTATGATCGGCGACGATTTTGAGGCAGATATTGTTGGAGCAAAACAAGCAGGAATGGACAGTGTTTACTTAGCTGATTTTCCTAAGAAATCAATAGTAAAACCAACACATCACATTAAAGGATTGATTGAGCTGAAAGGGATTTTGTAAGGATTACTTCAACGTTGATTTATTCACTTGGGTTTAGGTAATTTTTTATTTATCAGTTTGATTTTATATAGTTTATAGTAGATTTAATAGTTTTGTGTTGAGCGCTGGCGAAATGAAATAATGATAGCAAGAAAGAAAATGTTCGAAGTAATCAATCTAATCGAAAATCGTTCTTCGCGCCCCTTGCGAAATCTTTGCGCCCTTTGCGGTTAGATATTAGTGGTGACAAAAAAGGGCTTCAGTTTCCTAAAGCCCTTTCAAATAAACTATATACTGTAACTACTGAAATTCACCAATCACATCAATTCCACCAGTGACTTTCTGCTCAAGTGCTACATTGATTTTAGTTCCAATTGGAAGAAATAAATCAACTCTAGATCCGAATTTAATAAAGCCGCATTCTGAGCCTTGCTCTACTTTATCACCTTCTTTACCGTAGAATACGATTCTTCTTGCCAAAGCCCCTGCAATTTGTCTAAACAAAACACTACGACCTTTTGAATCTTCTACTAACGCAGTGGTTCTTTCATTCTCTGTAGAGGATTTTGGATGCCATGCTACCAAGAATTTCCCTGGATGGTATTTGAAGTTTTTTAAAGTTCCTGCAATTGGGTATCTATTGTTATGCACATTTATCGGAGACATGAAGATAGAAACTTGAATTCTCTTTTCATTGATAAATTCAGTCTCTTGAACCTCTTCTATTACTACCACCTTGCCATCACATGGAGAAATAATGTGATTGTCATTAGGGGTTACAGTTCTACTCGGACTTCTAAAAAACTGAAGAATTACAACAATTAAAAAGGCTGAAATAGCATAGCCTAAATAGATTACCCAAGGGTATTGACTAAAAAAATAATGTGTAATTGCTGTAATAATAGCTGATACAATTAACACTAATATAATGCTTGGATATCCTTCTTTATGAAATGTCATCTGATAAAAAAATGAGTTAGGTGTGCAAGGTACTAAAATGCAAATATAAATCGTAAATAGGTATAAACGATAGGTGCCGCGATAAAAATACCATCAAAACGATCGAGGAGTCCACCGTGGCCAGGGAGTAATTTGCCTGAATCTTTGATATTTAAACTTCGTTTAAAGAGAGATTCTACTAAATCTCCGAGTGAGCCAAAAACGACTACTAGTAACGCAACAATAATCCAATTGAATAAACTTAAGTCTGTGAATATTTGTGCATTTAAATATCCAACCCCGATTCCTAGAACAGCACCACCCAATGAACCTTCCCATGTTTTCTTTGGTGAAATTCGTTCAAAAAGTTTGGTACGTCCTAATTTTCTTCCCACTAAATAGGCTCCTGTGTCATTCGCCCATAAAAGAAAAAAGAAGCCTAAGACAATTTGATAGTTATACGCTCCTCCAAATTGATTGTTTTCGATAAAGGAAAGTTCATATAGCAATGTCATCGGGAATGCGATGTAAACAATTCCTAATAAGGTATAGGAAATGTTGCTAATCGGATTTGGCTTATTCCTGAACAACTCGATGATGAAAATAGAAAAGACAATTGGAACCAATAAGAAAAGCGTAGTGTTGGCTAATTGCGATTGATTGATGAAAACCGAAATTGTGAAGTAAGATAGAGAACTGATAATTCCTACATTCTTTTGAGGAGAACACTCTCCATCTTTAAAGAAGTTATAAAACTCTCTAGTTCCCAATAGAATAATAAAGAAGAATAGTATGGCTGAAGCGTATTCGCTGAGTACGATTGCTCCTAAAAGCACCGCAACGAAAATTATTCCTGTAAGAGCACGTTGTGTAAAATTATTCAAATCGGGCTTTTTCAATTAAGTGTTTAGCACGAATAACATCATGATTCCGAACGTATAACTCTACATCTGCATTGGTTAAATGCAGATGCATGGAGTCAGTTTTATTCATTAGAATGGATTGGATAGAATGTTCGTCCAAAAGGCCTTTGTACATTTCTACGATATATAGTTGAGAGGCTCCTGCAATTTTTACCCAATCGTTTTCCATGTGATTAGCTATTCTTTCCTTCAGATATTTCTTCCTCTGTTGGCTCTGTTAATTTCTTCTGATCACTATTTTCTGCGCTCAATGCTATCGCTTTTGCTTTTTCATTATCAGAAATAGTTTGTTCTAAAAGTTTCTTTTCTTCACGCTCCGCATCAAATTCAGCCGGGCGTTTCCCGAAAATGCGTTCTACATCCTCTTTGAAGATAACTTCTTTTTCTAACAGTAGTTCTGCCAATTGAGTTAATTCTGCCTTGTGTTTTATCAGAATATCTTTTGTTCTTATATATGCAGCTTCGACAAGTTTGCTAACTTCTTCGTCAATAGTTTGCCCCGTCTTTTCGCTATAAGGTTTACTAAAACTATACTCACTTTGGCCGGTAGAATCATAGAATGAGATATTTCCAATCTTGCTATTCAATCCATAAATGGAAACCATGGCATATGCTTGTTTGGTAATTTTTTCCAAGTCGCTTAACGCACCAGTAGAAATTTTACCAAAAATAATTTCTTCTGCAGCTCTTCCACCTAAGGCAGCACACATTTCATCGATCAATTGCTCGGTGTTGGTGATTTGTCTTTCTTCTGGTAAATACCATGCAGCTCCTAAAGACCTTCCTCTAGGAACTATTGTCACCTTTACCAATGGGTTGGCGTATTTTACTAACCAACTTACTGATGCATGACCAGCTTCATGAAAAGCGATAACTTTCTTTTCCTCACTGGTGATGATTTTATTTTTCTTCTCTAATCCGCCAATTACACGGTCAATGGCATCTAAAAAGTCTTGTTGATCTATCGCCTTTTTATCTTTTCTTGCAGCAATTAATGCCGCTTCATTACAAATATTGGCAATGTCTGCACCAGAAAAGCCAGGAGTTTGTTTTGATAAAAATTCGATATCAACAGTATTGTCAATTTTTAATGGCTTCACATGAACTTTAAAAATCTGCTTACGCTCATTTAACTCAGGTAAGTCTACACTAATTTGACGGTCAAAACGACCTGGACGAAGTAACGCCCTATCTAAAATTTCGGCACGGTTAGTCGCTGCTAAAATGATGATTCCAGAGTTAGATCCAAATCCATCCATTTCAGTTAATAACTGGTTCAATGTGTTTTCTCTTTCGTCGTTAGATCCTTGCGCTGCACCTTTACCTCTTGCTCTACCGATGGCATCGATTTCATCGATAAAAATGATAGCAGGCGCTTTTTCCTTCGCTTGCTTGAATAAGTCCCGTACTCTTGAAGCACCAACTCCTACAAACATTTCAACGAAATCAGAACCTGATAAACTAAAGAATGGAACTTGAGCTTCACCTGCTACTGCTTTAGCTAATAAGGTTTTACCTGTTCCAGGAGGGCCTACTAATAATGCTCCTTTTGGGATTTTAGCTCCCAACTCAGTATACTTTTTAGGATTCTTTAAAAACTCAACGATTTCTTGAATTTCCACTTTTGCTTCATCCAAACCTGCTACGTCATTAAAAGAAACCTTTACGTTTTTTTCTTTATCAAAAAGAGTCGCTTTAGACTTTCCTATGTTGAACAATTGTCCACCGGGGCCACCACCTGCACCACCTGACATTCGACGCATAATGAATACCCAAAGGCCAATCATAATCACGATTGGTAGAACCCAGCTGATTATTTCACCAGTCCAATTTTTACGTTGGTCATATTCTGGATTGACTTGTGCAGATTCGGGAAGATCCTCCTGTACTCGATTTAAATCTCTACTGAATTGGTCTACAGAGCCAATAGTTAAATAGAACTGTGGTCCTGTAGCATCTGAGAAAGTTCCCTTTTTTAGGTCTTTGTATTTATCACTCTTTAATGCTTCGGCACTTAAAAATATTTCTACTTTTAATTCATTATTCACAACAACAAGTCTACTAACTTCTTGCTCTTTGAGCATTTCATTGACAAATCTATCCCAAGTCACTTTCTGAGCACCTGAACTATAGTTGAATAAATTTAATGCTATTAGTAAAACACCAACCGTTACATAAATCCAATAAAAGTTGAATTGTTTCTTTGGTGGTTTCCCTTTTTGTTTTTTCTTCTCTGTCATGTTAAAATGGGGGTAGTGATACTTTTTAGATTGTAATCTTAATTTATACTTGGTATTTCTTGAATGTCTGCATCTGCCCAAAGTCCTTCAATATTAAAAAAGGCTCTGGTTTCTTTTTGGAAAATGTGAACCACTACATTAACGTAGTCCATTAAAATCCATTCTGCATTATTCGTACCTTCAATGTGCCACGGCTTTTCGCCTAGCGCTTCTCTAACTTCTTTTTCGATAGAGTCTTTAATGGCTGAAACCTGTGTGTTAGATGTTCCGTCGCAAATGATGAAATAATCCGTTACGGCTGCGTCTATATTTTTTAAATTTAGACAAGTGATGTTGTCTCCTTTTTTTTCTTGTATGGCTTTGATGATGTTTTCTGTCAACAATTCTGATTCTCCTACAATTCTTTTCTTGGTCATTATGAGCTATAAAATTAATTCACAAAAGTAACGAAATTTAGTATAGAAACGCTTAATATTGTCTTCTTCAAATCCTTTGTATTATGATAGATAGGCAATTCTTTGGAGGCCAACTCATAGAAATTGACGAAGTTGATTCAACCAACTTGCATGCACAACGCATGTTAAAAAAACAAAAAGTTGGAGAAGGAACTGTCATTAATGCAAAACACCAAACTCATGGTAGGGGGCAAATGGGTACGAAATGGTATTCCGGAGAAGGCCTAAATCTAACGTTTAGCGTCATTTTATTTCCTAAATTTTTAACCTTAGAAAAGCAATTTTACCTCAGTAAAGTCATCGCAATTGGGATGGTAGAGGCTATTGAGAAGCTGTCCATTTTCAATGTGAAAATAAAGTGGCCCAATGATATATACTTAGGTAAAGATAAAGTGGCTGGAATTTTAATTGAAAACTCTGTTAGAGGGCAGGAGATTGAACACTCGATTGTTGGAGTAGGTATAAACATCAATGAGCAAGACTTTGGTATTTATGGACTTGGTGCAACTTCACTCTCGATGGAGGCAGGAGAGTTGATAGAGACAGGACATTTATTGCAATCATTGTTAAAAAGTATGCAAAAATGGTACTTAATGCTACGAGCAGAAAAATATTTTGAAATTGACGATGCTTACCATCACCGATTGCTAAACTATAATCAATGGGCGTATTATGAAAAAGACGACCAAGTAATTAAAGCCAAGTTAGTCGGCGTAAAAAATTATGGAAATGTGGTATTAGAGAATGAAATCGGTGACCTATCCGAATACGGGCTGAAAGAACTTAAATTTATAATTTAAGCTCTCCAGCTTTTGCAGTTAGCATATTGAAAAAGTTACTCAATGGCTTTTCAATCATCATCTTCATGAAAGGGTTGACATCTCCGTCAAAAATGATTTGAGTCTCTGCGCTATCTGCTGATTTTTCCTCAATTAGGATATTCAATTTGAATTTAAACGGAGCTTTGCCGAAAGATTCAATATTGATCTCATTATTGGGTTTGCGATCAATTACTCTAAGTCCTATAGAGGCCATCCCTTTGATACTGAATTCGCAGCTGTCACTGTCGGATTTCCAGTTGTCAATTTTGCCCTCAGGCATTAATTGTTCAAGATTGTTTAAATCTGATAAAAAATTAAATAATGCTTGTTGACTATTGGGTGAAGCTACTTTAGCTGTTTCTATTTTCATATTTTTTTATTGTTTCCAGGTAGAAGGGTTTTCTCTCCATTCCTTAAGTGAGGATATTTCATGCTTCTGAATATAGGAAGTTTCTACGGCAACTTCCAATAAAGCTTCATAATCTGTTAAAGTAATCAGGGGACATTTATAGTCTTTGAAATTATTTACTGCAACGTCGAACCCATAAGTGAATATAGCAACCATACCTACTACGTCAGCTCCAGTAGTCCTTAGTGCTTCAACCGCATTTAAACTGCTCATTCCTGTGGAAATGAGATCTTCTATTACCACAACTTTTTGGACTTTCTCCAATACCCCTTCGATTTGGTTCTGTAGACCATGTCCTTTTGAAGAAGAACGAACATATATCATTGGAAGTTCCATTTCTTGAGCGATGAGCGCTGCAAGGGCAATTCCACCAGTGGCAACACCAGCTATTACATCAGGAGTACCATACTTTTCTCTAATTTTTTCAACGAAAATCTGTCGAATATAGGTTCGTATTGGAGGGTATGAAAGTGTTTTTCTATTGTCACAATAGATAGGTGACTTCCATCCTGAAGCCCATGTAAAGGGTTCAGCATTGTTCAATTTTATTGCTTTTATTTGTAGCAAAAATTCTGCGACCTTTAACGCAGTATCATCCGTAGCATTCATATTGACAAATGTATCAAGTTTTTATTAATCAGTCTTCCATTACTTTTCAACATTTTGATTACTTATCAGATCGTCTTAAGAATTATCTTTACATTAACTATTCCGATTTAAGTGAGTTAGAAAAGGCGGTGGATTTATTAAAAAATAGTAAGAATGCTCTGCATTTGGTTTTTTTAATGAAAGAAGTAGAAATTCAATGGGAATTATTTAAAAGACAATTCGAAATAGTAGAGGCATCTGGTGGAATTGTATTTAACCCTTTAAACGAAATGCTTTTTATTTATCGTTTAGGTAAATGGGACTTACCTAAAGGAAAGGTAGAGAAAGGAGAAAGCTATGATGATGCAGCAATAAGGGAAGTAGAAGAAGAATGTGGATTAGTTGATGTTTTATTGGAAGAAAAACTAATGACGACTTACCATGCTTATTGGGTAAATGAACATCAGATTTTGAAACCTACTCACTGGTTTAAAATGCGTGTAGAGAGAGATCAATTATTGACTCCTCAGGAAGAAGAGGGCATTGAGCAGGTCTGTTGGGTTGCTCCAATTGGAATGGAACCTATCATGAATAATACCTACGCATCTATTGAATCACTGCTGAAAAACATTACTTCGTAACCTTATAAAAGTAATCCCCAATAGTTTCTGGATTGGGCGCTTGGCTAGATTCTATTTTTCCTTTCGGATTTATAATGACATATGTAGGAATCGTGAAGACTTGATAATCTTCTTTTACCTCAAACTGATTACCATAATGTAAAGAAGTCCACGTATAATTATAACGCTTGTTTGCTGCTTTAAAATCTTCAAAATTATCGTCTAAGTTGATACTGATGAATGCAATTTTATCGCCAAATGTTTTATGGAGGCTTTTAATAATTTGCATCTCTTTTACGGAAATCAATGACCAACTTGCCCAAAAGTTTAAATAGATATATTTGCCTTTAAATTCTTTTAATTGATGTAACTCTTTATTGACATCATACAGGCTAAAACTGGGAGCGACATTGTCATTTCCATAGAATTGAATTTTCTTTAGGATATTACCAGCAATGATTTTATTTTCTTTTGTAGCTCCATTTTTTGAAATTTGCCTTAAAATATCTTGGGCGCTTTTTTGATTAAATACTTTATCGAAATAAACATCAAAAATACCATAGAGTAGGTACAATTCTGCAAAGGATGCATTTTTGACTTTTATTTGTTCTTGAATATATTTATTAGCTGATATTAAATCATTTTCTAAAGTTAGATACTTAAGTAGTTCTGCTCCTTTACTGCCCAGTATCAATTTCTTGAAATGATTGTCATAGAACTGCGTAAAAAAAAGCATATACTCTTTGTGATTATATAAAATAGGAGAGTCACTTAAATAATTCGCTGTTAGTTTTTGTTTGTTGTAAAAGGAGGCATCTTGCAGGCTGGCACAAGCGTATTTTACATAAGCCAACATGAATTTATCTCGAGAGTATCTTTGATCCGAGTTGACTTGATCTACAAATTCATCTATTTGTTTTTGAGCTTGCCTGTTAGCCATTAAAACCGCATTTTTTTCAAAAAATGCAGCGTAATCATTGTTGAACTTTTTAATTAATTGGTTAATGTCATCTGGTTGCGGAAAGCTAAAGCTTAAACTCAATTCCTTATCATATATTTTACCTCTGTTCCATTCTTCATCAAAACTTAGACTAATGTTGTATACCTTACCCGCTGAGATGTAAAACGAGGTGGACTTATCTTCAATAGTAAGAGTTATTTGAATCACCTCCTCGGTTTCCAATTTAAATTTAAATTGATTGTCTTTTATAGTGGCAGTTCCTAATTTCTCTGTAGTATTCGTGATGTAATCTTGAATAGCAGTTAAGCGAATAGTTTTTCCTTCAAAGCCTTTTGCATTCCCTTGAATTATGGTTTCACTTGAGAAACTGAAGTTTACAATTAGAAGTAAAATTGTAGTTGAGAAGATTTTAATCATAGGATTATCTTATAATTCAAATGGTAAAAACTGGTTAGCATTGCCGCCATTACGAATTATATCACGCACGATTGATGAGTTTATTGCTGAAAACTCTGGATTGGTGAATAAAAACATGGTTTCAATATCTGGAGCTAGTTCTTTATTCATCTGAGCGATTGATTTTTCAAATTCAAAGTCTACGGTGTTTCTTAGTCCTCTCAAGATAGTATTTGCTTTTACTTTTTTACAAAAATTGATCGTTAGTCCTTCGTAGGTGGCAATTTCTGTATTGCCAATACCTTTTAAACTTTTTGCAATGAACTCTTGTCTTTCTTCTATAGAGAACATTCCGCTTGTTTTATTGCTGTTGTAGCCAATAGCGATAATCACTTTGTCGAATATTGGTAATGCACGCTTGATTAGGTCGATATGCCCATTGGTGATGGGGTCAAATGAACCGGGGAAAACAGCAATTTTCATGTTTAGTCTATTTATGTTCGAAGAAGCTAAAATTCACATTACCAAATTTACGATTCAAAATCAGATTTGGATGATTATCAAAATTGAGTTCTTTTGGGTGCTCAAAAATGAGAAGACCTTTTTCATTCAATAAGGTCCCATTTAGGATACTAGTTGGTAAAATTTCAGAACCTTTTAAACCGTAGGGTGGATCAGCAAAAATGACATCAAACTGTCCAAAGTTCTTTTGAACAAAGCTGAATACATCTCCACGCAAAGGTCGAATGCAGTTACAGTTTAGCTCCTCTGCAGTTTTTCTAATGTAATTTATACAACCTCTGTCTGCATCTACTGAGGTAATCAATTGAGCTCCTCTAGAGGCAAATTCTAAAGAAATATTTCCAGTTCCCGCGAATAAGTCTAAAACGGCAATTCCTTCAAAATCTATTCGATTATTTAGCATATTAAATAGCCCTTCTTTCGCAAAGTCAGTTGTTGGTCTTACGGGAAGACTTTTTGGGGCGATTAATTTTTTTCCTCTATATATTCCACTGATTATTCGCACAAGTATTGTTGGATTAATGGGTAATATCGATGGGTTTCTGTTTGCATAATGGGTTTGGCGTATTCTACTGAATGGGGTAAGTCTGCAAATTCGATGGTAAGAATATATTTATACAGCAATTTGTAGATTGCAGAATCCTTCAAAATTTTTCCTGATAGGATAAGCACTGATTTGTTCGGGTCGAGTTTCAGTTGTTCCATAACATAGAGGAGGTAGTAAATTACATCTTCTGAGGTCTGGTAATTAAAACTATTGCTCATCAATAATTGTTGACCATTTGTTATCACCAGTTTGAATTCTCCTCCAAGAAAGTGGAGCATAATTTCAGTTCTCTTTTGATTGTTTTGAATTGCCGCTTCAATCAGGGTTGAGCTGATATTCAAAATATTAGTATTTGGAAACTGGCTAACTATTAGCTCACTCCATGCATGAGGAATGGCAAAACAATTACGAATTGGACTTTGAATTAGTTTGTTTGAAAATACTTCGTCAGTTGGACTTAAGTCAGTGTGTAACGATAAGTAGGATCTTAATTCTTGATCATCAAATAGGGGGGAAGGAATAAGAGTGCTTTTAGAACTGGAAAAAGAGCAACTTACTGATTTAAAATTTCCTTGAAGCCACTTTTCATTTTTGACAATATTCTCAAATAGATGGATGTCCATTGTCTGATTGGAGGATGTCTGGTATTCCCCAATACCAATGTACCTCTTCTCAATAATATGAAAGAGGGCAAAACAAAAACCATCTATACTTATTTGAAGTGATAGATGGTAATTTGTTTTATTGTCGTCAACCTTAGATTGATCGAACTGATGAAATACAGGCTGAATAGTTCCTGTCATATATTTTTATTATTCCCAGTTTCCACTTGTTGTTGGTTCTTCCATAGACCCAACTTTTAGTTCATTTTCAAGGTCAATGTTTTCATTTTTTGTACTCAGGCCTTTAAGGAATTGGCTATATTTCGCTGATACTTCAAAAACGTTTACATTAACTTTGTTTTTTTCAATTTGGCCTGCATCAATCTTAAAAATTTCACCACCTGAAAATGGGATGTATTTTAATGAGTCGAGGTTCATCCCTTTAAGTACGCTATCAATCGCAGCAATTTTTGTGGTATCTCTTAAAACGATCCCCAATTCTACTGCTTGTTGCTCGGTCAATGAATCCGGCACATTACCAATAGCTTTAATTACAGAGATAGAGTCATATTTGATAAATCCAAACAATTCGTCAAACGTTTTTGCATAACGTTTTTTCTCACCTTTAAATTCATTCTGAGCAGTTCTTAAGTGAATTAAATTCTCAACGACTACCCCTTTTCTGTATTCTAATTTTTTCTCAAATTCAATTCGGCTATTTACACTGTCGTAAACAAGGTATGCAAGCACAACGGCTGCTATAAGTAGTACTGCTTGAATTGCGATTTTCATTTTTCTATGATGTTTAAACTGTTAAATTAAATTATTTGGTCGAAAATGTCCCAAAATGCTTTTTTCAAAGCCTTACAAAACTACTATTTTTTATGGTGCTGCAAAATTAAAAAATCATTAATAGTTGTCTTACCTTTATGCATTATTCGTCCGGAAAATATTCTCACATGTCCAACGCTTTTTCGTCTCTATTTATTTCACAAATGGGACATCCACCTACCAAAGATCAGTTAATTCTAATTGATAGAATGAGTCGATTTATCGACAAGAAGGAAGGAAACTGGGCCTTTATTATTCGAGGATATGCCGGTACTGGTAAAACCACCACTGTTGGAGCTATGGTAAAAGCACTGCCAAAGTTGGGATTAAAGTCCCTCTTGCTTGCTCCTACAGGGCGAGCCGCAAAAGTGTTATCTACTTTTTCAAACAAAAGAGCCTTTACGATACACAAGGCGATTTACCAGGTTAAAACGTCACCTGAAGGGTTGTCGAAATTCGTTCTGGCAGCCAATAAAATGCAAAATACCATATTTATAGTCGATGAGGCATCTATGATTTCAGATGCAGCTGGCTTATCTAATTCTGGCTTTGGATCTAGTAGAAGTCTACTTGATGACTTGATGGAGTTCGTTTTTAGTGGCCATAATTGTAAATTAATTTTTATTGGTGATACAGCTCAGTTACCTCCGGTAGGAATGGATTTAAGCCCAGCCCTCGAACCTAAATTTTTGCAATCGGCTTTTCCAATTCATCTTAAAGGAGCAGAATTAAAAGAGGTAGTTCGTCAACAATATGATTCAGGGATTTTATACAATGCAACAAAATTGAGGCTAGCTTTATTAACGGATGATTTCAATATTAAGTTTGAAATAGATGGTTACCCTGACATCATTAGGCTAGGTGGAGATGAACTAGAAGATGTTCTTAATGATTGTTACAGTAATGATGGAGAAGATCATTCTATAGTTATTTGTAGATCAAATAAAAGAGCAAACCTGTTTAATGGTCAGATTAGACAACGTATCCGTTGGATGGAGGATGAAATCGCGACAGGAGAGTACATCATGATTGTGAAAAATAATTATTTCTGGTTAGATGAAAAGTCGAAAGCAGGTTTTATTGCAAATGGAGATATTGCCGAAATTATGCGATTAGGGAATACGGAGGAAATGTACGGTTTTCGATTTGTTGATGCGACCATTCGTCTGGTCGACTATCCTGAAGAACCTCTAGTTGAAACGAAGTTGTTGTTGAATTCCTTAGAGTCCGAAAGTCCGGCGCTTGATCCTGCGGATTATAGACTGCTTTATGAACGGGTGTTGGAAGATTATGCAGACGAATCCAATCGACAAAAAAAATACGAACTCTTAAAAAAGAATCCGTATTATAATGGTTTGCAAATTAAGTTTGCTTATGCTATTACTTGTCATAAATCTCAGGGAGGGCAGTGGAAAAATGTGATAATCGACCAAGGATACCTCACTCAAGAGATGATAGATACTGCTTATATTAGATGGTTGTATACTGCGATTACTCGAGCAACACAAAAGTTGTATCTTTTAAATTTTAATGAGCGATTTTTTAATTGAGTCCTAGTGCACTTTCATAATTGCCTTTTACCAAGTCTTGCATCAATAATCGCTTTCCTTTGTAAAATGGAGTAATCCATGCATCTGTAGTTCCTTCCTTAATTACTTTTTGTCTTAAACCTTCAGCATCGTAGAATGTCTTAAATTCACCTTGGGTGAATCTGGTAATTTCATCTTGATAGTTTCTAATTTGTGGATTTCCAAACTTTAAAAGCTTGTCGTATTTAAAGTTGTTAGGTTTTCTGTATGCTCCAATTTGTACTTCAAAGTGTAAATCAGGGTGACAGATTGGCCCTACTAAGCTCAATAGTCGTTTATAGTTTTCTTCTTTATCGATGTCCTTCAACACAAATGCAGTGAATGCCTCCATGGTGTACTTGTCACAGGGGTCAGTCATTAATTTCATTTTTTCTGCAGCTTTCTTTTCGTCTTCCGTCATCTCATCAGGCATTGTAATAGTGGTGCTTGATTTTTTTGCAGTAACCTCCGGGTTTGTATTTTCTATGATAGTGTTTGAAGTAGAATTCGCAGCCAATGGCTCATTATCTAATCCTTCTAAAGTAAATTCTTCTGTAAACTCATCTACCGTTTTACGCTTCCCAAATACAAATACCGTAATGAAAGCATCTTTAGCTTCTGGTTCTTTATCAACCATCATATCTCTGAAGTTTTCTGCATGTTCCAATGTCTCAAATGGGCCAAAAGTATATCTGTAAAACCCATCTTCATATAATTTGCGAGAAATCTTTCCATATTTACTCAAGGCTGCTAATTTAAACTCATTGGTATCCGTTACGGCTCCTACTTCGACTTTAAATGACAAACCTGCAATCGTTTTATTTCCTGCTGGCACCAAGCCTCCTGCGGTGTTACTATTGTTTTTATCATTTTCTTCAGCTACTTCCTTGTTGTATTTTTCTAATTTAATAATTCGCTTGTTCAAGTCTATTTTTTCGTACTCTATACTATCGTTGGCAAATTCTTTGATTCGTTTAATTTGTTCAGTCAGTTTTTCTTGTAAAGAAGGAGTAATGCTAGCGTTATTTTCCGCTTTCTCTTCTTCAGGAAAATCATCTGTATATAAATCAATATCATGGTTTACTTGCACAAAAGTCTCCACTGATTCTACATTTATATATTCGTAAGTAGTTTTAGCTCCCTCGATTTCTATTGCTATTTTATACTTATTACCTGGAATCAATGAAATCATGAATTTTCCTGATTCGCTGTCTGAAGTTGTTTGATTGGCAAACTCTCCTGTGGTGGCATCAGTTGCGGTTATTTCTGCAGCTGCAACCTTTCCATTCATTTTGGTAACTCCAACTACTAATGCTAATATGGGACGTTTTCCAAAGTGTCCTGGGCTAACAACATAGATATCATTTCCACCATAAGAGTCATCCTTCCCTGCACTGGAGTAATATCCTCTTGTGCCGTCAGCAGTTAATACGTAATACCGATCGTCTTCGATTGTATTTACAGGGTAGCCAATGTTTTCAGGTGCATCCCACACGCCATCATCATTATAAGTGTAAAAGATGTCATACCCACCAATGCTATTGTGGCCTTTTGAACTAAAGTACAATGTTTTGTTATCAGGATGAATAAATGGAGCGTCTTCATCGTACCGAGTATTGATAGTTGGGCCTAAATTAACTACATTTCCCCAATCACCATTTTTTAAACGCTCAGCTTTGTAGATGTCTCTACCCCCATATCCGCCTTCTCGTTCACTGGTGAAGTATAAGGTTTTTTCATCACTAGTTAGACTTGCGCTGCCTTCCCAAGAATCAGAATTAATTTCTGAGTTTAGTGGTCTAGGTGTAGTAAAAGATCCATCTTCTAACTCACTTAAATAGATGTCTCCTTCATTTTTATTACTACTTCTGTAGGTGAATAGTTTTCTTCCATTTGCTGAAATGGCGATACTTGCATCATGTTTACTGGTGTTGATATTATTACCAATGCTTCTTGGTTCTGACCACTCTTCTCCTCTTTTATAAGAAATCATGATATCTTCATAATATTCTCCTTTAGGGTCTGAGTTCCCTGCTCTATCCATTCTTCCTCCAACACTTCGCTCGCCTCTGTAGGTAAAAATGAGTAGTCTCTCATCAGGAGTAATAATAGGGACATATTCTTCATATTTTGTGTTGATGGGAGGTCCTATATTTTCTATTACTAATTCCAAACTATCTGGCACGATTCCTTTTGCGTTTTGGCAATTTTCAATGAATAAGCGAGCCTTTACCTTATCTTCAGGTAAAACTTGACTCGATTGTATATACTTATTGAAATTTTTTATGGCTTCGTCGAATTGGTGGTTGACAGCATATGCTCGTCCAATGAAGAAGTAGACCTCAACATAATCGGGATTCTTCTTTTGAACGTCAAGCAAGTAATCTAAGGACTCTTCTTTTTTGTCATTGAGGAAAGAGTAGCAAATTCCTACCATCAACTTATAGTACAAATCTTCCGGATTGGCTTTGTTTAATCTTTCGAAAATAGTAGCAGCGGTTTGATAATACTCATCGTTGTAATATGCCTCTCCTTTCTGCATTAACAATTTTTCTTCTTTTTTACCGATAACTTCTTGAGCAGTAATGCTTGAAGTGGTAAATAATAAAAGAAGTAAGATGGTTGTAATTCTCTTGCTCATAGTGTTATGGATATAGTTCTTCCTGCTGATAAAAATAGAAAATATAGTTATCAACATTTGTTGAAAACCATATACTTATTAACAGTTAATTCTTAACAAGCTAAACTTTTGAGACGATTGACCCTCTATCCTATCAGCTTCGAATCTACTTTTGAAATAGAGTGTAAAGTTTTATGAACAGGGCATTTATTGGCAATTTCTAAAAGACGATTTTTTTGATCATCATCCAAATTGCCTTTTAGCTCAATATTTCTTTCAAAATGATCTATTTTTGAATTTGAATCACTACTTGATATTTTGGAATGGTTGACATGAACAGTTGCTACATTTAGTTCCCACTTTTTTCGTTGAGCATAAAGCTGCAGAGTTAAGCTAGTGCAGCTTGCTAGTGCAGCAGATAATAGTCCGTATGGATTTGGGCCTATATCATTCCCTCCAAGACTTTTGGGTTCATCTACAATAAGTGGATGACCATCAGCTATTACCTCTGTAGTCAGACTTTCTGCATTTGTTTGTGCTGCTGCTTGGTGATTGGTGTCGAAGATTTTCTCCTCATTAAAAACCAAATAACGATTGACCCAGTTGCCAATTATTTCACCGATATAAGTGGAGTCATTTTTGTCGGATACTAAATGATCTGCACCATCTAATGAAATAAAACTTTTAGGATGTTTAGCGGCTATATATATTTTTTCAGCATTGTCTATTTCAACAATTTTGTCTTGAGGAGAATGCAAAATTAGCAATGCTTTGCCCAATCCTGATATTATATGTTCACTGTCATTTTCATTCAGTGATTTCAATAAGTCATTATTTACTGTAAATGGACGACCTCCAATAGATACTTTTGCTCTACCCTTATTTTTAATTTCTGCTATGCTGTCTTCAAAAAGGTGAGTGGCATGGTTAGGTTGATAAGGAGATCCAATTGTGACAACCCCTTTTGCTGAAACAATTTTTTTTGAGGCGTGTAACATTGCTGTTCCCCCCAATGAATGACCAATGAGTAGTTTGGGTGCCTCTATTTCTGTTGCTAGAAAATGGGCTGCTACTTCAAGGTCATCTATATTTGTTTCAAAGTTGGTCGACTCAAATTCCCCTTCACTTTCTCCAAGTCATGTAAAGTCAAATCGTAAGACTGCAAAACCTGCAGAGGTTAGTCCTTTACTGATATTTTTTACAGCAGTTAAATTTTTAGAGCAAGTAAAACAATGAGCGAATAGTGCAGTTGCTTTCGGATGTTGATGCACCGGCCAGTCAATTATTGCTGCAATTTTTTCGTTATTCTTGTTTTCGAAAGTTACTTTTTCTGATCTCATATTCAAATATAATCATAACTGTATTTCTTGAACCGCAGTCAAACGACAATTCGAATTAATTCAACCAGATATTTAGTTAAATTCGTGAACTAGAAATTAGAAAACTTGTTATAGGATAAAATAGAAAAATATGGATACTACAAATTTTAAAGGGAATAAAGTAAACTTGGCAGGGAGTTTGCCAAAAGTTGGAGATGTTGCGCCAGACTTTACTTACGTTAAATCAGATCTTTCTGAAGGGAAATTGTCTGATTTATCCAATAAGGTGAAAGTGTTAATTGCAGTTCCAAGTTTAGATACAGGAGTTTGCCAAATGGAAACTAGAGCATTCAATAGTAAATTAAAAGAAAGAGTAGGAATCGAAGGATTGATTATCTCTAAAGATTTGCCATTCGCTATGAAGCGATTTTGCGAATCTGAAGGTATTGAAAATGTCACCAATGCATCAGATTATAGGTATCATGAATTTTCAAAATCTTATGGGTTGGATATGACTGAAGGTCCATTAAAAGGACTGCATGCACGTGCGGTTTTTGTGGTTGACCAAAACAATAGAATCACTTTTAGTGAATTAGTTGATGATATTACCCATGAGCCCAATTACGATAATGTAATGAAAGCTATTGACGAGCTAAAGTAGCAGTTAGTATATTCAAATCATAATAGTCCTTTTAACTGATATTCTCGGTTGAAAGGACTTTTTTTATTTTATGTTTTCCAATTCTTTATTGATCAAAGCACTAATTTGATCTGCTTTGTCAACTACCATAAAATGAGAACCATTTTTAATCTCTGCAAAATCTTTCACCCATTTTTTTGGGAAAACCAAATCCATTGAGCCATGGATATGGAAATAATTGGATGCTATTAATTCGTTATCCCAATGAGAAACAGCGTGAACCCCCCAATCTATAAACTCATCAGGAGTTTTCTTTAGCATCGCATTGAATAGTTCTAATTCTTCTTTGGAGATTCGGTTATAAATTGGTTTTAACATTCCGCCGTAATTCTTAAACCAACTAGCAGCTTTGGAAATGTCAAAAGGTAAATGGTCAACTAATGAAAAGTAGGGTGGAAGTTCATGTTTGGTTTTAATAGTAGAAATCAGAAAAAGTTGTTTGGTTGGGATTAATTTGCTGATTTCTATACTTAGGATTCCTCCTAATGAAACCCCCATAAGTATTGGTTTCTCATCTTCTATTTGGTCTAGCAGTCGAGTGGCATAGGAAGCAGGAGTGTCGCTTGGAGTGGCTTCTACCCACTTCACGGGAATAAGTTCCGCATTTAAATTTAATCTACTAAACAATCGGTGATCGGCACCCAATCCGGGGATGCAATAAATCTTCTGCATTTTACTCGTTTTGAAGTGCAAAGTTATTGATATCCTTTTTCAAAGAGAGAATAAAAAATGGTAAATAATTTAAAAAAAATACCCCAATCCTTCTATGAAGAATTGAGGTGAAACTAAAACCAATTACTATAAAAAACTACTTTGCTATAATGATCTTTTTGGTTTCCCAAGAATTGTCTTGTCGTTGTATTCTTAAAAAGTAGAATCCATCTTCAATTGAATTGGGGAACTGAAAGCTTGGTGCCAAACCTTTTGAGGTCAAATCGGCTTCCATTATTATTGATCCACTTACATCAATTACTTGAAGATTTTTCATTGGCTCATCAGAAGATATAGTAATCATCCCATTCGATGGTACAGGATAAATGTTGATGTCAGAGTTAGAAACTCCTTCTTCTTTTACACCAATTCGAATCACAGGGCAAGCAAAATTACTAGCCGTTGTTCCAGTCTGAATTTGCATATTGTCATAAACCGTTTTGGCATGATTTAAAGAGTTAATCATAGCAGGAACAGCATTCAAGTGACTTGGGCCAGTTGATACCGAATCATATCCATACCCAATGGCTAATACGATTGTTTTGCGTTCGTTGGGCTGAAGCGAAAAATAGGGGATGGCGGCCAATCCTCTTCTGTCTCCAATCCCATTTCCAATGCTTATTTCAGACCAACCTGTGTTGGCAACAGGATCTCCTGTAAACATATAATTTGTTGGAATTGTAGTTACCCCAGGTCCTCTAAAGCCATTTCCACCGTAGGTAATGTGTTGTCCATTTTTCCATCTAGCATTTAGGTAGTTGTGTACATCACTTGAGTTGCGCATGTCCCCGTTGTCTGCACTGCCAGTAGTATTAAAAACAAAATTGTCCATGGAGTCGCTTAAAAACTTAACTCCTATAGCTGGAGGATTTAGTCCAAAGCCAGATTGACCACCTGCATTTTCATCATGTGAATCACCATTATACCCATACATGATGTTATTTATACTGTCACAACCCATATAATCATCTCCTACATATCCTAAATCAATGTCTATCCAAAAGCCAACCTTAATGGAGTCGTACGCCACATTAGCTCGGTTTACAATTGTTCGTTCTAAAAATACGTATTGATTAATTAAAGGATCGTTCGGGTCATTAAAACCATACAACATGTTGTGATATTCCAAATCGCTTAAAGCGGAAGAGTCATTAGGTCGGTTGATCCAATAGATGGCTTCATCACCTTTTATTACTGGGTAATCTCCGTTCGCTGGGTCGTAACATCCATTTGAGTTGACATCCACGAATGGAGCTAAATCAAAAGGTTCATTCAATGAAGAGTCTCCAATGGCTGGCCAATTTAAAATTCCATCTGGCATTTGGTAGCCGGAATTATTAGACTGTGCAATGTGAGTCAAAATTTCAGTTATAGAAACTTTGGCCATAAAACTTCTAGTTACTTCGGTATTGTTACTCTTCGGGCCTATATAAAAATCTTCTTCAAAAGGCACTATTGGATGTGCATCAAAAGTTGTTGAAGTGGCTTTTTTTGCTGAAACTATAAAGTTGGCTGCGTAAATTCCATGTGTTCCATTGCCTTTTGGAAATTCGAATGATGCAACTCCAAGAAGTGAATTATTAAAAACAGGTCCTTTGCTAGAGATCTGTGTGTTGATGGTATTAACATCGAAGTCATTTACTGCCTGAGCTATTCCCACATTTATAGAAGCAAAATAAAACCCATTATCAGTCCCAAATGCTATGGTATTGTCAGCTGTCTCCACTGAAGTGATGTTTTCGATTGTGTGATTAAAATAATGTCTTTTTAAGTCGCTTAAATTCCCTGAATAAATACTTGCATAGTAATTTCCTTCCGTTTGATATCCTACCCAATATTTCCCTGATTGATCAGTTTGAAATTGATCTGCATTTTTTGGTTCTCTTTGAGAGTGATTAATCTGGAATGGTAATTTAGTGATCACATTTTGCTGAACAAAATAAAAGGGATTTGGATAGAGGCTGCCAATTATTAGTTGCCCATTATTTAATAACTTAAATTTAGATTGAATAATAATTGCTGTTGAATCGGCATCAAATATCTTGTAACTGTTCCAAGTTATTCCATCAAAAATTTCTAAATTATTTATGGAGTCATTTCCAAATATTGCAAATTTTGTAATAATATATATATGGTCAGAAGAATCCACTCCTAGGGAATAAGCTATTTTGTTGGGATACTGTGTGAACTGTGTTCCATCAAAACTGGCAACCCCAGTAAGAGTTCCAATCCATAAAGTCCCATTAGAAGTTACTTGTATTTCTTTAACTTCATTGGAGGGTAATCCATTTCTAGCAGTATAATTAGTAAAAGTTAATCCATCAAAAACAGAAATTCCGCTATCAGTATGCAGGAATAATAAATTATTCCCCAATTCCATGTCCAATATTTTATTGGTGTTTAAACCACTATTGGCAGTAGTGTAATTGGTGAAAGTGCCTTGATTGAAATGCGAAAGTCCTGCATTGGTTCCTAAGTAAATGCTTTGGCTGTTTTCAATCACTAATCTGTTTATAGAGTCTTGAATTAATCCATCATCAGAATTGTAGTAGTTCCAGTAATCTTGGCTCATTCCAAGAGTGGAGAGAAGGGATAGTCCGAGGGTAAATAATACTGATTTCATAGTTGTAGTTTTTTAGTGAATACTAGTTTCTAATTCAAAGACAAGATATAAGCTAAAAGCGTCTACTAGTTGGATAAAAAAAACTTCAATTATTTATGTAAAATAGAAGTGGTCTATGGAAGGAAGAGAAAGACGAACAAAAAAGGTCAATGCAGTTAGCATCGACCTTTTGAAGAATCGCGATAGCGAACATTTTTATAACCTTTTTCCTGTTGCCAATCGATAAAGAATACCGATCACTGCAAGTATTAATAATAGATGAATCAAGCCGCCAACTGCAGCTCCAAATCCAATAAATCCGATTAACCATCCTACAATCAAGAGAACGATTAGTAAATTGATGATACCATTCATAGTTTTAAGTTTTTTGGTTTAAAACGATATTTCAAGAGTTGTTCCATTGAAGGCGAATGTAGGTTCATATAGCTCAAACGTCTTAATTGTAGGGGCTTGCTCAAATGTTGAGTAAACTAATTGAAAATTAATGGACATAGTAATTGTGTGAAAATTGTCTACAATGTTGGGCAATTAATTCGTGGATGTTGCATAAAAAAAGCCAAGTCGATTCGACTTGGCTTTTTCAAATTTTCCAATAGAATAACTTTATACTCCCTTTGCTAAAATTGAGTTAAAGGTAGCACTTGGTTGCATGGCTTTTGAAACTAAAACCCTGTTAGGGTGGTAATAACCTCCCATGTCAACTTTTACTCCTTGTGCGCTGTTCAATTCGTCAACGATTTTGGTTTCGTTATTTGCCAATTCCTTAGCAATTTCAGTGAATTTTGCTTTTAATTCAGCGTCTTCATTCTGATTCGCAAGCGCCTTAGCCCAATACAATGCTAAATAAAAATGGCTGCCCCTGTTATCTAATTCGCCAACTTTTCTTGAAGGTGATTTGCTGTTGTTTAAGAAATCTCCAGTAGCTTCATCTAAGCAATTCGCCAAAACCAATGCTTGTTTATTGTTGGTTTTTTCACTTAAATGCTCCAATGAAACAGCTAATGCCAAAAACTCACCAAGTGAATCCCAACGCAAGTGATTTTCTTCTTCAAATTGTTCCACATGTTTTGGCGCAGACCCTCCAGCACCAGTTTCAAATAGACCACCGCCGTTCATCAAAGGAACGATAGATAACATCTTTGCACTTGTACCTAATTCTAAAATAGGGAATAAGTCTGTTAAGTAATCTCTCAATACATTTCCTGAAACAGAGTTGGTGTTTTCTCCATTCTTAACTCTTTCTAAAGTATATCTAGTTGCAGCCGATGGCGACATAATCTGAATGTCTAAACCATTAGTGTCATGATTTTTTAAGTATTTTTTTACTTTCAAAATTACTTGTGCATCATGCGCTCTATTCTCGTCTAACCAAAAGATAGTTGGCCATCCGGTAGCTCGTGCTCTAGAAACGGCTAGTTCGACCCAGTTTTCAATTGGTGCATCTTTTACTTGACACATTCTCCAAATATCACCTGCTTCAACTATGTGCTCCATTAAAATAGTTCCATCTGATGAAACTACCTTAACTTTTCCATCAGATTTGATTTCAAATGTTTTATCATGAGAGCCATATTCTTCTGCTTTTTGAGCCATTAAACCAATGTTAGGAACGGTTCCCATAGTTCTAGGATCAAAGGCCCCATTTTCTTTACAGAACTTTATAGTTTCATCGTAAATCCCTGCATAACTACTATCTGGAATAATAGCTTTGGTATCTTGTAATTTACCAGCAGTATTCCACATTTGTCCTGAAGTACGAATCATGGCTGGCATAGAGGCATCAATAATTACGTCACTTGGAACGTGAAGATTTGTTATACCTTGATCAGAGTTTACCATCGCCATAGCTGGGCCATTTGCAATTTCTTGGTCTATTGCAGTTTGAATGGCTTCTTTCTTCTCCTCAGGCAATTGTTCTATTTTAGATAAGATACTACCTAATCCATCATTTGGATTGGCACCAACAGCGTTTAGGTCAGCATTAAACTTTTCAAATACCGGTTTGAAAAAGCTTTCAACTGCATGACCAAAAATAATCGGATCAGACACTTTCATCATTGTTGCTTTCATGTGCAATGAATACAGTACACCTTTCTCTTTAGCATCTTTCTTTTGCTCATCCAAGAAGGCAATTAAAGCCTTTTTACTTAGAAAAGTTGCATCAATTATTTCTCCTTCCAAAACTGGAACACAAGACTTTAGGTCAATTTCGGTGCCATTAAGATCTTCATGAACTATTTTGAGGTCATCCGCTTTAGATAAGGTTACAGACTTTTCATTGCTGAAAAAATCGTTCTTCCCCATTGTCGCTACATGAGACTTAGAGTCTTTAGACCAAGCTCCCATGGAATGCGGATGCTTTTTTGCAAATTCTTTTACTGCTTTTGGGGCTCTTCTGTCAGAGTTTCCTTCTCTTAGTACTGGATTTACGGCGCTACCTTTTACTTTGTCGTATCTGAATTGAATTTCCTTTTCTTCATCAGTTACCACAGATTTAGGATAATTAGGGATTGCAAATCCTTGAGATTGTAATTCGCTAATGGCCTCCAAAAGTTGAGGAACAGAAGCACTGATATTTGGTAATTTGATAATATTGGCCTCAGGTGTTTTGGCTAGTTCTCCTAATTCGGCTAATGCATTTCCTACTTTTTGCTCTTCAGACAAGTATTCTGGGAAAACAGACAAAATCCTTGCTGCCAAAGAAATATCTCGTGTTTCTACTTCTACGCCTGCGGCTTTTGAAAATGTTTTGACAATTGGTAAAAATGAGTACGTTGCTAAAGCAGGAGCTTCATCCGTCTCCGTATAAATGATTTTTTGTGCCATAAGGTTATTAAATTATTAGGTTGAGGAGATATAAATCACCGAAATCTTTCAAATTAAAGGTTGCAAATTTAAGCTTTTACTACAGACTTCAAAAATGAAAAAGGGAAGGAGTATAATATTCCTGACTATTGACAGGAAAGACACCAATTCTTTTTGGTTTGCTCATTTCTAAGGTAGAGGAGGTGAGCTGACTTCGTTGTAAATAAATGACAAAATAAATTGGGTTCGGACTCATAGATTTTATTCAATAATTCACTTCTATCTTTTTCAGATATTTCTGAGGAAGGATAAGAAGAAATAGAAACCAAGTTGGCAGCTACTTCTGCGTCAAATGCCTTCGATAGCTGCTTTTTTAAAATTGTTGCCGCCCAATTTATTTGCAATTGAAACATATAGTATTGAGCATATGACAACATTTCATCTCTAGTATTATCTGTTGACATAATGCTGTTATAGGCATTCTGGAGGCTTTTCTTTCTTTCTCTAATGTCCCCTTTCTCGTAATAATAGTCGGCAGAGAGTAAGCAGAAATTGGTATTAAGTTTCTCTAGCTTGTCTTTTGAGATGGTAGAGTCTGCACTTGCTGACTTAAAATATTCTTCCCACTTTTCAGGAGAAACTGGTGCTTTTTTACTCATTTCCCATTGGTATAAAATGGAAAGACATAGGTTATAACTGATAATAGGGTTGGTTTTATCCACTAAGTATAATCCCAGTAGTGTTCGTCTTAAGTGCTCTCTCTCAGCCAGTACTTTTTTTCCCTCTAGTTGATGTCTAGCTATGGCAGTGTTAGAAATCAATGCGAGGTTTTCTCTAACCTGCTCCATTTTAGTTATGGTAATTACGTTTTTAGCTGCTTCTTCATTGTTTTTTGCACGCTCAATCAATTCTTTTTGAATAGTTAAAGCATTGTTTATTTTATTAGATTCAATGGATTCTTTGTATTCTTGAATTAAAGAGTTAGTAGGTTCTGAAGTAATATTTTTTAGCATACCAAACCTCACAGTCGTAAGTTGAGAGGAGCGAAAGAAATTTATTTCATTAGGGTCTTCTGTTGAATTAAGTATTTCGATTTTATCTTTAAAAGAAACACCTCTTACATCTATAGCTATCGTACGATTTGCAATGAACTTTTCAATAGACTTCCAAGTATCTTGTGAAGAAATATGTGGCTTTTTGACTATAGATTTTGACTTTTCTTGATAGATTGCTTTAACTGTTGAACTGTCAAAAGGAGATAGGGCGTTGTAATCGATTTTAATTGATAATTCTTGAATAGGTTGAGCTGAATTTTGCAGAGAGTCGAGTAGGTTAAGCACCTTTTCAGTTTCAGCGGAATTAAATTTTCGCTCTTCATAAAATGTTGCTACCTCAGAAGCGGGATTAAATACTTCCCATTTTGGTTCCAACCAATGTAGATTTTTTGCCTTCGTTTTAGCTTCAGGGATGTAATTGCAAACACTTCCTTCTTTAAATATCAAAAGATTGACATTGACATCTTCTGTCTGATAATAACTCGGTAGTTCTCCCAATTCTATTTTATTTAAAAAATTTCCTTCTGGAGTTTTATAGTTTATAGTTGAAGCCTTAATTGGTCGAAGTAATAATCCGTAATGAATGTTACTTGGGTATAGTTTTATTCCACCGTCACAATTGAATTGATCTTTTCCCACTATGTCAATTGTAAAGCCATCTCTACCGTCTGAAAGTATTTCAGAAAGAAGCTCACGGTCACTATTTTCCAAATAAATTTTTCCGTTCTCAACAAAAACTTTGTCAGATAATAATTCTGGTAGAAAGCTATTTTTTCTGTTGAATAAGTCACATATGGTTTTGTTATACTCTACTAAACCGTAATCATCTTCTCGGTCTTTTTTTTCTCTTAGTTCATACGGTGAAGAAGCAATCACACTAACTATAGATATTTCGCGCCTTTCAGGATGAAAACTAGCTGCTACACCAATATTAAAATAAGTATTATCGTCAAGTATTGTCTTGGAATCTTTCTTTTTATACCACTCGTTAAGTGCAGCTTTCGCAGCATCTGTATAGGTGTTAATTGTGAATGATTCTGTAGAAGTTGTTTTTATTGGAGCTCCCACAGATGCTATGTAGATTAATTCTCCAATTTCATAATGTAAACCTTTATAAAACCGCACTCTTTTTTGAACATTCTCTTTGACTACCTCCTCTTGGGTATGCCCTTCTTTGTTGTTTTTTTGATTGTATTCGGCTTGGTCAAATGCTGCTGCATCCAGTGATTCGTCTCGAAGCAAAAGAGGCAAATGCTGCTGTTTTCGATATTCATTTACTGCATCCACCAGTTGACTTTCCATCTCCAATTGGTCAAATCTTTCAAGATCAATTTTAAGCTGGTTTTGACCCCAACAAATTACTGTGGAAAGTAATGAGAGAAATAAAAAAATACTTGTTCTCATAGTGTTGAAATAAAAAAATGGCTGTAATTCTAGAACTACAGCCATCAATATAAAATCATTTTGTTTAATCTACAAATTCAAAAGTTACCTTTCTGTTTTCAGGTTTTGATTGTTCTTCAATATTGCTATCTAGCACTATTCTTCCCGTCAGTCCTTTAGCATCCAAGTATTTTTTTATGGCAAACGCTCTCCCTTTGGATAGTTTATCTGCATTGGACTCTGATTTATTTGCATGTCCTGTTGCTTTCAACTTTTTCGTTGGATTCTTTTTTAGATAATCCACAATCTGGTCTAAAGTAACTTCGCCTTCCATTTCAATATCTTTTGAACCTTCTTCAAAAGTGACGATTTGATAAATGGGACTATACTCTTTTTTTTGTGCAGCGACCTTTTCTCCTGGCTTAACGGTAGTTCCATCAGAATTTACAAAGACTTTACTTTCCGCTTTGCTCGATTCTTTGTCTTTCTCGGATGTTGAAAAAGACTTGAATTCTGTTTCCAATTTACCTCCAGCAATTTTTTCACATACACAAGATTCAGCAGGCTGGCCCTCCATATCTATTACCGATACATTGTCAAGGTAGTAATATCCATCCATTATTTGAGCACCAGAAAACTCTCTAGATTGTCTTACTCTTTCGGTTACTGTATTTTCTTCACTCATGAAGTTCCCAATTGTGATGAATTTTTCACCACCTTGTGCTTCGTAAAGTCCACAAATGGGAACCCAATCAAATTGTTTATCAATCGGACTGTTTTTAAGCTTCATGATTTGTGGTTTGAAATTTAAATCTCCTTCGTTAGTGGAAGTAACTGCATCATTAGAGACATAGATTCCGATATTGTTGGTCGCATATTTTGAACGATCTGAAAAACTTACGAAAAATTTCATGCAATACTTTTTTCCTGCAGTAAGCTCTTTTGTGAGTTCTGTTTGCAAGTAACCTTTAGGAGCGCGACCTCTGTAGCCGTATATATTGAGGCCTACATAATTGTTTCCATCTTGTGCTTTTTCTTCTCCATATGCATTTTCAGGTACCCCAAAATCTTTGTTTTTTGCGTCAGCACTGTATAAGTCTACTTTTTTTAATGTGGCTGAAGTCCAGGGGTAGGCCAGCTCAATTTCACCTGCTTCTTTAATTTTTTTTTCAACCTGCTCAAAACTTGGGTTAGGAACTAAGTTTTCTTGTGCAATACTATGCACTGCAATCATCGAAAAAATAGTGTAAATGATTTTTTTCATAATTTTTTTCTTAGGTCTTTCTCAATTATTATACCGAATCCATAAAGATAATGGAATCTGATTGATTATGTCATTAATTCAAAAAAAATCCCCACCTCTATTAAAGGCAGGGATTATAGATGTGTTCTAAAAAAAGATTAAGCGTTTGCTTTCTTTATCATGTTTAATGCTGAGCCTTCTCTAAACCAACCGATTTGTTGCTCGTTATAGGTATGGTTCAATTTAATTTGTTCTTTTGAACCATCAGCATGAACTAATTCTAATGTCAATTGCTTTTCAGGAGCAAAGTCTTTTAGGTCAATAAAGTTGAACGTATCCGCTTCTTGAATTTTGTCATAGTCTGATTCGTTTGCGAACGTTAATCCTAACATTCCTTGTTTTTTCAAGTTTGTTTCGTGGATACGTGCAAATGATTTTACGATAACTGCTACTACACCTAAATGGCGTGGTTCCATTGCAGCGTGCTCTCTTGAAGAACCTTCACCATAGTTGTGATCTCCAACTACAACTGAAGGAATTCCTGCAGCTTTGTAAGCTCTTGCTGTTGCAGGAACAGGTCCTTTTTCACCAGTCAATTGATTGGTTACTTCATTGGTTGCTCCTCCAAATGCATTTTCTGCACCTATCAAACAGTTGTCAGAAATATTATCTAAATGACCTCTAAATCTTAACCATGGACCTGCCATAGAGATGTGGTCTGTAGTACATTTACCGAAAGCTTTAATCAACAATTTTGCACCTGTTATATTTTCACCATTCCACGGAGCGAAAGGCGCTAGTAATTGAAGACGATTTGAATCTGGAGCCACTTCTATAACGATGCTACTACCATCTTCAGCAGGTGCTTGGAAACCATTATCTTCATATGCAAAACCTTTTGTAGGTAATTCAATTCCTGTTGGTTCTGCTAATTTTACTTGCTCTCCTTTTTCATTGGTTAAGGTGTCTGTGATTGGATTGAAGTCCAACTTACCACTAATAGCAACTGCGGCTACCATTTCAGGTGAAGTCACAAATGCATGCGTGTTTGGGTTACCATCAGCTCTTTTAGAAAAGTTTCTATTGAAAGAGTGTACAATAGAGTTTTTCTCTTTTTTCTCGGCACCTGCTCTGTCCCATTGTCCGATACATGGACCGCATGCGTTGGTGAAGATGGTTACTGATGGAAATTTCTTAAAAGTATCCAATAAGCCATCTCTTTCTGCTGTATATCTCACTTGTTCTGACCCAGGATTAATTCCCAACTTAGAAACTGGTTTTACTCCTTTGTTAAAAGCATCTTCTACAATTGATGCTGCTCGAGTTAAATCTTCGTATGAAGAGTTGGTACAAGAGCCAATTAATGCCCACTCTATGTCGGTTGGCCAATCATTAGCAGCAGCTTTTTCTTTCATTTCTGATACTGGAGTAGCCAAATCAGGAGTAAATGGACCATTCAAGTGAGGAGTCAATTCATCTAAATTGATTTCGATTACTTGGTCAAAATATTTCTTTGGGTCAGCGTATACTTCATCATCACCAGTTAAGTGTTCTGCTACTTCGTCGGCTAATGCCACTACATCTTCTCTTCCTGTTGCTTTCAAGTATCTTCTCATGGAATCATCATAACCGAAGGTAGAAGTAGTAGCTCCAATCTCAGCCCCCATGTTACAAATAGTACCTTTACCTGTACAAGATAAATTTTTGGCACCTTCCCCAAAATATTCTACCACAGCACCTGTACCACCTTTTACAGTTAAGATTCCAGCCACTTTTAGAATTACATCTTTGGCAGAAGTCCAACCATTCAATCGGCCAGTTAGTTTTACTCCAATTAATTTAGGGAATTTAAGTTCCCACGGCATTCCTGCCATTACATCCACAGCATCGGCTCCACCAACTCCAACTGCAATCATGCCTAATCCACCAGCATTTACTGTATGAGAGTCAGTTCCAATCATCATTCCTCCTGGGAAGGCATAATTCTCTAGTACTACTTGGTGAATAATTCCTGAACCTGGTTTCCAGAATCCAATACCATACTTATTACAAACCGAGCTTAAGAAATTAAAAACTTCATTGTTTTTGTTCAACGACTCTTGTAAATCTTTATCTGCTCCAATCTTTGCTTGAATTAGGTGATCAGCGTGAGCAGTAGATGGCACCGCTACTTTTTTCTTACCTGCCTGCATAAACTGCAACAAAGCCATTTGAGCAGTAGCATCTTGCATCGCTACTCTGTCTGGTTTGAAATCTACATAAGATTTACTTCTAATGAACTCTTCTGTAGGAGATCCTTGCTCTAAATGGGAGTAAAGAATCTTTTCTGTTAAGGTTAATGGTCGATTCAATATTTTTCGAGCAGCTTCTACACGCTCTCCCATTACTGAATAAACCGCTTTAATCATTTCAATATCAAATGCCATTTGTTTCTTTCGTTAATGCGTTATTAATGATGTTTCGAGGGTTGCGAATTTAACGATTTTCAACCATTTTTAAAACCGTTCCTCACAAAATATATTTACTGGAACACGAGAATGGGTAATATTGTCCTAAATTAAAATTAGTCGATGCAGGATGTTGTAATTGAAAATATAAAAGAATCTTTTAAGTCAGTTCGAACCCAATTATTGAGAACCATTCTAACGGTTTTGATAATTGCTATTGGGATTTGCGCTTTGGTTGGGATTTTAACTTCTATCGATGCCATAAAAACTTCTATCAGCAGTAATTTTAGTAGTATGGGATCTAATACTTTTTCAATAAAGAATGAAGGTAGCAATATTCGGATGGGAAAAAGAGGAAAAAAAGCCAAGGTGTATCCTGTAATTGATTTCCAAAATGCTAGAGATTTTAAAACTCAATTTTCCTACCCTTCTGTGGTTTCTGTTAGTTCAAGAGCAACTGCCACTGCTACATTGAAATATGAATCAGAAAAGACCAATCCTAACATTTTTGTATTTGGCTGTGATGAGAACTATACGGTGACTTCTGGATATGAAATAGCAGAAGGGAGAAACTTCTCCATAAGTGAAGTGAATTCTGGGGCTCATGTAGTGATTATTGGACGTGAAATTAGAACTACCTTGTTCGGGAATAATTCAGAAGCCATTGATAAAATCATTTCAATTGGTTCAGGTAAGTATAGGGTTGTAGGTGTTCTGAAGGAAAAGGGGAGCAGTATGGGATTTAGTGCAGATAAAAATGCGCTCATTCCATTGCAGAATGCTCGTCAGTATTTTTCATCTTCGAATACATCCTATTTGATAAATGTGATGGTAAACCAACCGGAAGAATTGGATGGTGCTATCGGAGAGGCAACAGGTGCATTTCGAGTTGTTAGAGGCGATGGAATAAAAGAAGAATCGTCTTTTGAAATTAGTCGGTCTGATAGTGTAGCGAACCTGTTGATTGAGAATTTGTCCATGGTGAGTTTTTCAGCCTACATTATTGGGTTTATTACTTTGTTGGGCGCTGCCATCGGATTAATGAATATAATGTTGGTGACAGTAACTGAGCGAACCAAAGAAATCGGAGTAAGAAAAGCATTGGGTGCTAGCAGTAAAATAATAATGATGCAGTTTTTAGTGGAGGCAGTGATTGTTTGTCAATTGGGTGGAGCAGTAGGGATTGTGTTGGGAATAATTATAGGGAATGTGGTCTCAGGTTTTGTAGGTGCTGGATTTATTATTCCATGGGACTGGATGATTTTAGGAGTGATTCTTTGTTTGATTGTCGGGGTAGTGTCTGGTATTTATCCAGCTCAAAAGGCTGCTAGCTTAGATCCTATTGAATCGTTACGATATGAGTAGCTAGCAATGCATCAATTTTTCCCTTATGTCAATTATTAATTGTCCCTGGTGAATTATTAATTGTTGAATGAATAAGCTAATTTCTTTTTAACCATATAGAAAACCCTTAGCGAACCTAGCGATAAATTAAAATTTGCCATAAAAAAACCTCTTCCGATTGAACGAAAGAGGTTTTTAATAATTTGTTGCGTTAGCTTACTCAGCAATCACTTCGAAGTCGATAGTTACAGTTACATCTCTGTGTAATCTGATTTCAGCTTGGTAAGTACCAATCTCCTTAATCTGAGCGCCTAAAATCTTAATGCTTCTCTTGTCAATGTCATGACCTTGAGCATTGATGGCTTCAGCTAATTGGATAGTGTTTACTGAACCAAATATTTTTGTTCCAGCTTCACCAACTTTAGCACCAACTTTTACAGCTGCTTTCTCTAATTTCTTAGCAGTAGCTTGAGCTGCTTCTTTTATTTTTGCCTCTTTGTGACTTCTTTGTCTCAAAGTTTCTTCTAACATTTTCTTAGCAGATGCAGTTGCAACTGCAGCGTGACCTTGAGGAATCAAAAAGTTTCTAGCGTATCCAGGTTTTACAGTCACTAAATCATCTTTAAAACCTAAGTTCTCAACGTCTGTTTTTAATATAATTTCCATCTCTTATCCTCCTTATTTGTATAAATCAGTTACGTATGGCATCAAACCTAAGTGACGACATCTTTTAATCGCTTGTGCCACTTTTCTTTGATACTTTAATGAAGTTCCTGTAATTCTTCTTGGAAGAACTTTTCCTTGCTCGTTTACAAATTGAGCTAAGAAGTCAGGGTTTTTATAATCGATGAATTTAATTCTGTTTTTCTTGAAACGACAATACTTGTCTTTCTTTACCTCAATTGATGGAGGATTTAAATATCTAATTTCAGATTTATCAGCCATAATGCTTTTTTTTAGTCTGTTATTACTTTTATTACTTTTTTGTACCTAGCGCTTTGTTCTTTTCAATTCTTCTTGCAGCATACTCAACACCATATTTGTCAAGTTTGATGGTTAAGAATCTCATGATTCGCTCATCTCGTCTAAATGCAGTCTCAATTTTTTCAATTAATTCTCCATTTGATGACTCGAATTGGTACATCTGATAAAAACCTGTTGATTTTTTTTGAATTGGGTAAGCTAATTTTTTTAAGCCCCAGTTCTCGTCATTGACGATTGTTCCACCATTTTCAGTAATGATAGCTTTGAATTTGTCGGCTGTTTCCTTTGTCTGCTCAAGAGACAAAACGGGAGTCATAATGAAAACCGCCTCATAATGATTGCTCATTGGTATAAATTTTAGTTAATAATATTCCCCAAAAAAAGGGAGCACAAAAGTAAGTAAAGATTTATTGATTTCAAATACTTTGCTCCAATAGAGATTTGCAGCCAGTAAAATTATTGAATTCTTAAGAGAAAGTTGAGGAGGAATTGGTTAAATAAGGTATTTTTAGGGGATTGAATGGTTAGTTTTATAATTGGAATAGATAATTAGAATGAAAAGTAATCAATTTTTAAACCCATGAACGGAAAATGCATTAAACGTTGTTATATTGATTAAGAGTTGGAAATTTTTTTAGTTAATGTATTATATTGTGGACTGTAAGTCCTCAAAAGAGTGCACACGGACTGCAAGTCCGCGCGAGCGGAGGTGATGGAGGTTTATATGTTACTCCGAATACTTCCGCAAACGTAACTACTTCGGCAGGAGCTACTACACAAGGACGAAGAGGACAAAATCGCCAAGATAATATGCAAGATTATGGGAATGAAGAACCAAGTCAAGATGATGTACAAGCAGTTGGTAAGGTTCTTGATGATAGAGATTAAATCTTATTAAAATGAGGTATATTATATTAATTTTTACAATTAGCTTCTGTCTAAATTTATTTAGTCAATCGCAAGATTCTGTCGTTTTTAAAGCAAATAAGAGGGCGGCTGCAAAAGCTCAATTTATTTGTATTTGGGGTGATAAAAAATACATGACTTTACACACAAATGGTTTAATCTACACTTTTAAATCAGGGTTAGAAGATGGCAGATATACAGCTTTCTATGATAAAAAATATACTGATTCTGCTATGACAGTAACTTTTGAGAATGGTAAAATGAATGGAATTCTTAAAAGATGGGATGATGAAGATTTAAAAATTGCGGAAAAAGTTCAATATGAAAATGGGCTAATGGATGGGTATAGAGTTTTATACTTTTTCGATCCCGAAGGTAATGAATATCAAAATATTGAACTATTTGAAGAAGGACTTCCTGTTAAGACTATCAAATCAGAATGGTAAAAAATAATTTATAAATTCCGAAACCCAAGTTTACCGCTTGGGCTTCTTTTTGTCCTGTTCGCTCCACTCAAAGCTGCTAAAGCAGAAAACTTATTAACACTACGCTAAATCTTCCGCCATCCCTTTGCTGCTCTGCCCTTTCCCTTGTTTTTACTTCCTGTCCTTTTCTGCCCCAATTCGCTTGGGTTTAGGCGTGTTTTAAGGGTGTTTTTTCTGCTGTTTTTGGTTTGGTTTTTTAGGATTTTGGTTTTGTGTTTTACTTCGGCAAGCTCTGTGCAAGTTTGGCTTGGTTTCGGTTCTTCTTTTTTCTCTTTTTGGGGCTTTTTCTCTTAAATTCTTCTCTTTTTTTTGCCATCGGCAAAAGGGGGCTTTTTTCGTTTTTAATTGCTGTAATCGTCTGTTTTAGTCGCTTAATTTTTGGGCTTTTTTTCTTAGTCGCTTTTTGAGTTCTTCCGCCTTGCGGAATTACATTTTTTGGGGCTTTTTTTCTTTTCTTTTTTGCTCTGCTTCGCAGGGCAATTTTTGGGGCTTTTTTTGGCGGTTATTCCCGTTAGCGCGGACTTGCAGTCCGTGAAAATAAGCGTTAAAGAGGAGAGGACTTGTAGTCCGTATGTTAGTATTTTACCTCATTTTTTTCAAAAGCATGTTAAATGAACGCACTCAAGATTATGTAGTTAAAGTATTTATTACTTTAGTGGTATGTCAACTAAGTATAAAGTAAATGATAACTCTTAGCCATACTATATAACTACAACAATTGTTGGATGGGTAGATGTTTTTACGAGAGAAGTACAAAAAGAGAGGCTAGTTGAATTTTTGAAATACTGTCAAGAAAGCAAAGGTTTGATTATATATGCTTGGTGCTTAATGACCAATCATCTGCATATGATTGGTCAGAGTTCAGATGAAGAAGTTCCATTATCAGACATTATTAGAGATTTTAAAAGATTTACAAGTAAGCAAATATTTATTACAATAGAAGAAGAGTCTGAAAGTCGCAGAGAATGGATGCTTGATTATTTTAAAAAGTCTTGTGAGAAGTTGAAACGTAATCAGAAATACAAAGTTTGGCAGACTGGCTTTCACGCTGAAGAAATACGTACTCAAAAGTTTTTAGAACTAAAATTAGACTACATTCATTGTAATCCTGTTAAAGCAAGAGATGTGGAGTCTCCAGAACATTATATTTATTCAAGTGCACGAAATTATGCAGAAATGGAAGGTTTACTCGCAGTAGAAATATTGAGCAGCAGTTGGAAATTCTTTAGTTAATGTATTATATTGTGGACTGTAAGTCCTCAAAAGAGTGCACACGGACTGCAAGTCCGCGCGAGCGGAGTAAAATTGAAGGTGTTGATCGAGATAAAAATATGGACGATCAGTTTTCTAGTCCTGAACCATCTGCCACTCCTCCACCTCGTACAAGAGAATCTACAAAAAGTAAAAAATGAGATTAAAGAAATTAAATAAAGGTCGTTTTATTGTACTCATTTTAGTTGTTGGAATTATATTAGTTCTTTTTAAGATGTATTACTTTTCCGTTCCTGTAGCTGTTTTATATAGGTTTAAGGATCGAACTGAAAGTCATTGCTATATTATTTATAATGTTGACTCCGCTGATAAATTAAAAGAAGTATCAAACACACTTTATTGTAATATTCTGTTTGATACTAAAGTAAACGTTATTCGTACATCTTCAAACGTGAGCGAGAAAAGTTTGCCTTTTGGATTTAGTAATGTTGATACGGATAACATAATTGTAGGGTACTCTGAATTTAATGAGAATGGTGTTTTTTATTTAAGAGATACATTGATTAAGAGAATGAATAACAAGCCTATTGGGATTTTTTCATTTTACATAGGTAAACAAGTAAATGAAGAGCTAGAAAGAAGACATTTTGAAATTTACGACTCTCTTTTAAACGAAGTGGGGGTAGTGTCCACAAGGTAGCTTTTTAAATATTATTTACAACAATCGAAACATCAATAAAAGATTTAAAAGAGATTTTTTATAGACTTGGCTGAAAGAACTCTATAATAGTGATGATGCTAACTGCAAATCCAATCAAAGCCGAAATCACTACAAAAGCAATCAGAAACCCGTTAGCGCGGACTTGCAGTCCGTGTGTGTATTTTCTGAGGGCTTAGAGCCCGTTAACTAATTAAAGAAGTGTATGTAGTTTTCTATGGAGCAGGATGTGCTTCGCAGGTATTTGTAATCCCGTGCTAGCGAACTAACACGTTTTATTTTGCTGAATTGCAATTCTCTCACTTCCAAAATTATTTCCTAATTTTTCCCCATGAAAAGATTCGCTTCCATTGTCCTTGTTTTTGTATTTATTCAATTGTTTTCGGCCTGTAAAGTTGGCCGTTTTATCATCTATAATTTCGCAGACATCGACGATTATAAAAAGTTTGAAAATCGGCCGCTAGAAGCTAGTTCAACTCCCTACCAATTTGCAATAGCTGAAAATGGAATCGCTCCAAAGTCGGCGACTATAAAGGGCGAGAAAGTCAGTTTTGAGGAGTTTTTAGCGGACCATAAAACGGTTGCTTTTATGGTTATTCGAAATGATACCATTCACTATGAAAAATACATGAATGGATACGAGTTGGAGTCGATCACCACTTCGTTTTCTATGGCTAAATCCATTACTTCTTTATTGATAGGTTGCGCCATCGACGACGGATTGATTCAAAATGTATCAGAACCCATTACCAATTACATTCCTGAACTAAAAGACAACGGGTTTGAAAAAGTGACCATAGAGCATTTGTTGCAAATGACTTCCGGTTTAAAATACAACGAAAGTTATGTGAATCCTTTTGGGGATGCAGCTACTTATTATTACGGAACTAATCTTAGAAAAGCATTAAAGAAAGTAAAGTTAGACACTGAACCTGGAACAGAATTTAAATACACGAGTGGAACTACACAATTGTTGGGACTAGTGTTGGAAAGAGCCATCAAAACAAAAACCATTACCCAATACTTACAAGAAAAAATATGGACACCATTGCAGATGGAATACGATGCTAGCTGGAGCTTAGATCGAAAAAAGGAGGGTTTAGAAAAAACTTTTTGCTGTATCAATGCACGAGCAAGAGATTTTGCTAAAATTGGCCGATTGATGCTCAACAAAGGAGATTGGAATGGAAAACAGATCGTTTCTAAATCATGGATTGAGAATTCTACAAAAGTGGACACCACTCAAGGCAGTTCGGCTCGCTATCAATATCAATGGTGGTTGGCAGGAGAAGATGGAGCATATATGGCTCAAGGCATTTTGGGTCAATTCGTTTATGTTAATCCTGCCAAAAATCTCATCATCGTTAGAATGGGTAAAAAGTATGGTAACACAAATTGGAGAGGTGTGTTTCAAAGTTTAAGCAAATTATACTAGTTCCTCGTCGAATCTTGTTTGAAGTCTTACTGCTTATAGAAAATAATGGTGTACTCAAGACCTCTAATTTTGAGTGCGTAATAAATACTCAATATTATTGAAATGTATTTGGTTGTATATGTAGGTGGTTGTTGAATATTAATCTATTCAAGAGTAGTTTTTTTAATGCATATTAGTATAGTGGTTCTGTTCGATACAAGGTGGTGTGTTTAGATTGAAATCTGTATGATTTAAATGATTAAAAAATGATGGAGCCAAAGAACTTAATAGTTGGTAGGGTTGTTAAAATACATGATTATAGGAGTATTGTTTAAGTAAGTAATTTACCTAGAAATTTAATTTGTAAATTAAATAGGTAAATTGCCAAACTATATTTTTTTAATTACGTATCTACTCCACATCCTTAAATAACCAATAATGAGATTTGTCTTTGGCTTGATATGGCTAATTTTTATGTTTGAGAGCGTTACAGCCCAAACGACTATAACTACCACTCCTGGTTCTTGGAACACCTCTGGTAACTGGAATAATGGAGTGCCTGCAGATGGTGGTACAGCAACCGTCAGTCACAATATGACATTGAATAAAAACCTAAATATTAATAATGGAAACTATACTGTAACAGATGCAGGAAAAATAACAGACCCTTCTGGAGGAACCGATTATAATATAGATGTTAGAGGAACTGGGACATTTACTGTTTCAGGAAATGTGGTGATTGGAGGAGATTTGGAGGTTAGAAATTTTGGTGTTTTTACGCTAAAAGGTTGCGATACCATGATAGTAGATGGAGATGTGCGCTTTTCTAATTTCGCAGAAGTTACCATTGAGAGTTGCGCAGTTTTGTATATCAATGGAAACTTAGATATTAGAAACGATAATACCACCCAATTGGACGGTAATGTTGTAGTGGTAGGAGATTTAACTTCTAGAAATTCGGCTGTAATTATTGGAACTGGAAACCTCCAAACCAACGGTGAGGTTGATATAAGGAACTCTTCTTCAATATTTGGTTCTACCTCTCCTTGTTCTCCCGGTCCTTGTGATTATGGCACTGGAAGCGGGCTGCCAATCGTATTGTTGGACTTTTCAGTGAGCCGTATTTCATGCCAGAAGATAGAGCTAAAGTGGGTTACAGGGAGTGAGGTTAACAACGATTATTTTACATTAGAATCCTCAACTGATGGGAAGAATTTTTCAGCAATTGCTCGGGTAAATGGAGCAGGGAATTCTTCCAGTACTATCAATTATAGTTACCTACTGGAGATGGAAAATGAGTTGATGTATTTTAGATTAACCCAAACGGATTACAACGGTGCAAAAGAGGTATTCGATATGATCGCCCTTAGGCCTCAAAATGGACTGAATTGTCAATCGGTTTTAACCGCAAAGGTGTATCCCAATCCTGGTAATGGAAACAGCCTTACACTTATGGTGAATGGCCTCTCTGAGGGAGCTTCTGAAATAAGAATTAATGATTTGAATGGGGCTATTCTTTATGAAGAGAGGATTAGTGGATATGGATCAAAAGAGTTAAAAGTTAACTTATTACATCCATTAAAACCTGGGATTTATTTCCTTACCCTGGTTAATGGAGAAAAGAGTACTTCCATCAAATATATTGTAGTGAACTAGCTGCATTTGATGTCGAAGATTTCAATTGCTTTTGTTTTGAGGTTTTTTTATTGTCACAGCCATCGATTCTACAATTCTTTTCAACAACCCTTCTTCCCAAAAAAGATTAATGATATATTTGTTTTCGCATTTAAAGGAGAAGGATTGAATGGAGAATTTTGTTGTTTCAGCACGTAAATATAGACCAGCTACATTTGATACAGTAGTTGGACAGCAGTCCATTACCAATACGTTAAAAAATGCCATTAAGACTGGTCATTTAGCACAAGCTTTTTTGTTTTGTGGGCCTAGAGGAGTTGGAAAAACAACATGCGCTCGAATTTTAGCAAAAACCATTAACTGTTTTAATCGAACTGAATCCATTGAGGCCTGTGACGAATGTGAATCGTGCAAGTCGTTTAATGAGGGTCAATCTTTAAATGTGCATGAGTTAGATGCAGCTTCTAACAACTCCGTTGATGATATCAGAAACCTAGTAGATCAAGTTCGATTTGCTCCTCAGTTGGGTTCACACAAAGTGTATATCATTGATGAGGTACACATGCTTTCGAATGCGGCTTTCAATGCATTTTTGAAAACATTGGAAGAACCACCAAAGCATGCCATTTTTATTTTAGCAACGACAGAAAAACACAAGATTATACCAACGATTCTTTCTCGTTGTCAGATTTTTGATTTTAATCGAATTCAAATTGAAGACATTGCTCACCATTTGGGTGGGATTGCAGAGAAAGAAAACATTAAAGCGGAAGAAGACGCTTTGCACATTATTGCTCAAAAGGCTGATGGTGCGCTACGTGATGCACTTTCCATGTTTGATCAAATTGTTTCTTTCTCAGGAAATAATATGACGTATGAGCATGTAATAGAGAATCTGAATATTTTAGATTACGATTACTACTTTAAGGTAACCGACTTATTGATTACGAATAAAATTCCTGAGACTTTAATGGTCTATAATGAAATTCTGAACAAAGGATTTGATGGTCATAATTTTATAGTTGGATTGGGAGAGCACTTAAGAAACCTTTTAGTAAGTAAAGATGCGATAACAGTTAATCTACTAGAGGTTGGAGCGAATATAAAGGGAAAATATTTGAATCAATCAAAATCTGCAGATGGTCACTTTTTGTTAAAAGCGCTAAGCTTGTGCAATCAAGCCGATTTGCAGTTTAAAGGAGCCAAGAATCAACGGCTGCTCATTGAGCTCTGTCTCATGCAAATGTGTTCGATTACAAACGGTGGTTTAGGTACTACGGTTGAAAAAAAAAATGACGGATTTAAGGTAGCTGCCAATATTAAACCTGGTAGCAAAAATGTAGAATCTACTGAGAATCAATCAAAAAAGACGGTTGCCTCTTCAGATAAGCTCAAAAATGCTGAAGAAAAGCCATTGCCTGTTTCAACTGCTACTTTGCACGAAAAACAGCCTCCTCAAGCACCCCCTCCATCAGTAGGAGAACAGCCACGAGCAATCCCATCAGGTAAAAGAAGAATCCCAACTGTTTCCGCTTCTCTAGGCGCTATGCTCAACGAAAAGCCACAGGCAGAGCAAGCAAATGAAGCCAATGAGAATACTGATACTGGTTCAGAATTATCGGAGGAATTCTCTGACGAGCAATTAATGAAAGCTTGGAGTGAATTGATGGATCAATTCGAAAAAGAAGGAAAAGAAGGTAGTTCTTTAGTTACTTCTGCCATGCGTGAAAGAGCTCCTGTACGTGAAGGAAATTTGATTAAAATGTTGGTAGAAAATAAAAGTCAAGAAGAGGAGGTGTTGATTTTTAGACCAGACATGCATGATGTCTTGCGTTCCAAATTAAAAAACTCATTAGTGACTATTGAGGTGACTATAAATAGAGATTTGACAGAGCGAAAGGCCTACACCGACGCTGAAAAATTCCAAAAAATGATCGATAGAAATCCTAGCTTGTTGACTTTGAAACAAAAGTTAGATTTAGATTTTATATAAAATTGAAGTTGAATTCAATCAGAAACACTATTTTGCCGTCCAAAACAAAATCATAAGTATGGAGAAAGGGAACCCAAAAACCATTAATGCATGGACCTTCTACGACTGGGCAAATTCAGCATATCCGTTAGTGATCACTACTGCTATCTTTCCGATGTATTACGAAGCAGTTACAACTACTACGCTTGCTTCAGGTGAAGTTTCAGATGTTGTTACTTTTCTTGGACATCAATTCAAGAATACAGAATTGTATTCTTATGTAAGCTCCCTATCTTTTTTGATTGTAGCTTTCATTTCTCCAATCCTTTCAGGTATTGCCGATTACATCGATAATAAAATGATGTTCTTGAAGTTTTTCTGTTATATGGGGGCCATTTCTTGTGGGGCGCTTTTCTTTTTTGATGAGAAGGCTTTAGAATTTAGCATGATTCCTGTAATGACTGCTAGTGTCGGATTCTGGGGAAGTATCGTTTTTTATAATTCTTATTTGCCAATAATTGCAGAACCTAAAGATCATGATCGAATTTCTGCTAAAGGATATTCTTTAGGCTATTTGGGCAGTTCAATTTTATTGATTGGGAATCTAGTGGGAATAATGGTTTTTGGAATGCCTGCAAAATATGCTTTTTTATCGGTAGCGTTATGGTGGATCGGCTTCAGCCAAATTACCTATGCACGTTTACCACGAAATATAGGGAATCCTCCTGAAAAGGAAGATCATATCATTTGGAGAGGATGGAGAGAATTGAAGAAGGTAGGAGCGGAAATTAAAGGGCTTAAACGGATTAAGAGTTATTTAATAGCCTTTTTTGTTTACAGCATGGGAGTGCAAACCGTAATGCTAATGGCTACTTTGTTCGCTGCTAAAGAAATCAACTGGGGCGAGGATAGTGCTGCTAAAACAGGGCTGATTGTCTCGGTTTTAATCATTCAATTCATTGCCATTGGTGGGTCTTACTTCTTTTCATGGTTCTCTAAAAAGGCAGGCAATATAACTTCTTTGTCTGTGGCATTAGTAATTTGGGTAGGCGTTTGTGTAGGGGCATACTTCATACACGAACCTATTGAATTTTATATAATTGCTGCAATTGTTGGATTTGTGATGGGGGGAATTCAGTCTTTATCTCGTTCTACTTATTCAAAATTATTGCCTGAAACAAAAGATCACGCCTCCTATTTTAGTTTTTATGATGTACTCGAAAAATTAGGAATAGTTATCGGAACATTTTCATTTGGTTTCATAGAAGGAGTTACAGGAGGTATGCGAAACTCAATATTTGCATTAGGAGCCTTTTTTATTGTAGGATTGTTGTTGTTATGGAGAGTTCCTAAACAAAAAGTAATCGAAGGAGTTTAGTATTAAAAATCGTAGTCCTAATTTTGGACTTCAAAACGAATGACATTGGATACAAATCAGATTTACGACGTCACTATAGTAGGTGGAGGGATAGTAGGAGCCGCTACATTGTACAAGCTTCAAAATAAATTTCCCAACTTAAAAATATTGTTACTGGAAAAGGAAGAGGTGTTAGCGGGTCATCAAACCGGACATAATTCAGGAGTAATTCATTCAGGATTATATTATAAACCTGGTTCTAAGAAGGCCATTAATTGTGTAAAAGGACGTCATGAATTGGTGCAATTTTCCAAAGATTATAAAGTCAATCATGATGTGTGTGGAAAAGTAGTAGTAGCGACCGATAAATCTGAATTGCCTTTTCTGGATAAAATATTCAACAATGGAATTGCTAACAATACTGAAGGGATTGAAAAAATTGATGGCAATCAGGTAAAAGATATCGAACCATACTGTGAAGGTATAGCTGGTATTTGGGTGCCTTGTACAGGTATTATTGATTTTGTAGGAGCAACTAATCGATTTGCTGAAGTGGCTATTGGTAAACAACCCAATTCCAAAGTGAGTTTGGGTGAGGAGTTTAGATCAATAGTACATCATGATGATCAAGCAACCATAAAAACCAATAAAGGACAACATGAAACTAAACATGTAATCTTCTGTGGTGGATTACAATCTGATCGATTGGCCAAGAAGGATAATGTGGACATTGACCTGAAGATCGTTGGTTTTAGAGGAGACTATTATGACCTTTCTGAGCAAGGGATGCATAAAGTGAAGAACTTAATTTACCCAGTTCCAAACCCAGCATTTCCTTTTTTAGGAGTCCATTTCACACGAATGGTTAATGGAGGAGTGGAGTGCGGTCCTAATGCTGTGTTTACTTTCAAAAGAGAAGGATATAAAAAGACTGATTTTGATTTGGCAGACACAGCCGACGCTTTAAGCTATGGAGGTACTTGGAAATTGTTTGCCAAGCATTGGAAATTTGGATTAGACGAATATAGAAGAGCTTTTTCTAAACCATTATTTTTAAAAACCCTTCAAAAGTTGATTCCTAGTCTTAAAATGGAAGATCTACAGCCAGGAAGAGCAGGAGTTCGAGCAATGGCTTTAGGTCAGGATGGAGAAATGATTGAAGATTTTAAAATTGAATTCAAGGATAATTGTATTCATGTGTTGAATGCTCCTTCGCCGGCGGCAACTGCTTGTCTAGCAATTGGAGAAGATATAACTGAAATGGCTGAAAAACAATTTGGCTTGAAGAATTAGAAGCCTTGAGACTAAATTTAAATGTTACTCAACCAACTGATATTTGTTGGTAACAGCCTCCCAGTCAAATAAAAATATAGGCATGACTTCGTCCAATCTCTTAAGAAATAAAGGGTTGGGAGCTTTCATGTTTCTAAAATACTCTTCCTGGTAATCGGCTAACTCGAATTTGAAGAAGATCGCTTTAGCCATCGAGTATAAAGTGTTGTTAGATGGATGATTAACCTTCTTTAAAAAGGCCATGTAATCATTGATAGCTTTCTCAAATACAGCAGGCTCCACGTCAAAAACTAAAGCAAATTTTTCTATGATTTGATTAATGACTCTGCTATCTTGGTGTGATTCTAAAAATTTGGGGGCGATTTGTAAATTAGCAGCTATCACGATTAGTAAAAACTTGTCTTTTGCTGCAGAATCTAATTCAAAATCCAGAATTAGTTCAGGTGAATTCAATATGATTTCTTGAATTTCAGGAAACCCCTCATCAACTGCTTCTAAAATAGCATTGACAGCAATGTTGCTGAGTTTATTTTCATTTAATTTCTTTTTTCCAAAAATGGCGAACATACAGAATGAAATTAGTTTCTTTTCCTTACTCACAAAGTTAGTGACTAAGCTGAGGGTTGAACTTCCAATGTAAATTCCTTATTAACAAAGTTATTAACTAAAATGTAGAATTTGTTAATAACTGAAGTTGTGATTTAATGTAAGTTGTTTATAGATAATGATTTGAGTTTGGTTGTTAAGGTCTTTCAAAAAGGAGTGGAATAAAAATCTTATCCTATAATATGAGGCATAAGACCCCAAAAATGAACGGTTCAACGAAATTCTAATGAGGTAAAGTTGAATATTGCACTATATTTGAACCAATATAAATTAAAAGATATAACAATGTTAAAGGAATTTCAGGACTTTATTAAGAAGGGAAACGTGCTGCAAATGGCAGTAGGTTTAATTATGGCACTTTATTTTGGTGCAATTACTAAATCATTTGTTGATGATATTTTAATGCCTCCATTGGGTTTGTTAATTGGTGGAGTAGATTTCTCAACACTAAAATTAGTATTACAAGAGGGCGTTGCTGCCGTAATGGATGGTGATGTTGTTGTCACTGAGGCTGTAAAAGAGGTTAGTATCAATTACGGAACATTCATCAATACTATTATTACCTTCCTAATTGTTGCGTTTGCTGTATTTATGTTGGTAAAGGCATACAACAAAATGGAAAAGAAGAAGGAGGAAGCTCCTGCTCCTGCTGCACCACCTGCACCTTCTAAAGAAGAAATATTATTGGCTGAAATTCGTGATGAATTAAGAAAGAGATCTTAAGAACAGTATAAAATTATTTAAATTTAAAGTGGCTTTAGAGAAATCTAGAGCCACTTTTTTCGTTTGAAAAAGTAGATCATTAATAAGGTTAGTACAATCATTACTACCCAGGCTATTGGGTAAGAATATTCATAACTTAACTCCGGCATATATTGAAAGTTCATTCCATAGATACCTGCTATAAATGTCAATGGTATAAAAATGGTTGAAATTATGGTAAGAACTTTCATTACTTCATTCATTCTATTGCTCATGGCATTCATGTGCAGATCTTTGATACTGCTTAACATATCTCGATAAGATTCTAAAGATTCAACTACATGTATGGCATGATCATATATATCTTGAAAGAATGGGCGAGTGTCTTTTTTTAAAAGTTTGTTTTCAGAACGAATTAATCCACTGAGTGCTTCTCTAACGGGTAAAACAGATCGACGTAAAAAGACTAAATCTTTTTTAATGGATTGCATCTTTACTAGTGATTCTTTGTCTGCATTTTCCAACACGTCTTCTTCCAGCGTCTCCAATTGTTCTGCGAAATGTTCTATAGCAAAATAATAGTAATCCACGATAGTGTCAATCAAACGATAAAACAGATAGTCAGGTCCTTTAGACCTCATTCGACCTTGACCAGAAGTTAGCCTTTCTCTTAAATTAGTAAAGATGTCTTGTGGTTTTTCTTGAAAAGAAATCACAAAATCTTTTCCCAGAACAAAACTTACCTGCTCGTAGTCCAACTCTTCGTTCTGAACTCCATTAAACATTTTGATGGTGAAGAAGATATATTCTCCATAATCTTCAAATTTAGGCCGATGATTAAGGTTCATTACATCCTCTAAAAGTAATGTATGAAGGTTGAATAGTTTTCCAACTTTTTCAATGAATTCCGTATCGTGGAGCCCATCAATATTTATCCAGATGTTTTTTCCTTCTTCTCTATTTGCAAGCAATTGGGCAATGTCATCATTTTCATAATACGCTAATTCGGCCGCGTTATAAATGAAGGTTTCACATTTGATCAGGTCCACTTTTTTATCACCGGAGAAAATGAGTTGGCCAGGAGCTTGACCCACCTTTTTTTGAAGGTGTTCGCGATTGTTTTTAGTTCTACTCCTCCGTTTATTTATTTTCGAAATGGCTTTTTTCATTTCTTTTAAATTTGTCAAAAGTGGTTTTCTGGTTTAAAATAAATCTTCCTTTTTAATAATTCCTTGCGCTAAAAATTCTTTCGTGGTTCGCTCAGTCATATCGCTCATAAATACGAATTCATTTCTAGTGTCAGAAACGTAAGCTTTTAGCCTCATTTTTAGGTAGCTTCTTCTTTCTTTTACATCATTTAGAAATAACACCACTATAGGTTTATTTAAATAGATATAAGGGGAAACTTGTGCAGCTTCAATGGCTATTTCTCTAGCTCGGGAAGTATCAATATCAATAGGTAACCAAATCTCAGCTACAACCTGGCAATTGGATTCTCCTGCATTTGAATTGGATACAGCAGTGTTTACAACCTCAGAGTTTGGTACTGAAACCAACGAATCGTCTTTTGTAACAATTCGTGTTGAACGTAAACCAATTTCTACAACTTCTCCGTAATAATTACCTACTTCAATTTTGTCACCTACCTGAAAAGGACGATCGAAAACAATCATAATTCCTCCAAAAATATTCTTTAGAATATCTTGTGCAGCAAAACCAACCGCAATTCCAATTGATGCCGTTACTGCTAATACCGTTTCAAATGGTGGCTGAAATACCCCCGCAATAATGATGGTAATAATTAGTGACCAACCTACGATTTTTATAAAAGGAATTAAGCTTTTGAAGGTATATCGATGTTGAGCATTTCGTTCTGCAAGAGAGTCAGCAATCTTAGAAAGTACACTAATTACAAAATATCCCAAAACGAGCAAGACTATCGTCCAGAAAATTTTTCCAAATGACAAAATGCTCTTGATGCCTTCTAACGGCGGATTACTTTCTTTTTCTGCTTCCTCATTTGCAGCGTCTATTCTCTGCCCTGCTTTTGTAATGATAGAGCTGTCTTTCTTTTTTGATGGAAGGGAACTGTCCGAATTGACAGATGTTAAGCTATCAGCTTCTGAAGTATCTATCTTTACTTCCGTGGTATCATATAGTGATTCAGGGACTAACTCCGTAAAAGGATTTTGTTTAGTTTGACTAAAAGCCACTAAATGAAACGTCAGCGCTATCAATAATGTCCCATATTTTAGAATAACTTTCATATTAGTGGATGATATTTAGGTTTTTTAATAGGTTGACTACTTGTCTGAATAGGAGTTGATTAATATGGTACAATCCTTCGCTGTTTTTAATGATAATACCTCTATCTTCTAGTATAATTAAGTCCAAACGACTTTGCTCCAGAGAGTGGTTAAATAAAGCGGCATGCTCTTCAATTCCTATATTTTCATGTATAATCATTGCGTGTAGGGTATGAATGCTTTGTTTTTCTAGATTGTTTAAAAAAGAAAAATCAAACCCTGATAGCTTCCCGATGTATATGGTATTATTTTCTACCTTTTTTGTAGAACGCAACCAATACAATAATGCAATACTAATGTTACTATCTGAAAACTTATTTAATTCTTTGAAAAATGCTTTTCGAAGGTATTCTTGCTTCTCTAGTTCATTCAATTTGTTGAATTTATTCTGAGAGGAAACCATCTCTCCTTCTTCAAATGAGATATTGTACCCACTTACACGGTGGCGGTTAATAATGATTTTGTTGATTTGGTTTTCATCAATCTTGCTCATTTTTAATACATTCCTGTAGTAGGATTCAATTCGAATTGATTTGTTCAAAAACTGCCATGCATACAATTTACAGCTGTTTATCCAATAGATGTATTTACCTGTTTTAGAAATTAATTCTAAATAGCTTTTTAAAGCATCGAAACCATTTACCTTTTTTAGAAATAGGTAGTTAATATCTTCTATAATGATTAAAGAGTTGCTGTGTTTTTCAATCAATTGCTCTGTTAGTTCATCAAACGTCTTAGCATTAGTGTTCATAAATTCATTGAAGAATACAATCAATTCCTTTTTCTGATGCATTGTCTGCTTGATCTTAATTCGGTGTACAGGAATATTAATCGGATTTTTTAAGAAAAAATTTATCAATGTGCTTGCTCCACTACCTTTTTCCCCTGTTATTACCGTAGAGGAATACTTACCAACTTGCCAATTATTGAAAGAGGTGCTTAGCGACTTGAGTTCGGAGGTTCTACCTACAAAAAAGCTATCATCGTCAATTGGTTCTACTCTATATAATCGCTGATACACATAAGGAAGTTGTTGAATTGCCTTGTCTGTATCACTTAAAAAGTCAGCTAATTCTGCACTAATTCGCACTTTCTTTTCATTCAATCCAAAATACTTTAAACCTTGTTCGTACAAGACTTTGGCTTTTCCCCAATATACAATTGCGAAAGCTTTGGATTTGGCGAAGTATTTTTTGACAAACTCGAACACTATTTGTTTATAGTTTTGAGTGTGCCTCAATGCTTTAGCTTTAGCTAGTGAAATCCTAAGGTTTAGAATGTTTTCATTTTTTGTCAAACGATCTAGTTCGCGATTTAGGTCGTCTATGGATTGGTCTAATTTGGAAACAATACTTAAACTTATTCCAATTAGATTATTTTTGATTTCTTCTGTTTTGGCAATACTCCTTTCCATTCCTTCCAATGCTAATGCTTGTACTTCATTGAATGGTTTTCCATCATTTGAATAGGTGATTGCAGAATCCAAGTTATAAGCCACAATACTGTTGATGTCACTTATTGCGGTTCGAATTCCTTCTAGCTTTTCGAGAACACTAGATTTTAAATCTTTGTTGCTACTAACAAACTTCGGGTAGGTTTCTAGTTGCACCAACTCTTTCGGATCAAAGTGTTCCAATTCATTCTTTTTGAAAGCTCGATCGTATTGAGCAGAGCCTGAAATAATACGTTGAGGCTGAATTTTGTCTACCTCTGTTTTTATTTTTGTTTCTAGCCGCTCGATTAAATAAGGGATGTTCTGACTGTAAAGCTTTTCTATCGTATCGGGAATAATTTGACTGGTGAGAATAGAATTGAGTTTTTCTTTTTCACTGTTTAGAAACGCAGCAAATTTATCCCCTTGGTATTGCTCACAATTGGTAATACAATCTTTTAATTTTTGCAGTTGCTGCTCAATATCTGAAATTTGGGCGACTAGATTGTTGTCGATTCTAGTGACACAACTATTTCTAAGCAATTCATGCTGCTGAAGACCTGCATATACAATATTATAGAGTTCTAGATCCAACTGAAAGTCATCCAACATGGCGAAAAGTGTATTTTTCCAACCATTGCTAACTCTCAAATAATTGAGATGAAGTGCAGAACTTTTACTCTGAATTTTAGAATCTGAAAATTCAGAAAAAGGAATTTCCATGGTTCCAACCCTATCAAAAGTATATCTATATTCCTTAGTTTGGATTTGCAGTTTATGTTTGATTTCCCTTTTGAGCAGCTCACCCAGTTGGTTTAATTCGTCATAAATGGTCTTGAAATTAGAAGGAGCAATTCTATCGGCCACTAACTTCTTTAATTCATCGATCGTTATCTCTTCCTTATTAAAAATAGCGATTTGTTGATTGATGAATTGGTCAATTTTCCAAACTTGGTCTATGGTTTGCGTTCTCGATGACAGTAATCGTGTGTATTCTTCTATTAAAGAATAGGGCAGTTGGAATTCAAAATAGTAGGCGTATAATCCTCTAACAGGAACATCATGAAGCCACAATTTCTCTCTTTTTTTCTCAGACCTAAATATGTCGCCAATTTTTATTGGGATATTAGAAACAGTTCTAAAAAAGCTTTTAAATGGCTTTTTAAACTTTATGGCAGCTGAATCAGCCGGTAAAATATGAAACCTTTCTTCTTTTTCGGGAATTGAAATTTTCTCTGGAATCTGCTTTAACTCTTGATTACAAAAATTGATATATGACTTAAAATCCTCTGCAAATCCATTTTCTTTTTTTTCTGGATAGTAAGTTCCTAAAAGTTTGTATAAGTGATTGTTGGTGTTGTTGATTTCCTTTATCACCCTAAGTTCTTCTTGTCGTTTACTATCACCAGTTAGCCGGCTTGAAAAGTTGGAATAGATGTTTTCAGCATCTTTTACAAACTTTATCTGCAAAGCGATTTCATTTTCAAAAAAAGAAAATAGAGCAGGGAAGAATTTGGATTCTATTTGCTCGTCTGTATCATTAAAGTTATCCTGCATATTATTGGTTATTCAGGATGTTAAATTATGAAATTTTGGTTGGTTGATATTTTTTTTTAATAGACTAGCATAAAAAAAGGAGCTTGATAATAAGCTCCTTTTAATTTATTTGTGGGTTTTTCCTAAATCCCTGTATAATTATACGGAGAAATTTGTTTTAACTCTTTCTTGATTTCATTAGAAATATTTAGCGTTTCAATAAATTGGCTGATGGATTCTGCAGTGATTTTTTCATTGGTTCTGGTCAATTCTTTTAGAGCTTCATATGGTTTTGGAAAACCTTCTCTCCTCAGTACAGTTTGGATGGCTTCTGCCACTACAGCCCAATTATTTTCTAAGTCTTGCCTTATTTTTTCTTCATTAATAATGAGCTTGCCCAACCCTTTTTGTAATGATTTTAACGCAATTAGAGTATGACCAAATGGAACCCCCACATTTCTTAGAACTGTGCTGTCTGTTAAGTCTCTTTGCAGCCTGCTGATTGGGAGTTTTGCAGATAAATGCTCAAAAATCGCATTGGCAATACCAAGATTTCCTTCGGAGTTTTCAAAGTCGATGGGGTTAACTTTATGGGGCATTGCTGAAGAACCAATCTCTCCTGCTTTAATAACCTGTTTAAAGTAATCCATTGAAATATAGGTCCAAATGTCTCTGTCCAGATCAATCAAAATGTTATTGATTCTTTTGGTGGCATCGAATAAGGCTGCTAAATTATCGTAATGCTCTATTTGTGTAGTGGTTTGGGAACGTTTTAATTTTAAGCCGTTATCTACAAAGTTGTTGGCAAAGTCTCTCCAATTTATCATAGGATAAGCGACTTGATGGGCATTAAAATTACCAGTAGCTCCACCAAATTTGGCTGAAAAAGGGATACTTTTTAATTGATTCAATTGAATTTGTAATCTCTCGACAAAAACATAAATTTCTTTACCTAAACGAGTAGGGGAAGCAGGTTGACCGTGAGTTCTTGCCAATAATGGGATAGCAGACCAATCATCAGAAAGTTGATTCAATTGTTGGATAGTAATTTCTAACTCTGGGATAATAACTTCCTCAACTGCATGTTTCAATGATAATGGAATAGAGGTGTTATTGATGTCTTGTGATGTCAATCCAAAATGGATGAATTCTGTGCTGTTGCCAAGTCCCCAACTGTCTATTTTCTCTTTAATAAAATACTCCACTGCCTTTACATCGTGATTAGTGATCTTCTCAATGTCTTTAACGCGTTGCGCATCAGAGTTTTTAAAATCAGTGTATAGTGCTCTTAATTGAGGATAAATCGAGGAGTCTACATTTTTTAATTCGGGAAGAGGTAGTTCGCAAAGTGCAATAAAATATTCTACTTCTACTAGAATTCTATAACGAATCAACGCCGCTTCTGAAAAGTATTTTTCTATACTTTCAGTATGTCTTCTATATCTACCATCTATAGGAGATATAGCATTTAAGTTGTTAAAATCCATTGTTTTATTTTGGATGGTTATATTAATCTATTGATTTCAATTCATTGATTACGAATTCAATCAACTCTTTTACATATTCTTTTGAAAAGTCAAACTTAATCCCTGCAGCCTCATAAATCTCGCCAATCGATTTAGTATACCCTAGTTTTAACGCTGCTTGGTATTGCTCTAGTCCTTTTTTAGGGTTGGTTCGATAGTTTCGCCATACTGCAATAGCGCCTAATTGAGCCATTCCGTATTCAATGTAATAAAAAGGTACTTCGTATAGGTGTAATTGTCGTTGCCAAGCATTGTTTCTTGCTTCTTCCCATCCTGTCCAATCGGTTATAGGACTTGAAAATTTTGCATTGATTCTATTCCAATTCTCTGTTCTCTCATCAATTGAATGAGTGGGGTTTTCGTATACCCAATGTTGGAATTCGTCAATAGTAGCTACCCAAGGTAAGGTCGTAAGCACACCAATTAGTTGTTCTTTTTTAGCTCGATTTAAATCTTCTTGGTTTTCAAAGAATACATCCCAGTGGTCCATACTCATTAGTTCCATACTCATGGAGGCTAACTCAGCTACTTCAGAAGGTGTGTTTTGAAAATCGACTAATTCAAGTTTAGCCATTAAAAAAGAATGGATAGCATGACCACCTTCGTGCATCATCGTTACCATATCTCTAAACGTGCCAACAGCATTCATGTAGATAAAAGGTATTCCACTTTCGTAGAGCGGATAATTAAACCCACCAGGTGCTTTTCCTTCTTTTGATTCTAAATCCAAATAGCCCAATTGGTCCATCGTTTTTAAGCAATCTCCAAAAAAAGGATCAAGCTGGTCAAATACCTCAATTGACTTTTTTACTAATTCAACACTATCTTTAAATGGAATAAGAGGTGCTTTCCCAGTCAAATCAACACTTTTGTCCCAAGGTCTCAATTTTGATAACCCGAGCTGCTTTTTTCGTTCAATATCTAAGTCTATAATGTAAGGCATCACTACTTTTTCGATACTTTCATGAAAGTCAAAACAGTCTTGTGGGCTATAGTCAAAACGACCTAAAGCATCGAACATATAATCGCGATAGTTACTGTAATCAGCGTTAATGGCAACTTGGTTTCTATCTTTAATTAGTTCACTGTAGAGTTGATTTAATCGGTCTTTGTCTTGAAGTCTTCTAGTGCTGATTTTTTCAAATGCTTTTTGTCGCAACGATCGATCTGTTTCTTCAAACAATTTTGCTGCCCTTTGCAGGGTCATTTTTTGACCTTCAATCACAACAGACATGGCTGCAGAAATTGCTCCAAATTCTTGCGACTTTTGTTCTAGACGAGTTAAGATTGGAATATTTTTTTCTCGAAAAAGTTCCACACTTTTTTGAATTCCTCGAATCAGAATAAAGTATTTTGAATGGTCAAGCTCATTGCGGTGCTTAGATGCCAGAAGTTTGCGCTCTAATTGGTTGTTGATAGGAGCAATTCTTGGATTGATTTCTTGCACAAAAAAATTAAATCGCTCTTGAAGATGTGGATCTCTGGTATCGATATTCATTTTAATATACCGCCAGGCCATATCTTCTTCCAGAAAAGCATCCAGTTCACTTTTGTCTTTTAACCAACTTTCTAAGTCTTGCAAAGAATTAAGCTCTCTAGAGAGTAACTCCTCAAAGTATGGAGAAATAGAGTCCCAGTTGGAAATAGAAAAGTTGTTTGGCAAGAAACGTCTTGTCAAATCAATGGTATTTTTCATAAGTATAAGTTCCTAGCAAAAAGATTTGAAAAAGGGAGTTACTTTTTCTTCTTAGTTGCTGTAGTTTTTTCTTTATCAGAAGTAGCTTTCTTGGTAGCGGTGGCTTTTTTTGTTGTGGCTTTTTTCTTTGCCGCAGTTTTTTCTACTTCTTTATCTTCGGAAGAGGGAGTTTCTTCGTTTACTTCAACTTTCAATAAGTTGTTCTTATGCAACAAATTGTACCATTGCATAATCTTTTTAATGTCAGACGCATAAACTCTTTCTTTATCAAAGTTGGGTAATGCTTTTTCTAAATGAGAAGATAAATCATTTGCAGATGATTTATGGTTGATGGTTTCTTTTCCATCTTCCATTTCATATATTTTCAGGAAAACCTCTGAAAGTAAAACATCATCTTCGTAAGTATATATGCTGATGTCTTCTAAGGCAGAAATCTGTTGGTTAGAATAAACCGGAAATCGCTTATTGTCGATTAATGATTCTGCGATTAGTCCATTTTTTGTCTGTGAAATGACTTTATGTAAGCCGGGTTTTCCCGCAATTGAAATGATTCCTTTTATGTCCATTGTTTTAGTTATGATTTTTGGCAAATATACAGATTTGAACATTTCCACACGAAGTGAATCTTACCTACTACGTCAAGCAACTAATTGCTATTTATTGCGTCATCCAAGTATATATTTTTGTATTTTTAACAATTATTTTATTTATTCAATTACTACCAAATTGATGAAAAGTTTCTACAAAATTGCTTTAGTTTTTGTTTTCGCTATATTCTCTAATTCGTTATATGCATCTCATTATATGGGAGGGGAAATTACTTGGGAATGTAACGGGAGTAACCAATATATTTTTACAGTAAAAATTTATAGGGATTGTAACGGAATTCCTTTGACCGGTAATCAAATACTTAGGGTTAGTAATTATCCCACTTTTGGGGTTGTTACTAGTATCGCAACTATGAGTAACCCCACGATCAAAGATATTAGTGCCACTTGTGGTACAAAGCCATGTAACCCTCCAAATACAGATATTTCAACTGGCAGTAATCCTCAGATTCCTGGAGCTGTAGAAGAGCATGTATTTACAACAAATCCTATTACTCTAAATGGTGTCCCAGGGCCTGATGGCTGGATTTTTACATGGACTGGGAGTACTCGAAATAATGCAATTGACAATTTATCCAATCCTGGAGGTGCGGGTATGACATTGAGGGCAAAAATGTTTGCTTTCAATGGTCAAAATGCGAATACATGTTATGATCAATCTCCCAAGTTTTCAGAAGCACCTGCTTCTATTTTGTGTATTGGAAGCCCTTATACCTATAACCATAATGCAGAAGACCCTGAATTGGATTCACTAGTTTATTCTTGGGCACAACCTTTAAATTCATTAAGTGGAAGGTTTGTTGAAGGTTCGGTTCCTGCAAATGTTGGATTTGTGAATGGTTATTCCTTTAATTCTCCTTTTCCAGGGACTGCTCAAAATCCCAATAATATTCCTGCCTCTTTAAATACGGCAACAGGAGAGATTAGTTATCAGTCGTTTACATCAGGAGAGTTTGTTTCGGTAGTGAGAGTAGAGTCGTATCGTTGTGGAGTGAAAACTGCTGAAATCTATAGAGATATTCAAACGGTTTTATTGGGTTCTTGTCCAGCTAATCGTGCGCCTGTGATAGTGCCACCATTTCAGTCTACACCTGGTGTTAATGATTCATTTAGAGATACAGTGAAAGCAGGAGCACTTGTTAATTTTAATTTGCAAGCTTTTGATCAATTTGATGCACTTTTAAATCCTACTATTGATTCAGTATACGTATATGCTAGTGGACGTCAGTTTGGTGCTAATTTTACCAACCCCAATGCTGGATGTTCTACACCACCTTGTGCAGTGTTTAGTCAACCAATGCCGGCTAAGGGGTTAGTGGCAGTAGCCAATAGTTTCTCATGGCAAACAACTTGTGATCACATTGCCAATAATGACGGTTGTGTGAGCTCAAGCAATACTTACAATTTTGTGATACGTGCAGTAGATAATTCTTGTCCGGCTCCATCTCAGCGAATTGTTACCATTTCAATAACGGTTTTAGCCGAAGAGGTCATAAAGTCTCCCGATATTCATTGCCTTGATGTTAAGTCTAATGGTGATGTCGAATTGACGTGGAATCAACCCATTGATACCTCCAATTCTTTTAATGCTTGGATGATATTCAGCTCATTGAATCCAAATGGGCCGTTTACAATTGTAGATAGTATATTTAATTACAATACATTAAATTATACTCACGTTGGTGCAGGAGCAAATAATGCTGCACGATATTATTATATTCGAAGTAGATCTGGTTGTAATGATGCGATTCTTACTCCAGCAAAAGATACATTGTCTACCCTATTTTTAAATACGACTTTAGATGCCGCAAATGGTTGTGCTAATTTAAGTTGGAATCAATTTAATTCTTTAGGATCTTCTGGGAACTATCGTATTTTCAGAAACGGTGTCCAGATTGGAACCACCAATTCTACTACAACGACTTTTTGTAATCCTTTAAATAGTTGTACAGGATCTATAAATTATCGTGTGCAGCGAGATAATTCTTTAGTCGCTTGCCAATCCTCTTCGAATGTGTTTAATTTTAATTATACAGCTCCTGACCCAGTAGCAGACTTCTCGTTTGTTGCAAGCTGTTCCTCTTTGCCAGTTGTGTTTACAGATTTGTCTACGGTAACTTCAGGAGTTATTACTTCATGGTCTTGGAATTTTGGGGATGGCTCTGGAGCTTCTACTCAACAAAATCCATCATATACTTATTCTGCTGCAGGTACCTATAATGTCACTCTAACAGTTACTACCAATTTGAATTGTACCAAGACAATTACCAAACAGGTTGCTGTGACCAACTCACCTCCTGTAGACGCCGGAATAAATAAGTCCATTTGTGTAGGAGGTAATGTACAAATAGGAGGAGCACCAACCACTTTAGCAGGTAATTCAGTTTTATGGTCTCCTACAACAGGTTTAAGTAGTACTACTGCTTTTAACCCTACTGCTAGTCCTGCTGTAACAACAACTTATACTGTTACAGTTTCAGATGCATCTGCTTGTACAAGCGTTGATCAAGTAACTGTGACGGTTTCAAATATCCCAACAGCTAATGCCGGAACAGATAAAACTATTTGTGCAGGAAGTAATACGGTTATTGGAGGTAGTCCTACTACCAATAGTTCAACCGCAACGATCTCGTGGAGTCCCGCAACAGGATTATCTAGTACAACAGCTGCCAACCCAACGGCCAATCCAACAACAACTACAACTTATACCGTGGTAGTTTCAGATGGTCCAAATTGTACTGCCACCGATCAAGTGGTTGTTACTGTAAACCCTATTCCTACAGCCAATGCGGGAGCAGATAAAACAATTTGCACTGGTGGTTCAGTAGTTATAGGAGGTAGCCCAACAACTACTGCAGGAAACACTGTTACTTGGTCTCCAGCAACTGGTTTAAGCAGCACTTCTGCCTTTAATCCAACTGCTAATCCATCCACCACGACAACCTATACGGTTACCGTAAGGAATTCTAATGGATGTACTTCAACTGATCAAGTAGTTGTTACTGTTAATGCCAATGCTGCTGCAAACGCAGGTGCTGATAAAACAATTTGTGTGGGAGGAAATGTAGCAATTGGAGGAAGCCCAACTGGAAGTCCTGGTTCTAATTATGCTTGGAGTCCTTCAACTGGGTTATCGAGTACATCTGTGGCTAATCCAGTTGCCAGTCCTTCGACTACCACTAACTATACAGTATTGGTTACTGATGTCAATGGATGTACAGGAACGGATCAAGTTCGAGTAACAGTTAATCCATCTGCATTTGCAGACGCAGGTCAGGATAAAATAATTTGTGTTGGAGTAGGTCAACCAATTGGCGGTTCTCCAACAGGAAATATTGGTTCTACTTATTTATGGAGTCCATCTACAGGTTTATCGAGTGCTACAGCTTCGAACCCTACTGCCAACCCTGCAAGCACGACTATATATACAGTATTGGTTACAGACGCGAATGGTTGTACAGGAACTGATCAAGTTACTGTTTCTATTGGAGCGATTCCAACTGTAGATGCAGGTGCTGATAAAACGATTTGTATTGGAAGTTCTACGACAATAGGTGGAAGCCCTACAGGTGCTGCAGGATCTACTTTTAGCTGGAGTCCTGCGATAGGTTTGTCTAGTGTATCTGTTGCTAACCCAATAGCAAACCCAACAACAACCAGAACTTATACAGTGGTCGTTACTGACGCTGCAGGTTGTACCGCATCAGATCAAGTTGTGGTAAATGTAAATCCGTCTCCAGTAGTAAGTGCTGGATCAGACAAATCAATTTGCCCAGGAGGAAGTATTGCTATAGGTGGCAGCCCTACCAGTGCTACAGGAGTTTCTTTTTCTTGGTCACCTGCAGGAACCTTATCTAATAGCAACGTTTCAAATCCAATCGCATCACCTATAGTGAATACGATTTATACGGTTACAGTAACTGATGCAAATGGTTGTACCGCTACTGACGATGTTGAAGTGACAATTAATTCAGTGCCAACTGCGGATGCAGGTGCAGACAAAATAATTTGTGATGGAAAATCAACAACAATAGGAGGAAGTCCCACTGGGCCTGCAGGGGCTTCTTATGCATGGAGTCCTGCAACTGGTTTGTCTAGTACTTCTGTTTCTAATCCAACTGCTAACCCAACTGTTACCACTGATTATACAGTTACAGTAACAAGTGGTGTTGGTTGCTCCTCAACGGATATTGTTAGAGTAACCGTAAATCCTAATCCAACAGTTGATGCTGGTGTGGATCAAGTTATATGTAATGGAAGTTCCGTTGTCATTGGTGGTTCACCTACTAGTGCAACTGCAATCACCTATTCTTGGACACCAATAACTGGATTAAATAATACTTCAATATCTAACCCAGTAGCAAGTCCAACCACAAGAACAACCTACACTGTCCTTGTGACTGATGCCAATGGCTGTACTTCAACGGATCAAGTGGTTGTTGATATTAATGCAAGTCCTGTAGTAAGCGCTGGAGCAGATCAGTCAATTTGTCCTGGCGGTAGTATTGCAATAGGAGGAAGTCCAACTGGACCAATAGGGTCAACTTATACATGGTCGCCAAGTGCTTCATTGTCGAATAGTACTGTTTCTAATCCAATAGCTTCTCCTTTGGTAAATACTATCTATACAGTGACTGTAACGGATGCTAACGGTTGTACTGCAACTGACGATGTTGAAGTGACAATAAATGCGTTGCCGAGTGCAGATGCTGGAACAGATAAAGTAATATGTAATGGAAATACAACAACGATCGGCGGAAGTCCAACAGGCCCATCAGGAGCAACTTATACATGGAGTCCAACTACTGGATTATCTAGTGCTATTGTTTCTAATCCAACTGCTAATCCAACTATAACAACCGACTATACTGTGACGGTTACAAGTGGTGTAGGATGTACATCTACTGATGTGGTGCGTGTAACAGTTAACCCCAATCCGACAGTTGACGCCGGTGCTGACCAAACAGTTTGCGTAGGATTTTCCACCCCAATTGGTGGATCTCCTACAAGCCCAACAGCGACTTCTTTTTCATGGACTCCTGCAACGACCTTAAGCAATGCAACATCGTCAAATCCTGTAGCAACTCCATTGGTTACTACGACTTATACTGTTGTCGTAACAGATGTCAATGGTTGTACTGCTACTGATCAAGTTACAGTTAATGTAAATCAGAGTCCTACCGTAAGTGCTGGGCCGGATCAAGCAATATGCCCTGGTGGAAGTATAGCAATTGGCGGTAATCCAACAGGACCTGCTGGTTCGAGTTATTCTTGGTCACCTTCGGGAACATTATCAAGTTCAACAGTTTCAAATCCGATTGCATCTCCTGTTGTTAATACAATCTATACGGTAACGGTTACTGATGTGAATGGATGTACTGCAACTGATGATGTAGAAGTTACTATCAACCCACTACCAAATGCTGATGCAGGAGTTGATCAAACCATTTGCAATGGTAAGTCAACTGTAATTGGAGGAAGCCCTACGGGACCAATTGGAGCAACATATTCTTGGAGCCCATCTACTGGATTATCTAGTACGATAGTTTCTAATCCAACTGCTAATCCAACAGTAACTACTGATTATACAGTTACTGTTACAAGCGGAGCAGGTTGTACATCAACAGATGTAGTAAGGGTCAATGTTAACCCAAATCCTATTGTAGACGCAGGTAGCGACCAAACAATTTGTGCTGGTTTTTCTGCTACAATTGGTGGTTCTCCAACAAGTGCAACAGCGACTTCTTTCGCTTGGACTCCAGCAGCGACATTGAATAATCCATCACTATCCAACCCAACAGCTTCACCTTTAACGACCACAATATATACTGTAATTGCAACAGATGGAAATGGCTGTACAGCAACGGATCAAGTGACTGTTATTGTGAATCAAAGTCCAACGGTAAGTGCAGGAGCAGATCAAGCGATCTGTATTGGAGGTAGCGTTGCAATAGGTGGAAACCCTACAGGTCCTGCAGGATCGAGTTATGTATGGTCACCATCTGCCACATTATCAAGTTCAACTGTTTCTAATCCAATCGCAACGCCAACAACTACTACCGTATACACTGTTACAGTTACTGATGCCAACGGCTGTGTATCTACTGATGATATTGAAATTACGGTGAATCCACTTCCAATAGTAGATGCAGGTAGTGATCAAATAATTTGCTTAGGAGAATCGGCACCTATAGGCGGTTCACCAACTGGTCCTGCCGGTTCTACCTATATGTGGAGCCCTACAACCGGGTTAACCAATTTTGTGGCATCAAATCCTTCAGCAAGTCCTAGTGTGACTACTACCTATAGTGTTTTGGTTACTGATGTGAATGGTTGTACCGCTTCAGATCAAGTGACAGTTACTGTTAATCCATTGCCAACTGTGAGTGCAGGACCTGATGTGTTTGTTTGTTTAAATGATACAGTTACCATAGGAGGAGCTCCTACAAGTCCTACTGGAGTATCCTATGCTTGGAGCCCAGCATCCTCATTAATTAACCCTGCAGTGGCCAATCCACGCGCCTTTCCAGTAGTTCCAACGGTTTATACAGTTACAGTTACAGATGCGAATGGCTGCACAGCAACAGATGATGTATTGGTTTCTATCAACCCTTTACCAACGATTGATGCTGGTGATTCGGCTTATGTGTGTCCTGGTTTTTCAACTCAATTACAAGCGACTGGTGGGTTAACCTATACATGGGATCCACATCCAACTTTAAGTAATTTAAATATTTCAAATCCTTTGGCAACACCAACGGCGTCTACCACTTATTATGTGACTGGCTTTGATTCTAATGGATGTAGAAGTCGTGATTCAGTATTCGTATTGTATTCTCCTGCAGTTCCTACCGAGGCCGGTGCTGATCAAACTATATGTTTAAATGATAGTGTAACCCTTGGAGGTATGCCTACTTCTCCTTTGAATACTACCTACTCTTGGACACCAGCCGCTGGATTAAGCAATCCAAATGTTGCAAATCCTAAAGCCTCACCTGCTACGACGACCAAATATTATGTAATGACTACAAATGATACTTGTGTTGGTCTAGATTCTGTGATTGTGACAGTAAATCCAATTATTACGGCAGCCTTTTCTGCTACAACCAATTGTTTGAATGATACTACTATTTTTACCGATTTGTCTAGTATTACTGGTGGAACCATTACTAATTGGAGTTGGGATTTTGGTGATGCTTCGCCATTGGTGACGGCACAAAATCCAAAGCATTTATATTTAACAGCCGGAACCTTTAATGTTAAATTGGTAGTTACTTCAGATATGGGCTGTAAGGATTCAATTACGAATGTCGTTACTGTTCATCCTAATCCATCAGCTGAAGCAGGTCCTGATTTTACCATTTGTTCTGGAGATACGGTAATTATTGGAGGTTCTCCAACAGGCGCCCCTGCTAACACATTTGCATGGAGTCCGAATACTGGGTTGAGTAATCCTTCAATTCCTAATCCCAATGCCTTTCCAACAGTAACTACCAAGTATTTCGTAACAGTTACTGATGCAAATGGTTGTTTTGGAATAGATTCAATGACAATAACGGTTAATCCTTTACCTGTTGTTGATGCTGGGAGTGATGTTACGATTTGTGAGCAAGAAGAAACTCAATTGACTGCAACGGGAGCTTTGAATTATACTTGGACACCTGTTACCGGTTTGTCTAATGCTGCTATTGCTAACCCTATAGCCAATCCGATCATTACGACAAAATATTATGTTACTGGAGTTGATGGAAATGGTTGTGAAAATATCGACTCAGTTACTGTTTTTGTAAATCCAAGACCTGTGGCCTTGTTTGAAGCAGATACAGTTTGTCAAGGAGCAGTGACAACCTTCACAGATCTTTCAACAGTTGCAACTGGTTCTATTGTCGATTGGAATTGGGATTTTGGAGATGGAGTGGGAACTTCTAATAGTGCTTCACCAACTTATACATATGGCAACCATGGAGTATTTAATGTTCAGTTGATAGTTACTTCTGACTTAGCATGTAGTGATACATTTAACTTAAATATTCAGGTGGATACTTTACCGCTGACAGATGCAGGTCCAGACATTACCTACTGTTTTGGAGATACTGCACAAATAAATGCCACTGGTGCATCATCTTATATTTGGACTCCTGCAACCGGATTAAGTAATCCTACAATTGCAAATCCAAAGGTTTTCACTACCACAACAACTACCTACACTGTTGTTGGAATTGGTGCCAATGGTTGTTTTAAATCAGATCGAATTACAGTAACAGTAAATCCTTTACCAGTAATTGATGCAGGAAATGACTTGGCAGTTTGTATTGGAGATACAGTAATTTTAGGAGGAATTCCTTCAGGGCCAGTAGGAGCTAAATATACTTGGACACCTTCTACACAACTGAACTTCGATACTGTTCAGAATCCAATTTGCTCTCCTTTAGTAACCACCATGTATTATTTAGAAGTAGAAGATGGAAATGCATGTGTCGCTATAGATTCAATATTAGTTACCGTTAATCCTCTACCTGTGGTAGATGCCGGAGTTGATACCGTAATGTGTAAGGGAGATATCGTTCAAATGCAAGCTTCAGGAGCTTTAACCTATGCTTGGAGTCCGATTATTGGCTTATCTGACCCATTTATAGCTAACCCAATTGCATTTCCTGATACCACCACGACATATATAGTTATAGGTACTGATATTAATGGTTGTTTCGATAGAGATACTGTTGTTGTGGAAGTGTTTGATGTAACAATTTCAGATATTGAATTATGTGAAACAGAGTCTGTGAGATTAAGTCCTGTACTATCAGGAGATACAACTGGTATTACCTATTTATGGTCTCCTTCTGCAGATTTAAATAATGATACCATTAAAAATCCGATAGCCAATCCTTTAGTAACAACTAAATACTTTCTAGAGGTCAGAAATGCTTTAGGTTGCTACGACATCGACAGTATGATAGTCGAAGTGAAGCCTAAGCCAATTGCAGATTTCGAATTAGACTTCACTCCAGAGTGTGAGGGCTTATTGACAAATATAGAAAACAGAAGTATAAACGGGATAGATTATAAATGGATTGTTAATGGATCTTTAGACACAATTTCAGGATTTGAACCACTATTAGACTTTACTTTTAATAGTGTGAATAGTGTTACACTAATTGCACAGAATCAAAGTTGTTCAGATAGTATCATAAAAGCTGTTAATATCGGAAATGTTGACAACTATCTAGAGTTGGTTCAAACCAATGTGTTCTCACCAAATGGAGATGGAATTAATGATGTATTTAGAATTAATTACAAAGGGGATTTAGCCAATTGTGTGGAAGTGACTATTTTTAACCGTTGGGGAGAAGTAGTTTACACTTCCAATACTGAAAAAAGTGGATGGGATGGAAGAACCCAAAGCGGAGAGAAAGCAGCTCCGGGGACTTATTTTTATATTATACAACTACAAGATGCACAGGTGAAAGGAAGTGTATTCTTGACAAAATAAAATACTACAACTTGGAGGAACCGTTTCTATTCACAATCGTGAAAGAAACGGTTTTTTTATAGTTAAAAAATAGATCAAGTGAATTACAAGAAAATAACAAAAACTGATATAGATAATTTAATTGGGGTATGTTCCGCTCATCATTTAGCACAGTCTACTCTATTTGATGTTTATTCTCATGACCACACAGAGGACCTTACTTTTTATCCTGAGTTAGTTCTAATGCCTGAGAATACTAGTGAAGTGTCACAAATTATGGCTTACTGTAACCAACACAATATCGCCGTAACACCAAGAGGAGCAGGTACAGGACTAAGTGGAGGAGCCTTAGCAATTGAAGGAGGGGTTATGTTGTCTACTGAAAAATTGAATCAAATACTTCATATTGATGAAGATAATCTTCAAGTGACGACCGAGCCCGGTGTTATAACGGAAGTGCTTCAGAATGCAGTAAAGGAAAGGGGATTGTTTTATCCCCCAGACCCTGCAAGTAAAGGCAGCTGTTTTATCGGAGGCAATATCGCAGAAAATTCTGGAGGACCGAAGGCGGTAAAATATGGTGTAGTTAAAGACTATGTTTTAAACTTAGAATTGGTTTTGCCGAATGGTGAAGTTGTTTGGACTGGCGCAAATGTTTTAAAGAATGCTACAGGATACAATTTAACTCAGCTAATTATTGGAAGTGAAGGAACATTAGGAGTTGTAACTAAAATAGTATTGAGGTTGATTCCACACCCTAAATTGGACTCCTTAATGCTAGTGCCTTTTAATTCAATTGAAGATGCAGCTAGTGCAGTTTCAGCAATTTTTAAAATGGGTGTTATTCCTTCTGCGATGGAGTTAATGGAGCGAGATGCTATTTTAATGGCTCAAAAGTTCATCAATGATTATAGTTTAGAGCTGGATGATCAAACTCAAGCACACCTATTAATTGAGGTCGATGGGAATGAAGATGCTATTTTAATGAGTGATTTGGAGAAGATTTTTTCTATCGTAGAGCAATTTGATTGCGGTGAAGTGTTGATAGCAGAAAACGAAGCTCAAAAAAATAATTTATGGCGTTTAAGAAGAGTTGTAGGTGAGGCGGTAAAAAAGCAGTCTATCTATAAAGAAGAAGATACTGTAGTGCCTAGAGCATCATTACCCGAGTTGCTAAAAAAGGTGAAGTTAATCGGTGCGGAATATGGATTCCGTTCTGTCTGTTATGGTCATGCTGGGGATGGAAATTTGCATATTAATATATTGAAAGACTCTCTAAGCGATGAGTTTTGGAATACGACCCTAAATGAGGCTATTAGAAAGTTGTTTTCTGAAGTAAGTCGCTTGGGAGGAACTATTTCAGGTGAACATGGAATAGGGTATGTACAGCGTGATTTTTTGGATATCGTATTTAGTTCAACACAAATAGAATTGATGAAGGGGATTAAAAACGTATTTGACCCAAACGGAATTATGAACCCTAAGAAAATTTGGAAGTAAAAAGGGAATGAATTTAATTCATTCCCTTAGAGGTTTATTTTGTTAATATGATTTTTTTAGTGAGAACACCTTTTGATGTTGGAATAGATATAAAATAGATTCCATTTTCTAAATCGGATAGATCCAACTCTTGCTGATCATTTGTAATTTGTATTTCTTTAATCAGTGAACCTGTAATCGACCGCAAAGAAATGATAGTATTTATACTTTTTGGATTTAAATTAAGTAAAATGTTTCCGCTTGAAGGATTGGGATAAAATGTAAAACTGACACTAGGTATTGGTTCATCAACCGTTGTTGAAATACAGGGATTTACAGTGATGTTAAAAATAGAAGTAGTTACTCCACAATTTTGATCATTCAGTTGAATTTTTGGATGGTAGACTCCTGGAGTAATACTACTATCTAAAATCCATTTAAAGTTTATAGTTCTCCCCACAGTAGTTAATTTAGAGAAAGGCAGTGGGGTTAGCAACTTAACAAGTACATTTTGATTAGTGTCAAGATCTGTAATACTAGCAAAAAAACTAACAGTATCACCAATGCAAGCTGATATTGAATAGTTAGTAGTATTGTTAATTCCACTTAGACTGGGATTGTGATTGGTAGCCACATTGTCGATGACTTCTATGGCCCATTCTCGTTGACTTGTTCCTGCTAAATTTCCATTTTTATACTCGGAAACAAGCACATTTATGAGGTATGTACCTATAGCAGTCGGTGTGACAGTTAAAACTCCTGTGGAGGGATTTAGGATAGAGGTTCCATTAGGGCCAAATGGATCATTAAATGTATATCCTGACGCATAGGTTCCTGAAGCATCTGCAAGAGTATAAACTAAGGAATCTCCATTAATATCAGAAGCTGATAAATCAATGTCTGTAGTACTGTTTTTTTGAGCAAATTTTATGATCGAAGTATTGAATTCAGCAGAGGTGTTCTGTCGGCTAAAATATAAAATTTCCGCTTTAACTTCCTCTATAGGAGAAGGGCTCTGCAAGTTATTGTATACAGGCATACAACAAGGAGCATCAAGTGTCAGTTCTACTCCATTACAATTAAGTCCTGCAAAAGTGAATTGAGTTTTATATTCTATTATAACATGCGGATCAATTAAAGAGCATGCAACATTAGATGCATAATTAGTGTCGTACTGAAGTTGTAAACTACCCATTGTACAGTTATTCCTATAGTTTACTGTTAAATTTGGACGAATGATAGGATTACTAATATATTCGATAAATGACGTTACTCGTATTTCATAGGTGTTACCTGAGATATGTTTATATGAAATTTCTGCACCTACAAAATCGGACGCTTTAACGGGTCAAGAGTGGCAGGAAAGGAAACAGAATGCACAATACTATTTTTTTCATGGTTTCAGGGATGTTTTGGTTAGTTAATCAATGACGCAATGGGAGAACGATAGTTGCTTTAGATTATAAATCAATAGAAATAAAAAAGCAGCAAGTGAAATACTTACTGCTTTTTTGTAGTGCCCCGAACGGGACTCGAACCTGCACATCCATAAGGATACATGGCCCTCAACCATGCCTGTCTACCAATTTCAGCACCGGGGCAATTTTGTTTAAAGTTAACCGATTTTGCGTAAATCAAAAAAAGGACAGATAAAATTATCCGTCCTTTTTTTGTGACTTGTCTGGGGTTCGAACCCAGGACCCCATCCTTAAAAGGGATGTGCTCTACCAGCTGAGCTAACAAGTCCTGCTTTGTTAAGCGGTTGCAAATATAAAACGATTATTCAAATTGACAAAGAAGAATGGCATCATTTTTTGCTTTTTTTTTAATACTTTTTCAAGTTGCTTTTAGATAGTTATTTACGTAATCACTTTTGTGCGTTCAAAAGGCTTTTCTCGGTCGAAAAGGTAACGATAGGTACAAAGTGTCCTCAATTTTTCAGCTCCTAAATTCTCAATGACGTGGATCATCTTAGGATTGAAGTCACCAATCCACGTAATCACGACATCCTTATATTTATTTTTAATAGCAACTTGTTTTTTTATACTGTTAAACAATGCTCCCTCTAATCCTTTGCCTTGATGAGCTGGATCAATTCCAAATGCTAATCCGAAAAAAGTGTCCATTACTCCTAATTTTTGATAAAGCACAAATTTTAATTTGCCCCACCAATTAAAGTTGTCTCCAATTCGTTTGAAAATTTGATTGATTTCAGGAAGAGCAATGAAAAATCCAACCGGAACATCGTTGTAATATGCAAAATGGATTAGATCTTCATCAAGGATTGGTTTGATTGTTTTCATTATTGTCATGGCCTGTTTGTGCTCCATCGACTTAAAAGCTTCATGTTTGACCCATGCTCGATTGTAAATAATCCTAAAATCTTCAGCATACTTATATAAATCAGATTTGTCTATTGTTTTAAAGGTATAAGTTGGATTTTTTGCAATTCGATTGGCTTTATCAATTAAGATTTCAGCTAACTCATCAGTTGTATTTCTAGAGTAGATGTATTGTTCATAGTAAACCTTGAATCCATAATTTTCAAAGAACGGGACATAATACTCGGGATTGTAGTTTTGACAATAATAAGGAGGAGCAGTAAAGTTTTGTGTTACTAATCCCCAGTACTTGTCTTTTTCACCAAAATTGATTGGTCCGTCCATGGCTTCCATTCCCCTTTCTTCTAACCAATTTTTTGCGGTGTCAAACATACAGAATGCCGCCTCTTGATTATTTATACATTCAAAAAAGCCAATTCCTCCTGTCGGTTGCTTAAATCCTTTCGATGTTTTTTGATTGATAAAAGCTGCAATTCTACCGATGGTTTTATTTTCGTTGTCCTTTAAAATCCATCGAATAGCTTCTCCATGTCGAAAGTATTTATTGGTCTTTTTATCAAATACTTTCTCAATATCCTGACGTAAATGAGGTATCCAATTAGGATCGTTTTTATACAGTCGATTCGGAAAATCTAAAAACTCTTTTATATTTTTTTTGTCGTTAACTTCAAGAATATTCATTGGAAGTGTACATTTACGTAATTATTTCTTACAGCAAAGAAATACACTTTATCTTTATTTTCAAATAAAGTAGCACTATGAAAGATAAGGTCGTCATAGTTACGGGCGCAACTTCTGGGATTGGCAAAGCAACTGCAGAGCACTTTGGGCTGAATGGTAGCAAGGTAGCTATTGTTGCACGAAATGCAGATAATGTTGAATCCACTCTAAAAACTTTTCTATCCAAAGGGATCAACTGTGTTGGAATTGTTGCAGATGTAGGCCTAAAGTCGGATTGTGAAAGAATCGTTAATGAAACTGTTGCAGCTTATGGTACCGTAGATGTTTTAGTAAATAATGCGGGTATTTCTATGAGAGCATTATTTATAGATGCTGATATAAGTGTAATCGAGCGGCTTATGCAAGTTAATTTTTGGGGAACTGTATATACAACTAAATATGCCCTTCCTTATATTTTAAAAAATAAAGGATCAATAGTTGGAGTTTCGTCTGTTGGTGGGTTGATTGGGTTGCCTGCACGAACAGGATATTCAGCTTCAAAATATGCTATGCAAGGATTTTTAAATTCTCTGAGAACAGAAAACAAGAAAACAGGCCTACATGTGATGGTGGCTTGCCCTGGTTTTACATCTTCTAATATTCGCAATACAGCACTTACCGCTGATGGTTCACCTCAGGGAAAATCTCCTCGTGAAGAGGGTAAAATGATGAGTGCAGAGAAGGTGGCAGATTATATTTATAAAGGAGTCGTCAAAAGAAAGCGGACGGTGACAATGACTTTAGATGGTTTGCTAGTGCGTGGATTGAGTCGAATATTTCCGAAATTATTTGAGCGGGCTGTGTACAATACCATGGCAAAGGAACCTGATTCTCCTTTTGAAAAATTAGACTAAATGAGGTTATTCCTTCTTGGATTTATGGGGTGTGGCAAAACGAAATTGGGTAAGAAAATAGCACACCATTTAGAAATTCCATTTATTGATTTAGATCAACATATAGAAGATCAGAGCAACCAATCAATTTCACAATTATTTAAGGAAATTGGGGAAGATAGGTTCAGGATTTTAGAAAAGCAGGCATTACTTGAAGTAATTAATGGGAATTCAGACTTTGTTTTATCAGTTGGAGGAGGTACACCGTGCTTCTTTAGTAATATGGATTTGATGAATAAATCTGGAACAACAATCTACCTAAAACTACCGTCTGATGTTTTATACGGCCGATTGAGAGCTGCTAAAGGAAATCGGCCATTAATAGCAGATTTATCGGATGATGAACTAAAGAATTTTGTTACAAAAAAACTGAACGAACGCGAGAAGTATTACAGCCTCGCACAAGTAATTGATAATTCACCTAATAAATCTCCTAAAAGTATAATCTCACTTATTTAAGATGCACAGTATGTGTTCCTGATGGGCTAAAGAATACTTCTACATGATCTTGTAGGGTGGTGGATAAAGAAACCCCAACATAATCTGCGCTGATAGGAAATCGACGATGATTTCTGTTGACTAACACTGCAGTTGAAAGCTTTTTAATTGGACCGTTGAGAAAATAATTGACGCCATAAATTAAAGTACGTCCTGAATTTAAAACATCGTCCACTACAATGATTACCTTTTCAGAAAGGTCTTTTTCATTTAGGGATAACTCAATTTTACTATCTATTGGGTTATCTTTTTTTATCTTCAACTCTACTAATTGAATCTTAATTTTTGAAATACTTTTTAGTGTTTCACTCAACAATTCAGCAAATTGAAAACCTTTAGGAGCAATTCCTGCAATGATAATTTCTTTTTCAGTATAGTTGTCTTCAAATATTTGATAGGCAATTCTATTTACCTTTTGAATAATTCTATCGTGATCTAAAATCAGAGTTTTACTTGCTGCCATTTTCTTCGTTTGATTTCAAATTTAAGTCAATTTCTGAAGAATCATAAATAATTCTCTTCCCGCTCGCGGTTTTATACTATTTCTACTATTCTCCAATACTTGGATTTTGAAATAAGGGGTAAAGTAAGATAAATACTCCTTTTTTGTGCCTCCGAATGGAGGGCTGTCATCTCCAAAGTCTTCGCTCCAGAGTAAACCAATTAATTTTCCACCTGAAACTAAAAGGTCATTAGTTTTTTCAGCATATTTTTCTCGTAGTGTTCTGTCAATCGCGCAAAAAAAGGTTTGTTCTATTATCAAATCATATTCACCAATATGATCAAAATAGTTTCCTTCAATTAGGAATTTGTCAGGTATAGATGGATTATTTTTTTTGAAATTAGAAAGTGCCGTTGGAGAAAGATCTATCAGGTATGAATTGTGAAAGCCCTTTTGATGCAGATAGGCTAACTCATATGCATTGCCGCCACCAGGAATTAAAATTTTTAAATCCTTCTTTTCAATTTGGTCAATGTAGGCTTTCAAAGCAGGACTTACTTCTCCTAAATCCCATCCAGTTTGACCTTCTTTGTATCGATTGTCCCAATAGTTCTTGTCTAGTTCAGCTTTCATTTTCTTTCCAGTAAAACTACATTTTCGATGTGATGGGTATGGGGGAACATGTCAACAGCTTGCACTTTAATGACCTTATAATTTGCGTCTAATGCTTGTAAATCTCTGGCTTGTGTAGCAGGATTACAGCTTACATAAACAATTCGTTCGGCGTTCATTTCCAACATTCTTTCGATAACTGCAGGATGCATTCCTGCTCTAGGTGGATCGGTTATTATCACATCAGCTTTACCATTTTCCTCAATAAAATCTGCAGTCAACACATCTTTCATATCACCAGCAAAAAAGGAAGTGTTTTGTATTCCGTTTAATTCTGAATTGTGTTTTGCATCTTCAATAGCTTCCGGAACATATTCTACACCAACTACTTTTTTTGCTGATTTGGCGATGTAATTAGCGATGGTTCCTGTACCAGTATATAAGTCGTAAACCGTTTGATTGGGTTGGATATTGGCGAACTTTGCAGTGATTTGATATAAGTTCTCTGCTTGTTCTGAATTGGTTTGGTAAAACGATTTTGGACCTACTTTAAATTGAATCTTTTTTGTTGGATCTTGGAAGTCAGTCATAGCTTCCAACATATGATCGTTTCCTTTGAAAGTAATGACATCTTGATCACCAATCGTGTCATTAGCCTTACCATTGATAACATACAATAGACTTGTAATCTGAGGAAATTTGTCAGCCAAATGTTGTAATAGTCCAATTCGTTTATCTTTTTCCTCTTGATAAAAAACGACGATGACCATTAATTCTCCGGTGGATGCTGTACGTATGATTAAATTTCGGAGCAGACCATGTTGATCACGAATATCAAAGAAAGATAGGTTGTTAGCTTTTGCATAAGCTCTTACTGCTAATCGAATCTGATTCGATGGGTCTGCTTGTAAATAACAATGATTAATATCTAATACTTTGTCAAACCGCCCTGGGACATGAAACCCTAATCCATCTTGGTCTAATTCATCCTCCTTTGCAATTTCTTCATCCGTAAACCATCGCTTATTTGAAAATGTATATTCTAATTTATTTCGATAGTAAGTGGTTTTTGGAGCGCCTAATATAGGCTCAAAGTCAGGTAATTCAATTTTAGCTAGACGTTCTAGGTTGTCTTTTACTTGTTTTGCTTTGTAACCCAACTGGTCTTCGTATGAAAGAAATTGCCATTTACATCCACCACAAACGCCAAAATGTTCGCAAAATGGCTCAACCCTTTTGTCAGAATACTTATGAAATTTTATGGCCTTTCCTTCTACGTAGTTTCGCTTCTTTTTATAAACCTGGATGTCTACCACATCGCCTGGAACGGCGTTGTTTAAGAATATAACCAAATCATCAACTTTTGCGAGTGTTTTGCCTTCAGCAACGGCATCCAATACGGTTACATTTTCCATGATTGGTATGCGCTTTCTAATTCGTCTTCCCATGGTGTAAAATTAGTTTTTTAAGAGGGCTTTTAATAATCAGATATGAAATCTCAAATAAAAAAGATTCTTGCTATAGCCAACTTCTTACCTGGATCTATTCAGTTCATTTAATCGATTCACTACTTCAGGTATTCCTGGGCGTATTTTCTGAATGGTATTTAAGGTCATTATCTCATTTGTAGTATCACCAATCTGGCTATATGAAATTGCTATATTATAGTAGGTCTCTACATTATTCGGGTTAATTTGCAATGCTTTTTTATAATTTTCGATAGCTGCCATAGGTCGACCTAAAAAGCCTTCTGCCGTACCTATATAATTGTAAGCATTCTCATTATTGGGATCCATTTCTAGTACTTTTCTAAAATAAGTTTTGGCAGAGTGAAAGTCTCCGAGGGCGCCCGAAATGGTTCCCATCATACTAAAGGCATCAACAGTTGGGGTGTTATTGGTAAAGATAATTAAGTTGTTTAGAGCTTCTTGGCCTTTTTCTAATTCAAGCTGAACTGTTGCTAAGTTGAAGTATGCCTTATTATAACTAGGATCTTTTTTTAAAAGTAGAAGAAACACTTTCTCAGATAACTCAAACTGGCCGTTATACTTATAGGCTAGTGCTAGATTATTATAAGCATCCCAATATTGAGGGTATATTTCTACTGCGTTTTGTAGGTATTTTGTACTTTGGGAATAAAGGTGCTGTTTAGTCGTTTTATCTTTTACTTCATTTGCTTGCTGAGTTAACACGCTTCCATAATTATAATTGATTCTGGCACTTTTGATTCCGTTTTGGATGTCTGCAGCGTATAGCGTAGAATTATTTTTCCAATCACTATTTCGAGCTATGGTTTTAGCGCTTAATAGAGCGAGAACAGGTATAAACAATAAAAAAGTTAGATACTTCTTAAATTGAAAGAGTTGTTGCAGGAGAATAGCGATAATGACACAAAAAGCGATTGAGGGAACAAATAAAAAGCGTTCAGCAAATAACGCTCCTATGGTAATAAATAGTTGAGATACAACAGCTATGCTCAATAAATAAAAGATAACCAATGTGGCAATTTTATTTTTCTTAAAAAACCCAATTATTCCAAAAACGACCAAGAAGACAAAGAAAAGTAAACCGATGACTCCTTGCCATGAACTGAGTGATACGACAGGTATAAGATTGTAGGAATAATCGTGTAAAAGTACATTTGGAAAAACTAGTTTTTGTAAATACAGGATCTGAAGGTAAAATGCGGTGCCATACCTTTCTGATAAACTTTGAGTATGGGCAGCTGCATTATTTAGTAAGTCAGATAACCCTTCGCTGACAGGGTTTGGCATTGAGCTTATAATGTGAGAATGCCATCCATAAAAAGCTGCTGAAAGGGCTAGCATTATGCCGGCTGGCAGCATCAATTGTTTGATACTAATGTCTTTTTTTAGCCATAAAAAAGTAGGAATTGCAGCGAAATAGGTAATGGCAGACTCTTTTGAGAACAATGCTAAAATATAAAGTGTTATTGCTCCAAATAAGTAGGTGTTTTTTTTGAGATCTAAATAGTTTAACCATTGGTTAGTACTCCAAAGTAAGAAAAGTGAGGCAAATAATTCATCTCTACTTTTAATGTTAGCCACCACTTCTGTGTGTATTGGGTGTGCTGCGAAAAGTAGGGTGGCAAATAAAGCTATGTATTGACCATTTGTGCCAAATAATCTGCGAAGTAGACGAAAGAGAAGAAAAACTACAAATCCAAAAATTATAATATTGATGAAGTGACTGATGTATGGATTATCTTTAAAAAATTCATATTCTAAAGCAAAGGTCATTGGAGCAATTGGACGATAGAGTCCATCATTAAATTGCTGTACACCATGAAGCAAATTGGTTGTGAAGATCTCATCAATACCATTTAATCCTTGTGTTACATAATCGTGGTCAAGAATTACCGCAAAATCATCTAGTGCATATTCGTTTTTCAGAGTATTTGAATAAAGAAGTATGCCAAAAATAAAAGGTAACCATTGGAGGTGTTTATTCTGGATAAGTTTTTCTAACATGGTGTCTATCTAAAATATTCCGTTCAAATATAGATATATTTGTACTTCAATTTTTGTAGAATTAAAGCAGACGAGAGATGAGTATTACAGTAGAGAAAATTAGCGCTTCTGAGCAAGCGATAGCAATGGAGGACAAATATGGTGCACACAACTATCACCCACTTCCTGTGGTTTTGGCAAAAGGAGAAGGTGTTCATGTTTGGGACGTAGAAGGAAAGAAGTATTATGACTTTTTATCTGCTTATTCAGCCGTTAATCAAGGACATTGCCATCCAAAAATTGTGAGTGCATTAGTGGAGCAAGCGAATACTTTAACATTAACATCTCGTGCATTTTACAACGATGTGTTAGGTCCTTTTGAAAAATACATAACTCATTATTTTGATTATGATAAGGTACTCCCCATGAACACTGGAGCAGAGGCAGTTGAAACAGCTATCAAGTTATGCCGAAAATGGGCTTACGAAAAGAAAGGGATTCAAGAGGATGCGGCAAAGATTATCGTAGCGAATGGTAATTTTCATGGTAGAACTACAACCATCGTTTCTTTTTCAAATGATCCAGACGCACGAAAAAACTTTGGGCCATATACTCCAGGGTTTGTTAATGTGCCATACAATGATTTAAATGCTTTAGCTGAAGCCCTAAGACAAGATAATATCGCAGGTTTTTTAGTTGAACCAATACAAGGAGAAGCAGGAGTGTTTGTTCCAGATGATAATTATATGGCTGAAGCTGCAAGATTATGTAAAGAAGCAGGTGTATTGTTGTTAGCCGATGAGGTTCAAACCGGAATTGGTAGAACAGGAAGCCTACTGGCTGTGTGTAAAGGTTGTACTTGTTCTGGAAAAACGTGTGAAAGCAAAGCAGGATTTAAGCCTGATGTATTGATTTTAGGAAAGGCAGTTTCTGGTGGTGTTTTCCCAGTTTCAGCTGTTTTGGCCAATGATGAAGTAATGAATGTTATAAAGCCAGGTCAACATGGTTCCACTTTTGGTGGGAATCCACTAGGATGTAAGGTTGCAATAGCAGCTCTAGATGTGATTTTAGAAGAAGATTTAACAGCCAAAGCTGGCAAACTAGGTGAGTTATTCAGAAAAGAGATAAATAAATATGTTGAGGAGTCAGATTTAGTGACTTTAGTGAGAGGTAGAGGTCTTCTGAATGCTATCGTAATCAATGATACTGAGGATAGTTCTACTGCATGGGATATATGCGTTGCTTTAAAGGAGAATGGATTGTTAGCAAAACCAACACATGGGAATATTATTCGATTTGCGCCTCCATTAGTAATGACCGAGGCTGAATTGAGAGAATGTATAGATATTATAATTTCTACATTGAAGCAATTCGAGAAGTAAGCGATTTGATATAAAAATTAAAAGTCCGCATGGAATTTCCATGCGGACTTTTTTATTCCTTTAACTCCACGACATACTCTCGTGGTTCAAAAACACCTTCTTTTACTTTAGATAAATCCATGTCTTTATATAACATTTGAGCTGGTCGGCCATTAAATGAGACCTTGACTTTAGCCTTGACTTCAATATTTCGAAGTCCTTTCTTTTCGGCGGTTTCTCGTATGGCTTTCGCCATTTTTATTCCTGTCTCAGGATGCATACTCAACAGCCGTAATTGGTCGTCATTGAGTCCAAAACTTCTTAAATCTACCGCAATAACTTCCTTTTTATCATAATTCATTACTGCAAATTCTAATTGCTCTGTTTTTCGGGATTGGATTTTCATACGCCAGGAAAAATACTGGGCTTTTCCTGTCCATTCGGTATTGCCTTCAAAAAGTAAATGGCGCAAGGGAAGTGAAAGTTGTATTATGAAATAGATGGCAAGCCCAATTACAACTTTTTGATCAACTGGAATGGTTGATTTTGAAGAAGCATCTATTGGTTTTATGGATGTAATATATTGACCTATAAATTTTCTAAAAGTATCTGGCTCTATAAACAGTACTAATGCTCCCATCATCATGAATGGAAAGATGTTAATGTCATCAAAGAGCCACGCATTCATAATATTAAATATTAAAGCAGCTATAAGTCCTAATTTACGAGTGGGTCGATAGAAGAGCAGAAAGCCAATTAATAAATCAAATACTAATCCGCCGTAGCTAATAAAATATACCGCTGCATCAGATAGTAAAATAGTATCGAGGGCAGAATTGGCTGCTTTTTGCGCAAGGGTGATTTTTACTGGCTCCATTCTTATTAACCAGTCGGGATTTATTTTGGCAATTCCACCGTAAAAATATACAATCACTAATTGTATTTGGAACAAAAGGATATGCCAATTTGGAATCTGTTTTACTGGTCCTTTTTTTACACTTAATGATTGATCTGATGAGGTGATGGCAAAAAAACCGGCCAATAGACATATTAGGTAGAGGTGATTATTGTAATATGCTTTGTCAATTAACAAGATATAGCTAAACACAAAAAAGAGGTACCATGCCGCTACTTTCAAGTATTTTCCAATTATTAAAAATAAAGAGGCAGCAAACAAGCCAATCACTAGAAGTGACAATAATCCACTTGGCAGAGGTTTTACAAACTCGGCAAAGTCATAATTAAAATGAACTTGAGGATTTGTAAGGAATACTGTTACAAAATTGATCTTAATAAGGTAAATGGATTCCCATAAGAAACAGATTCCGAGCAAAATACGAAAAAAACTTAATGTGATGGGGTCTTTGGACTGGAAAAGTATATTCTTCAACTTTGATGATTTTGAATGTTGAAGATAAAAATAATACTAATTAATTGATGACTTTTTTTGGTAATTCATCAATACCACTGCCAATAAAATCAAAAGTATACCAATCCATTGAGTGGGAATCACATTTTCATTTAAAATGAAATAGGCCATAATAACCGAAATCGGTAATTCTACAGCTCCTACTATTGTGCCAGCAGCCGTACCTGCAGATGGCATTCCATAAGCAAATAGGATAGGAGGCAATACAGTACCAAATAAGGCTAACGGAATTCCGTAGGATACCAGAATGTCTGTATTGAATGTTCCTGAAAATGTAATAAGGCCGTATATAAAAATAATAACAAAGCCTCCACTTAACATCCAAAAACTTCGGTGAATTGCTGGCATCTTCAATGCAACTTTTCCAGAAGCATACACTGTGATGGTGTAAGATATAGATGCTAAAAAACCAAACAAAAAACCTAATCCATTTAATTCTTCGTAGGTAGAATTAAAAATCTTAGCTGAAAGAGCAGTTCCAATTAACACTACAATCGCAGCAATTATTTTTTGTCTGGATGGAGTCTTCCGTTCTATTAACCACTCTACTATTACTCCCATCCAAGTACTTTGCATTAGCAATACAATTGCTATGGAAACATCGATATTTTTAACACATAAGTAATAAAGGACACTTGTTAAGCCCATCGATGTACCTGCAATCATCAACTTTCGTTTAGATTGTAGATTGGAACCAACTGGAGAGGAATTGTTTTTAGTCATCAGAAGAATCACTAATAGGGCGATCCAGCCAATAGCAAACTGAGAAAACGTTATTTCCAATGTATTAAAACCATTGTTGTAAGCAACTTTAACAATAGTAGCTAAAACTCCATAACTACATGCCCCTAAAAACACTAAAAATACTCCCCAATAAATCGATTTACGCATAGTAATTGAATCAAAACAGCCGATAAAGTTACCCTTATCGGCTGGATTGTGCATTAAAATTATGATATTTAAGCCATTTCAGAAGCTGCAACTAATAACTCATTTCTATGATTTTTTCTACATCACTTGGTGTGATGTCTTTTCGTTCTCCCAAAGCACTCCAACCTCTTTCTTCAAATCTAGATTTAATCAATTGTGCGAAGCCTTTGTAGTCGTTTGTGTAGTCTGATAGTTGGGTAGAAATTTCCATGTCGTGAAAGAATTCAACTGTTTTTTCAATTGCTTGCTCTGCTTTTTCTATAGTGTTTCCGGAAGTTATTCCCCAAACACGTTCGCCGTATTGAGCTAATTTTTCTTTCTTCTGTTCTAATTTAAATCGGTATAAATTAGGTCCAATAATTGCCAACGTTCGCGCATGATCTATTTCATAGGCTGCGGTTAACTCATGTCCTATACCATGTGTGGCCCAATCAGTAGGTACTCCTTTTTGAATGAGGCCATTTAGAGCCATTGTACAACACCACATAAAATTACTCGCTGCTTCATAATCAGTAGTGTCTTTGATGATTTTTGGAGCTGTTTCAACTAAGGTTTGTAATATTCCTTCTGCAATTCTATCTTGTAGATGTGCTCCTGCAGGATATGTAATGTATTGCTCCAAAACGTGTGTGAAAGCATCAGTAATCCCATTTACAATTTGTCGTTTAGGGATTGATGCTATTACCTGAGGGTCTAAAACAGAGAATTGAGGAAACAATCCTGGGCCACCCATGCCTAATTTTTCTTTAGTTTCTTCATTTGAGATTACCGCTCCGGAATTCATTTCTGAACCAGTTGCTGGTAAAGTTAACACAGTACCAAAAGGCATTCCCACTTCAGTTCGAATTGATTTTTTTAATATATCCCATGGATTTGCCCCTTCGTATAAAGCTGCACTGGATAGGAATTTGGTTCCATCAATTACTGACCCACCACCAACTGCTAATAAAAACGTAATGTTTTCAGATTTAATTACCTCTAAAGATTTCAATAATGTGTGGTATTTTGGATTGGCTTCAATGCCTCCAAATTCAAGCACTTCATGTTTTGAAAGGGCATTAATAACTTGCTTGTAGATACCATTTTTTTTGATACTTCCTCCACCATACAGCATTAGAACTTTTGCGTCGGTTGGAATTTCTGAAGCTACTTTTTCTATTTGACCTTTTCCAAATATGATTTTAGTTGGATTCTTATATTCAAAGTTTAACATGTCTGAATTTTATTTTATTGATTCAATAAAGGTACACGTTATGCGAAGAATTGTTTTGTCAAGAAAGCATAAAAGAATGAAGGACGCTTTAAGGAAAATAAAAAGGCCTTTGACTATACAATCAAAGGCCCTTCTTTCTATGTGGATAATCTACTAGTAATAGATTAATCTTCTTACTTTAGAAACGTGTTTCGCTAAACGAATCACTTGTTTCGTATATCCAAATTCATTGTCATACCATACATAAAGAACTACATTCTTCTTGTCTGGTGAAACAATTGTAGCAGGACTATCAAATACTGAACAGCATGAGTTTCCTACGATATCAGAAGAAACTAATTCTGGGTCAACAGAGTAGTAAATCTGATTCACTAAACTACCTTCTAATGCTGCATTTCTCATCACTTCATTAACTTCTTCGAAAGAAGTTTCCGTTTTCAAAGAAAGGTTCATAATCGCCAATGAGCCATTTGGAGTAGGAACACGCACTGCATTAGCCGTTAACTTGTCTTGCAACTGAGGTAAAACTTTCGTTACTGCCTTTCCAGCACCAGTTTCAGTAATTACCATATTGATTGCAGCAGAACGACCTCTTCGAGTGCTTTTATGCATATTGTCCAATAAGTTTTGGTCATTGGTATAAGCATGTACAGTTTCGATGTGGCCTTTTTCGATTTTAAATTTATCTTCAATAACTTTTAATACTGGCACAATTGCATTAGTGGTACAAGAAGCTGCAGAATAGATATTTTCTTTTTCGATGTCAGTTTCACCTTGATTTACACCGTATACAATATTTGGAATCTCTTTTCCTGGAGCAGTTAAAATTACACGTTCAACTCCTTTAGATTTCAAGTGTCTGCTCAATGCGGTTCTATCTTTAAATACACCCGTATTGTCAATGACTAATGCATTGTTTATTCCGTAAGCTGTATAATCAATCTCATCTGGATTGTTTCCGTTGATCATTTGAATAACTTGACCATTTACAGTCATTGTCCGTTCAGCAGTATCTACTTCAACAATTCCTTGGAATGCACCGTGAACAGAGTCATTTCTTAACAATGCTGCTCTTTTTTCTAAAGCGGCCTCATTGTCTCCTCTCGTTACAATAGCTCTTAGCCTCAATTGCTGACCCTTACCAGCTTGTTTAATCAATTCTCTGGCAGCAATTCTACCAATTCTACCGAATCCATAAAGAATGACATCTCTTGGTTCCAATTGACTCTTCTCTTGGCCAATCATACCTTCCAACTTATTAGCTATGAAGTCTGATTTAGTAGCGAAGTTTTCTTCTTCGGCCAACCACTCACTTGCTAACTTACCAATGTCGATTTTAGATGGAGCTAAGTCTAATTTTAAAAGCTCTTTAGCTAACTCGTTGGTCTCGTAAATACTTACCTTGCTGTTGGTGAAGTTTTGAGTGGTGTTGTGCAATTTTAATACTTCAGAAACACTTTCATCAACTAAAGTGTGACGGAATAATACCAATTCTACTGATTTGTTATAAAGCAAACTACCAATTGAGTTGATTAACTCTACCGCCTGCATTTTGTGGTCGATCCAGTTATTCAATTCGCTTTCAAATTCACTTGTAACCACAGGTTTTCTCATTTCTGTGCTCATAATTAATATGTTAGATTTGTATATGTGAAAAAATTATTTCCATTCCTTAATTAACCCAAGTAGTCCTTTAATAAGTTGCTTCTTGAGGTGTGCTTTAATTTATTTATCGCTTTTTCTTTAATCTGTCTTACTCGTTCTCTAGTTAATTCGAATCGCTCACCAATTTCTTCTAAGGATAAGCAATGTTTACAGTTGATACCGTAAAACAATTTCAAGATTTCTCGTTCTCTTGCAGTCAATGTTGCTAAGCTTCTTTCTACCTCATTACACAATGACTCGTTCATCAATAAGTTATCAGAACTTAAACAATCGAAATCTTGTAAAACATCCAACAATGTACCGTCCTCACCTTCGCTAAAAGGAGCATCTACTGATACGCTTCTACCAGATACTTTCATCGATTCTTCGATTTTGTCTTCTGGAAGTTCTAGAATATTCGCTAATTCATCTGCTGTCGGAGGTCGCTCAAACTCTTGTTCTAATTGCGAAAACGCTTTTCTTATTTTATTGATTGATCCCACTTGATTAAGTGGCAATCTTACAATTCTAGATTGATCCGCTATAGCTTGCAAAATAGATTGCCTAATCCACCAAACGGCATAAGAAATGAACTTAAACCCTCTAGTTTCATCGAATTTTTGAGCAGCTTTAATCAATCCCAGGTTTCCTTCGTTGATTAAATCGGGAAGAGTTAACCCTTGATTTTGATATTGCTTTGAAACTGAAACGACAAATCGTAAGTTAGCTTTTACAAGCTTATCCAATGCGATTTGGTCTCCTTCACGAATTCGAACTGCTAGTTCGACTTCTTCTTCAGCACTTATAAGGCCTTCTTTTGATATATCTTGAAGATATTTTTCTAAAGAGGCACTTTCTCTGTTAGTTATAGACTTGGTTATCTTTAGCTGACGCATTCAATAAAGTTTGATTTGCCCTAAAAATCGGGAATGCAAATGTACCTTTTTTACTTAGATTAAATCAATATTGCTTCAATTAGTCTATAGTCCTTTTTGTCCATGAAAGAATATCTTAATGATTTGGTGTTTCAATTTTCCCATATTATTAGGTAGTAAATCGATGAATAGAGATGTTTGCTTTATATAGACTTTGTGGTCTCTGAAAAGGACTGATTTTAGATATCAAAGAGAAATTTTAAAAAGGGTAACAATCCACATTAACTTTTATAAAAAACAACTTCATCGGGGATAAATAGTCGATGAAGAAAACTCAAAGACTTGAACTTTCAGCCTGAGGAGAGACTGGTTAGTTCATTTTGATTAAGTTCAAAGAAAAAAACTAAAGAAGATGAAGGAAAACATGACATATAAATTGTAGGATGTATTGGGTAAGCAGCAAACCATTAGCGATTTCGTAGTTTTTAATGTGATTATTAAATGCTACTATCAAATAAAAACGGGAGCCATTTTGAAATGAACTCCCGCTTCTCAAACCAAATAACCAACTACTTATAATCCCAAACCATAATAAGAGCGCTGTCCTGTTGGATAAATTCCTTCCAGTAAAACTCCACCGCTTTTATCTTTCATGATTTTTGAAAAATCCTCAATAGATTTGACTTCTTCATTGTCCACTTTCAGAATAATGAAGCCTTTACCAATTCCTGCATTTCTAAATTTCCCGGTTAATACTTCTTCCACTTGAACTCCAGAGGAAATGTCTAATTTTTTCAATTCCTCTTTCTCTAAATCTTTTAATTTTACTCCAAGTGTTCGGAACAGTTCTTTAGAATCATTTTTAATAATATCTGTATTCCCTTCAATGTTTTTTAAAGTCACTTGTTTGGTAATTAGCTCACCATCTCTTAATAAGGTTAGGTTTACTTTATCTCCAGGTCTTTTTTGACCTAGTTTCTCTTGTAATGCTGGTACATTAATCACAGTCGCACCGTCAACCTTTTTGATGATGTCTCCTTCCTTAATACCTGCTGCTTTAGCAGAACCTTTATCTGCTAATCCCGCAACATAAATTCCATTTCTGTCTTCAATGTCTTTTTCTTTAGCAAGGTTTTCATCGATATCTCTAATGTTTATTCCTATGTAAGCTCTTTGAACAGAGCCGAATTCTTTTAAATCGGCTACCACTTTTTTTACTATGTTGGAAGGAATTGCAAAAGAGTATCCAGTATATGAGCCTGTATTGGACTGTATGGCAGCGTTAATACCTACAAGTTCACCTTTGGTGTTTACAAGCGCTCCTCCACTATTTCCAGGATTTACAGCTGCGTCTGTCTGTATAAATGATTCAATAGAGGATGCTCCTGTATACGGATCATTACCTAAAATATTAATATCTCTACCTTTTGCAGAGATAATACCTGCTGTAACCGTTGAGGTTAAATTAAAAGGATTACCTACTGCCAATACCCATTCACCAACTCTGGTTTCATCAGAGTTAGCAAAATCAACCGTAGGTAGGTCTTTCCCATCAATTTTCAAAAGAGCAATGTCTGTTGTAGGATCCAATCCTACGACTTTAGCCTCATAAGTCCTACTGTTGTTGAGGGTGATATTAATCTTGTTTGAGTTTTCTACCACGTGATTGTTGGTAACAATGTATCCATCGCTAGAAATTATAACACCAGATCCTGCTCCTTTGATGGGCTGAGAATATTTTTTCTCGATATTACCGTTTCCGTAAAATAACTCTCTAAAGGGATCAAATGCATATTGAGTTAACTCTCTAGTTCCTTCAGTCTTCACGTGAACAACGGCATGAACGGTTAATTCGGCAGCAGTAACATAATCAACACCCATTTCAGGTGCTCCTCCAACTAGGTTTACTAATTTGGTTGCCATTTTTTCATCATTAGCGGCACTAACTTCGGTGTTGCCTTCAAAAATCTTGTAGATCCCGATAGAAGTGATACCTCCTAACATGGCTGCAATAAAAACTAAAATAATTTTTCTCATAGTATGTGTTTTTTGATTTTGATAATCCCAAATTTAACGCTGTAAGTACACCAAAATTAGGCAACTGCCGTTAAAAATTGTTAACCTCGAATTAGTCAGTATCTTTGCTGTTAAATAGATTTAATTCCCTTTTTATGCAGTTAAAATTTTATAAATACCAAGGCACTGGAAACGATTTTGTAATGATCGATGATCGTGAAAATAGACATCATTTATCAGCTCAACAAATCCAACAATTGTGTAATAGGCGATTTGGTATAGGAGCAGATGGTGTTATATTAATTCGAAACCATGAAAAAATGGATTTTGAAATGGTGTATTACAATTCAGATGGTAGCCAGAGCTTTTGCGGGAATGGAAGTCGTTGTGCGTTAGCATTTGCAGAATTTTTAGGTATTTATGAGCACCAGGCAAATTTTGTTGCTATTGATGGCGAGCATACTGGGAAATCAGAAAATCAACTATATTATACTAAGATGGGTGATGTGTCTGATGTGGAAATTGGGAAAGATTATATGTTTATAAACACTGGATCTCCGCATTATATAATTTGGAAAGAGGATCTGTCGGCATTAAATATTATAAATGAGGCACATTCAATCCGATATAATGAGCGTTTTAAAGCAAAAGGAACCAATGTGAATTTTGTAAAAGAATTGCCGGAAGGAGTGCAGGTGCGAACATACGAAAGGGGAGTAGAGGACGAAACATTGTCTTGCGGTACCGGGGTGACTGCCGTGACATTGGCACAAGCTGTGAAGCATAATTGGAAAGATTCTGTTTTGAAAATTAAAGTGGAAGGAGGGGAGTTAAACGTCTCTTTTGAGCGAGAAGGGAATTTCTTTAAGAATATTTGGCTGATTGGTCCTGCGGAATTTGTGTTTGAAGGAACAATCAACCTTTAGTTTTCTTCATAGCAACGTTGAAAATTCTTCAAAAAATATAGTAAATAGGCGTATCATATATTTTATCTTTGCCCGATGGTAGAAAAAATTATTATTGTTGATTTTGGTTCTCAGTACACCCAGTTAATTGCTAGAAGAGTAAGAGAACTAAATGTATATTGCGAAATTCATCCATTTAATAATCTGAAAGAGATGGATGATAGTGTTAAAGCTGTAATCCTTTCTGGAAGTCCTTTTTCTGTAAGGGATGAGAATGCTCCTCAGATTGACTTAACCAATATAAAAGGAAAAATGCCTTTGCTAGGTGTTTGTTATGGTGCACAATATATGGCTCAACATTTTGGTGGTCAGGTGTTACCATCTGAAACCCGAGAGTATGGTCGTGCTAATCTATCTTTCGTTAGTCAGTCTAATCCATTCATGAAAGGAATTTCTGATAACAGTCAAGTTTGGATGTCACACGGAGATACCATTAAACAAGTAGCAGATAATTTCGAAATAATTGCATCTACTGAAGATGTGAAAGTGGCTGCATATCACATACAAGGAGAGGATACATACGGCATCCAATTTCACCCTGAAGTGTATCATTCTACTGAAGGATTGGAGCTGTTAAGGAATTTTATTGTAAACGTAGCAGGTTGTTCGCAAAACTGGACTGCGGCTTCTTTTGCAGAAACAAGTATTCAGGAGTTGCGAGACAAAATTGGAAACGATAAAGTAGTACTTGGATTGTCTGGAGGAGTTGACTCTTCAGTGGCTGCGATGCTATTAAAGGAAGCAATAGGAGATAATTTGTATTGCATATTTGTGGATAACGGATTGCTTAGAAAGAACGAATTTGAGCAGGTGTTAGAACAGTATAAGCACTTGGGTTTAAATATAAAAGGAGTGGATGCTAAATCTCGTTTTTACGAGGCGTTAGCTGGTGAGTCTGATCCTGAAAAGAAAAGAAAAGCAATTGGACGAGTGTTTATCGAAGTGTTTGATGATGAGGCTCATGAATTAACTGATATCTCTTGGTTGGCACAAGGAACTATTTATCCGGATGTGATTGAGTCCGTTTCTGCCACTGGTGGTCCATCTGCAACCATAAAAAGTCACCACAATGTAGGAGGTTTGCCTGATTTTATGAAATTGAAGATAGTGGAGCCTTTACGATTGTTATTTAAAGATGAAGTTCGTAGAGTTGGTAAGGCCTTGGGTTTACCTGATAACTTATTAGGACGTCACCCATTTCCCGGTCCGGGGCTAGCAATTCGTATATTGGGAGACATCACTCCAGAAAAGGTACGCCTTTTGCAAGAGGCAGATGCCGTATTCATTGATGGATTGAAAAAAGCTGGATTATACGACAAAGTTTGGCAAGCAGGAGTAATCTTATTGCCGGTGCAGTCTGTTGGAGTTATGGGTGATGAACGAACGTATGAAAATGCAGTGGCATTAAGAGCAGTAGAATCAACAGATGGGATGACAGCAGATTGGGTTCATTTACCGTATGAGTTTCTAGCTAAAACGTCCAATGAAATTATTAATAAAGTGAAAGGGGTTAATCGAGTAGTGTATGACATCAGCTCAAAGCCACCTGCCACAATAGAGTGGGAGTAATTATGAAAATTAAAATGAGATTAGCTTTCCTATTGGCTTTAGTTCTTTTGGTAATGACACCTGCTATGGTCTCTGCTCAAGATGCAACACCGAATTTGGAAATTCATAAGATCAATGGTAAGGAGTATTATATCCATACGATTGAAGCAGGAAATACGCTTTATGCGGTATCTAGAATGTATGCCATTCCTATTAAAGAATTGTTAAAGGCTAATCCTGCAGCTGCAGATGGTTATGCCATTGGTGATCGTATTTTAATTCCACTCAAAGAAGTTAAGCGAAAGGACTTTACGCAGACCGTTGAGGTGGATGGGAATTACTTGATTCATAAAGTAGAGAAAAAGAATACATTGTATGCAATTAGCAAGGAATATGATGTTGATCAGAAAGACATCATTGCTGAAAATCCTCAAGTGGTTGATGGATTGAAGGAAGGGATGGAAATTAAAATTCCAGTTGCTAAAATCAAGAAGACAGAAGAAAAGCAGTTATATACACCTGCCCAAGAAAATATTTGGCAAACCCACACAGTGGAACCTAAAGAAACAGTTTATTCACTATCTAAGAAGTATCAAGTATCAATTGATTCTATTCTAGCTGTAAATAACGGATTAGTGGGTGGCTTAAGGATTGGTGAGTCGGTAAATATTCCACTTTTAAAAATTGTAGATACAGATACATCTTTTGTTCCATCTCCTGTTTTTGATAGCACCTCTATTAAGCCTGCCTATAAGGTAGCTTTGTTGTTGCCATTTTTCCTAAAAGAAAATAAAGAGGCGCTAGAAAAGGAGAATGTGACATCTGCTGATATTTTTGGAATGTCAGGGTATGCTTTAGAGTTTTACGAAGGTTTTTTAATTGCTTTGGATTCATTAAAAAAAGAAGGGTTGAATCTAAAACTGTTTGTATTCGACACAGAAAATGATACTGCTGTGACGGCCTCTATTTTGAAAAAGCCTGAAATGAAAAGTTTGGATTTGATTGTGGGTCCCATGTATTACAAGAACTTTGTGAAGGCTGCCGATTTCGCAAAAAAGAATCAAATAAACATTGTTTCTCCCGTTAAGCAGAGTAATAAAATCTTATTAGGGAACTCTTATGTAAGTAAGGTAGCTACTAGTAGCCCATTGCTGGTTAAGCGATTTGCGGACTACTGCCACAGCAACTGGAGTAAGCACAACATTATCTTGATTAACCATGAAGGTGAAGAAGACGATGCGACTATCCAGACTTTCTTGAAGAGTTATAAAACAAGTATGTTGGACAGTAAAGACTCTACAATGCAGTCCGTTCCTAATGAGTTAATTTATGGAAGCAAGTCGTTTGCTAATTTAAAGAACAACTTGAACGAATTGAAGATGAATGTAATTTACATTCCTTCAGAGAATCAAGCGTTCATTACCTCATTGATTAGCTCTTTGCATGAGCTTAAAGGCGATTATCAGTTTACTTTAGTGTTCAATGAGAATGTTTTGAATTATGATAATTTAGAAATAAAGCATTTACATGATTTGAATGTTCACGCATTGACCTCTGAGTTTGTAGATCCTGAATCGCAAGAAGTAAAAGTGTTTAAGGAGCAATTTTTTAATCGAAATAAGCACTTACCGAGTAAGTTTAGCTATTTGGGATACGATGTTGGTTATTTTTATTTGAGTTTGTTAAATCAGTTTGGAGTGAACTATGAAGTAATGTTTATGGGTTATAACAAAGAGATGTTGATGATGAACTTCAATTTCTTTAAAACAGGAATAGAAAGTGGCTATGAAAACCACAGTGTTTTCTTATTGAAGTACGAAGATTATAAATTGAAAAAGGTATTCTAAGACTACCATAAATGATATTTTAAAAGCCATCTTTTCTCGGAAAGGATGGCTTTTTTTATTTTAGGGAATTTTGGTTGTTAAAATGTTAAAAAGGGCCTATTTTTTAAAGTGTTTACATCTTAAAAATCCAATTTGGATTTGGTTTTGAGCTATTTTTTTAAACCTTTGTAACTGTTTGTGAAACTGAATGCTATTGTTTTCTACTTTTTTTAAGATTATGTTTGATAAACCTTTATGAGAAACTTAACCCTATACTCTTATTTACTAAACGATAGAATTTTATCTGCAGTTGAGCAAATGGAACTCTCTTTACAAATCCAATGGTTTGCTAAATGTATTTGTTATTTGTTTTGTGTAATAGGTGTAATTTATTTGACGGGTTTATAAGATATTAAAATTTTATTAAGATGAAAATACACATTTATCGACCTTATTTCTTATCGTTTTCATTTCGCAATTATAAAATTCTTGATTCGGCTAATAAACTCATCGGTTTACTGGGAAGCCAATCTGAAGCCGTAATTGATCAGGCACCTTCCAAAATTAAACTAAAGGTAGATTGGTATGCAGGAAGTTATTCTTTTGATGAAACGAATGATCAAGAGAAATACTTGATTTGCTATTTTTCAGAAAAGACAATTGTTGGGATATTACTTAATTTTCGATTTAAGAACTTAATCAAGCTCAAAGAAGTTTCTAAAGCAGAATACGAAGAAGCCATCTCCACAAAAGGTAATTCATTGTCTTTTTATCAAGGTGCTGAGGTTAGCAAGCTAAAGTCAATTGTCTCTAGGGTTCTTTCAGGGGTAGAATTACTTGCAGCTTTGTTGCTTTTTTATCAAACAGATTATAGTGAAAACAGCCAATTAATGGACTTGGAGTTTATGCGTTTTATCGCATTATTAATAGCATTCGGTGGAGTCTTTGGATTAATTTGGAATATAAATAAGTACCTAAAAATATTTACTCGTGTTTTGGTCGGTGTTTGTTTTATTGGATATGCTGCTTGGGAAATTCAACAAGCAGGTGGTAATGGAACAATATTTTTAATCCCAATCATTAGTCTAGTTTCTATTCTAGCGCTATATCTTTGGAAGAAATAGACATATTAACCCCACAAAAAAAGCGACAACCATCAAGTTGTCGCTTTTCTATTTTAATGTTTTTTAGTCTTATCTTAAATCGATTACTTCCACTTCTGGATGCTTTGCTGTGTTGAACACAAACTTTGAGTCTGGAATCTCTTTATTCACCTCAAAAGAAGTGATGGTGTAGATGTAATTGGAACCGTCTTTTCCTTTCAATTCAATCTTGGTGACTTCGTTTTTCACTTTGTCTACATACAATAAAGCAGAATGGTATGGCTTGTCATCTGCTTGCTCAGGAAACAATTTTACGACCTGAATAGCTCTACCATTTTCAGTAATGTCTTTGTCGTACTTGTACTTGAATCCATCTTCATAAATGGTTAGTATTTTAGAAGGGTTTAACGCTTCTTCGCCTTCAGTTGTGGCATCGTCAATTTGCACTTCCTCGGCATCTGCGATGTAAGTCCACTTGGTTTTACCATCAGATATTACATTCTGTCCTGCAATGTTCAAGTTGTATTTTTCTCCTTTAGAGATTAAACTACCTTCTTGTTTTTCGTTGATGTCTGCTGTTGGGTTATTCAACTCGTACATAAAAGTAGCTGAGATGGTTTTAAAGGTTTTTGCCTTTGCACTTAATTTATCCAATACAGCTTTGGCTTTTACATCTTGTTGAGCAAAAGTGGCTTGAGTGCCAAACAGAATCATTCCTATTATCAATAATTTTTTCATAATCGAGCTTTGTATATTTATTTTAATCCATGTTATTCAAATACTGTTCCAAACTTGCTTCGTCTTGAATCAATACTTGTCGTGCTTTGCTTCCTTCGAACGGTCCTATAATTCCTGCGGCCTCTAATTGATCAACTATTCGGCCGGCTCTATTGTATCCTAATTTTAATCTTCTTTGCAACAAGGATGCAGAACCCTGTTGATGTTGTACTATTATTCTAGCAGCATCTTCAAACAATGCATCTCGGTCTGCTAAATCTACATCTCCTGCTGCGCCTCCACCATTTTCGTCAATGTATTCAGGTAGTAAAAACGCATCAGGATACGCGCGTTGATTGCCGATGAATTCAGTCAATAATTCGACTTCAGGTGTGTCAATAAACGCACACTGCAAACGTATTAAATCACTCCCATTTGACAATAACATGTCTCCTCGTCCTATCAATTGCTCAGCACCTCCCGAGTCTAGGATAGTTCTAGAGTCAATTCCTGAAGTTACTCTAAACGCAATTCGAGCCGGAAAGTTCGCTTTGATAGAACCTGTAATAATATTGGTAGATGGACGCTGAGTCGCAATTATTAAATGAATTCCAATCGCACGAGCCAACTGAGCAATTCTAGCTATAGGTTGTTCTACTTCTTTACCCGCAGTCATAATTAAATCGGCAAACTCATCAATTACCACTACAATGTAAGGTAAATATTTATGCCCTTTTTCAGGACTTAGCTTACGTTTAATGAATTTAGTGTTGTATTCTTTAATATTACGAACAAATGCGGTTTTTAACAGTTCGTAGCGGGTATCCATTTCGATGCATAGAGAGTTTAACGTATTGATAACTTTTTGGTTATCTGTTATTATGGCGTCTTCTGTGTCTGGTAGTTTCGCCAAGAAGTGACGTTCAATTTTATTAAAAAGAGTCAATTCAACTTTCTTAGGATCTACTAATACAAACTTTAACTGAGCAGGGTGTTTCTTATAGAGCAAGGATGCTAGCACTGCATTTAACCCTACAGATTTACCCTGACCAGTAGCTCCAGCCATCAACAAGTGAGGCATTTTAGCCAAATCAAAAACAAATGTCTCGTTAGAAATGGTTTTACCCATTACTACCGGAAGCTCATATTTGCATGTTTGAAATTTTTCAGAGGCAATAACTGAACGCATTGAAACGATATCAGGATTCTGATTAGGAACTTCTATACCAATGGTGCCTCTCCCCGGAATAGGAGCGATAATTCGTATTCCAAGTGCAGCTAAACTAAGTGCAATATCGTCCTCTAAGTTTTTTATCTTAGAGATACGAACACCGGGAGCAGGAACTATTTCATACAACGTTACTGTCGGACCTACTGTCGCTTTAATGCTGTCAATCTTAATGTTATAGTTCTCAAGCGTTTTTACAATTCTATTTTTATTGGCTTCTAACTCTTCTTTATCAACTTTAATTGAACCACTGCCATACTCTTTTAAAATGTCAATTGGAGGATTCTTATAGTTCGGCAAATCTAGCGTAGGATCGTATTCACCAAATTCTGCCACTCGACTATCTAATTCTTCATCAGAGAGTTCGTCATCTTCAATGGGGTCTTCAATTTCTAAACCTACTTCTTCCTCTTCTTCTCCTGAAGAGTCTTCAGGCTGAGCAACTTCAAACGAAAAAGCTTTATCTTCTTCAGTTGTCTGATTTTCTTTTTCTTCAACTGCCGTTGGCTCAAGTATTATTTCTTGTTGTTGTTCATCATCTTCTGGTTGCTTAGACTCCTTCTTCAATGTAGGCATCATTTCCTCTTCTGAAAATTCATCCTCAATAGCAAGCTCATCTTCCAGATCAACCTCTTCATTAGAATGAAGAGAGTTTACCTTTTCTGCTGTGGCTTCGGTATTGGTTTTTATAGTTTCTTCATCCGAACTGGTTTCATTTTTCTTAAAGATTCCTGAAAAAGAAAGGTTAAATGAAATGGTTAAAAATGTTAGAAAAGAAAATATGATGAAGAAGCCTGTTCCTATAAACCCTATAACACTTTGCAACCAGATGTTTACTTGATAGCCAAATCCACCTCCTAAAAAGAATAGAGATTGATTGAAAAAGTAACTCATTAATAAAGAGGTGAAAATAATTCCAAAAAATGAGATTCGGAAAGATCTTCGAATAGGAAGCAAAGAGATTTTAAATAGAATTTTAAAACCTACAAGAAAAGTGAGGACGACAAAAATAAAAGAGGCAATTCCAAACCATTTATAGATAAATACATGTGAAGCTGCTGCACCAAATTTTCCTAACCAGTTTTCTGCAACAATTTCTGGGTCCCACAAAAAATCACCTAGAGAAAGTTCTAATTTACTTTGATCTGCTTCCCAAGTGAATAAAAAAGATGAGAATGCAACCAAAAGAAATGCAGAAAGTAGGATAAATAATAATCCGGTAACGTTCTTCGTTTTTTCATCTTTAATAAAGGAACCAAAGGATTGAAATGACTGTTTTGGTCCTTTGAATAGTTTGCCTTTTTTTTGTTTTGACTCTTTTTCCGAAGCCGGAGTTTCGGTTTTGTCAGATTTGAATTGATTCTTCGCCATTCTTTAAGTTCTCAATCTTCAAATGTAAGAAATCGCATTGCAATTTGGTAACACAAATTCACTTTTGAATTGTCGTTTGAAAAGGAGATATATTGTTGTAAAACAAATAGTTTTGTAGCGTGGCTTAGCGAGTGCTTTGAAAAATGGACTCAATCTGACTTTTTAATTCGTCAGGTGGGATTACTGCATACTCTTCGCCTATCTTAAAATCATTGCTGTCGATCTTTTTTTGATGAACTGATTCAGCAGTGAACTCCATGATTATTCCAAAATTTTCAACGGTATATTTCAACATAATTCCAGGTATGCTAGCAAAAGGGGTACCTGTGTTTGGGTTGGGGCTACCTATTTCTTTTGTGTAATAGACGCTGTAGTTTTTATCGCTTCCTCCAATTGTAAACTCCGCCTTATGGCATAAAAAATTTAGAATAGAATCTGTTTCATCGGTGAAGCGAATCGTTAGGTCGGCGAACTTGGGATTCAGCTGATTAAATGAGTTTTCTTGATAAGTTGATTGATACTTTTTGTTCAGCATCTTTAGAGTTTGAGAAAGTTGATTCTTTTTCAAATCATTGATGTAGGCTGACCTAAACAAACCCATTCCAGCAGTAATTTCACTTTTGGTCTTGTACTTAGTGAAAATATAGTTCATTTCTGTTGGCATCATGTCGTACATCAATCCATTGGTGTCCTCCTCAGGATAGTAAATGCTATAAACTATTTCTCCTTCTGTAAGGTCATTGCTAGATTCATCACAGCCCCAGAGGGCAATAATGATAAGAACTAGAAAAAGAGAAGAATGCTTCATGAACGTTATATCTACTTACCATTTTATTTTTTCTTTGTTTAGAAAAGCGGCAATTCCCTTCTTGCAATCTTCTGTTTCCCTTGCTTTTGCATTTTCTGCAGCTGCTAATTTTAAACCGTCACTAATACTCAAATGTTGCACATTTGATATTAATTTTTTGGTCATTTCCATTGATTGTGAAGAATTTTCTAAACAAAGCTTCTGAGCAAATATAAAAACTTTTTCATCTATTTCGACTAATGGCGAAATATAATTGACTAAGCCAAATTTGTGAGCGACAGAACTGTCTATTAAATGTCCAGAAAGAAGTAACTCTTTTGATTTAGCTTCTCCTATTTTTCTCAGTAAAAAAAGGCTAACTATTGCAGGGATAAAACCAATTTTCACCTCAGTGTATCCAAATTTTACTTCTGGAACAGCAAAAACGAAATCGCAAACCGTTGCAAGTCCGCATCCACCTGCTATTGCGTGCCCTTCAACTTGAGCAATCACTACTTTCTTTAAAGAATAAATTAACTGAAACAATTCCATTAAAGCTGTGGAGTCTGCTAAGTTTTCTTCATAGCTGTTGGTTTGAAGTGTTTTGAGGTATCCTAAGTCAGCTCCTGCACAAAAAGCATCTCCATTTGCTTTGATTACAATCACTTTTACTGAAGTGTCCTTTTCTACATTTCTAAAGGTGGTTTTTAGTTCTTCGACAAACTCCGCATTTAATGCATTGCGCTTTTCAGGACGATTAAGAATGACGTAACCAACTCTATCTTTTAATTCGAATTTTACAAACTTCATATGAATTCAATTTTTTTTGAAACAATATATTCATTCTGCTGAACGACGGATACCACTAATTTTTATTTTCAACTAATAATACCCTAAGGATTTCAACATTGATTTGTGGCTTTGTTCTTTCGAAAACAATCGTGTGGTGATATTTCCTTCTGTATCTCTATCAATAACCACATGTTTTGGAGATGGAATTAAGCAATGTTTTATCCCTCCAAAACCACTAAGAGCTTCTTGATAAGCGCCTGTGTTAAAAAAGCCGATATATAGTGGGGTGCCTTTTGGGTCATCGCTATATTTAGGTAAGAAAACTTGATTTTCATGCGCTTCTGAATTGTAATAATCTAAACTATCGCAAGTTAATCCGCCCAAATTAACTCTATGGTATGGAATGTCCCAGTGATTTATTGCCATCATGATGTACTTCTGGTTGATTCCCCAAATATCTGGTAAAGTAGTAATGAAAGAGCTATCAATCATGTACCATCTTTCGGTGTCATTTTGTTTTTTCTCGTCGATAATGGAATATATAGATGCTCCACTTTCGCCAACTGTAAAAGAGCCAAACTCAGTAAATATGTTGGGTTCTTCAATTTGATGTTTGACACAGAATTCTTTAATTTGATTGATGATTTCTTCAATCATGTATTCATAGTCGTACTCAAACCCCAAAGAGTTTTTTATAGGCAGGCCGCCTCCAATATTTAGGGAGTCTAGTTCTGGGCAAACTTTTTTTAGTTCACCATATACTTGCAAGCATTTTACCAATTCACTCCAGTAATACGACGTGTCTTTAATGCCAGTATTTATAAAAAAGTGAAGCATTTTTAGGTCAAATCGATCATCTTCTTTAATTTGATCTAAATAGAAGTTTTTAATGTCTTTGTACCTTATGCCTAAACGAGAAGTATAAAATTCAAATGAAGGCTCTTCTTCAGATGCAATTCGAATTCCAATGTTGCATTTGCCCTTCACATGCTCTTTGTAATACTCTAACTCTTTCATATTGTCCAAAACAGGAAGAACATTGAATTTCTCATCAATAAGTTTTACAATATTTTCTAAATATAATGGTCGCTTATATCCATTGCAAACAATGTATGTATCTTTGGTAAGGTTTCCTTCTCGGTTTAGCTCATTAATGATTTCAATATCATATGCAGAGGAGGTTTCCAAGTGAGTGTCGTGCTTCAATACTTCGTTAAGAACAAAAGAAAAGTGTGAACTTTTAGTGCAATAACAATAAGTGTATTTACCTTTGTAATTGCTTTTTGCCATGGCAACGTTGAACCACCTTTTTGCCTTATTTATTTGGGAGCCAATCTTTGGTAAGTAGGTTAATTTTAAGGGGGTTCCATATTGTTTTATGACATCTGTTAGACAGATGTCATGAAAATAAAGTTCATTATCGATAACTTCGAATCCTTCTTGAGGAAAGTCAAATGTTTGCTCAATAAGGTTTTTGTATGTGTTGTTCATGTTGTTGTTGATGTAACTGAGTTACTTTTTGATTTAAAATTCGATGTAATTAAGTTAGTTGTGTTGTATTTATTGGTTTTGGAGATAGTAAAGTTAGCAACAAATCTATAGTTGAATTGAAAATTAAGGGAATAATAATTCAGATTTAACTAAAATATATTTTTAGAGTAACTAGATTTTACAAATTATGGAGAAAATAAGATTACTGGAAATGAAGTCCGAGATTGCCGCTGGAACACGTGGTTCAAGTATGGGGATAGATGCCTTAAGAATTGCTTCTCTGAACAAAAAAAGCAATTATTTTTCACGTTATCCTCTTCAAAAAATAGCAGATCGAAACGATCTACTGTGGGCTGATAATCCTACACCGTTCGGTATCCGAATCGAAGGGTTGGTAGAGGTTTATCAAAATGTATGCGACTCAGTTAGTAGAACTTTAATCAATGAAGAGTTTCCAATAGTGCTTTCTGCTGATCATGGTAGTGCAGGCGGAACTATTGCAGGAATTAAGAAGGCTTTCCCAGATAAAACGTTAGGGGTAATTTGGATTGATGCTCATGGGGATTTACATTCTCCATACACCTCACCGACAGGAAATATGCATGGAATGCCATTGGCTACTGCGTTGGGTGTTGATAATGAAGAGTGTAAAGTGAATGATGTTAAGGAAGTTACGCTCCAGAAGTGGAATGAGTTAAAGTCAATAGGTGGTATAAATCCTAAAATTACACCAGATAATTTGGTGTTTTTTGGAGTTAGAGATACAGAAAGTCCTGAAGATTTTCTCATGGATAAGTATGGTATTAAAAACTTTACTGTTTCAGAAACTAGGGGTAAAGGTATAGAGCATGCAGTTAAAGAAGCATTATCGATGTTAACAAATTGCGATATTTTATATGTTTCATTTGACGTAGACTCTATGGATCCAGATGAAGTAAGTTATGGTACTGGTACACCTGTTAAAGCTGGTTATAGGCCGGACGAGGTGAAAGAAATGATAAAATTGATTATCCAAAGTAAAAAAGTGGTTGCTTTTGAAATAGTTGAAATTAACCCTACTCTGGATAATAAATGTAACAAGATGGCAGAGACTGCTTTTGAAATATTAGAAGAAACCACTCGAGTGATCGAGGAAAATAAGTAAAAGATTGAAGAAGATAGAAGAAATTTTATACCTAGGGGCTCAAAAAGCCATTCAAACATTATATGGAGTTGAATCAGACGAAAAGCTAATTCAATTACAAAAGACAAGAAAAGATTTCGAAGGAGATCTCACATTGGTGGTTTTTCCTTTGTTAAGGGTCTCCAAAAAATCGCCTGAGCAAACTGCTGAAGAGTTAGGTTTTTGGATGACTCAAAATGTAGTTGAGGTATGTGGCTTCAATGTAGTAAAGGGGTTCTTGAATTTAGAAGTGTTCAATGCATATTGGACTCAATTTTTAGCTACAGTCCTGGATACTTCGAATTTTGGATTTGCAATACCGAATTCAGCAAAGCCAATTATGGTGGAATATTCTTCACCAAATACAAATAAACCACTGCATCTCGGACATTTAAGAAATAATTTTTTAGGATATTCAGTAAGCGAGATATTAAAAGCTAATGGGCACAAAGTCACAAAGGTTCAAATTGTCAACGATAGAGGAATACACATTTGTAAGTCTATGGTGGCTTGGGAGAAATACGGTAAAGGGGAAACCCCTGCTTCTACAGGTATAAAAGGTGATAAGTTAGTTGGGAACTATTACGTAAAATTCGATCAAATTTATAAGGAGCAAATTGCAGAATTAATCGCTAAAGGCATCGAAGAGGAGGAGGCAAAGAAGCAAGCTCCGATTATGATTGAAGCCCAAGAGATGCTGGTGAAATGGGAGAACAACGATCCTGAAATTCGTTCACTTTGGGAAATGATGAATGGCTGGGTTTACGATGGATTTGAAAGTACCTACAACACGATGGGCGTAGATTTTGATAAGTTGTATTATGAATCTGATACTTTCTTATTGGGAAAAGATGAAGTCTTGAAAGCCTTGGAACAAGGTAAATTGTTTAAAAAGGAAAATGGTTCTATTTGGATAGATTTAACTAGTCAGGGACTAGATAATAAGTTATTGCTCAGAGGCGATGGGACTTCAGTATATATAACGCAAGATATTGGCACTGCAATCATTCGTCACAAGGAGTACAATTGTGAAGAATATATCTATGTGGTAGGAAATGAGCAAGATTATCATTTTCAAGTGCTAGCTAAAGTGCTCCAAGAGTTCGGATTTGAATGGGCGAGTGGAATTCAGCATCTTTCTTATGGAATGGTAGACTTACCAACTGGGAAAATGAAAAGTAGAGAAGGGACGGTGGTTGATGCAGATGACTTAATGTTAGAAATGAAAAACACTGCTCAAGAAATTTCCGAAGAACTAGGTAAATTAGAAGGACTAGCGATTGAAGAAAAAGACGCTTTATTTCACAAGATTGGAATGGGTGCATTGAAGTATTACATTTTGAAAGTCGATCCGAAAAAACGTATGTTGTTTAATCCGAAGGAGTCTGTTGATTTTGCCGGGAATACAGGGCCTTTTATCCAATATACCTATGCACGAATACAATCTATTCTGAGAAAGGCGGCAATTTCTGATTGTGATTTTGACACTAGCTCCAAATTGAATACTAACGAAAAGGATTTGGTCAAATTAATTCACGACTACCCCGAAACAGTTCAATTAGCCGGTGTTACTCATAGCCCCGCGGTGATTGCAAATTACACTTATGATTTAGTTAAATTATATAATTCCTTCTATCAAAATGTATCTATTTTTAATGAAGAAGATGCTGCTCTGCAAATGATGAGAATTCAATTGTCTGCGGTTGTTGGAGATATTATAAAACGAAGTATGAAATTGTTGGGTATTGAAGTTCCTGAGCAGATGTAAAGCCAATCAATGAAGGATATATTAAGGAGTTTTAAATTCTATTTCTTTGTTAGTCTGATTACAATGCTTGTAGTCGGGTATTGGCGATTTCTAATTATTAATACCTACGGAAGCGATACCTACCCTGAGTATGGTGCTTTTCGGGAGGAAGGCTTTACACTTGTGCTAAGCATGAGTTTGTTTTCTTCCTTTTTGTTGGCATTATTTTCGTCTTTAGTGGATAAATTTTTCTTCAAGTATTTTCTACACAGAAAGTCATTGGGCTTTGTGTTGGTCAGTAGTACGTTGATTCAGTTAATTTTTATCAATCTCATTATTTACGTCTCAGGGCATTTTCTTTCCTTTCATTTTTTAGAAGGAACAATACTGCCTAGGAACAATTTCTATCAGATTCCAGATCTGAAAATGCTTGTTCTTACGATGTTCTTTATTATTGCAGTTTCTCGATTATTATTAGAAATCGACCAAAAGTTAGGTAGGGGGAATTTATGGAAGCTAATTACAGGTAAGTTTTATTCTCCGAGAGAAGAACGTAGAATCTTTATGTTTATCGATCTAAAGTATTCTACTACAATCGCTGAAGAGATTGGACATTATATGTTTAGTTGTCTTATACAAGACTGCTTTAGAGATTTATCGGTCATTCAAAAATACAATGCTGAGGTTTATCAGTATGTTGGTGACGAGGTAGTTATTTCGTGGGATGCTAAAAGTGGCTTAGAGAAGAATAATTACCTGAAAGCTTTTTACGCCTTTAAAGATGTATTGGAATCTCGAAGACAATATTATGAAAAGAGCTATGGCCTTTTTCCTTATTTCAAAGCAGGAGCAAATCTAGGGTTGTGCACCGTAACTGAAGTTGGAGAGTTAAAAAGAGATATTTGCTACCATGGTGATACCTTAAATACTGCCTCTCGAATAGAAGGACTTTGTAATTTTTACAAAGCCGAATTACTGATTTCTGAGTATTTGGTGAGAGAAAGTGAGTTCAAAAATGAATTCACTATTGAAGAGAGTGGTTGTGTTGAACTAAGAGGGAAATCTAAAAAAGTAGGATTGTATAAAGTTGCTCTTAATGGTCAATAAATTTCAAATTGTAGGCTTGGTTTTATTGGGCCTCTTCTCTTGTTCTACTAAGGTAGAAAGTAATTTGAACTTTGATTTTGACAACCCTGAAATAATCATGAAATTAACTCATCAGTTAGATGAGATCTCTGGAATAGCAAGTCTTTCCGAAAATGTAATTGTCGGCTTAAATGATGAAAAAGGGATTATCTATCAACTTGACTTAATAAACAACACGGAGGAGAAAATTATTTCCTTTAAGAAGAAAGGAGATTTTGAAGGCATTACCATTGTTGGTGATTTATACTATGCAATAAACAGTCGCGGAGATATTTTTCAGATTAGAAAAGATGGAGAAAAGGAAGTGTTCAAATTTGACTCAGATGAGTTCGAATTTGAAGGTCTAGCATTTAATAAAGAATCGAATAGTTTGTTATTGGCCTGCAAAAAAACAACTAAGAAAAAGTTAAAGAATAGGATTCTAGTCTTTGAATTTGATTTAAAATCAAAGCAAATGAAGGAGGAGTATTTCATAGATATTGAGAAACAATCCAAAATAGATACCTTTAGACCATCAGGCATTAGCTTGGATAAAGAGGGGGATGTTTATTTAGTGAGTGCCGCAGGAGCTATGATTGCTAAATTTTCTAAAGAAGGAAACTTAATTGGAACGGCACATTTGCCCTATTTTTCATTTCCGCAAATAGAGGGGATTTGTTTTGATCACAAAGGAGATCTGTATTTATCTTCTGAAAAATCTTCTGGAGAGTATGCTAAAATCGTTAAATTTAAACATCATGACTAAAAACGTTCTCATTCTTGTTTTAATGGCATGGTTCCTTTATTCATGTACCCCAAAAACAATTTTTGAGCGTGAACGGCAAGCGGTAATTCCCATTGTTGAAAACGAAAGCACTAGTGTTCCTAAATTAATTCATAAGACTTTCTTGATTGGCGATGCCGGTGAAGATACAGCGAAATCGAGTCCAGTATTGAGAATGCTAAGAATACAATTGATGGCAGCAGATCAAGAAAATGCGACAGTTGTATTTTTAGGTGACAACGTTTACCCAGAAGGCTTGCACGACGAAGAGCATCCAATGCGTGCCCAAGATGAAAGGCGCATCGATGTTCAGATAAATGCGGTAAATGATTTTAAAGGGAATATTGTGTTTATTCCGGGGAATCATGATTGGAAAAAAGGAGCAGAGGATGGGCTTGAGTTTGTGAAGCGTCAGGAAGATTACATTCAAGATAAAATGCAGCAAAAGTCCTTTAAGCCTAGTAAAGGTTGCCCGGGTCCTGATGTAATTGAATTGACTGAAACAAGTGTTTTAGTAGTTATTGATACGCAATGGTGGCTACAGAAATACGACAAATCTGTTGGTTCAAAGGATGGATGTGATGTTGCAACAAAGGAAGAGTTCTTAGCTGAGTTTGATGAAATTCTGAAGAAAAATAGAGATAAAAATGTAATTGTTGCGGGGCATCATCCTTTGTATAGTAATGGTGTTCACGGAGGTTATTTTACTTGGAAAGATCATTTGTTTCCATTGACTAGTGTTAATAAGAAACTGTGTATTCCTCTTCCTATTATTGGTTCATTGTACCCATTTTATCGATCTTTTCTGGGAAATATTCAAGACATTGCTCATCCCAAGTATCAAGAAATGAGAGCTGCACTAATTGCTTCAATGGGAGAATATGACAATGTAATTTATGTAGCTGGACATGAACATAATTTACAGTATGTAAAGCAAGGAGGGTTGCATCATATTGTGAGTGGAGCAGGAAGTAAGTTGTCCAAGTTGAAATTCAATGATAGGATTGATTTTGCGGCCTATCAAAAGGGTTTCGCTGTAATTGAAGAGTATGACAATGGTGAGGTTTATCTGAGTTTCCAAACCAATTTAAATTTGGATCAGCCAGAAATTTACAGGAAGCTCTTGTACACAAAAGAATACAAGGTGTTTGGCGAGAAAGGTAGTTTTGAGAAACAGAGTTATGAAGGAATGTATAAGACAGTTGTTCCTGATAGTGCTTTTGTTGCTGGAGGTTTCAGAAGGTTTGTAATTGGCGATTTGAACCGTGATTTGTGGACAACACCTTTAAAAGTACCTTATTTGGATATCCATAAAATTCATGGAGGATTAACCCCTGTTGGAAAAGGGGGAGGGCAACAAACGATTTCCTTGAAGATGATAGGTGGTGACGGGAAGGAGTACAAGCTTAGAGGTATTAAAAAGAGTGCAGACTTTCTGGTAGGTCGAGATTTAAGAGGAACTATAGCTCAAGATGTTATTTACGATGGAATCGGTGGTTCTCACCCATATGCTTCAGTTGTTGTTCCGAAAATAGCCCATGCTGCACAAATTTATTATACAGAACCTGTTCTAGTCTATGTGCCTAAAGATTCAATCTTGGGAGATTATATTGATGAGTTTGGTGGAAAGTTTTGTTTACTTGAAGTGCATGCCGATGATGATATGTCGGAATATGATAACCTTGGCAATAGTAAGAAGGTGATTAATTACCATAAAGTAATTGAAAAATTGCAAAAAGGATCAGACCATCGAGTGGATGTTCCATTTACCGTTAGAGCTAGGTTAGTAGATATATTATTGGGCGACTGGGATCGGCATGATGATCAATGGCGATGGGCCTCTTTCGAAGATGGAAAGAATACATTGTATCGTCCGATTCCGAGAGATAGAGATCAAGTATTTTTTAAATTTGATGGCATTGTGCCCATTTTAGCTGGAAGCATATGGACCATTAAAAAGTTTCAAGATTTTGGAGAAGAGATTAAATCAGATGCTGGATTGAGTTATAATGCAAGGTATTTTGATCGCTTCTTTTTAAACGAGGCGGACCAACAAACGTGGCTAAATCAAGCAAGACAATTGCAAGCTTTAATTACAGATTCAGTGATAGAAGCTGCCATTAAAGATTTGCCTGTGGAAGCCTATGGTTATAATGGTGAAGAGCTAATTCAAATTGTAAAAGTTCGAAGAGATAAATTGGTCGAGTTTGCAAGTCGGTATTATTCCATTTTGGCAAAAACGGTAGATGTAAGAGGAACGTTGAACGAAGACTATTTTGAGATAAATCGGTTGGCGAATGGCGATGTTGAGGTAAAAGGTTATCCTAGAAAGGATGGTAAGAAAGTAAAGGACGAGTTATTCTACAATAGAGTCTTTAAATACGGAGTGACGAAGGAAATTAATATATACGGTCTTGATGATAAGGATGAGTATAAGATTAATGGAGAATCACGAAAGAGTATATTGGTTAGAATCATTGCCGGAGAGAATAAGGATAAGATTGAAGATAAGTCAAAAGTACAAGGGCTCAGAAAAAAGACTCACATATATGACGTGGTTGGGAAAGCTGATGTTAAAGTCTCAAAGGAATCAAAGTTGGCAATCAAGAATAAAAACGACGCTCTTTTTTATAATCGAAAAGAGTTTAAATATAATATTTTTATCCCTAGTCCACATATAGGGTTTAACCCTGATGATGGGATTACTTTGGGACCACAACTAAAAGTGACACGTCATGGATTCAAAAAAGCGCCATATAAAAGCCAGCATACTTTTGCCGCTAATTATACTTTTAAGGCAGAAGGTGTCAACTTTAATTATTCTTCAGACTTCATCGAACTATTTGGGAAAATAGATTTTGGAACTTCTGTAGAGTTTAATTTACCAAAGGTGTATCAGTTCTATGGACAAGGAAATGAAACCTCTATAGAAAAGTCAAACGTTGGGAAGTCGCCAATTAGGTTGAGTAATTATAATTTTGGTACGCAATTCGGGGTGTCATCTGATGATCTTAGCCGACGATTATCGGCAACCTTAAATTATCAGATTTTAGACGTAGATGAATTGCCTGTTGTTGTTCCTGAGTTTGATAAGTTGAAAGCACAACAATTTATTGTGGGAGGATTGAGGTACACATATAAAAATATTGTGAATGAATCGAATCCTTCTCGGGGGATTAAATTTGATGTGTGCCTAGAAAATACCCGAAGCCTTCTAAATGCAGATGTCGACTATACGGAGGTCTCTTCTGAGTTTTCCATTTATGTGCCAATTAACTATTTTAGAAAGCAGACCACCTTTGCCGCTCGGACAGGTTTCTCAACTTTAATAGGAGAATATAACTTCTATCAAGCCAATTTTGTAGGAGGTACGAAAGAAATGCGAGGGTTGACAAGAAATAGGTTTGCAGGAAAAACGGTATCTTATAGCAACTTTGAATTGAGAAGAAGCTTTTTTAAAGTCAAAAACTACATTGTTCCCTTTGATTTTGGAATCATCGGGCATTTTGATATTGCCAGAGTTTGGGTGAATAAGGATGTTTCTGAAAAGTGGCACAACTCTTATGGGGGAGGAATCTATGTTAGTATTTTAGATTTTCTTAGCCTCGCCGGGACTTACTCAATATCCGATGTGAATAAAACAGTTAATGTGGGTACTAATTTCTATTTTTGATAGTTATATACGCTAAAATAAGCAGCAATGAATTTAATTGAAGAATGTAAAAAGTATGTGAAAGAGTTGTTCGATAAATCTACTATAGATTTGTCTTACCACAATTTAGAGCATACACAACATGTTATTTCAGCTGCTGAATTAATAGCAGAGAATAACTCTAAAATCAATGCAGAAGAGAAAGAAAACATAATTCTAGCTGCTATATTTCATGATGTAGGCTACCTTGAAACGTATAAGAATCATGAAGAAAGAGGAGCAGAGATTGCAGAGCAATTTTTATTAGAGAAAGGAATTGACGCAAGTAAGATTTCTGAAGTGAAGCGAATAATTTTAGCTACTAAGCTAGGGCATGAGCCGATTGATGAATCAGAAATGATAATCATGGATGCTGACCTTTCTCATTTGGGAAGTGAAGAGTACATGAAAGCGAATTATAATCAGTTGAAGCAAGAATTAAACACCAAGGTAGATGCCAAGCTTACAGACAAAGATTGGGCGCAAAGCTGTATGGTGTTTTTGTCTGCACATAAGTACCTTACAAAATTTGCAAGAGATAAATTTGGGAAGACGAAGGAAGAAAATTTGAAGAAAATTAATTCTTTGATGGAAGAGAAGCGGAAAATGACGGAGCCAAAGAAGACCAAGAAGAAAAAGAAAGAAGAAACTCTGAAAGGAGTAGAAACGATGTTTAAAGTGTCGTTGAGAAATCATGTAGACCTTAGTAAAATTGCCGACAATAAAGCCAATACACTGATCAGCGTCAATGCGATAATAATTTCTATCGTGTTGTCAGCTTTATTTCCAAAGTTAGATTCTAATCCATTTTTGTTTTATCCAGGAGTCACCATATTGTTTTTTACCATTTTTACGATTGTTTTGGCTATTCTTTCTACCATTCCGAATGTAAATAGAGGATTGATCTCGAAAGAGGAAGTAAAACAGAAAAAAGGAAATCTGCTTTTTTTTGGAAATTTCTATAAAATGAGTGTAGAAGATTACGAATGGAGTATGCAAAAATTAATGGATGATAAGGATTATCTATATAGTACGTTAACGCGTGATTTATTCTACCTAGGGAAGGTCTTGCATAAAAAATACTCCTTGTTGAGGTACTCTTATTTTGTGTTTGTACTCGGATTATTCATCTCAATTTTCGTTTTTATCTATCAAATTGTGCCTGCAATGAAATAAGAACGTGATATTTTCTTTTCTATACTTTAGTAGCAGAGGCAGAATCATTAACTTTGCCCCTTTAAAATTTTTACCTCATGTTTGACAATTTATCGGATAAGCTCGACAGGGCCTTTAAAGTCTTAAAAGGACAAGGACAAATTTCAGAAGTTAACGTAGCAGAAACTTCTAAGGAAATTAGAAGAGCACTTTTAGACGCGGATGTTAACTACAAGATTGCAAAGAACTTTGCAGATAGTGTAAAAGAAAAAGCCCTTGGACAAGATGTGTTGACTTCTGTTTCTCCTGGACAATTATTTACTAAAATTACTCATGATGAATTAGCTTCATTAATGGGTGGTGAAAGTACCGACATTAATCTTAAGGGGAGTCCTGCAGTAATTTTAATTGCTGGTCTACAAGGTTCAGGAAAAACCACCTTTTCAGGAAAATTATCAAACTATTTAAAGAAAAAGAAAGGAAAGAATCCAATGCTAGTTGCTGCCGATGTATACCGACCTGCGGCAATTGATCAATTGCATGTATTGGGAGAGCAGATTAACATTGAGGTATATTCAGATAAAGAAAATAAAAATCCTGTTGAAATTGCTAAGGCTGGTATTACTCATGCAAAAAGTAAAGGTTTTGATGTAGTAATAATAGATACCGCCGGACGATTGGCAGTTGATGAACAAATGATGAACGAAATTGCTGCTGTAAAGCAAGCGATAAATCCATCTGAGATTTTGTTTGTGGTAGATTCCATGACTGGGCAAGATGCTGTAAATACTGCAAAAGCATTTAACGATCGATTGGATTTTGATGGTGTAGTATTGACCAAATTAGATGGTGATACAAGGGGAGGAGCTGCATTATCCATTCGCTCGGTAGTAGACAAGCCAATTAAGTTTGTAGGTACTGGAGAGAAGATGGAAGCTTTGGATGTGTTTTACCCAAAACGAATGGCAGACCGTATTTTAGGTATGGGAGATGTTGTTTCTTTGGTGGAAAGAGCACAAGAACAATACGATGAAGAGAAGGCGAGAAAGCTACACAAAAAGATAGCAAAAAATCAGTTTGACTTCAATGACTTCCTCGATCAAATTGCTCAGATTAAAAAGATGGGTAATATGAAAGATTTGATGGGGATGATTCCCGGTGTAGGAAAGGCCATAAAAAATATGGATATAGATGATGATGCCTTTAAACATATTGAAGCAATGATTCATTCTATGACTCCCCAAGAAAGAGAGCAACCAAAACTAATTGACGGAAGTAGAAGAAAAAGAATCGCTGCAGGTAGCGGTACATCTGTTCAGGAGTTAAATAAATTGTTAAAGCAATTTGATGAAACTAGTAAAATGATGCGCTTAATGGGGAACAAACAAAATATGGCTAAAATGATGCGCAATATGCCAAAAATGCCAGGAAGACCATAAAATATTTTTAAAACACAGAGATGCAATTAATTGACGGAAAGAAAACAGCTGCAGAAATTAAAGATGAGGTTGCTGCAGAAATAGCATTGTTGAAGGATAAAGGTGGGAAAGTTCCTCATTTAGTTGCGGTACTCGTAGGAAGTAACGGAGCAAGTATTACCTATGTAAATGCCAAAATTGAAGCGTGTAAGAAGGTAGGAATGCATTCATCCATAGTTCGACTAAATGATACGGTTTCAGAGAAAGAGCTATTGGAAGAGGTTGCAAAATTAAATAATGATAAAGATGTAGATGGTTTTATAGTTCAACTACCATTGCCTAAGCATATTAGTGAGAAAAAGGTTACCGAAGCCATATCTCCACAAAAAGATGTAGATGGATTTCATCCATCCAATATTGGTAAAATGATGCTGAACTTACCCACCTTCTTACCAGCAACACCATACGGAATTCTACAATTAATCGAACGATATAATATTGAGACGAACGGGAAACATTGTGTAGTAGTAGGAAGAAGTGCTATTGTAGGATCTCCAGTTGCAAATCTAATGTCTCGAAATTCTTACCCAGGAAACTGTACGGTTACCTTGACTCATAGTCGAACAGTTAACTTGCCTGAAATAACTAGAACTGCAGATATCTTAATCGTTGCTTTAGGAAAACCTGAGTTTATTACTGCGGATATGGTTAAAGAAGGAGTGGTAATATTTGATGTTGGGATTACTCGAAAAGCAGATAGCACAAAAAGATCGGGTTACAAGCTATTTGGAGATGTAAAATTTGATGAGGTGGCTCCTAAGGCTTCATTTATTACCCCGGTACCTGGTGGAGTAGGCCCAATGACCATTGTGTCTTTATTAAAGAATACAATACTTGCAGCAAAAGGAAAGATGGAAAATTAATGAGCTAGGAAGCCGTTAATTTGGTCCTCAGTGAAGCGATTTCTCACCTTCTCAAAATATACATGCTCTTCGTTGCGAATATGCTTCTTGATTAATAATCCCAGAACATTTAATATCTCTAGTGCCTCCGAAGCACCTTCAGCTTCTTCTAATTGATTGCATAACTCTATTATAGAAGTATGTTCTTCCTTCAGTTCCTCTGCCAATTGGTCTAAACTACGCGAAACTCCAACTGTTTTTTCGAAGAACCTTTCTTGTGTTTTAAAATTTTCTATAATGGCATTGATTTCAATTCCAGCTAAATCCTTGGACTCAATTAGTCTAAGGTGTTTGTGGTGCTCTTGAAAAAGGGTGTTTAGCTGATTCATATCTCTTGTTTATTTAAGGTTAAATATACAATAATGTTGTTTCAATATTTGCTAATGAGTACTTTTAATTCGAAATAAACAATAAATGGCAGCAACGGAATCAAAACTGTGGTATTTAGAGCAGATAAACTTATTTAAGAATTTATCACCTGAAGAAATGTCTGAGATTGATCAAAGAGCGGTAATGAAGTCTGCTGAAAAAAATCAATTTATCTATTTTCCAGAAGAACCCTCTAAGGTGATTTATTTTCTAAAGAGAGGAAGAGTGAAGATTGGTTCCTACTCCGATGATGGAAAGGAGATTTTAAAAACAGTTTTGTATCCTGGCGAAGTATTTGGTGAAATGGGAATTCTTGGTGAGTCTAAACGTAGGGACTTTGCAATAGCCATGGATAAAGATACTCGACTATGCACACTTAGTATTGAAGAAATGAAGCAAATCATGAGTGGAAACTCTGAATTGAGCTTAGCGGTCACTAAGATGATAGGGGAAAAACTTCGAAAGGTGGAATTAAAGTTAGAGTCTGTAATCTTTAAAGATGCCCGTACTAGAGTTGTAGATCTGATAAAGGAAATGGGAGAATCATATGGAGTTAAAGTGGGGGAAGAAACATTGATTAAGCACAATTTAACACATCAAGATATCGCAAACCTTACTGCGACGTCCCGTCAGACAGTAACTACTATATTGAATGAATTGAAGGAGTTAGATTTAATTTATATGGAAAGAAATCGATTCCTAGTTAGAGATTTAAATGCGCTAAAATGAATCGAATCTTATATATAGGGCATAATTGCCATCAATGCAAAGAAGTTGTAGACTATCTTATTTCTGTTAATATTCCTCATGAAATTGTAAACATTGATGAGCAAGACATTATCCCTCCAGTTCCCCTTTTTGTTTTTCCAGCACTTTTTGAAAATAATGTTTTAGTGGGCTATGGAATAGATATAATTTCTAAAGTAAAGGCTACATTATAATTTTTTTCTTAATTAATCTTTTGTTTTTTAGGCTTTTGTGTTTTTTCTATTGAAGATACCCAACTATCTTTTAGGCTTAGGCGTATTTCATGTAAACAATCTAAAAATTTATATTATGAAAAAGATTACTTACTTAATGGCCTTCTTCTTTACAGTTGCTTTCAGTAGCTTACAGGCGCAAAACTGTCATGCTGACTTCCAGTATTGGTCGAATGGCTTGACTGCTCAATTTATGGATTCATCATTCAGTACATTCGGGAACCATTCTCATAGTTGGGATTTTGGAGATGGTCAGAGTGCATTTACTCAAAGTCCTGCACATACTTATAGTCAGGCTGGTACTTATACGGTTTGCTTAATGATTGCAGACACTTTATGTGGTGATACAATTTGTAAACCAGTAACAGTTTCAAACCCAAATCCTCCATGTACAGCTAGTTTTAATAGTTCAGTAGATTGGGCAACAAATGCCGTTACTTTCACGAATACAACTCCTCCAACATCTCCTTTAACTTATACATGGGACTTTGGTGATGGCTCGCCATATTCAACTGTAACAAGTCCAACACACACTTATGCTACAACAGGAGTATATGTGGTTACACTATACGCTGCTGGAGCCGGAGTTGCTTGTCAGTATACTGATACTATTAATGTTCATTATTGTAACTCTTCTTTTACTTCTCAAGTTTCAGGTAATACAGTAACCTTAACAAATACTTCTTATGCTTCTGTATGGAGTTCGGCATACTACTGGGATTTCGGTGATGGAAATTCAAGTACAGCAGTGAATCCAACACATACTTATGCCTCTTCAGGTGTTTATACAATTACATTGACTACTGATGATTCATTAATCAATTGTTTATCAACTTACAGTGATAGTGTTGTAATTGGAACTACACCACCTCCAGCGAGCTGTAACGCTAGTTATACGATTATGAAAGATACTACTGCTCAGTATAGCGTTAATTTAATTAACACTTCATCTAACTTAAGTTCTCACATTTATACTTGGGATTTTGGCGACGGTAACTTCGGATCAGGAAGAACTCCTTCACATCAGTATGCAAGTTTTGGAGACTATGTGGTTTGTTTGCAAATTACAGATACATTAATGAATTGTATTTCGTACTTCTGTGATACAGTAGGTATGGATTCCTTAGGAAACTTAAAATCTGCAGCAGGATTTTCAATCACTGTAATTGATCCAACTCTAGTTGGCATTGAGAAGAATACATCTCTAGAAGAAGTAACAGTTTATCCAAACCCAGCAGTGAGTAACCTTTCTGTTGACTTAAGAGCAATTTCTTCTAAAGTTGAAATTAGAATAATGGATATCTCTGGTAGAGTGATCATGGAAAGAAACAATAATGCATCAGGAAATATTGAGCAATTTGATATCTCAAACCTTGAAAATGGATTATATATCATATCCTTAAATGATGGAAAGTCTCAAAAAACTCAGAAGTTTATAAAGACTAAATAAGAGTGCTACTGAATAGCTTTGAGGGGCAAAAGAATCAAATTCTTTTGCCCTTTTTTTGTCTATTTTATTTAAAAGAGAATACACTTTCAACTTTATTTCTAATCTGATCCAACTATTATTGAATTAATTACGTCTTAGTTAATATAACTAAAACTGATATTATGAAAAAGTTTACCTACCTAATAGCCATGCTTTTTACAATTGCATTTAGCAACATACAGGCACAAAATTGTCAAGCAGAATTCCAGTACTGGTCAAACGGTTTAACAGCACACTTTATGGACTCATCATTTAGTGCTACTGGTAATCATACCTATAATTGGCGTTTTGGTGATGGTGGTTTTGCAACGACTATGAGTCCAAATCATACTTACAATCAAGCAGGAAGTTATAATGTATGTTTGATAATTAGAGATGCAAATTGTGTTGACTCAATTTGTAAGATGGTGACAATTACTGCTCCAAATAATAATTGTACAGCAGATTTTTCTTCCCATTTTTGGCAAGGAGGAAATCCTCTTGTTGGAACCTATAATTTTTATAATTTATCAACGGCAACAAATAATTTTCATTATACGTGGGATTTTGGTGATGGAGTATTTGACTCAGTTAATCGAAACCCATCACACACTTACAGTGCTTATGGCACTTATAATGTGACCTTGAGTATTAGAGATGCACTAAATAACTGTACTGATACAATTTCCAGAGTGTTAGCATATATTTATAGCGGGACTGCAAAGTTTAGTTATACAATTAATAACAACATTGTAACATTTATTGATTCTGCTCAGAATTATGATACAACCGGTTATACTTTTGGTGATGGAAATTCCTTTACGGGTTCTAGCCCGGTTCATACCTATCAAAATCCTGGATCATACATAGTAAGTCATGTTGTAGTGAATATGTCTTCATCTGGCTTTTGTCGAGAACTTTTTACTGATACAATTGTAATTCTACCAACTCCACCAGCAGTTTGTAATGCTAGCTATATTATAGTTAAAGATACTACTGCTCAGTATAGCGTTAATTTAATTAACACTTCATCTAACTTAAGTTCTCACATTTATACTTGGGATTTTGGCGACGGTAACTTCGGATCAGGAAGAACTCCCTCACATCAGTATGCAAGTTTTGGAGACTATGTGGTTTGTTTGCAAATTACAGATACATTAATGAATTGTATTTCGTACTTCTGTGATACAGTAGGTATGGATTCCTTAGGAAACTTAAAATCTGCA